>Ga0256407_10000130_pt1 | contig 187846 bp, 172 predicted proteins | sample RumenRJG_04DNA_FD_193489 | JGI IMG/M metagenome (GOLD analysis project Ga0256407, IMG submission 193489) | Bovine rumen microbial communities from Lethbridge, Alberta, Canada - RJG_04 | ecosystem: Host-associated > Mammals > Digestive system > Stomach > Rumen | place: Canada: Alberta...
ACCGATAATATCTAATGCGTCTTTGATAGTAGGCATATCCAATTACCTCCTTCGGTGGTACTGTTTCTTACTATTATTATACGCTATTTCTCGTCAAAAACCAACCATTTGTTGTGACAGAGCCTAAAATAAAAATATAGAAGTTTCTTACAGTTAAAGAAGGTGCCTGCTGTGTCTTATTTATACTCACAAGTAGATAAGGATAATTTCAAATGGTTTCCGAAAGACAATGTGGCAAAAAGTCTATTATCCATCAACTTAAAAACAGGCATTTTACGAGGGTTACATCCGTGTCGATTAGATTTTCAATATCCTGTAAGCGTTATTGCGGGAAAAAACGGTTCCGGTAAATCAACGATTTTGGCAATGGCATGTTGTGCATATCACAATGTTGAAACTGGATATACCCCTAATGGAAGGAATAAAAATTATTATACGTTTAGCGATTTCTTTATTCAGACAAGTGATGAGGTAAAGGTTGAGGGAGTGGAAATATCGTATTCGATATTGAATACACGATGGAAAATAAAAAATTCTACAGAACATCGTGCGGGACTTGGCATCCAAAGCAGGAAAAAGAAAAAGGACGGAAAGTGGAACAAATATGAAACTCGTGTAAAACGCAATGTCATTTTTTCCGGGATTCAACGAATTGTTCCCCCGGGAGAACGAAAAACAGATAGAAATTCTATAAGCAGATTTCAATCTACGAAAATTCCAGAAGATACACAACAACAAATCTTAAAAATAGCAAGTAAAGTTTTAGGTAAAACATATACTACACTTGATTTGAGAACCGTTAATCAAAGTCGCCTTTTTGTCGTCGATAGAAAGCGTTTTCATTATTCTGGGTTTAATATGGGCGCCGGAGAAAACGCCGTTTTTTCTTTGTTGATAGAATTCTTTTCTGCTGGAAGAAATGCTTTACTTGTAATTGATGAAATTGAATTGGGTCTCCATGAAGAAGCTCAACGTCGACTCGTCGAGGAATTAAAGAAACTCTGTTTAGAAAACCATAGCCAAATTATCTGTTCCACACATTCAGCGATTATCATTGATTCTGTTCCCCCCGAAGCGAGGTTTTATATTGATTCGACAGAAAACAATACTAATATTATTTCGGGAATATCGTCTGAATTCGCAACAGGAAAACTGTCTGGGGGGCGAACCAAGGAACTGACAATTTTTGTGGAAGATGATATTGCTAAAGAAATAATAAAAAACACCTTACCTGTCGATTTACGGACACGAGTAGAAATAATGCCGATAGGGTCGGATCAGGCAGTGCTAAGGCAATTATGTGCCAACTATCGAGAGGAAAAGAATAATATAGCTATATTGGATGGTGATAAAAGAAAGATAAAGTCACAGTTAATCGAGCAATTCAAAAAATACTTAGAAACAACGAGAATTGATAATTGCGCAGAATGGATTGAATCCCATCTGTTCTTTTTGCCCGGTGAAGAATGGCCGGAAAAATTTTTAGTTTCTGCTGTGCAAAGTAACACACTTGAAAGCATAGCGCACAAATGGAATATACCAAAAGAAAGAGCAGAAGAGATATTGGATTCTGCTTTATTGGCAGGCAAGCATAATGAATTTCATAGTTTGCAAGAGGCTTTAGGAGCTTCAAGAGAGGTTATTATAGCGGATATAGTGACTAACTTAAAAAGTGAAACAAATGTATTAAATACGATTTTCGATGTTGTCCAGACTGCGCTTGTTCCACAAAGCACAAATTAAATAACATAAAAAACCTGCAAGACTTCAAATGTCTTGCAGGTTTTTTCGTTAACCTTTTATCGGGAAAATTGTCTCGTCTCCGCAAATGTTCCTGATTTTCAGGCGCAGAGGTCGGCGCTCGGAAGCGATGGTTCCGTCCCAGAATTCCTTTTTCTTCACGCCGTTGATTGCGATATAGCCCAGCTTGTCGATCTTGATCTCGCTGTCGCTGTGCCATACGCCTTTTTTCGCCGTGCAGTCGAGGCTGAGTGCCTCGATGGCTTCCAGCCCTTCGGGGCTGAATTCGATAGGCTTCGGCGCGCGGCGCAGGTTGGCTTTGGCTTTTTCGTTGTGCTCGTGGATTCGCTGCATGACGCGGTCGCTGATAAAATCGTCAATGCGCACCGTGTAGAGGAGCGATCCCTCGCCCGGCTCTGTCAGCGTGAAGTGCGCCGCGTCTTCCATGACAGCGTCGTCCAAAAGTTCTTTGAGGTCGCGAAGTTCCACTTCCATCAATGTCTCGATGTTGTTTTCCTTGATGAAGCGGCGCATTTTCGCCTCGTCCTCGATGAGGTCGATATAATAGATGATAACTTTTTTCGTGTTGTCAGGCAGGTCGGGCATCGCTTCGCGAAGCAGCCGAAGCACCGTGTCATAAGTCAGCACTTTCGTGGTGCTGTCTTTCAGGTCGGGAAGCCAAACGGGCATGGCGCCTTTTTTCGGATCGACAATGAAGCCCGCCCACGGCTCTCCGATTTCCTCGTCGGGGGGGAACAATCCCGGAATCAACGATTTGAACTTGGCCATCGTCTGCGTGGGATTGCGGTAGAGGGCGACGCCGTCCTTCACTTCCATCATGGAAAATTCCGCTTTCGCTGCCGCGAGACGGTCACGGGCAATCTGTACGCTGTTCAGCCCCACGTCCACATGAATAAAATTCCGCCCGAGCCGCGCGGCCACCGCCGCCGTTACGCCGCTGCCGCCGAAAAAGTCGGCGACAACCATACCTTCGTTGGAGGATGCTTTGATGATGCGTTCCAAAAGAGCTTCTGGTTTTTGGGTTGGGTAATCGACAGCTTCTTTAGCTCTTCCAGCGACATATGGTATATCTGCCCAATTATCTCCCAAGGGGACACCAGGTACTTCGTCTAAAAAAATAATTCTACACCGTTTAATGGGATTCCCGTTTTTTCCTAAACGGATTCTTCCCTTACTGCACGGAACGTCCGTTTGAGGAGCATTCCATAATGTTTCCATTTTTTCGGGTTTCATACGCCATCGCGCAACAGTCCCATGAAAATCATATGCTTGCATTTTGCCTTGAGGGTCAAGCATATTTTCAACTTTATAATATCGTCCCGAGGGGGTTTTCTTCCATTCACTATCAATATAATTATCGCTATACGGCAAATACTGAATATTAAATCCGTAATCATTGCTTTTCGTATAAAAGAAAATACTATCTTTTACTTTTCCGTAGCTTGCAAAAGTATCATTATGTGAAGCTGTTCTGACCCATGTAATTTCATTCCTAAAATTGTCTTCACCGAAAATTTCATCCATCAATATCTTCACATAATGCCCAACATGCCAGTCCAAATGAACATAAATACTTGCCGTCTCACTCATAATCCCACGAATGGCCACCAGATTTTCATACATCCAGTTCAAATAGCGTTCCTTGTCCCAAATATCGCCGTACATATTTTCCTCGAAGGCGCGCAAATCTTCCGCATCCAGTTCTTGCTGCGCTTTTTTCAGCTTTTCCGCCTGTTTCGGATTCTGACGCAGATAGATTTTCTTCGCGTAGTCCGCGCCGGAAGCGAAGGGGGGGTCGATATAGACGAGATCCACCTTTTTCCGTTGGGCGTGGAGCCAGGCGCAGGCGGAAACACACTCGCCGCGGATGATCAGATTGCCTGCCGCATTTTTCCCGACGCGTTCTGTCTCTTCCGTTTCGTAATAAGGCATACCGCGTCGCAGGCGGCGCTCCAGCCCTTCCTGCTCATGGTAGCGCAGGGTGCGGCGAAAATTATTGAGCAGCGCCTGCCCTTCAATCGGCTCGGGGAAGAAGGGAATGTATTTGATTGCCATTGATGTTTCTCTCCTTACATCGTAAACTGGCCCTCCCCTCTGGGGAGGGGGGACCGCCGTAGGCGGTGGGTGAGGTTCTCCGAACGCAACATTTGCATTGGTCGTAATGTTGCAAAACCTCATCCGCCGCCCTTCGGGCGCCACCTTCCCCATAGGGGAAGGCTTAATACCTATCCGACAAAGAACTTTTTAATCGCGGCCCGTGTCTTTTGTTTCCGTTCTTTCGCGGTAAGTTCGTCTTCCAGATATAGGTAGGAAAATTTCGGGTTTCGTTTGGAAAATTCCTGTTCCATGAACGCGCGACGCTTTTTGAATTTCGGATCGCGAGCGTAGGGGCCGCCTTTCGTTTCAACGATGACGGCGCGGTCGATGGCTTTCCCTTTGCGCCGCAGGATCAAAAAGTCCGGCGTGTACGCGCCCACATAGGCCCAGTCGTCGCCCTCGGAGCGTCGCTCATAGCATTTGATATGAAGGTCGGTCAGCGTCTTGTCCCCGTTGTAGTAAACTTCAAGGTTCAACTCGCCGATTTCCGGCAGGGGCAATGTATCCTTTAAGAAGTCGATTTCCAGGTTGCTGTCCGTTCGATAGGGCAAATAATGGAAGGAGCGGTCTTTCTGCGGATGGGAGCCGTACTTCTCCCGCAGCGTTTGCGCGGCGGCTTTCATCCCTTCCTGTTCCAAAGACGCTATCGTTGTTTGAATGTTCGACGGCAAAACAAATTCGCCTTTGTCGTCCTTGATGATGTTTTCCGTGACGGTGCGGCTTGGATAGTATCGCTTTTCTTCGGTGGTCACGATTTCCGGTCTGAAATTGGAAACCGAGAGAAGGCTTGCGCTCTTCGGCAGCCATTCGCTCTTTTGGCGATAATGCCATTCCTCGGCGAAGGCGCGGCGGACGTTGGCTCGTACCAGACTGCCAATCAGATTTTTCTTGAAATATCGGGCGGCGCCGTCCGGCTCGGTAATTTTCGCAAAAAGCGCTTCGAGGCTTTCGCGGTGGTCAAGTAATGTATCCAGTGTGAGCGAGCCGCAGCTTTCCTTTTTGATCAGGGCCAGCCAGCCGAGAAAATGCGCGGCGAGGCGATACGCGGCACCGTAATTGTTCTGCTCCTCGTGTAATACGTTTCCGAAAAGGTCTTGCTCCGAAAAGGTGTCGCCGCGAAAAACTTCCGGCGGGGCGGCCTTTCGGATTTCGGCGTCGACGTCTTTTGCTTCCCGAATGACGTCCACGGTGTATTCGACCTGGAACTGAAAGAATTTGACAGGGGGCAATTTCAGATACTCCATGCGGCTGTATCGGGGCAGGGTGACTTCGCCCGCGCCGGTTCCCTTTTGAAATTCCTCCACGTTGATATGATGCTGCTTTTGGAGCTGGTCGTTCAGGAGCTTGCCGTTTTCCCCGTTCAGATAGATGAGGGCAGTCTCGGGCGCTCCCTTCACGACCTGGCGCAGGCAGCGGCAACCCGTTTGCAGCACCATATTCTGCGGGCAGGCCCCCTTTTGCGAAAGGACGACGCCCGTAAGGCTCCGGCAATCCCAGCCTTCTTTCCCGATTTGAACAAGCAGGACGACGCGAACAGCGGAAAGCGCGGTGTCAAGGGACTGAAAAGCGAGCCGCGCCCCTTCGGGAGCAGGATACGCCTTGTTGCCGTCATGGAATTTCAAAATGGCGGCGGAGGGATCGAGACCGTAGGCGCGAACGACACGCTCCGCCAACGGATAGACGCGCTCTTCCAGCGTCTCGATCGTTCCGCAATAGATGGCGATCTTGGCCCAAGTGCCGTCTTCGTAACGCGTGTCTTTATGAACGTCAAAGAATTCCCGAAGCCCCGCTTCCACGATGGCGTCGCTTTCCATGCCTGCGGCTGCGAGTTTCACGACAGGACGCTTCAGGAAATTGCCGATGCCGTCCACAAGACGGTAATAGTAAACAATGGAAGGAATTTCTTTGCATTTGACGGAAATCCCCGGCGCGGGCGTGAGGGTTTCCGCTTTCGCAAGATAAGGCGTGCCGGAAAAGCCGACGACGGCATTGACGTCGGCCGCCGGATTTGCCGCCCAATGATTGACGACGCCGCGCAGCTTGATTTCATCGTCAGAGGCGTGATGCACCTCGTCGATGAAAATGGCGAGTCCGGGCAGCTTGCCGAGACGGCTCCGAAGCTCGTTGGCCTGACGCTCCTTCCCGTCCTCCGATTCCTCAAAAAGCTTTGCCATGCCGTTCTCCACGGTGACGCGGTCGAGAATGACTTTTTCGGCGTTGGTGATGGCGACCAGACCCATGAGATCGGGATCGCTTTGATGGAGCGAAATTTTCTGCACGTTTGGATTCTTGGCGCGGTTGGATCGGCTGGCGGCTTTCGGTTGGTCGAGAATCTCAAATTTCAAGAGATTGCGCACCTGCGACGCCGAATCGTCCGGCAGTACCCATGCGGGATCGAATTGCTCAATCGTTTTGAGGCTGGGCACGACGGAAGATTTCAAGCCGGAGGGCGCGAGCACGAGAAAATTATGAGCGAACAGCTTGCTTTCCGGATTTTCAAGAGCGAAATGAAGATCGAGACAGATAAAAGCGGCCATGAGCCATGTCTTGCCCGCGCCCATCGGAAGACTGAACAAATATTCCGTGTAATCGTTGGCGCCGAAAAGTTGCCGAAAAACGGCTTCGGCGTCGACGTCGGAAGGATTTTTCATCAGCGTGTCGGCCAATCCCTGGGCGAGCATTTTTCCTGCGTCGTCCGTCTGCCGGGAAAACTCCAAAAGGGCAATATGCACCGGATGTGTTTCGAGGAAGTTGCGAGCGGCTGTCGGCAAGGGCAGAGGATCGAGGTCAAGGGAATTGAGGAACCCGTCCGAGAGAAGCCGTGCCAACGGGCGATTATCTGCGGCGAGCTTCAAATAAAGCCAAGTCTTGACAGCCTCAATTTGCGCGTCCCGAAGCACACCGCGTTTTTCCATGTGGCGCACAATGGAAAGAGCCGTGCAATCGGGAGAAGAAAACCAAGCGTCCCGAGCAGCGGCAATCATTCGATGAAACATAATACAACTCCTGAAAAGAATTTTTGTTCTATTATAACATACTTAATTGTGTGCGACCCTATTTTATCAGTTAATTTTATTGGCATATTCAAGGTGAATTTTTATGCAGCTCTCTCTAATATGTTACGCAATCGGCGAATGTATTCATTCGTACTTGCCCATTGGCGCGAGTTTTCAACATTTTATTCGTAACTTGCATATTGAGATAACATACTGACTGCGCACATCAATTTCTCCTTGGTTTGTCGCGTAAAAGATAGCTTTCCAATAATGGCATGGCTACCATCACTTCTTGCAGATTCTAAAAATATTGCTTCATACATCAACTGTAGTTTAGATTCCAAGGTTGTAAGATTTCGGTTATCAGTTAATTCCTGTTGAGTAAACAAGCAACCCTTAAATTTTTCGGATAGATATTTGTTAGCTTTTATTATTTCAAGTAAGGGAGTAGAGTCTTTGCCGTTTATAAAGGCATCATATAAGTGGATATCTACCATTTGCACCCCAAGCATAATAGGAACTATAACGCAGAATAAAAGTTGTAGCCCTTCTTCATCCGCAAACCATAAAACTTGTTCATTATGGGCTGGTTTGGCTGCGGCCACTCTTGCCATGCGATAATATTTATTCATTTCACGCAATCCAAAGGAATAATAATCCATAACTGTCTTACAAGTTGCTTCATACAAATGAGAAGTATGTCGAAGGCCTATCTCCTGATAATATTGAGTCATATCGGTCGGAGGAAGTGAGACGCGATAATCAAAAAATCTGTCCAAATATCTACACGCATCAAATCCTTCACCATAATGATGACGGATTGTATGCTGCAATTCTTCAAGATTTACTGAAAATACAAATGTAATTTTGTCATTAGTGAAATGGTGTTTTATACGTTCTAAAAGTTGCACTGCATAACTTGGCTTGCATCTATCCAATTCGTCAATGAAAATTACCAGTCGGTTTCCACGATCCAATAATAGATTATTTAGAAAATCTTCCACCATAATGTGAATTGCTTTCTGTTCTTTTAGATTCATTAAAGGATCTGGGCCTTGTAATGATTGGAAAAAGGCTTTTACATTCCTGCCCGTAACAACATTTACTAAATTTGTTAGTACTTTTATATAATCTATATCTTCCTTAAAATCATAATCAACAGCAGAACTTCGTACAATTTCAAAAATCAGCGACAATATTGGGTCATTGTCGTTGTCATTGATCCATGCATCATAATATACACAAACTTGTGGCAGAAATTCTGTCGTTTCTTTCTTTCGTTGAAGATATGATGAAAAAGCTCCCTTTATTAGCGCCTGTTCTTCGTCAGAAAGTGTGTTAAATGAAGAATTCATCGCTTCTATAAGCAATTTTGTCTGCTTGACAAAGAATGTTTTCCCGCTTCCCCATTTTGCGTCTAACGCGATAGAGCATTTGCCTTCTTGTGCATCACAAAGCCGTGCCAAATACCAAACGTCTTTATTTCTATCCAGTATGTTGTTTTTTAATGTTTCTATAATATTGTCTTTTGTAGGTTCCAATTCCAAGGATTTCATGATGGCATCTCCTCCTTTGGATATCATACCATAAACGGCGATTAACGAAAATGCGCCTTGTTCACCTATGCGCAATCCCCAGCATATCCAGCAGCAGCCTAAACGTATCCTTGCCCGTCGAGGCAGGTTTCGGTCAGACGGGTACGGTCTTTGTTCCATGCGGCCAGTCCTTGATAATAGAAGTGTTTTTATGTCCTCGATGATAAACGGGACAAAATGTTTTGGGGCAAATGCTGAAGAAAAAGGAAAGGGGCGAATCTCCCTCCGTCATGTCTGCGGCATGACACCTCCCTCATAGAGGAGGCGGCGCAAGATAATACTAATCACTGTTAGAAATCTTTGATTTCTTACAGTGATTGCATGAGACGGCATTTGCGCCGTAGGCGCAAATGTAGCCTGCGTAGCAGGCGTATCTCCGGTTAAAAAATTTTATATTTTTTAGTCGGAGATTAGTATAAAACGCCCGCAAGGCGTCGGCTTTGCGGGCGTTCATTTTGCGCGTATGGGATTATGGGTGTTTGGGCAAAGGCTGTTTCGCGGCGTATTCCAGGAGCGGCACGAGGTCGAAGACGCAGCTTTTCGCCGCGTCGCCTTCGGCCTGGATGTTCAGGCGCTCCTTGGAGGCGTATTTCACATAGAGGTAATAGCCGGGGCGATAGACGTTGTTCTTCTTGTGGTAGCCGTTGTACTGGATGACGCCCTGATCCTCCAAGAGCTGCGCCAGTCCGGCGACGTATTCCTCGCTGACTTCCTGATTGAAGTCCATGGCGACGTAGGAGTCGCCCATGATGCGGAAGCTCATTTTGTAGGTTCCGTCCTGCTGCTCGATCTCCCAGCTGTAATGCCCGCTCTGCCATTCGTCGGGCAGGCCGTAGGAGCCGCCGTAGTTTCGGAAGACAAGGGAGAACTGCCGGATTTCCTTCGATTGGATGGTTTTCGGCGCGTCTTTGGAGAGATCCTGAATCTCCAACTCTTTCGCCAGCATATCCTCCCGCACGAAGCGGTATCGGTGCGGATCGGTGTCGAAGACGATTTCCGACGCTTCCAGGCTGCCGTCGTCGCGCACGCGAATCTCGGTCATCATGCCGAAGTCATGCAGGTTCTTATCCCGGTTGACCAGATACGTCATGTCGTCCGAGGTCCTCACCCGGAATTTGAAGGTTTCCGACCATTTCCCATACGTCACGGTGAATTGGTCTCCGGAAATGTCCAGCGTCGTCTTGCTGTTCACGTCCACCCAGTGCCCCTCTAATTCGCCGGCTTTTCCGGCGCTGCTCGCGCACCCGAGGCAGAAGAGCATCAGCGCCAGCAATACTACGGCAACATAACCCATTCGTTTCATCGCTCCCTTTTGCATCCGAATCCCCCTCTTTTCCGTGAATAGAAACAAAAATCGAGAACGAAATGCAGCTTTGAAAAACACTTCACCCGTTTATCATAACATAAACCGCGTTGAACCCTTATCGCAACCGCAATGCAGAATTCTTTTGCAAATCATTTATCATGGGTGCGTACAGCGCCATATCGTCCATCTCTGAGATGGCGGTCGTCCTTTTGCCGCCGTCCTTGCTGGAGCCTCCGCAGTGGAATATCCTCTGCGCCGCTTGGCCATAGTCCAACACGATGAAACGGTCGTGATATTTTCCGCCTGTTTTCTTGAATACTACATGGACATGGGGATATTCCCGGTGAAATTCGTCATATTCCGCGAGGGAAAGGCCATTGCCAATGTTGTCGCTGAATATGGTCACTGTGACCGATTTGTTGATTCCTTTGAGAAGGAGCAGACTCTTGAGGCCGATGTAATTATCCACGATATAAATGCTTTTTTGCGCCTGCTTGTAAATACCGGAATACGCGACGGATGCTTCCACAATTTGCCCCGCCATAAAGAGGTACTCTTTCCCTGCGGCAACGTCCATGAAGTTCTGCATGAAGTTCGCCAAGTCGTCCTTAGTGGCAGTGTTTTGTAGCTGCGTTTTCATATTGCGGATGCTGTCCGTGTTTTCCTGCGTCTGCATGGCAAGGCGCAAGAATTCTTGGCGGCCAATTTGCCCGTGGCTGTCGGACAGGTAGTCTTTCATGCGCTTGAACAGGCGAATGAGCGATTTGCTCTGCCGTGTGGCAAGATCGCCTTTCAGGACAGTCATTAGCATATAGATACCCTGCTCCGTGAAAGCGTGTGGGAGATACCGTGCGCCGCCCCAACTTGAGGTCAAAAAATTTGACCTCAAGTTTTCCGTTTCCTCTTTTGTCAGTTGGAACCGGAAATCCTCATCGAATTTTTGGATGTTGTTCTTTACCTGCTGATTGAAGGTCTTGGTAGTGTATCCGTAGATTTTCGCCAAATCCACGTCCAGCATGACTCGCTGTCCACGAATCGTGTAGATTTTGTCCTTGATAGATTCCTCGGACAAAATAATTGGGGCATCCTCGGCATTTTTCATTCATCGGTCCTCCCCGTGTACGCAATCTTGGCTTCGCATCACATCCATGCGTCGGGCGCCTTGCACACGCTCCTGCACGATTGTTTTTTCCGATGTGCATAGTATACCATATTCTCGGATTCAAGGGGATGGAAATCCGCAGCGAAAAATGAGCCATGCAGGTATTTCAACCGGCATGGCTCATTTCGTTGGAGATTATCGGTTTTTTACAACGTCCCGATTTCACGCTATCGCTCCATGGGAGTTTTCACTGCGGCCGTTTTCAGGTTGCTCTTAGCCCACCACGCGCACATATTTGACGCCGAAGGCTTCCTTCAGCGCGCCGATGCAGTCGCGCTCGATGAAGGAGCGGTGCATGGCGTTGGTGACGATCAGGAGGGCTTCGCCGCTCTTCGAGAGGTTTTCCACCTTTGCGAAGCTGCGGTCAAAGACTTCCTTCGGCAGGAGCTCGCGTAGCTTGGCGAGGCAGCCGCTGAGGGCGGGCTTTTCCTCGGCGATGCGCTCCTCCAGCGGGCGCATGACCTCGGCGGAGAGGGTGTTGTCCATTCCCCATTCGTGTTTGGTTTCGGCGTACATAAGCGATTCCTCCTTTTAATGAATCTTCGGAAGGAAGCACTGATTCCTTGGCCGGAGCCCCGGCAAATGAATCAATGTTTTCTTTGTTCACATTATATCATAGGAGAGAGGATTCGCGCCACAAAAACATTTGTGCAATAAAGAAAAGTTCCCGCACGGCATGGCGCCCTGCGGGAACTTCGTCTGTCCTTATTTGTTTTGCTGCGCTATCATCGCGTCGTACCATTCCTGCATGGCGACGCTGGCTCTTGTGGAGCCGTAGAAGAAGATTGCTTTGTAGAGCGTCTCCGTGCCGTCCGGCCGCACTTCGCGGACGTAGTTCTCGTGGTCTTGCAGTTTGAAGAAGTCGTAGCGGAACCCTTCGTCGGGGAAGGCCAGCACGACGTACTCCCCGTCCGGCGTCTCGGCGTCGGTTCTCTCATAGACCGCGTTCTTCAAAAGCAGCTCCGCGTATGGTGCGGCGTCGAAGTTTTCCGGCTCGATGGGGCCGTACTGCGTGGTGCTGACGGTATAGCGCACGCCCGGTTTGTAGGCGGCGCGGGCGATGGCGATGCTGACCTCGCTGTTGTCGTATGCCGCTGTCTCCAGAGAATTTTCCCGGATGAAGTCGGTCCGCACCGAGCTCCACGCCCATTCGTTGAGCATGGTCCACTGCGCCTGATCCCGTTTCATGGCCTCGTTGTTCTCGCGCATATAGCGGACGTCCGTGGGGTGATAGTAAACGTAGCATTGGCCGTTCGCGTCCCGGGCGAAAATCTCCGCGCCGGACATATCCCCGCACAAAAGCTCGCGCCTCCGCCCTTCGTCGATTTTCCCGATGCTGAAGAGCCATCCCGCGCCGCGGCTGTCATACGAGAGCTTCTTCGCCGCTTCGACGGACGCTTTTTCCGAAACCCGGTACAGCAGGCCGTTTTTCCGGTCTTTCACGATTTCCGTCTCCAGCAAATCGTCATAGGCTTTGGGAATCAGGAGCCGAAAACCGCCGTTTTCATATTGGAAGCAAGTCGCTTCCCTCTCGGAGATTTGCGCCGCGTTGGCAACCTCGCTGCTGCCCGGGAAGGAACCCGCCGGGGAAAATGCCGCGAACGCCGCAAGCAAAACAGAAGCCGTAATTTTTTTGCAGTTCATGGGTACCGCCTCCTTTTGCCGATATGATACCACAAAACCGCGGCAAACAAAACGCCCGCGAAACAAAATTTCGCGAGCGTTTCAAAGTGTCCGTTATTCGTTTTTCGTGTCCATGACCGCCAGCGACGCGACGCGGTCGCCTTCCTCGGTCTTCATCAGCGTGACGCCCTGCGTGTTGCGGCTGATGAGGGAGATTTCCTCGACGGTGGTGCGGATGACGATGCCGTCCGTGGTGATCAGCATCAGCTCCTGGTCCGGCCGGGCGACCTTCAGGCCGACGACGGCGCCCGTCTTCTCCGTGACCTTCATGTTGATGATGCCCTTGCCGCCGCGCTGGGTGACGCGGTATTCGCCGGCTTTCGTGCGCTTGCCGTAGCCCTGCTCGGTGACGGTGAGGATCTCGCTGTCGCCGGAGAGCTTGTCCATGCCTACGACCTCGTCCATGTCGTGGAGCCGGATGCCGGTGACGCCCCGGGCCTGCCGGCCCATGGAGCGGACGTTTTGCTCCTCGAAGACGATGGCCTGCCCGTCCCGGGTGCCCAGGATGATGCGGCTCTCGCCGTCGGTGAAGCGGACGCCGATCAGGTCGTCGTCTTCGTCGAGGTTGATGGCGATGAGGCCGCCTTTCCTCGCGGTGTCGAACTCCTTGACCACGGTCTTCTTCACGACGCCTTTCTTCGTCGCCATGAAGAGGAAGCGGTCCTCGCGGAATTCCTTGATCGGGATTACCGCCGTGATGGTCTCTCCCGTGGACAGCGGCAGCAGGTTGACGATGGCGGTGCCCTTCGCCTGCCGCGCGGACTCGGGGATGTCGTAGCCCTTCAGCCGGTAAACGAGGCCGCGGCTGGTGAAGAACAGGATCGTGTGGTGCGTCGTGGTAATCAGGAGATTCTCCACGAAGTCGGTTTCCTTCGTGCCCATGCCGGTGACGCCGCGCCCGCCGCGCTTCTGTGTGCGGTAGGTGGCCAGCGGGATGCGCTTGACGTAGCCGCCGTGGGTCAGCGTGACGACCACGTCTTCCTCGGCGATCAGGTCCTCCACGTCCATCTGCGTGCTGTCGATGGTGATGCGCGAGCGGCGGTCGTCGCCGTATTTTTCGCGGACGTCCTTCAGCTCGTCCTTGATGATGCCGAAAATCTTGCTTTCGTCGGCGAGCACGCCCTTCAAATATTCGATGGTTTTCAAGACCTCTTTGTACTCTTCCTCGATTTTTTCGCGCTCAAGTCCGGTCAGGCGCTGGAGGCGAAGGTCGAGGATGGCCTGCGCCTGCTTCTCCGTCAGGGAGAACCCGTCCATCAAGGCGGCGCGGGCGATGTCGGCGGTGCGGCTCTCGCGGATCGTCGTGATGACCGCGTCGAGGTGGTCGAGGGCGATGGTCAGGCCTTCCAAGATGTGGGCGCGGGCCTCGGCCTTTGCCAGCTCATACTGGGTGCGCCGCGTGATGACGTCTTTCTGGTGCGCGATATAGTAATGAAGGACTTCTTTCAGGTTCAGCACCCGGGGCCGGCCGTCCACCAGCGCCAGCATGATGACGCCGAAGCTGTCCTGCATCTGGGTGTGCTTGTAAAGCTGATTCAGGATGACGTTGGCGTTGGCGTCGCGGCGCAGCTCCACCACGATGCGCATGCCGCTGCGGTCGGACTCGTCCCGGAGCGCGGTGACGCCGTCGATGACCTTGTCCCGGGCCAGCTCGGCGATGCGCTCCACCAGCTTCGCCTTGTTGACCTGATAGGGAAGCTCGGTGACGATGATCTGGCTCTTGCCGTTGGACATCGTCTCGATATGCGCGTCGGCGCGCATCTGGATGACGCCGCGTCCGGTGCGGTAGGCGCTCTTGATGCCGTCGGTGCCCATGATGAGAGCGCCTGTCGGGAAGTCAGGGCCTTTGACGACGGTCATCAGTTCTTCCACCGTCGCCTCGGGGTTGTCGATCAGCATCAGCGTGCCGTCGATGACCTCGCGCATATTGTGGGGCGGAATGTTCGTCGCCATGCCGACGGCGATGCCTGAAGTACCGTTGACGAGGAGCTGCGGGAATTTCGCAGGCAGCACCGACGGCTCTTTCAGCGATTCGTCGTAGTTCGGGATGAAATCCACCGTTTCCTTGTCGATGTCCTGCAGCATCAGCTCCGAGATCTTCGACATGCGGACCTCGGTATAACGCATGGCCGCCGCCGGGTCGCCGTCCACGGAGCCGAAGTTGCCGTGGCCGTCGGCCAGCAAATAGCGCATGGAGAAATCCTGCGCCATGCGGACGATCGCGTCATAGACCGAGCTGTCGCCGTGGGGATGATATTTACCCAAGACTTCACCGACGATACGCGCCGATTTCTTATACGGTTTGTTCGAGCCCATGCCCGCTTCCTGCATTGCGTAGAGGATACGCCGATGCACCGGTTTCAGGCCGTCGCGGACGTCCGGCAGCGCGCGCGCCACGATGACGCTCATCGCGTAGTCGATATAGGAGGTGGACATGACCTCCGCAAGATTCACCGGTACGACTTTATCCTTGCCAATCTCCAAAATCTCACCCTCATTCGTTTTCTGTGTCATATATATAATTGTAAGAAACTCATTTTGACAAGCATTTCATTATACCATAAAACCGGATAAAAAAACAGGCGCGGCAAAAGCAATTTCTGCTTTTACCGCCCCGCCAACGTAAATTTTCACGTTTTTCGGTACAAATTGTTTCACGTGAAACAATCGAACAATTTACGAACATAATATGAAAATCACGTTCGCAAGATCTCGCTGTACAAATATCCCTCCCGCACGCCGGAATCGCTGTAGACGACTTCGCGGCAGTCCAGCGATGCCGTCAGCGCGTCGGCCAGGATCAGGCCGGGAAGCAGGGTGTGGATGCGGTCGGGGGTCGCCAGCATCAGCCGCACGGCGTCCTCTTCTTTCGGCGGATGGGGGGTGACGTAGTGGGCGAGGATCGCGCCGAATCGGCGCGGGTCCATGCGCGTCGTCTCCGGCGGCAGGCCGTACATCAGCCGATAGAGCGCGCAGGTTCCTTTGAAAGTCCCGCCGATGCCGCAGGCCACGAGGCCATCCTTCGTCGGGGCCAGTTCGCCGCAGACGATGTTCACCGCCTCGACGGCGTCTTTCCGTATCGCCGCGGCTTCTTTTGGCGTCGGCAGCAGCCCTTTGACGTAGGCGACCTTCAGCGACAGCGAGCCGAAGGGCAGGCTCCATTTCCGCGCGACGCGGCGCTCGTGATACAGGATGATTTCCGTGCTGCCGCCGCCGATGTCGATAATCACGCCGTCGTCCGCCGCGAGGTCGTGAATCGCCCCGGCGAAGTCGAAAGCGGCTTCCTCCTCGCCGGAGATGACGCGGATGGAAAGCCCCGTCCGCGCCTCCAGCGCCGCCACCGCTTCGGCGCTGTTCTTCGCGTTGCGCAGGGCGGCGGTGGTGAAGGCGATCGTATTCTTGACGCCCATGCCCGCGAGGAAGTCCCGGTACTCGGCGACCACCTCGGCGGCGCGCCGGATGCCCTCTTCCTGCATCAAGCCGTTCCGGACGTATGCGGAGAGTCCCACCGTATGCTTGCGCTTCATGACCTGCGCCGCGTGCCCGTCTTTGATTTCATAGACCGCCATGCGGATCGTGTTCGACCCGATGTCGATCATCGCCTGCAGCATAAATTTCACCGCCTTTGGCCGTTGATCCTTATAACAAGGCTGAGCTGTCCTCGCCGCTAAAGGCGGGGGTATCGGAGGCCGGAGGCGTGAAATCTCCCTCCGACCGCACATACGCCTTGTTGAAATGCTGATTTGGGTGATTTTCTCCTTCGGAGAAGAATCGGATTTACGGCATTATAATTCCACATGAAGCGCGGATTTCCTTCCTTCCCTTTCGTCCTATTCAAAAATAAATATTGTCTGACAAATTCCTTACAAAGCTATTTCCATTCTGATTTTAATATGATACAATACAAAAGGTAGTCAAAACCGACCAAAAAAACCAGACGGCGATTTGATATGCGTTTTTGCCTAAAATGAGGAGAGAAACCGGACATGAATAATAAATTGTATGCCCTCGTCGGCCCTCATGCCTGCGGGAAGTCCACCATCATCCAGGAGCTGATCCGCCGCGGCGTCAACTATATCCCGCTGTACACGACGCGCTCGCCGGACTCCTACGTGCACAATCCCGTCAGCGCCGCGAAGATGTACCGCTTCATCGAGAAGGAGGACTTCTTCAAGCAGGATTTCCTCGTGAAAATCACATACAAGGGCGAGTATTACGGCATGATGAAGCAAGAGATCCTGGGCGGGCTGCAGAACCATAAGCACAACGTCGTCGTCGCCGATGTGCAGGGCATCAAGCAGCTCTCGAAGCTGCTGAAGGACAATTTCGAGTCCATCTACCTCATGGTGGATTATGTGACGCTGGTGGAGCGTATGCTGCACCTGAAGCACAGCAACGACGAGATCAAGTATCACATCGAATACGCCGAGAGCAACGGGGAATTCGACACGTGGAAAATCTCCACGCATGTCGTGAAGAACATCATCTCCTTCGATTCGACCCTGAACCAGATCCTGGCCATCATGGGAATGACGGCGCCCGTCTCGAAATAAGGAAGCCCGCTTCATGGAAGGAACCGGTTTTCTTGCATAGCAAAGCATGAAGAAAGAGCCGCGCATTTTGCGCGGCTCTTTTGTGTTTCGCGGGATCAGTGGATGTTCATGGAAAGCTCGATGAACTTGTTGGCGAGCTTCGCCTTCTGCAGGACTTCCTCGGTGATGTCGCCGCCGGCTTTGACGATGACTACGCCGGTATCGGTGACGATGTCGCGGGAAGCCTTCTTGCCCAGCAGGAAACGGCGATGACGCTCTTCCGTGGCCTTGTCGGCGGCGGACTCGGGCTTCTTCGGCTCCGGCTCGGGAGCGGGCTCCGGCGTCGGCTCGGGCTCAGGCGCGGGGACCGGTTCAGGCTCCGGCTGCGGCTCCGGTTCGGGTTCCGGGGCGGGCGCAGGCTCCGGCTCGGGTGCGGGCTCCGGTGCGGGCGCGGGTTCCGGCTCGGGGACCGGTTCGGGCGCAGGCTCCGGCGCGGGCGCTACATCATCCGTTTTTTTTTCGTCGGCTTCCTGCTCCGCCGGCGTGTCGATGACGGTGACCTGCTTGCCGAAGATGGAAATCTGCTCGGACAGGATCTCGGACTCGACGCCCTTCGGATCGACAATCTGCACCTTTTCGACCTTGCCGTCCTCGCCGATGAAGATTTCGTTGACCTTACCGTTGATGGTACCGGACTTCGTGATGGCCTTCGTGCCGATGATGCGGATGTTCGCGTCCAGCATGGCCTCGTAGTCGCTGGCGTCCTCCAGCGTCAGGATGTTTTCGCTGTTGGTGATGGTGACGGCGTCATGACCGATGGCGATGACCGAGGAGTACGGCAGCAGCTTTACGCCGCGGTACCAGTCTTCGTCCTCGATGGTGATGGCGGCGACAGCGCCGTTTTTCGCATCGATCAGGAGCGTCTTGCTCATGCCGAGCTCGCGGCCCTCGGTGATGCTGATGATAGGCAGCCCCAGGATTTCTACGCTTCTTTTCGTCATGGATTCGTTCCTCCTAAAGTTTTAATTACCCGTCTGCTTCGCGAATTCGGCTTCGATTTCCGCGATCCAGTCCGGCGGGATCTGGCTGAATGGGATTTCCGGCGCGTCATGACGCGCGGTGATATGCGAGACGGCGTCGAGGTAAGAGATGTTCTTTTGGAACTCTGCCACGATGTCGGTCTGGCCTTGGATGGTGGGGAGAGTGAGCGCGTCGCGGTAAGTTTTCGCGGCGACGTCGTAAGCGCCGGCCTCTTTGTAGAGGTTGCCCAGCTCGATGACGAGGAAGGGCACGTACGGATCGTCGGCAAAGCGTTCGAGGGCCTGTTGATAGGCCGCTGCGGCAGCGGCGACGTGACCGGCTTCTTTCTCCGTATATGCGTAATCGAGATGATCGTCCAATGTGACGACATTCTCGGGAACGCCGATAAGCATAGGCTCCGGTTCTTCTTCCGGTTCCGGTATCTTCGGTTCGGGAACGGGTTCCGGTTCGAGCTCTTCTTCCTGCACCTCGGGCACAGGTTCCTGCTCGGGCTCTGCTTCCTGCACCTCGGGAACGGGTTCCTGCTCGGGCTCTGCTTCCTGCACCTCGGGAACGGGTTCCTGCTCGGGCTCTGCTTCCTGCATCTCGGGTGCGGGTTCCTGCTCGGGCTCTGCTTCCTGCACCTCGGGTGCGGGTTCCTGCTCGGGCTCTGCTTCCTGCACCTCGGGAACGGGCTCCGGCTCGGGTTCTTCTTCCTGAACCTCGGGCACAGGCTCGGGCTCGGGTTCTTCTTCCTGGACCTCGGGAACAGGCTCGGGTTCGGGCTCTTGTTCCTGAACTTCGGGCATAGGCTCCGGCTCGGGTTCTTCTTCCTGCACTTCGGGAACAGGTCCGGGCTCGGGTTCTTTTTCTTGAACCTCGGAAACGGGCTCCGGTTCGGGCTCTTCTTGCTGCACTTCGGGAACAGTCTCCGGTTCGGGTTCCTGTTCCTGAACCTCGGGTACGGGCTCCGGTTCGGGCTCTTGTTCATGAACTTCGGGAACGGGCTCCGGTTCGGGCTCGGGCTCTTTTTCCTGAACCTCGGGTTCGGGCTCTGGTTCGGGCCCTTCTTCCTGAACCTCGGGTTCGGGTTCCTGTTCCTGTACTTCGGAAACGGGTTCCGGTTCGGGTTCCGGCTCCTGTACTTCGGGAACGGGTTCCGGTTCGGGCTCCTGCTCCTGAACCTCGGGTTCGGGCACAGGCTCCGGTTCCGGTTTTTCTTCCGATACTTCTTCGATTTTTGGCTCCGCCGTTTCGACGACGGGCTCCGTTTCTTTCGGGGGCGCCTCTTCCGGCTGCTCCGCCGGAGACGCTTCCGATTCGGGCGGTTCGACGCCCGGCGGCAGCTCGACTTCCCAAAGGATGTCCTGCTCCGGCTGACCGCCTTCTGCGGCGGCTGCTTCCTCCGCTTCGGGGGCCGCTTCCGATTCCTCGGCCAACAGCTCCGGTTCTTCGGCGTTCCCGATTCCTTCCGCCGCTTCCTCTTCCGCGACGGGGGCCGGCGCCGGTTTCGGCTTTGGCTTCGGCGGTTTGGATTTCGCGAACAATGCGCGCAGGTAGTCCCGCCTCAAAAAGTATTCGTTGATGCCGGTGACGAGGATGGCTGAGAAAAGCACCAGGAATACCAGCATCATCAGATGACTGAACGTCAGATACGCGGACAGGAGGATGGCGGAAAAATTCACGACCAATGCCGCGACTGCACAGAGCACAAGCGCGTTGGTATGGACGGCAATCCCAAAATACTGGGCGACGCGCTGTACGATCAGCACGCTGGCCGCCATGAAGACAACGGCTGCGACAAGAAAACCCAATTTATTCACCACACTTGGAGCGATTTACATAAACCTTGCGACAGGCGCAAAAACGGAGGCCGCTTTGCGCCGCCGCCAAGAATTCACTGACCATATATACCCGCCCCGCACGGTCGGGATCGCCTGCGAACGGCGAAACGCCGGCGTGCGGCCGGGGTATTTTTCGTGCAAAAATCCGCGCCCGCTTTCGCGCGCGCCATAGATATTTGTATTATAGCATGGGAAAATCCCTATGTCCACTATTGCGACGGGCAGGGGATTTTGTTTTTTTGTCGAATATATCCTATATATAATTTACAGGCACACGAGGGGGAAACGGCATGAAAGAGAGAACGGTCCGCGTGCTCTGCCCGAACGGCATCCATATCAGCCCGGCCGGCGTTATGGCGAAGCTGCTGAAGAAGGTTTCGGCACGCGCGGAAATACATCGCGGGGAACAATCCGCGGACGCCTCCGACATCGACGCGGTGCTGGCGCTGGCGCTGCGGGAAGGCGAGGATGTGACCGTCCGCGCCGAGGGCGACGAGGCGGATATAGCGCTGTCGCTGGTGGAAGCGGTGCTGCGGGAAGGAACGAAAATGCTGAAGACGTGGCGGGCGGAGGCTTCCGCCGCCCCGAAGCCGCCGGAGGAAAAAGAGTTCGCAGCCGCTCCCTCGAGCCTTTGCATCGGCCGCATCCGGCAGACGGCGGACGATATGAAGGAAAAATTGGCTTCCTATAAAAAAGGCTCGCCGATGGAGGAAGCGCGGCGCTTCGGCGAGGCGGTGAAGGCTTTTGCGGCGCGCATGGAGAAAACGGCCCGCGCCTGCGCCGACGCAGGAGAGACGCGGCAGCAGCTTATCCTGGAAGGCTATCGTATGATGGCGGAGGCCCAGGGCTTTCATGAAGAGGTCGGACGCGTAATCGCGGAGGGCGTTCCGGCGCCGGAGGCGGTGCTTGCGGCGAAAGAGCGGATGGCGTCGTCCATGCTGCTGCAGGAACGCGCGGGCGATCAGCGCGAAGTGGGGCGCAGCATAGCGCGGATCCTGCTCGGCATAAAAGAGACGGCGGAGACGGAAGACGGCTCCGCGTTGATCCTCGCCGGCGACGAGATCTCGCCGGAGCTGATCGCCCGTTTCTCCGGCGACCGGCTGGCGGGCATCGTACAGAGCGGAGGCAGCCCGTCGGGCCACGCGGCGATCCTGGCCCGTATGCGCGGCATCGTGGCGCTTCTCGGCTATCAGGGGGCGGAGAAACTGCCGGACGGCGCGATGGCCATCGTCGACGGCGAAAAAGGGACCGTCGTCGTCGATCCTTCGGAGGAAGAACTTCGCGAAGCCCAGCGGCGGATCGAAGAGGAAAAGGCCGAAGCCCGGCGGCTATTGGAGGAAACGGGGGCCGCCGTCACGAAAGACGGCGCGGTAATCACCCTGCGGGCGAACGTGGGCTCCGCCGAGGAAGCGGAGGCCGCCGTCAGGAACGGCGCGGAGGGCGTGGGGCTTTTCCGTTCGGAGTTCCTCTATCTCGGACGGAACGAACTTCCCTCGGAGGACGAGCAGGCGGAGGTTTACCGGCGGGCGGCGAAGGCCTGCGGCGGACAGCCCTGCGTGATTCGCACCCTCGACGCGGGCGGGGACAAGGATATCCCGGCGTTGGCTTTGCCGAAAGAAGCGAATCCCTTCCTCGGCTTCCGGGCGATCCGCATCAGCCTTTCCCGGCCGGCGCTGCTTTCGGCCCAGCTTCGCGCCGTGCTGCGGGCGGCGAAGGAAGGGAAGGCCGCGCTGCTCTTGCCCATGATCGTCTCCGTCTCGGAAATCGAGGACGTGCGAAAAGCGCTGGAAACGGAGCGGCGCGCGCTGTTCGGCGACGACGAAGCCGCGCCGGAAGTTCCCGTCGGCGTCATGATCGAGACGCCCGCCGCCGTGGTGCAGGCGGACGTCCTCGCCCGGCACGCGGATTTCTTCAGCATCGGCACCAACGATCTCGCCCAGTACACGCTGGCGGCGGACAGGACGAACGCCGCGCTCGCCTATCTCGACGGCATGTTTCATCCGGCGACGCTGCGCATGATCAAGCTGACCGTGTCCGCGGCGCAGCAGGCGGGAATCCCCGTCGCCGTCTGCGGCGAGATGGCCGCGGACCCGCTGGCGGCGAAGCTGCTCATAGGCCTCGGCGTCACCGTGCTGAGCATGGCGCCGCCCATGCTGCCGAAGATTCGCGCCGTCGTCCGCCAGACGTCTCTTGCCAGGGCGCAGCGTTTGGCGGAGGAAGCGCTGCGGCAGACCGATCCGGCCGCCGTCCGGGCCATCCTGGCGCGGTAACGGGGCGGCGGATTTCGCGGGAAACCCTTGCGGGATTTGGTATACACCTGCAAAAAAAATAAATTTTTGAGATTTTTAAGCAGGAAATTCATATTTTTTCAAGAAATCTAAATGACACTAAAAAACCGAAAACCGACGGCATACCTTCGATGCGAATTCTTATCCGATCGGACGGCACGGTTTTTGGGGGGAGGTTTTACGATGAGCCGGATTTTTACCAAGGAAGACAAATGTACGGGCTGCAACAAATGCATCGAAGCATGCCCCGTGGACTGCGCGAACGAAGCCTATCTCGACGGGAACGGCCTTCGGAAGGTGCGCGTGGACGACAAATACTGCATCCACTGCGGCGCCTGCCTCGGCGCCTGCGATCACGGCGCCCGCGACTACACGGACGACACGGAGCAATTCTTCCGCGACCTGGCGGCAGGTCAGCCGATTTCCATCATTGCGGCTCCGGCGGCGCAGGTGAATTTCGACGACGCGGAGCATCTTTTCGGCTGGCTGAAGTCCATGGGCGTCCAGCACATCTACGACGTGTCCATGGGCGCGGACATCACCACCTGGGCGTATCTGCGCGCCATCGAGAAATATCGGCTTGAGTCCGTCGTAGCCCAGCCCTGCCCGGCCATCATCAACTACTGCGAGCGCTACATACCGGATATCCTGCCGTATATGTCCCCGATTCACAGCCCGATGATGTGCCTCGCGGTCTATCTGCGGAAATATCAAAACGTGAAGGAGAAATTGGCGTTCCTCTCGCCCTGCGTGGCGAAGGTGGACGAGATCAGCGACCCGAACAACGACGGGCTCGTGCAGTACAACGTGACCTTCCGGAAGCTGCAGGAAAAGATCGAGCGCGAGCGGATCAATTTGAAATCGTATCCGGCCGAGGACTTCGAGGGTATGGAAGCGGCGCTGGGCCACACTTACAGCCGCCCCGGCGGACTGAAGGAAAATATCTTCGTGACGAATCCCGAGATCTGGGTGCGTCAGATCGAGTCCCCGAAGCATGCCTATCCGTACCTCCGGCAGTATCTGGAGCGCCGCCGGCAGGGCAAGCCGGTGCCGACGGTGGTGGATATCCTGAACTGCGGCGAGGGCTGCAACCGCGGCCCCGGCACGATGAAACGCGCCGTGCTCGACGACATCGACGCGAAGACGAACCGCAAGAAGCAGGAGAAGATGGACGCGAAGGTCAAACGGACGGAGCAGGGGACCGAGTACGAGCCGTACGTCTATTTCGACGAGCACCTGAACGTCGACGACTTCCGCCGGGAGTACACGGCGAAGGACATCCACGGCTTCTTCGACGACAACGACCTGGACGCCGTTTTCGAGAGCCTGGGCAAGTACACGCCGGCCTCGCAGCAGATCAACTGCTTTGCCTGCGGCTACGGAAGCTGCAAGCGGTTCGCGCAGGCCGTGAAGCGCGGCAAGAACGTCCCCGACAGCTGCATCGACTATGAGCGGCACCGGATTCTCGCCGCCGAGGCGGAGCGGAGGAAAAACAAGCTCTCGGGCAAGGTCAAGGAAATCATCGAAACGATCCAGCAGGTGGCGGAAGCCAGCTCCGAGAACGCGAAGCATGTCGGCGACATCAGCCGTCAGATCGAGACCCTCGCGGAATCCTCCGACCATCTGAGGAACAGCACGGACATGGTCTCCAAGAAGATGGAGGATTTCTCCGCCGCGTCCAACGACATCATGAAGATCGCCGGACAGACGAACCTCCTGGCGCTGAACGCTGCCATCGAGGCGGCGCACGCCGGAGACGCGGGCCGCGGGTTCGCGGTCGTGGCCGACGAAGTGCGCAAGCTCGCGCAGGCCACCGACGAGACGGTGCGCGAGACGCAGAAGAATCAGGAGTCCACGGCGAAGGAAGTCCGCGAGATGACGGCCGCCTCTACGCAAATGGGAGATCAGGTCCGCGCCATCAAGGATTTCATCCTGCAAATCTCCTCCGCCACGGAAGAAGTCTCCGCGCAGTGCGAGGAAGTCTCCCGTACGGCCTCGTCGATCATGGCGGAAGAATAATTTCCCGACGGCAAGACGAAAGCCCCCGCGTGTCATACGCGAGGGCTTTTTCTATGCGCTTCGTTTGCGCTCCGTCTTATTTTTCCCGGACATGCTTGCCCGTCAGATGCTCGATGTGGAGCGCGACGAGCTGCACCCGTTCGGCGCAATCCGCGATTTCCTGTTCCATCTTTTCCTTCGTGGGAAAATATTTCGCGCCCAGCGCGCGAAGCTTCTCCAGGATTCGCGCCGTGTCCTCTGCCGGCACCAGCTCCGCGCGGCAAAAGGCGACGACGCTTTCCACATGCTGCCACCAGTCGCCCTCTTCCTGCGTGCCGCCGTCCCAGACGGTGAAGCAGGCCTTGGCGTCGGCCTTCAGCGCGTCGATCTTATGGCCTTCCCGCGCACCGTGGAAATAGATCGTTTCCTCGGCCTCGTCGTAATAGAAATTCAGCGGAACGGCATAGGGGTAGCCCATATCGCCGATCACGGACAGCGCGCCGCGCCGTTCCTCCCGGAGAATCCGCGCGCAGTCCTCTTTGGACAGCGCCTGTTTCTTTCTTCTCATGTCCCGAAACATTCTTATCCCTCCCTGTCGTTTCCTTATACATACCATAAAACCGGCGCGGAGGTCAATCTTCTTGACGATTATCCGCGAAATCGCTACAATGATATCCATGCGGAACGATATGACGCTCTGCCAGACGGAACAGAAAGGAAGGATTTTCCGTGGACCATCGGAACCAAAATACAAACGTAGATGAGACGGCACGCGCCGTAATGGAGGCGAACCGCCCGCAGGGACAGGGCAGGCAGCTCGTGCTTTGGATCGCGGCGCTGGTCGTGGGCGGCTTCCTGGGCTGCATGGGCATCGCGCAGATCAACGAGCTGTTCTCCTTCATCGCCGCCGTCTTTACGCGGCTCTTCCAGTTCATCGCCGTGCCGACCATCGCGCTGGCGGTCATCACCACCCTGTCGGAGCTGGGCGCGGACAAGAACACGAAAAGCATTTTCGCCCACGCCGTCACCTATACGCTCCTGACCACCTTCGCGGCGGCCTTCGTGGGCCTCGCCCTGTATCTCTGGGTCGCGCCGGGGAACCTGCCCGCCGAAGTCATCGGGCGCGGCGCGGCGGACGTGCCGCTGGAAAAACTCGGCTCCCTTTCCTACTATAACCATTTCCTGACCGTGGTGCCGAACAACATGCTCCAGCCGTTCCTGTCCGGCAACGTGCTGTCCATCATCTTCATCGCGGCGGCGGCGGGCCTCGGCCTCGCCTTCATGCCGAAGACGGAAAACCGCGCGACGCTCCTGAAGGGGCTCCTGGGCGCGCAGGAGCTCCTGTTCACCCTGATCCGCGGCCTGCTCTGGATCTTGCCGCTGGGCATCATGGCCTTCGCGGCGGAGCTTTCCGCGCAGATCGCGGCGGGCGTCATCGTCGGCGCCCTCGGCAAATACGTTGCCGTCGTCCTCGGCGGCAACGCCATCCAGTTCTTCATCGTACTGCCGCTGTTCCTCCTGGCCCGCGGCCTGAACCCGATCCACGTATTCCGGCAAATGTCCCCGGCCCTCGCCGTCGCTCTCTTCACGAAGAGCTCGGCGGGCACGCTGCCGGTGACGCTGGCCTCGGCGGAACAGAATCTCAAGGTCAATCCCGCCGTCTCCCGCTTCGTGCTGCCGATCTGCACCACCATCAACATGAACGGTTGCGCGGCCTTCATCCTCGTCACCTCGCTTTTCGTCATGCAGAACGCGGGCTTCGAGCTGACGCTGCCGACGATGCTCTCCTGGGTCGTCATTTCCGTGCTCGCCGCCATCGGCAACGCGGGCGTCCCCATGGGCTGCTACTTCCTGACGCTGTCGCTGATGTCCTCGGTGGGCGCGCCTCTCGGCCTCATGGGCGTCATCCTGCCGATCTACACCATCATCGACATGATCGAGACGGCGGAAAACGTCTGGTCCGACTCCACCGTCTGCGCCATGACGAACCACGACCTGGAGGGGAAACTGGGCGACGCGGCGTAAAATAGGATATTGTGACAGACAAAACGGCCCCCGCGGGAATTCCGCAGGGGCCGTTCTCTTTTTGTGCGTTTACTCCATTTCCTGCCGGATGGCGAAGAAGGACTGCGGATGGCCGCAGACGGGGCACTCCTTCGGAGCTTCCACCGACTCGGCGATGAAGCCGCAGTTCGCGCACATCCAGAGTTTCTTCTCGCCGCGCTTGAAGAGGCGCTCGTTCTCGACGTTGGCCAGCATCAGGCGGTACTGCTGCTCGTGCCGCTTCTCGATCTCGGCGACGCGCTCGAAGAGATAGGCGATCTGCAGGAAGCCTTCTTCCTTCGCCTTTTTCGCGAATCCGGGGTACATGCTCGTCCATTCCTCGTTCTCGCCTTCCGCCGCCATTTTCAGGTGCTCGGACGTCGGCTTTGTCAGGCCGCCCAGGAGCCAGAACCAGATCTTCGCGTGGGCGCGTTCCTGCGCCGCCGTCTCGTCGAGGACGTCCGCGATCTGCCGCGCCATTTTCGGGTCTTTCTCCGCCTGACGGGCAAAGAAGGTGTATTTGACGTGGGCCTGCGATTCCCCGGCGAAGGCCGCCGCCAGGTTCTTCTCCGTTTCCGTGCCTTTCAGCCGCTTCATTTCTTCCAGTGCCTTGTTTTCGTCCATCTCATTTTCCCCCTTAATAAAACTTACGAAACTGATATATATTTCGCCGCGAAGAACGAAAATTCCTGCGTGAGAATGACTTTCATATGGCGGCGTTTTCCGCCCCCGCCTTTCGCTACACGGTCGCGCGGGTTACTGCTTCTTCAGCGAGAATCCCTGCCATGAATCGAGCAGCAGCTGTTTCATGCCGTTCGGCTGGATTTTCGCTTCCCGCAGCGCCTGCACCGGATGCCAGCGAATCGACGCCTTGAGCCGTTCGTCGGCGCCCGCTCCGTAGCCGGCGGCAAATTTCGAGGAAAACTCCGAGAATGCGCTTCGGCTCAATTCGTTGCCTTGGCGCGTCTCGGCATGGTCGAAGACGGCCTCCGGCGTGCCCTGCTCAGCGTAGATCCCGTAATTCCCAAATTCGGAAGCGATCGTCTGGATTTGCAGCGCGCCGTTCTGGAGGGAAACGCTCTGCAGCGATACGCGGTATCCGGCGCCGCCGACTCGGGTCAGTGTGGAAACATGGTAATACGTGAAGCCGGTCTGTGCTTCGCGGACCGCGCTTTCCAAATAACGAAGGTTCGGGTCGATCTCGTCGTCGGTGAAGATGACGGCGACGGGGTCAAGCCGCTTGCCGTTGCCGCTGATCTCATACGCATAGAGCTTTCGGGACACGGGGACGGAGGCGATATGCTCCCACGCCGAGCGCTCGTTTTCGTTTCGCGGTTCCGCCTCCTCCGGCACGCCGTTTCTCATTTCCTGCAAAAAGAGAAGCTCGATCCGGCCGTTCCTGTCGAGGTCCGTGACCGCGAAACTGCCATCTTCGCGCAGGCGCATTTCCAGGTCGTCGCCGTGCGTGACCGGCATATTGAGAATGAAATCAATCTGTTCCTCCGGCGTCGCCGCTTCCGTCCCTCCGCCCAAAAGGCAGGCGGCAGCCGCCAGCGCGATTCCCAACGCTTTCTTGCAATTCATCGTGCATCCTCCCGTCGTATCATTTTTGAAAACATCTCTTCGTATATTTCGCCGCGCGGCGAAAATTTCCTGCCGCGAAAAAAGGCTTTTGCCAAAGCGAACGTCGCTGGGGCAAAAGCCTTAATTTATGGGTTGAATTCTTTTTTCGCGCCCGCTTTCATCCTGCAGATCATCTGCGTCATGGTGCCCATAGGGCAGTACACGCACCAGGAACGGGGCTTGTAGGCCAGCATGGTCAGGATGCCGAGGATGGCCGAGGTCAGCATCATGCTGTAGAAGCCGAAGGCGAACTGTGCGGCCCACGGCTCCGCGCCGCCCGCGTAGGCGAAGCTCCACGGCACGGGAATCGACCAGAACAGCGTCACCGTCTCGGAAAGCTCCGCCGCGCCCGCGTAAACTTGATACGTCATGTAAAGCATATTGGCGAACATCGCCATGAAGAACGCGAGGAATCCGTAGCGGAACGCCTTGCTCTTCATCCAGTCCGGCACGTCCTTCCGCCGGGAGAAGCCTTTCTGCCCGCCCAGCGCGCGGAGCAGCTGGCCCCGGTCGCAGTAGCGGTTGCAAAAGCCCTTGCTGCCGACGCCCACGGCGAAGATCAGCGGCAGGAAAAAGCTGATCAGTCCCAGCCACGCGAACAGGATATGGAAAAATCCCATGGCGAAATAGACGACCGACCATATCCATAAATAATTGTACCAATGCGATTTTTTCATGGCCGATCCTCCACCCGGATGACGGAGGCGGGGCACTCCTTCGCGCAGAGGCCGCAGCCGATGCAGAGCGCGTCGTCCACCACAGAATACGAGCCTTTCCATACCGTGATCGCGCCCCGGGGGCAGACCTCCATGCACGCGCCGCAGGCTACGCAAAGCGCCGTATCGACTACTGCGTGCCGTTTCGATTGATTCGCCATCGTATCCTCCTTTTTCTCTGTCGTTTCCCTTATTTTATCATTTCGGCTCCCGTTCCTGCAACAAGCTTCGCGCCGCGCCCTGTTGTATTTCTCTTTTCCTCCGTCATGTAAAGGGGCGGAGAAAGGAGGGGGGACATGCAGATCGAACGCGTAAACTTCGCTGACATCTTAGTGGCGTCTGCGTTGGGCGCCGGGCTCATCCTGACGATCCTGTTCGAGCAGCAGGAGCTTTCCATGAGCATCGCCAGCGGCCTTTTGGGGTATCTGGGCGGCGTCAAGATCGCGGCGCGAAGACCGTAGAGGAGAGTGAAGAGTGGAGAGTGGAGAGTGGGGAGTGGAGAGTGGAGAGTGAGGAGTGCGGAGTGAGAAGTGTGGAGAGTGGGGAGTGGAGTGTTAGGAGTGCGGAGAGAGGATAAGCAGACGCTTAGGCGTGGACCGAGCGCAGCGAGGGAATACGCCTTAGTGGTCGCTTATGCCGCGAAGCGGCTGTGAGAAACCGTTCTTTGGAAGAGGCGGAACCGGCTCGAATTGAATAACGATATACGAAGGAGGAGATTGTTGTGGAGGCTGTATCTGTTTTGGAACGGGGGCTTTTCTTTCCCCCGGAGCTGCTTGTTTTGCGGGACGCGACGGAACTGATCGTCCTGCATCATACAGGCGGCGCGGCGGGCGAGGACCCGTCGGCGGCGGAAATCGACGCGATACATCGCGGCCAGCGCTGGCTGGGCGTCGGGTATCATTATCTGATCCGGAAGGACGGGACCGTCGAAAGAGGTCGTCCTGCGCCTGTGGTGGGCGCGCATACGGCAGGGGTGAACGCCCGGAGCGTCGGCGTCGCCCTCTGCGGGAACTTCTGCGAGGAGGAACCCACGGCGGCGCAGGTGGAGTCCTGCGCCATGCTGCTGGCCGTCCTTGCCTCGGCCTACGACGTGCCGATGGACGCGGAGCATATCGTGGGGCATCGCGACCTTTCCGCCACCGCCTGCCCCGGCGACGCGCTGTATGCGAGGATGGAGGAGATCATCGGAAAAGCGATATGGTACTGCGAGCAATAAAAGAGGCCGTCCCGAAAGGGGCGGCCGTTTGCTTTGTTGATTTTCCGAAAGAATGTGCTATAATAATTTCGAAAAGGTGTTTGCCACACGGCAGGCGGTCGACTCTTAGCCCCGGAAGGGGGGGCGAAGCCTATGACGAAATACGATTTTTTCGCGTTGATTTTTGTCTTCGCGTTATGTGTTATCGCTCTAAAGGCCTAACCATGAGAAAAGCCGCCCAACGCTTCCAGGCATAGGCGGCTAATCTCACAGCCAATTATACTGGGGCTGACCGTTTGTCGGCAGCACCTTTTCCTGTTTTTATTATATCCTCAGCAAAATTATTCGTCAAGCCGTTTTCATTGTTGCCCGCAGCCGTTTCAGCGCCCTGCCCTTGACCACCGCCGCCGTCTGCTGGCTCATGCCGAGCCGCGCGGCGGCTTCCTTTTGCGTCAGCCCGTCCGCGTACAGCATCGTCAGCAGGCGTCGGGGCTTTTCCGCCAGAGGCGCGAGCATCGCGCGGAAAGCGTCCTCCGCCTCGAACCGCGCCGCCTCATCCCTGGGGTCGGGCATGGCGGCGAAGGGATCTTCCCCGTCCTCCGTCTCCGCCGGCAGGACCTCCCGCTGCCACTGACGCCGCGCCTTCTTGAAAAGCGTGCGCAGATCGCCGTACACCGTCGCCTTCGCATAGCCGGGGAAAGGAACGCCCCGCGCCGGGTCGTAGCGACGGACCGCGCGGAGAAAGCTCTCCCGCGCCGCGGCAAGCGCGTCCTCGCCCAGCGGAGCAAGATGCGCCTGCCCTGCGGCTTTCCGGCAAAGCCCTTCGTACTGCAAAAGCAAATGCGTCATGGCCTCCTTGTCGCCGCTTTTCGCGGCTGCAATCCAATGTTCTTCTGTCAAAGTCCTCACCTTTCGGCGAGGAACCGGTTCCTCATGAATTAGCGCTTGCCCATAGTCTGCGCCTTTTCATCGGGAACCGCAAAAGCCGAGCGGAGCGCGGCTCGACGTTTTGTCTTGCCGACGCGGGGCGCCGATTGCATGCCCGCAGGCTTTGTGATAAGATACAGACACAGAGCGGGCCTGACCGGCGGCGCCCGCGGACTCGCGTATTGGGCAAGGAACGTCATTCGGGAAAGGAAGCGGTGGTAAAATGCGTGCGGTTTCGACATTTGCAAAAAAGATCGTTTTGGCGGCGGCAGTTTCGGCGATGCTCCCCGTGGGATTCGCCTGCGCTGCGCCGCAGACGGCCCAGGACCCGGCGATTGCGTACCGGCAGGCGGAGAACGCGGCGGACGAATTCCTCGGATTCTGGGAGGAAGCCCTCGAAGGCGAAATCCGGCTGACCGTCACAAAAGCCGAGAAAGGCTGGTACGGCGTCGAAGTCAGCCATCGGCGGAACGAGCGGCAGGTGGACATGTGGACCATGACGGCGAAGCCGGCGGGCGACCACGTCATGCAGTATACGGACGGCAGCCACATCCTCCTGACGTACGGCCCGCAATATATAGAAAAAGAAGAATTCCTCTACCGCAACGGCACGGGCACGATCCGCATGGTCGGCCCCAAGCAGGTCAAATGGCAGGACGATCAGGACCACAAGGCCGACGACGTCTTGTTCATCCCCCTGCGCTCGCCTCTCGGCGGCGGCCTGTAAAGACAAAACGAACCGCCCCCGGGCTTCCGTGTTGGAAGTTCGGGGGCTTTGTTGTGCAATCTCCCGCGGGCGGCGGGGGGAGTTTACGCCTCTCGGCGACTATTCTTTCCGAGCTATTTCCGCGCGGTTTGCCGCTGCGAGCCCACGACTGCCCGGAAGGCGGCGAAAATGCCCCGTCGGACACCAAAGGAGGGCGGAGAAAAATTCCCTTGACGAATACGAACATATATTCTATAATAACACTCGTGTTTGTGGTTCGCGCGCGAGGAGGGCCTGCCCCGCCCGGCTCGCGCCTTCGTGCGGAAAAATTTATATTGGAAAGAAGGAAAAATGCCAATGGAAAACATGCTTCCCAAAGATTCCGAGATTGCGGCCCTGCTCCCGGAGTACACCGCCGAGGGCGATGTGACGCGCATTGTGCTGACGAACGGCACGGCGCTGATATTCCGCCGCACGATGCGCGCCACGCTGTCTGCGCTGGCACGCCGCCGCTGCAAGGACGTGACGCTCCTGCGGCGCTGGGCGGCGCGATACACCCGCCGCAGGCTCAACAATCCCATCGCTGCCTCCGCCGACTTGGTGCTGGTCCCGGTGAAGACACGGCGCCCGAGGATATGCGGCGACAACACCATGGCCCATATCAACGTGGCGGCCATGGAGGCCGGAAAATCGGAGGAAACGCCGGAGCCCCGGCGGAAGGGCCCCTCGCAAAAGAAAGGCCGCCCCGCGATCATCTCGCTGCCCGGCGGCGTCTCGGTCCGGGCGCTTTGGAGCGAACGGACGACGGCGGCGCATATCGGCGACGCCCGGCGGATTCAGGCCGATCTGGTGCGCGATCAGGAGGAAGCGGTATTAAGGCGGCTTTCGGTGCGCAGGACATAGAGAACAGGACATAACAATCACGAAACCCCCGCGGGATATTCCTGCGGGGGTTGTTTGCGCTTGGCGAACCGATATGCTATAATGAAACCGAAAGGGTGTTTGCCATAAATGGTAGGCGGTTAGCCCTCTGCGGAGGGACTGTGACCCTCCGATGACATAGAAACCCGCAAGGGAATCTACGAAAGGAGGGAGTTGATGCCATGACGATATTGGAGCTTTTAGCCGTTCACGGCTATACGGCAACAATATTCGCCGTTGGATATACGATTGGTTTTAGTACCAATAAACAGAAATGACCGCCACGGCCTGAAATCGTGCGGTCCATTTCTGCGATCACATTGTAAGGGCTGACCGTTTACCGGCAGCGCCTTTTCTTTGTCTTCATTATAATGTTTTCGTTCAGCGTTTGTCAACGACAAACAAAAAAGCCTCCCTTGCGGGAGGTTTCTTTGTTTGTCCGACAGTTGACCATCTGCCGGACGATGATTTGAATTCCTCGATTGATGTGAGTATAGCATAAGTCGGAGAAAAATGCTATATTGCCTCTCTCTATGAAGAGCGATATGCCGTAACCTTGCCCTCCCCTATGGGGAGGGTACCGCCGCAGGCGGGGGGTGAGGTCTTGCGACGTTGCGCTTGTGTTATCCGATGCGCTTCAGAACCTCATCCGTCGCGCTTCGCGCGCCACTCGACAGTCCACTGGACTGTCTCGCCCCAGAGGGGAAGGCAAGGGTTCGTTCACTCCACACTCCTAACTCCACACTCCGCACTCCACTCTCCACTCTTAACTCTTCCCTCTTCCCTCTCAAAACATCTTCCCTACGAAAAACCAGAACCGGTCCCTGCTCTGCGCGTCCTCGCTCATGATCTCCGGCGAGCCGATGCGCCGCGCGTAGTCCACCCGCGCATACCAGTCGTTCTCTTTGCTGTACGTCGCCGCGATGCCCCAGCCCTTCAGGCTCTCGCTGCCGCCGTCCCCGTCCTTCGTCACGGTCACGCAGCCCGCGTCGAGATACGTGGAAAGCGTCAGCCCGGGGAGCGGCGTATGATAGCGAAGCTCCAGCGTCGAAAGCACGCCCTCGTCGCCCGACGCCTCGCCCTGCGGATATGCGCGGACGCCCCGCGCGCCGCCGAGGTAGATCTCCTCCGAACTGTCGAGATTTCGGCTCGCTTTCTGCCCCTGCGCCTTCAGCAGGATATCCGTGCTGTGGCCGAGACCCTGCACCGCCGTGACGTCCAGCGTCCCCTTCCAGAACCCGCCCAGCGTGCGCCCGTCCTCGCCGATCTGCCGCGCGAGATCCGAATCCGCCGTCACGGTTCCCTGCCGCAGCTCCACACGGTACGAAAGATACGACCCCTCGCCGCGGCCCATGCCGGAAAGCCCCGCGTGCCACGACGCGCTGTGCTTCTTCCAGTTAAAGCCCAGCATCTCGTCGGTGATATTCCGGTAATCGAACCCGTACGTCACGGCCAGGGCGCTCCTCGACGCCTTCCAGAGCGGCGTCTCGCCCCAAAAGCTGTAAGTGTGCGCTATGCCCTCCGCGCCGAGCTGGCTGAAAATACTGCCCAGCTCGTAATCCGACCGCGAATACCCGATCCCGAGCTTCGTCGCGCTGTGACCCACCGGCATCTCATAGCCGATACTGTAGGCGTGCTGCTCGCCGTTCGAGATCATGCCGCCCACCGTCAGCCTGCCGCCCACATTGCCGACATTCTCCAGCGACGCCGACAGCCCGTAGCGATAACGCCCCGCCGACTCGTTGCCGTAATTCTCCGCGTAAACGATTCCCTTCACGGGCTTGTCGTTCGTGATCTTCACCAGCAAATCCGTCTCGCCGACCCCGCGCCCCGCCGAAAGCACGCCCGCCGCGTGGACGCCGCTCAGATCGTCCAGGAGATGCAGCGCCGACTCCAAATCCTTCGTGCGGATAATCTCCTTCTCCTTCAGCCGCGCCAGGATTCCGTTCGCCACATCGTCGGAAAGACGGCTCTCGTTCTCCACCGTGACCTTCCCGAGCCGCCCCGGCATCATGCGAACCAGGAGCCGCCCGTCCGTCACCGTCTGCTCCGGGATGAACGCCGCCGCCGTCGGATCCCCGTGGGCGCGGGCGTAATTCGTCAGTCCCGCCAAAAGATCGGACAGCGCCGTCCCTGTGACCTCCCGCCGGACGAACCGCGCGGAAAGCTCCGCCATCTTCTCGTCGGAAAGCTTCATCCCCTCATGCTCGACGCGAATCTCCGACAGCGTGAACCGCGCCTCCGCCGCACTTCCCTGCGGCGCGCCCGTCTGGTCGGAAATCTCCGCGTCCTTCGCGGGCCGCTCGTTGCCGACAGTCCCCGCCGGAGCGGGCACCGCAGGCGCGGCAAGAGCGAGGACGGGAGAAAACAAGGCGGCGGCTAAAACAAAGCTGCCGATATAAGAAAATCTGCGAATCATATTGTGTTAAACCTCCAAAATTACAAAGAATAGAGGAAACGCTAAGAGATACGAATCACTGTTAGAAATCTTAGATTTTATAGTCGAAGAGTAGTATGAAAGGGGGCTCGAAAACACTGTTTTCTTGAAACTCCCCCCGTCATGCCTTCGGCATGCCACCCCCCCCTCAATGAGGGGGGCGATACTTGCCTCCCTCTCTGAGGGAGGTGCCCGAAGGGCGGAGGGAGTAATTCAATCCACCGCCGGAGGGAGTTCTCGCAAGACATAACTTCTGCCCGCAGATGGAAACGTCTGCGGGCAGTTTTTATGCTGTTTACGCCTCCTCGTCGCTTTCCCCGTTCGACGCAGGTTCCGTGCTCGTCGGTTCCGTGGCCGGGCCGTTCGTCGTCGCTTCCGCATTGCCCTGCTGCGTCGCGCCGCCGTTCAGCGACGTTGCCAACGCCTCGACGCTCATGGACTTAGGCATATTGACGCCCGCGCCCTGGACGACTGTGCGGCCTTCCGCCATGACGGGCATGCCGTTCGCCGCCTGCACCTGCGGCAATACGGCGGTCTCCTGCTTGTCGCTCTCGATGGCCGTGACGGTTCCGGTGTACTCCTGCGCTGCGCCCGGATCGGAGACGTTGTCGAGGACGATTTCCTGCGGCGTCATGGACTTGACCTCGATGATGAAGGCTGTAGCGTTGCTCGCCGCGTTGGCGAAGGTGTAGTTCTGCCCGTAATCGCCGCTGGTCGCCGGGTAGCCGCCGTCAATGGAAAGCGTGCCCGTCACCGCATACTTGCCTGCGGCGGTGGCCGCCGGATTGTCCAGCGCGAAGAAATAGACGTCGTTTGCGCCCAAGTCTTCGCCCGCCACGAATCCCGTGACGCTGCCGCTCCATGACGTCGGCGTCGCCTCACCCTCGGTGATGGTCACGGGATTGGCCACCAGCCAAAGCGGCCTGCGGGTGATGGAGCCCGTGCCGTTACCTGTGGTGCTGGCGAGCTGATAGTTCCCCGCCTCTGCGCCTGTCAGCAACAAGCCGGAATAGCTGACGGTATGATCCCCCGCGTCTTTGCCGTCGTAAGCGGCGGTTCCCGTCACGCCCACCTTGCCCAAATCGGCGTCAATTATGTTCGTCAGCGACGCCGCGCCGAGCGGGGCGGCCGTCGTGCCGTCATAGACCTTGGTGGTGGGATCGAAGGACGCCCGTGTAATGATAGGGGAAATCCAGCCGCTGCCTGTGGCGGTGGTGGACGTCAGAGCGTAGTTCCCCGCCGTGGTCCCCGTCAGCGCAATGCCCTCATAATAGACGGTCTTGCCGTTGCCCGCGTTCTTGTCCGCGTAGGCGATGGAAAGATTCTCCGGGATGATGTCAACGTTTTCCGTAGCGAGATCGACCTTGCCGTTCAGCGTATACGTCGCCGGCAGCGTCGCGGTCGTCGTGCCGTCGTAATTCTTGGCGGTGGTACCGAACTCCACGGTCAGCGGCGCCTTGTTGATCGTGCTGGTCGTATTGTCCACGGTGCTGATCGTGTAGTTGCCCGCGTTGCCAGCGGCGTCGCTGATGGTCACGCCCGACAGCGTGACGGTCTTGCCCGTGCCCGCGTCCTTGGTGACGAAGGCCTTCGTGCCGCTGATGGTATCGCCGTCATAAAGCGTCCCCGACGTGACCGTGAAAGCGCCGCCCGTGGCGTCCGTCGTGTTATCCGTGTTGGTGGTGCCGTCGTAAGTCTTGGTGATGTCTCCGACGGAAACCGTGATGGGGGCTTGGCTGATCGTGCCCGTGGCTGTGAGGGTGGCGGCAATAGAATAATTTCCCGCCTTCGCGCCCGTCAGCGCGATGCCGCTGTAAGTGACTGTCTTGTTCGCGCCGACGTTCTTGTCTCCGTAAGCGGCGGTCAAGCCCGTGGCAAGGCTCACGTCGTCGCTGCCCACCTTGCCGTCCAGCGTCGCCACGGCCGTCGTCGCGGTTGCCGTGCCGTCGTATACCTTGTCGGGAGAGTCAAAGCTGACCGTCAGCGCTTTCGGCGTGACGATGGCAAAGTCGCTTGCCCAGTTGATCCCGGATTGTGTGATGCCCGCGCCGGTCTGGGTCGTCGTGAGATAGTTGTGGCCCACGTCGCCTTTCGTGCCGTCATACACCAATTCGCCGAGATAGTTGTCCTTCCGCGTCATAAACGCGGTCAGGAGCGGCTTGGTCTCGCCGTTGTATATGCGCCAAATCTTGTTGGCGCTGCCGTCGGCGGAAATATCCCAGCCGCTGAAGGTCGTAGCCTGCTTCAGATCGCCGTCGCTCTTGAAGGCTGGTTGATCGTCCGAGTTGCCAATAACCATACTTGCCGTGCCCGTTAAGCCGTAGGCGTTGTTGATTGAACCACCGGCATTATATCCGGCAATACTGCCCCAATACTGCCCGGTTTTGTGGACATCTCCCGTATTATAGGCATAATTGATCTTGGCGCCGGAGCCATCGTTATATCCTACAATACCGCCGACGTCATTAAATCCGTTTACTGCTCCGGCGTTATATACATTTTCTATGGTCCCGCTGTTAAGCCCGGCAATGCCGCCTGTAGACGAGCACAGGCTTTCATCGTCGTCGCTGCCGACAGCGCCCGTATTATAGGCGACCCGGATGGTTCCGACATTATCGCCGACAACGCCGCCGATGAAGCCCATCTCCAAATCCCTCTGCTCGCCAGTAGCTTCGACCCTTGCGTTGTTATGGACCTGCTCCACCGTGCCGTTGTTCCGCCCCACGATGCCGCCGACAAAATTGGCGTTGCTGCTGACTGTCCCGCTTTCGTTGGAGACCCGGCGCACCGTGCCGTTGTTCACGCCGATAATGCCGACATTTGCGTTTGTACTATAGTCGGGGTCGGCCATCGTACGAGAGATATTGCAGCCCACGACGGTCAGATTTTCAATGACGCCGTCGTTTTGAGCGAAAAGGCCGACGCCGGATGGATTGCCGCTCGGATGGTCTACATCTACATAGTTCACCGCCAGATTCTGGATGCTGTAATTCAGCCCGTCGAACCGCCCGGTGGAGGACAAGCTGATAGGGACGAATGAGTAATTGTTCATGTCGATGCTTCTTTTCAGCATATAGTTGCCGGAGGCGTCGGCATATATATTCTGCAAATCCGCGTTGCTGTTGACGAGCTTGTACATATATTTCTTGTCCGTACCGCTCATGGCATAGCCGGGCAAGGTTCCGCCCTCATCCGAGCCGATATGGATTTCGCCGCCGCTGTTCGCGGTCAGCGTGACGGCGCTGTCATTGTGCGCCGTGCCGCCGGTGATTTTTCCGTCCGCCCCAATCGCGCCGCCCTTCGTCACGTCGGCTGTGTTCTTGAAGGTGATGTTGTTTCCTTCCACGGTGATGGTGTTGGCATTCAGTTGGCCCATGTTGATGACGTCGCCGCCGATAGTACCGGGCAACGGGCTTTCGCCGTTTGGCGTGAAGGCAGCAAGCTGCGCGTCGGTCAGCGTGCGCGTGGACAGATGGAGATGGCCCACGTTGATGACCGCGGTGTCGCCGATCAATATGCCGTTGGGGTTCACGAGGTAAATATGGCCGCCGCCGGTCAATGTGCCTAAAATATCGGAGCGGGCGTGTCCCGTGACATAGTTCAGGTAATTATTCGCGTCGAAGGCGACAGTCTCGCCGCTGGCGATGGAGAAGTCCACCCACTTGATCAGATTGTTCGTCGCGGTGCTGGTGATGGACATATTCGTCGTACCGGTGATGGCCACTGCTGCGTCCTTGGCGTCCAGCACCGGATTGGCATAGACTGCCGGCGCCATCCCCAGCGTCCAGGCGGTCACGGCCCAGGCCAGCGCCTTTCGCCACCGGGGACTGTTCCTTCGGAACGAATTCCTTTTTTGGATGACAAGGGCGTCATCCGCTCTGCGGACCTTTTGGTGTTTCTTCATGGGTTGCCTCTCCTTTCAGAAATTTATAAGACAGGAATGATTTTGCAATTTATGTGACGGTCTTGCCTCACTCTTTGAGGGGCGTGACAGTCCAGTGGATTGTTACGGGTGGAAGCCCGCAGGCTGACGGAAAGGGGAAACTCCTCCCGCCGCCTTCGGCGGCACCCTCCTCAAGGAGGAGGGCGATATAGCCTCCCTCCATGAGGGAGGTGCCCGAAGGGCGGAAGGAGTAATTCAATCCACCGCCGGAGGGAGTTCTCGCAAGACATAACTTCTGCCCGCAGATGGAAACGTCTGTGGGCAGTTTTCATTCCAACCGGCTTACGCCTCGTCTTCCTCACTCGCGCCGGGCATATTGCCGCCCATTGTCGCCGTCGGTTCCGTGGCCGGGCCGTTCGTCGCCGCTTCCGCATTGCCCTGCTGCGTCGCGCCGCCGTTCAGCGACGTCGCCAGCGCCTCAACGCTCATGGACTCCGGCATATTGATGTCGGTGTACGTGATGCCCAGCTGTGTCTCCTGCTTGCCCGCGGCAATCTGTCCGCCCGTCGTCTGCTGCTGGGGGGGATTTCCATTCGGCTGCTGCGCTTCGCCGCCGGATCGCTCCTGCGCTGCCGCGCCCTGTGTCTCTCCCGTCGCGCCCGTGGTCGGCGCCGCGTTCTGTGTCGGCGCTTCGGGGGCGTTTAGGACGGGCGTTCCGCCGCTGGTCGGCATGGCCGTCGATGCGCCGCTGTTGATCGAGCCTACGACGTTCGTGTATTCCTGCGCCGCGCCCCGGTTTTCCGTGACATTCTTGATGATGTCCTGCGGCTTCTGTTCCGGCTGCGGCGTCGGATCGCCAGCACTCGCAGGATTTTTCGGATTCAACGGGTTCGTCGGGTCGGTCGTGCCCGGATTCGTCGGGTCGGTCGTGCCCGGGGTCGTCGGGTCGGTCGTGCCCGGATTCGTCGGGTCCGTCGTGCCCGGATTGCTCGGGTCGGTGCCCGGATTCGTGCCCGGGTCGGGGTCAGCCGGTTCCGGGATCGGGAACGCGGCCAAGAACGGCGTGGTCTTGCCTTCGTAAATGCGCCATGGGCCGCTTTCCGTGAAGTCAAAGCCCGCGAACTTTTCCCGGGCTTTCATTTCCGTCTCGCTGAGTTCGGCTACGTTCGTATCGTTGGCTGTCAAATCAGTCTCGGTCAAAGCGGAAGCCACGCCGCTTATGCTGTAGGCATTGGTCAGGAATCCGTTCTCATTTCCGACGAGACTGCCGACTTTCATGTTTGTGCTTGTGCTCGTGCCGGTTACCGTTCCCGTGTTATAGACGTTGGTGAGGTGGCCCTGAAAAGAGCCCGCAATGCCGCCCACATAGAACGCGCCCGTTATCGCGCCCGTATTATAGGCGTTTTCGACTGAAGCGGCACTATTAGACATGTTTCCCACAATACCGCCGACCATACTGGTGTTGCCGGTTCCTGAAACCGTCCCCGTATTGAATACCTCGCGGATAACCCCTATACTATGCCCCGCAATGCCGCCGACCTCTGCCGAGAGATTAGTTTCGGTCACGTCGCCCGTGTTATAGGCGTGCTCCACTGTACCGTAATAGACTACTGTACCGTAATCGTTTACGTTGTATCCCACGATACCGCCGACATATTTCGTCCCGATTACGGTTCCCGTATGATAGACATTGCGTATTGTGCCGCCAGTATTATAGCCCACAATGCCGCCGACGTACTGGCACGACGTGCCCGTCCCCGTCACGCTGCCGCCCACGAGCCCCACGTTCTCAATGACGCCGGGTCCGAGGACATGCCCAAACAAGCCCACATTTTCAGCGCCGCTATTGATGGTGAGGTTTTGTATCTGATGATTAAGTCCGTCGAATCTGCCAGTGAAGTATCCGTCGCCGTCACCCGGAGCAATCGGCGTGAAATTGCCGAAGTCTTTCATGTCGACGTCGTTTGCCAGCATATAGTATCCCTTTCGTGTATTGCGGTCCGTATTGATGGCCTGCAATTCGTCGGCGGTGCTGATGAGCTTATACATAAGCATATATTTATTGTCCGTGCCGCTCATAGTATAGCCGGGCGTAGAGGCGTCTGCCGAGCCGATATGGATTTCGCCTTTGCTCTTCGCGGTCAGCGTGACGGCGCTGTCATTGTGCGCCGTGCCGCCGGTGATTTTTCCGTCCGCCCCAATCGCGCCGCCCTTCGTCACGTCGGCTGTGTTCTTGAAGGTGATGTTGTTTCCTTCCACGGTGATGGTGTTGGCATTCAGTTGGCCCATGTTGATGACGTCGCCGCCGATAGTACCGGGCAACGGGCTTTCGCCGTTTGGCGTGAAGGCAGCAAGCTGCGCGTCGGTCAGCGTGCGCGTGGACAGATGGAGATTGCCCACGTTGATGACCGCGTTGTCGCCGATCAATATGCCGTTGGGGTTCACGAGATAAATATGGCCGCCGCCCGTCAGCGTGCCTAAAATATCGGAGCGGGCGTGTCCCGTGACATAGTTCAGATAATTATTCGCGTCGAAGGTGACAGAATTGTGCTCACCAATGGAAAACTCCACCCACTTGATCAGATTGTTGGAGTTGAGGTTGGCAGTGATGGACATATTCTCCGTACCGGTGACAGTCACGCCTGCCCCCGCCGCATCGAGAATCGGATAGGCGCCGCCTCCCAGTGCGTAGGCCGTCGGCGCCATCCCCAGCGTCCAGGCGGTCACGGCCCAGGCCAGCGCCTTTCGCCACCGAGGACTGTTCCTTCGGGACGAATTCCTTTTTTGGATGACAAGGGCGGCATCCGCTCTGAGGACCTTTTGGTGCTTCTTCATGGGGTGCCTCTCCTTTCAGAAATTTATAAGACAGGAATGATTTTGCAATTTATATGACGGGCTTGCCTTCGGCATACCCGAAACAGCTGGCCGGATTGTTTTGCCCTCCCGGATTACGCCGAATACTTTTGCAGGATCATGTCTTTCAGGAGCTCCAGCTCCTCCGTCATGTCCTCTTCGTATTCCGACGGATAGACCAGTCCTTCCGCGAATTTTTCCGAGGCGGAGAGCATGATATACATGATGGTGTAAAAGAATTTCTTTTCCGGCAGTTCGAGCCGGAGGGTGCCGTCCTTTTCCGCCTTTGCATACACCGCGTGGAACTTCCGGGCGAATCCGTCCACGACCTCGTTGTAGACGCGGACGTCCTCCTCCGGCACGTTCTCGTATCGGATGTAGGTCTCGAAGCTGCGGATGAACCGCAGGACGTCTTTGTGGTTTTGGTAGAGGTCGATGAAGCTGTCGAGGAAGAAGGCCAGTTCTTCGGCGGCGTTCATGGCGTCGCCGCCCCGCGCCTGATACATTTTTTCCACCTCGACGGCGTAGTCCTTCCATATTTTCGCGCCGATGGCGATGACGAGGGCCGCCTTTGTCCTGAAATAGCGGTAGACGGTGGCGACGCCAAGGCCGCTGGCTTTGGCGATCTCCTGCATGGTCACGACTTCGATGCTCTTCTGGGAGAAGATGCGGAAGCCCTCGCTCAGCATCCGCTCCCGCCGCTCGGCCATTTCTCTTGCGTCTTTTTCAAGGTTGCGCATATCTCTCTCCTTTGGATGAGGGTTTGGTTCCCTATTTTATTTGATATGAATTATATCACGATATTCCATCTATCACAATAGTTTGCATATCATGTTGTATTCTTTTTCCTTTTCGTCATGTATAGGGGCGAAAGGAGGTGAGAATATGGCGACGATCAAACAGAAGGAGAGCACGAAGCTTTTCCTCTCGGTGGAAACCGGCGTGGCGGCGGACGGCTCCGCGACCTACAGCCGCCGCACGATCCAGCATGTCAATCCGGCGCTGTCGGACGATAACGCCTACGACTTGGCTGCGGCCATCGGCGCTTTGCAGGTATATCCTGTCAACGGCGTGTCGCGGCAGGACACGGTGACGCTGGTTCGAGAGTAAGAGGAAGCACGGATTCAGTGCTTCCTGCGGAATCAGAAGCTACAGAAACAGGAATAGGAAGGAGGTGGAAATATGGCGAAGACGCTGAATATGCGCTTTGCGCTGGACAACGGCAGGACGACGGCGATGAGCCTCGCCGCGCCGAAGGACGAGTTGACCCGCGAGCAGGTGGAGCCGGTGATGCAGATGGTCGTCGATACGTCGGCGATCGAGGTGAATCACGCGCTCCCGACGGGCATCAAGTCCGCCGTGGTCCGCGAGGTCAACGAGACGAAGCTGATCTGACGGATTCCCGCCGGCGCCCCCTTCTTTGAGGGGGGATGCCGCGAAGCGGCAGGGAGGAGTTTCCGATCTGCTGCTGATGTTATCGTAAAGATGGATTGATTTTATAAAGGAAAGCCCCGACGCAAATGCATCGGGGCTTTTTGTGTGCGATGGTTTCTTATGAACACCTCATCCACCGCTAACGCGGTCCCCCTTCCCCTCAAGGGGAAGGCTAAGTTTGAAGTCCACTGGACTGTCACGCCTCAAGGGGAAGGCCAAGTTTGAAGCGCTTCGGGCTGCCACCCGTGACAGTCCACTGGACTGTCACGCCTCAAGGGGAAGGCTAAGTTTGGTGCGCTTCGCGTCATCCGTGACAGTCCACTCATTCCGCGGTTTTCGGGGCCAGGTTCGCGAATTTGGTGAAGCGGCGCTCGAAGAAGAGTCGGATGCTGTCGATGGGGCCGTTTCTGTGCTTGGCGATGATGACTTCGGTGATGTTGGCGTTCTCGGTTTCTTTGTCGTAGTAGTCCTCGCGGTAGAGGAACATGACGATGTCGGCGTCCTGCTCCAGAGAGCCGGATTCGCGCAGGTCGGAGAGCATGGGCCGTTTGATCTGCCGCGCTTCCACGCTTCGCGAGAGCTGGGAGAGGGCGATGACGGGGACTTCGAGTTCCCTTGCCAATGCCTTGAGCGAGCGGGAAATCTCGGAGATTTCCTGCTGGCGGTTCTCGCTGTTCTTGCTGTTGCGCCCCTGCATGAGCTGGAGGTAGTCGATGACGACGAGGGCGAGGCCTTGCTCGGCTTTGATGCGGCGCGCTTTGGAGCGCAGCTCGGTGACGGTGATGCCGGGGGTGTCGTCGATGAAGATGGGGGCTTTCGTGAGCCGGTCGCAGGCGGTGATGAGCCGCTGCCAGTCGTCGTAGTCCATTTCGCCGGCGCGCATGGCCTGGGAGTCGATGCCGCCTTCGGCGCAGAGCATACGCTGGACGAGCTGGACGTTGGACATTTCGAGGGAGAAGAACGCCACGGGCTTTTTGAGCTTCACGGCGACGTAGGAGGCGATGTTCAGGGTGAAGGCGGTCTTGCCCATGGAGGGACGGGCCGCCACGAGGATCAGGTCGGAGGGCTGGAAGCCGGAGGTGAGCTTGTCCAGATCGACGAAGCCGGAGGCGAGGCCGGTCAGGGCGTTTTTCATTTTCGCGCGGTCTTCGGTCTTGCGGAAGACGTCCATGACGAGCTCGCTGATGGGGGTGATGTCGAAGGTGCTGCCGCGCCCGGTGACCGCCAGGATCTTCTGGGCCGCGTCGCTCATCAGCGCGTCCAGTTCCTCGGAGTCCTCGTAGGCGCGCCCCGCGATTTCGGTGGAGGTGTTGATGAGGTGCCGGAGCTGGGCTTTCTCGAGGACGATGCGGGTGTGGTACTGGATGTTGGAGGCGGTGGGCACGGTGTTGGCCAGCGAGGTGACGAAGGCGATGCCGCCCGCTTTGTCCAGCTGGTCGGTCTTTTTCAGCTGCTCGGTGACGGTGACGAGATCGACGGCCTCGTCGCGCCGGAAGAGTTCCAGCATGGCCTCGAAGACGCGCCGGTGCGCGTCCCGGTAAAAGTCTTCGGGCTTGAGCTTCTCGGCGGCGTGGGCGATGGCTTCTTTGCTCAGGAGCATCGCGCCGAGGACTGCCTGCTCTGCCTCGATGTTTTGCGGCGGTATTCGTTCAGCCGTTGCCATTGGCGTCCTTCCTTTCCGTGTCCGTCCAGCCGTCGGCGAAGAGCAGGCGGAAGGCTTCTTCCGCTGTTTCCACGGGGCGGACGTCGAGGCCGAGGTGGCCTTCGGGGATGTCTTTCTTGTTCTCTTCGGGGATGATCATGGTTTTCATGCCCGCCTGTTTCGCGCCGTAGGCTTTCTCGAAGACGCCGCCCACGGGCCGGACCTGTCCGTAAAGGGAGATCTCGCCGGTGACGGCGACGTCCTGCCGCAGCGGGCGGCCGGTCAGCGCGCTGGTAACGGCGGAGAGGATGGCGACGCCCGCAGAGGGGCCGTCGATGTTGCCGCCGCCGACTACGTTGATATGAAGGTCGTAGTCGGAGAGCTCGAGGCCCGTCACACGGCGCACGACGGAGGCAGCGTTGAAGACGGAGTCCTTCGCCATGCTGCCCGCGGTCTCGTTGAAGCGGACGGCGCCCTTGCCTTTTTCGTGGGCGGGGAACGCCACGGCCTCGATCTCGATGACGGAGCCGAGGTAGCCGGAGACGCCGAGGCCGAAGACGTGGCCGATTTCCGGCTTCTCCGAGGAACGGTCCTTGATGTACTGATAGAGGCGGCTGACCTGCGCGACTTCGTAAACGTCGTCCTTCCCGATGACGACGAAGCCGGAGCCGGATTCCTGCGCCCGCTCCAAAGCGAAGCTGTAGGCGTCGGCCAAGAGGTTGATGGCCTTGCGCCCTTCCACGGTGTAGTCGCTGATGAGGGCGGCGACGCCGTCGGCCAGCGCCGCGTCCAGTTTTTTCGCGGCGTTCTCGACAATGCGGACGATGTGGGCCGGGGTCAGGGGCTCGAAGTAAATCTCGGCGCAGCGGGAGCGGAGCGCCGGGCTGATGTCCCGCGCCTCCCGCGTGGTGGCGCCGATCAAGACGAAGTCGGCGGGCGCGCCCTCGTCGAAGAGTTTCTTGATATAGGGCGGCACTTTCGGGTCGGCGGGGTCGTAATAGGTGGACTCGAAATAGGCCCGCTTGTCCTCCAGGACTTTTAAGAGCTTGTTTTGGAGCATGACGTCCATTTCGCCGATCTCGTCGATGAAGAGGACGCCGCCGTGGGCGTCGGTGACGAGGCCGGGCTTCGGTTCCGGCACGCCGACGTCGGCAAGGTCCCGGCGCGCCCCCTGATAGATCGGGTCGTGGACGGAGCCGATCAAAGGATTCGTCATGTCCCGCGGGTCCCAGCGCAGCGTGGTGCCGTCGGTTTCCACGAAGGGCGCGTCCTCTGCGAAGGGAGACAAGGCCACTTTCTTCGCCTGCTTCAGCACGAGGCGCGCGGCGGTGGTCTTGCCGATGCCGGGCGGCCCGTAGAGAATCAGATGCTGGGGGTAGGGGGAGGAGAGCTTTGCCAGAAGCGAGCGGACGGCCCGGGGCTGGCCCACGATCTCCTCCAGCGATTTCGGGCGCAGAAGCTCCATGACGGACTGGGTGAGCTTCACCTTGTCCATCTTTTCCAGCGCCTCGCGGCGGAGCTTGGCCTGCGGCGATTCGTCCTGCGGGCGTTCTTCCTCCAGGACCTGCATGCGGATGTCCTTCACGTAGTCCTGATGGTTTTCCTCCAGCTTTTCCGCGATCTTCTTCTCAATCTTGTCCTCCAGCGAGCGGCGCGCCATCAGGTCGGCGATGCGCTCCGACAGTTCCGTCAGGAGCTTGGGGATCTCCGCGTCCGTGGGGATATGCTCGATGGTGGGGTTTTCGAGGATGATGCGCTCGAGCGCCAGCACGCGCTCTCCGCGCAGGGGCGAGCGCATGAAGCGCATGGAGTCCATCTTCCCCGCCTTGATGACGAGGCGGTCAGAGCCCAGGATGTCCGCCAGCATGCCGTAAAGCGCGTCGATCTCCCGGTCCAGCGGATGCTCCGAGGCCGGTATATAGCCGTCCCGCTCCGGGGCGTCTTTTTTATGGAAAAAATCAAACAGCTTTCCCATAGCGTTTGTATCAGCCTTCCGTCACATGGACCGCGATTTTTGCCGAGGCCTCCGGATGAAGCCGGATTACGGCCTCATAGTCGCCGACGCCGGTGACTTCCTGCGAGAGCGAGATCTTCCGCTTGTCGATCTCGACGCCGTGGGCCGCCTTCAGCGCGTCCGCCACGTCTTTTCCCGACACCGAGCCGAAAAGCTTGCCGCCTTCGCCGACTTTCACGGGGATCGTGACTTCCGCCTTCGCCAGCTGCGCGGCGAGGAGCTTCGCTTCGTCGGCTTCCTGCGCCTTCTTGTGGGCCACGGAGCCGGCTTTTTGTTTGGCCAGGTTCATGTTCTGGGCGTTGGCGGGCACGGCCAGCTTTTTCGGCAGGAGGAAATTCCGCCCGTAGCCTTCCGAGACCTCTATGACTTCGCCTTTTTTCCCGACGCTCTTGACGTCCTGCTGCAAAATAACTTTCATGTGTATCCTTCTCCTCTTTATAGATTTTGTTATAGATTTTGCGTTCGTTTTTTGCATTTGTCCCTTCGGGGGAGTTCTTTCATCATATCATAAATGGCGGGCAAATGACACCCGATTTTTGTCCGAACCGAAAAAGCCGCCGGACGCGGGAAAGCTGGAAAGGTTTCGAAAATTATATATGGACACATATAATTATATTTATTATAATTAAACAAAGGGGGGAGGGCATGAAAAGTTATTCATCACGAGAGGTCATAGCGATACTGAATGACGACGGCTGGAAGGAAGTCCGATGCAGCGGCGATCATCACCAGTTTCGCCACCCGGAAAAGCCGGGAACCGTGACCGTTACGCATCCCATGAAGGATATTCCCCGACGGACGCTGAATAATATCGCGCGGCAATCGGGCGTCGTTTTCCCCTAAGATGATTATTCCTTGTGTAAATGATGAAACGGAGGCTTTCAGATGAAAGACACGTATGTATATCCGGCGGTTTTCTATGACGACGCCGACGGAATCGCCATAGAGTTTCCCGACCTCCCCGGCTGCTTTCCCTGTGCGCACACGATGGAGGAGGCTTTCCAAAACGCAAGGGAGGCGCTTCAACTCCATCTTTACGGCATGGAAGAGGATGGCGAAGACATTCCCGAGCCTTCCCGCGTTTGCGACGTCAAACCGGAGGACGGCTCCGGGAGCGTCGTCATGATCGAGGCGTGGATGCCGCCGTTCCGGGAGAAGATGCTCAACAAGTCCACCGCGAAAACGGTGACCATTCCGCGCTGGCTTGATATCCTCGCCCGCAGGGAGAAAGTCAATTATTCCCATTTGCTGCAGGAATCCCTGAAAAGCTATCTTGGGGTGCATGAATCGGCGGCGCAGCATTTTCATGCCAACTCCGGCAAGAAGCCCTGATCCAGGCGGACATAAAGCAAAAACTCCGATTGACCTTCATGGGAAGGCGCAATCGGAGTTTTTTTATGCGATGCATCAATAATCAGCCGTTCTCTTCGATATACTTCTGCGCGAGCTCCACGGCTCTCGCTTCGATTTCGTCGATGTTGCCGTTCTTGATCTGCGCGCCCGCCACGTTTTGGTGGCCGCCGCCGCCGAATTCCTCCATGATGACCTGCACGTTCAGCTCGCCCACGGCCCGGGCGCTGATGCCGACGACGTCGGGCGTCATCTGGAAGATCACGATGCTCATGCGGACTTCTTCGATGTAGAGCATGTTGTCCGCCGCCTGCGCCGCGATGGCCTGGATGTTCGGCTTGGGCTCCCGGCAGGAGGTGACGATGAGGCCGCCCTTGTAAAGGGTGGCGGCTGCCAGCGCCTGGGCGAGGGCCAGGTTTGTCGCGTAGTCTTCGCGGAAAAGCTGACGGACCATGACCGGGTCGGCGCCCGCGCGCCGCAGATACGCCGCCGCCTCGAGGGTGCGCACGCCGGTCTGGACGCCGAAATGCTTCGTATCGACGACGATGCCCGCATAGAGCGCCGTGGCGTCGAAACGGGTGAGCTTCAGGTCTTCCGCGTAGTAGGTGACCAGCTCCGAGACCAGCTCGCTGGTGGAGGAGGTCGAAGGCTCGATGTAGGAAAGCTGGGGGCTCTCGATGACCGCCTCGCTGCGCCGGTGGTGGTCGATGATGATGCGACGCGGCACGGCGTTCAGCAGTTTCGGTGAGGCGACCATGTGCGGGATATGGGTATCGACGACGATCAGCAGCGCTTTCTGCCCGATGATCTCGCCTTCCAGCGCGTTCTCATGGATGAAGAGGGGACCGTATTCCTGATGGCCTGCCAAAAGCTCCGTGAATTTGTCGATGCCTTCGTTCGTGTCGGACAGGACGATGTGGACCGGTTTTTTCGAATAGAGCGCCATGCGCGCCACGCCCATGGCGGCGCCGAGGGCGTCGAAGTCCTCGTTCTTATGGCCCATGATGAAAATCTCGCCCGCGGCTTCGATCTGCTCGCGCAGGGAATGGGCGACCACGCGGACTTTGACACGGGTGTGCTTTTCCACCGCCGGGGCCTTGCCGCCGAAGAACTGGGTTTTTCCGTCGATGCAGACGGCGGCCTGGTCGCCGCCGCGGGCCAGCGCCAGCTCCAGCGTCTTCAGCGCCTGCCGCGCCGTGTCGTGAACCGTCTGCTGCTCCACCGTCACCACGCCGAAAGAGAGGGTGACGGGCAGCTTGTTGGCGCCGAGGAGCGAGTGGACGCGGTCGAGGATGTCGAACTTGCTTTCTATCGCCTGGTCGAGAGCGCGGCGCTCCATGACCGCCACGTATTTCTCCTCGTTGAGGCGCTGGATCAGGAAGCCCAATTCCTTTGCCCAGGAGTCCAGCATGTTGGTGATGGTGGACGCCAGCGTGGAGCGCTCCGCTTCCACGAGGGTTTGCAGCGCTTCGTCGTAATTGTCGATCTGGATGTAAGCGAGGACGGTCTGTCCCGCCGCCAGTTCGGCGCGCATCTGCTCCAGGTCCGTCACGTCGGTGACGTAGAAGGCCATCAGGAGTTCGCCGCTGTCCAGAGGGATGGGCCGGTATTCGGCGCGGTACGCCGTTTCCTTGTCGTGGAAGACGTATTCGCCGGTCATGCCCCAGATGGGTTTCAGGATCATTTCGGGCCAGAAGTTCGTCACCAGCGTCCCGTGCTCCGGATGGGGCGCAGGGGCGATGCGGGCGGCGAGCTCGGCGTTGGACCACTGGAGCCGTCCCTCCTCATCCACGATCAGGATGGCTACCGGCAGTCGTTCCATGGCGTAGTTCGTCACCGGTTTGATGTTGCTGACCACGTCGCGGAAGTAGTCGTCGAGGTCACGCTCGCGCTTTAGGTGTCGTTCCCGCAGGAAAAAAACGAGGCACAGGAACAGGATCAGCGCGCCCGCGCCGAAAAGACGGTCGAACGCTAAAAGCGCCGACGCCAAAAGGCCGCAGGCTGCGAGCAATATGCAGAGATCCGGCCAGGCCGAGGTATTGCGAGGCAAAGGAGGTCACCTCCGAGGTAGAGTTAGGAGTGGAGAGTGGAGTGTGGAGAGTGGAGTGTGGAATACGCGAATAACTTCACTCTGCTCTCTTCACTCTTCACTCTTTTTCTTCCAATATCGTTTCCGATAGTCGATAACCATGTCGAAGAGGCCGACAAGGCACAACAGGCGGAGCAGGAACCCGTTCAGCATGATGAAGGTCATCATGGCGACGGCAAAGAACTTCGGCCAGCGGAAGTGCCGGGAGGCGTAAGTATAGACGGAAACGCCCTCAATCAGTCCGGCAAAGGTCGCCAGCATCGAGACGTTCAGCGAAGCCTGATACAGCAGGCTGATATTCCGCGTGGAGCCCCAGTAGGCGCCCACGAGGGAAAAGCCGAAGAGGTAGACGAAAACCGGCGGCAGGCGCCACTCGGCGAAAGGAGGCAGGGTCTGCACCTCGTGGCCGAGACGCCGGAGCACGATGCCGCCGAAGAAATGGTTGACCATGGTGTCCATGACGCCCATCATGACGACGATCAGCGGCAGGAGCAGCCGGACGAGGGAAAGGTTCTCGGTGAAAATCGTCCGGGACTCCTCGATCTGGGCCTCGTTCATGCCCATGCTTCTGTAGATTTCCGCGGAGCTGTCGAAGGACTGCTCCATGATCTCGAATTGGGAGGAGAAGGGCTCCACGCCTGTCAGCGCGAAGAGCAGCGAAAGCGCCGCCAGCTTCGCCGCCATGGAACAGACGATGCCCGTGGTCAGCGTCCGCACCGGGGACCAGCCCTTCCGGAAGCCCCAGCCCAGCGCGATGCCGCCGGGAGCGAAGGCCAACGCCAGCCGCACCGATACCATCGGCTCGATGAGCGCCGCCGTCAAGACACAGGCCACCACGATCGCCATCAGGCCCCATTTCAGGCCGTGACGGACGACCAGTACCAAGATCGGCAGCGGCCACATCAGCACGGCCACCGTACCCAGGAACGGCACATAGACGCCGATCAGGGCCATGACGACGGTCAGCGCCGCCAAAAGGCCGCTTTCCGTCATGGAAGCAACGCGAGTTGCCATACAGTCATCCTTTCATGAAGAGTGGAGTGTGGAGTGTGGAGTGTGAAGAGTGAGGATAAGCAGACGCTTAGGCGTGGACCGAGCGTAGCGAGGAAACGCGCCTTAGCGGTCGCTTATGCCGCGAAGCGGCTGTGAGGAGTGAGGAGTTATTACTTCAGCCGTTAAATTTCACTATCCTCTTGCCCTCAAAGGGAAGGCTCGCTTCGTGATTGTTTATGGCCGGAGTAATGGTTAGTCCGTTTATGCAATTCAATACCTTGTTATCTTAACTCTTAACTCTTAACTCTCCACTCTCTCTCAAAATGCAACGCTTATTATAACGCCTTCGTTCAGATTTTGTCGATAGACAAAATCCCCTCAGCGGCGTTTCAACAGGGAATGCCTTATTATAACAGACATTGTCAAGATTCTCAGTTTTTCTGCAACGGTGACAAATCCAGCCCCTGCACGTTTTCTAAAAATTTCTCGATCTGTCCGGCGATGCGGGCCACGGAACCGGGCGTTTTCCCCTCCACGTTCAGGGGCATTTCCGGGTCGTGCAGCGACATGCGCAAGAGCGCCCAGCCCTCCGGGAAGATCAGCCGCACGCCTTCGTAGGACGGCTCCGCGGCGGGAATGCCGGCCGCCCGCGCCGCTTCCTCGAACTGCTGCAGCGCGGCGGCGCCTACGGCCTGCGGGGCGTCCGTTCCTTCGATATGGAGACGGAACTCGCGGCTTTCCGCCGGACGGCCCAGCGTCTCGATCAGAGACGACAGCGGCTTGCCCTGCTGCCGGAGCTTCGCCGTCGCGATCAGGAGCTTCACCGCCAGATAGGCCCCGTCGTCGAGGAAATAATTTTCCGCCATGGCCCCGTGTCCCGACGTCTCGATGGCCAGCGGCGAATCAACGCCTTCCTTGCGGAGCCGGATGCTCTCGTTGATGACGTTCTTGTAGCCGCGTTTGAAGCGGTGATGTTTCAGATGAAGCTCTTTTTCGAGGAACTCTGTCAGCTCGTCGGACGTCACCGAGTCCGTGACGATGACGCCGCCCGGATGCTCCGGGGCGAGGATGGCCGCCATCATGGCGATCAGCTCGTTCCGGCTGACGGCCGTGCCGTCGGGCAGCACCGCGCCCATGCGGTCCACGTCCGTGTCGAAGATCAGCCCGAGGTCGGCGCGGGCGTTCGTCACCGCCTGCCGGATCGCCTCCATCGCCTGCGCGTTCTCGGGATTCGGCACATGGTTCGGGAAATGTCCGTCCGGCTCCAGATAGAGGCTGCCGGTCACGTCCGCCCCCAAGGGCTCCAGCACTTCCGAGGCGAAAAAGCCGCCCGCGCCGTTGCCCGCGTCCACTAAAATCTTCATCCCTTCAAAGGGGCGTTCGCCCAGCTCCGGCAGCGCGCTCTTGATCCTGTCCCGCAAAAACCGCGTATAACGCGTAATCAACGCGCAGGGACGCGCGGCGACGTCGGCTTTTTTATATCCCGGCGGCTCCGCGGCGGCGGCTTTCAAAAGCTCCGTGATGTCCGCCTTTTCAAGGCCGCCTTCCTTCGTGAAGAATTTCATGCCGTTCCGGTCGGAGGGCAGGTGGCTGGCCGTCAGCATGATGGAGCCGTCGGCTTTCGTCTCGTCGAACTGCAGCGCCATGAACATAGCGGGCGTCGAGGCCATGCCGCAGTCGAGGGCCTTGGCCCCCTCCGCCAGGATGGCGGACAGCGCTTCCTCGCGCAGGGGCTGGGCCGTCAGCCGCGAGTCCGTGCCCACGGCAACCGTCAAATCGCGGACCGGCGTTTTCGTGCGCGCGGCGAGAAACCGGACGAAGGCCGCCGCGATGCGATGCACGGCGGCGGGAGGCAGCGTCACCGGCGCTCCGCCCTCCGTTTCCATCGCTACGCCGCGAATGTCGCTCCCGTTTTGCAGTTTCAGCAGGTCCTTTTCCTCCAGCATACAGACATCTCCTTTAAGGGGTGATACGCTTGTCGATACCATAAAGGCACGAGCCTGCCTTCCTCGGGGAAGGCTAAGTCATTGCGCTTTGATTTCCTTCGGGTAATGCAGTGTCAGGTCTTCCGGCGAAAGCGGGGAAAGGTTCGCATCGCCCGCGATTGCCGCCGCCCGGTAGGCGACAGCCGCCAGCTCTTCGATATACGCCGCTTTCAAGAGCGCGTCCTCCGGCGACGTTCCCACCGCCAGCGCGCCGTGGCGGCCCAAAAGCAGGGCGTCGCCATGACGAAGCGGCTCGCGCACCGAGTCGGCGAGCGCCGCCGTTCCCTGCGGCGCGAAAGGCGCGACGGGAACCGTGCCGCCTTCGCAGTGAAGATGCGCCGCCTCCAGTACGAGACCGGGAATCGGGCGTTCCAGCGCGGCGAAGACCAGGACGAAGGGGGAGTGGGTGTGGGCCACGGCGCGGATATCGGGCCGCGCCTCATAGGCGGCCAAATGCATCAGCGCCTCGCTGGAAGGTTTGCGCCCTTCCGCGGCGCGCACCACCCGCGCGTCCTTGTCCATGACCACGATATCCTCGGGCTTCATCGTGCGCCGTTCGACACCCGACGGCGTCAGGCAGATCAGCCCGGTGGACTCGTCCCTGGCGCTGAAGTTTCCGGAGCGCCAACGGCAGAGACCTTCGGATTCCGCCATTTGCGCGCAGCGCACTACGGCGGCTCGAAGCGCTTCCAGCATAGGCCCGCCTCCTTCCAAAAATGCAAATTATTTTTATATATTCGCCGCAAGGAACAAAAATTCCTTGTTTTGGGGTTTTATTTTTTGCGTAAGGTTTTATTATGGGGATTTTCTTTTTTGACGAAAGCTCTTGATAATGGCTTATACGACTATTCATCATGTTTTATGATTTGGCGGGGCGTTGCCCCTCCAATCCTCCCCACACAAGGGAAGAGCCCCTTGTGAATCCCCCGGAAAGGCTCTGCGGAGCCGGAGATTCCGCGGTGAAAGTTCAGAACAACTTGTCGGGCACTTCATCCCGCGATTAAGCCTCTTGCCGACTTATACTTTAGCCCATTTTTGCGGGTTAGGGTTGTTGCAGAGCAACCGTAATCAGTAACCTTGCCTTCCCCTCTGGGGAAGGGGGACCGCCGCAGGCGGTGGATGAGGTTTTATGGCTAAAGTTTAAGCTGTTGCGACCTATAGCGCGGGATAAATTATCAGATAAACTATCACACTGCGCGTCGCGGCGCCCCTGCAAGAAATTATACGATGAGGTGTAATCGGAAATTCGTTGCCAAAACTTTTCGCAAATGAAATGCCATTTCATCCAATCTGCACATTTAGGAAGGAAAAGAACCTGAATTTGTCGAATAAAAACTACCACAAAGGAAGTGAATCCCATGCAGTCATCTTCCGTCCATGAACGGCGGAAATCTCCCTTACAAAGCAAATCCTACCTCTACGCGACGGCGTTCTTCGCGGGCATGTCCGTCATGGCGGTGGAGATTGGCGCGAGCCGCCTGCTGGCGCCTTATTTCAGCGCGTCTCAGATCGTCTGGACCATCATCATCGGCGTCATCATGATCGCCCTCGCTCTCGGCAACGTATGGGGCGGCCGCCTCGCCGACCGCGACCCCGATCCGGCGCGGCTCTATCGGCGGCTGATGGTCGCCGCCCTCTGGATCGCGGCGATTCCCGTCGTGGGGAAATATATCATCGCCTTGATTTCCGGCGTCCTGATTGTCGCCGTGGAGACGAATCTCCTGGTCGCGGCGGCGTTCCTGTCCTGCATCGCGATTTTCGTATTCCCGCTGCTGCTGCTCGGCACGGTCACGCCGTCCCTCGTCAAGTACGCGACGAAAAGCCTCGACGAGAGCGGACGCGTCGTGGGCGGCATCGGCGCGGCGGGCACGGCGGGCAGCATCATCGGCACCTTCCTTCCTACCTTTGTGACGATTCCCGCGGCGGGCACGGCGGCGACCTTCCTGATTTTCGCTGGCGTGTTGTTGGCGCTGGGGCTCGGTTATTTCCTGCGGACGGGCGGGGGAACCCGCTTCGCCCTGCTGTCCGTCCTCGCGTTCCTCCTCTGTGCGGTCCTCGGCGCGAAAAGCAGCCCCGCCTTTTGGGAGACGGGGCTGGCCTACGAGGGGGAATCCGTCTATAACTATCTGCAGGTCAAGGACGACGAACGAAAGACCGTCTTTTCCACCAACGTGATGTTCGGCGTCCAGTCGAAGCGCGTCAAGGACGGCTCCCTGACCGGCATGTACTTCGACTACGCGCTGGCCGCCCCGACGCTGACGAACGGCGGCGACGTGCTGATCCTGGGCATGGGCACGGGCACCTTCGCCGAGCAGTGCCGCCGCTATTTCCCATCGTCGCATGCCGTCGGCGTCGAAATCGACGAGAAAATCATCGGGCTTTCGCGGCAATATTTCGAGCTGCCCGAGGAAATCCCCGTCGTCGCCTACGACGGGCGCGCTTACCTGCAAATGGACGAAAACCGCTACGACGTCGTCATGGTGGACGCGTTCCGCGATATCACGATCCCGTTCCAGATGAGCTCGGTGGAATTCTTCCGGCTCGTGGAGCAGCACCTCGCCCCCCGCGGCGTCATGGTCGTGAATCTCAATATGCGCGCCGGCGGCCCCGGCAACATCAATGAGCGGCTGATTGACACCATCGCCGCCGTGTTCCCCGCCATCCGCGTCGTCGAGGTCGCGGGCGATACCAATCTTGCCTTGTTCGCCGCGCGGGACGAGGCCACGCTGGACCGGCTGCCCCGGCTCGCGGCGCAGCTGCCGGACCGGGAGCTTTCCTCGCTGATGCGCCATGTGGCGGCGCACTGGCAGTCTCCCGCGCGGGGCGGCGAGCCGCTGACCGACGACTGCGCACCGGTGGAGCTCTTGGGCATGCGGGCCATCGACGGGCTCATCCAAAAAGAGCTGCAATATTATAAGGAAGTTTACCGCCGCGACGGGATCGAGGGACTGCGAAAGGCGCTGACGTAACGGGCGTCTTACGGGGACTCATATAGGGAGGAAAGACAATGAAAAAACAGCTTTCCGCCGCGCTCATGGCGTTTGCGCTGGCGCTTTTGCTGCTGCCGCTCAGGGTCATGGCGGCGCCGAAAATCGTCGAGGAGTTTTTCCCGTCCGGGGAAATCACCGCGCCGCAAGCGCCGTTTCTGCAATACGACGGCAAGAAAGACGACGGCGACTCCATCACCATGTGGTATGTCGTGCCCCAGGACGTACTGGCGCTGGCCGGCGCTTACAATCGCTGGGGCGATGCGAACGACGGACGCGACGGCTTTGCCGCCCGCTTCGGCGTCGAGGATTACCACCTCTATCTCCAGACCGACGCCAGCGTCGACGACGGCCCGTGGCAGTATGACGCCGAGTGGGACGCCGCGGATTGGCCCGGACTGGACGTGCCGCACAATTTAGCCTTCCACGTCAATGAAGGACTGAGCAACAATCCGCGCAAAGCCCGCGACAATATGGAATTGAGCTGGCTGACCTATCTGGAAAAGGGGAAAGAGGGGTTCCTCGCGCCGATCGTCACTCGGTTTACCATGAGCGACGGCGGCGTCAACTATCATTACGACCTGACGAACCACACGCTGACCGTTCGCTGCCGACTGGTACTTGAATACTGGGGGGACAGCGAAGAGAAGCAGCGCATTTTCTCCCCGTGGTCGCCGGAAACTTCCATCGGACTGAATGGCACCCAGAAGGAGATGTCCGCGCCGGAACCCGAGGCCACACCCGCGCCGTCTGATTCCTCCAACGCCACCGACGCTAAGGAGATGTCCGCGCCGGAAGCCGAGGCCCCGCCCGTGCTGCCCGACGCTGCCGATACCGCCAACACCGCCAACGCCCCCGACGCCACGGAAAATGAAAAGCCCGATAATGCGGGAGAGGCGTCCGCCTTCACCGCGTCCGAATGGGCGAAGAGCGAGCTGGAAGAAGCCGCAGCCCTCGGGCTGATTCCCGACCGCCTGAAAGGCGCGGACCTGACCGCTCCGATTACCCGCGCGGAATTCGCCGCCGTCAGCGTCAAGTGCTACGAGGCGCTGACCGACATGAAGGCCGAACCTTACGCGCCCAATCCCTTCACCGACACCACGGACGCCGAGGTTTTGAAAGCCTACAATATCGACGTGACAAACGGCACGAGCCCGACCACTTTCTCGCCGGAGGAAGCGCTGAACCGCGAGCAGGCGGCGACGATGCTGACCCGCCTTTACAAGAAGATCGCCATCGACGGCTGGACGCTGGAAACCGACGGAAACTATGCCGGGACGTTCCGGGGGATGTTCGAGACGCCTGCGCCCTTTGCCGACGACAAGAACATTTCCGGCTGGGCGAAGGACAGCGTTTATTTCATGCGGGCGAAAGGCGTCATCGACGGCGTCGGCGGCAACAAGTTCGCGCCCCGTGCGACGACCGAATCCGAAGAAGCCACAGGCTACGCCCAGGCCACCCGCGAGCAGGCGATCCTGATTGCCAAGCGCATGGTCCAAAAGCTCGGATGAGGTAATGATGAGCCCATAAAAAAAGAGAGCCGTGCGGCTCTCTTTTTTGTAGACGAGATTATTCCTCGCCGTGGGTCTTCCTGTGCTCCATATAGAGCTTCGTTTCTGAAACAATGATCGGTGAAAGCATAATCAGCGCGATCAAGTTCGGGATCGCCATCAGGCCGTTCACGATATCGGCGAGAATCCAAATCGCCTCGAGCTTCAGGAACGCGCCGGATGCGATCAGCACGATAAAAATCAAGCGATACGGCATAAGCCCCTTGGTGCCGAAAAGATAAATCGCCGCGCGCTCGCCGTAATAATTCCAGCCGAGGATCGTCGTGAACGCGAAGAGCACCAGCGAAATCGTCAAAACCACAGCGCCCGAAGGGCCGAAGGACGCCGCGAAGGCGTTGGAAGTCATCTGCGCGCCCGCCGCATTGCCGCACCAGACGCCGGTGAAAATCAGCGCAAGGCCCGTCATCGTGCAGATAATGATCGTGTCGATAAAAGTGCCCGTCATAGAAATCAGGCCCTGCTCCGCCGGCCATTTCGTTTTCGCGGCGGCGGCGGCGATCGGCGCGGAGCCGAGACCGGACTCGTTGGAGAACACGCCGCGGGCGATACCGCTCTGCATCGCCATCATCATCGTCGAGCCGGCAAAGCCGCCCACCGCGGCCTGGCCCGTGAAAGCGTCGGTCAGGATCATGCCGACGGCGGCGGGAATATCTCCAAGATGCGCGATAATCATGCCGACGCCGAGCACGACGTAAACGGCGGACATGAACGGCACGACCTTATCGGCGACGTTCGCGATGCTCTTGAGACCGCCCAGAGTGACGGCGGCGACCAGTACGGTCAGCACGGCGTCCGTCACGAACTTCGATATGCCGAAGGTCAGATGCACGGAATCGACGATGGCGTTGACCTGCGGGAACGTACCGATACCGAAATACGCGACGAGGATACAAGCGGCCGCAAAGAAGGTAGCGAGAGGCCTCCACGCCTCGCCCATACCGTTCAGGATGTAATACATCGGGCCGCCGGCCACCTCGCCGTTCTCGTCCTTCGAGCGATACTTGATCGCCAGGAGTCCCTCGGCATACTTCGTCGCCATGCCGAAAAACGCCGCCATCCACATCCAGAAAAGCGCGCCCGGGCCGCCGACCTTCACCGCCGTCGCGACGCCGACGATGTTGCCGGTGCCGACCGTGGCGGACAGCGCCACGCAAAGCGACTTGAAGCTGCTGACGTCGCCCTCGCCCCGGTTCTTCGCGCCGAGAATCAGCGAAAGCGCCAGCGGCAGCCGAAACACCTGGATCAATCCGAGGCGCACGGTCAGATAGATGCCGGTGCCGACCAAAAGCGCGATCAGCGGCGGTCCCCAGACGATCGAGTCGATGCTGTTCAGCATCGGGATAAAACTTTCCATGAACAGAATCCCTCCTGCGTCCGCCTATAGCGGACAATGGTATGATGAAAGCGACGCTATTATAACACATTCTCGCGCGGTTGTCGCGCAAAAAATATCGCCGCGTCCCATTTCCTGCCGGACAAAGAAAAGCCGGAGCCCGCTGCGCGGCGGTCTTCGGCTTTTTGCGCGTATAGGACAGCTTCGCGGCTGCACGGGGCCGTCATTCCCACAGGCGCAGCTGCTCAGCGTCCTGTTCCCTTCGCAGGGGGACGGCTGCCGTATCCAGGATTTCCCGCGCCCGCTCCGCGTCGGAGAGCCATTCGCCGATGCGCGCCTTGGGAATCCGCACGGGCATCCGGTCGTGGATCGGCTTCACCGTTTCGTCGGCGGGGGCGGTGATGATGACGAAACGCCCGCCTTCCGGGTCCGCCTGATAAATGCCGGCCAGAAACAGCGGCCCGCTTTCTTCCCCGTACAGCGTGACCTTATGCTTGCCGGCGTCCCATTCGTAGAAGCAGGAAGCGGGCAGCAGGCAGCGCCGATGCTCGATCAGGTGCCGGAAGGCAGGCTTTTCCCACAGCGTTTCCACGCGGGCGTTGATGATGAGGCTGTCGGCCCTCGGTATGCCCCACGTCATCGACACGGCGATGGGTTTCGGGCTGCCCGCGACGACGACGGGCGCGCGTTCCCCCGGCCGGACGTCGCCCGTGCGCAGGATTTCCTCGGACGGGCAGCGGCAGTACGTCCGCAGCCAGTCGTTTGTCTCGCCGTCGGCGGCGTATCTTCCGCACATTACAGGAACGTGACCTCGTTTCCTTTCCGCTCCAGGGGCTTCCGGCTGGGAAGGCCGTCCCCGGTGGCGGCGTAGCCGAGCGCCATCGAGGCATAGACGCGCTCGTCTTCCTTCAGGCCGAGGTTGCGCAGCGCAGCCAGCAGGGAAGGCTCCTCGTTCAGCCAATAAAGCTGATTGATATAGCAGCTCCCGAGGTCGAGGGCGTTGGCGGCGATCATCATGTTCTCGACGGCGGCGACGGCGTCGGCCATGTTGTTGCCGTAATCCTTCCGGTTCGCGACGACGATCAGCACCGGCGCGCGATATGTGAACACATAGCCGCCCTTCTTCGACGCGAGGATGGAATTGCGGAGGCTGGGATAGGTGTTCTCGTCCGCCTCCATCTTCGCGAAGGCGGCTTCCGCGAGTCCGACGAGCTTCTCCGCGACGTCGGGGCTCTGCACCACGAGAAAATGATTCGTCTGGTTGTTCCCACCGCTGGGCGCATAGCGTCCCGCCTCGACGACCTTTTGCAGGATTTCCGGCGCCACCGGGTCCGCTTTGTATTTCCGCGTGCTCCGCCGCGTGAGGATTGCTTCATAAGCGTCCATTTTTCTGCCTCCTAATCGTTTTTGCGCCCGTCCGCGCCGTTTCCGCAACACGCCAGCGTCCTGTACCGTTCCCGCAGACGCAGCACGATATGGCAGCACGCTATGGTCAGCAGGAACACCGCGACGGAAATCAAAAGCTCGCTCACGGTATAGTCGCGCACCCACATCGCGAATTTGCACGGGACGCCGAAAAGATCGAACCACAAAAGGCTGAACGGTCCGTGAATCAGCAGCGTGACGATCGTACCCGCCCCGAAGAAGCCCAGCCAGACGGCGACTGCGCCGCCATGCTTTTCAATCGTGTGGGACAGCCACATCAAAAGGAACGAATCGGCAAGCCCCAAAACGATATACCAGATCACGCCGTCGGCGTAAGTGTGCAGCTCCCGGAACTGGCCGAAGAACGTCCGCACCACTAAATCGTAATGCAGCGAAATCCCGATGACGGCAACGGACAGCGCCGCGAAGAAGAGTTTTCTCCCGGCGCTCATCTCGTCGAAATTCAGCAGCCGGTGCTGTCCGAAATGCGCGCCGAGAAGCATCACCGCCGCATACACGGGGGCGCACTGCATCCCGTAAGGCAGCGCGATTCTCCGATCGAGCAGTCCATAGGAAACCGCGCAGTACAAAACGATGATCGCCGCCAGTCGCCTCCGGCTTTGCAGTGCAAAATCTGCCGCCCCGTAGAAAAAGACGCTGGCAAAGAAAAGCATCCAAAGATACCAGCCGGGACTGACGAGCTTATACAGGAGGTCGGAGCCCCGAAAATAGCCGGGGCAAATCATCTCCAGCAGTTCGGCTCGGAGATAAGTGAACGCGTATTGATCCCCGCACCAGCTCCAATCCACGCCCCGCGTGAAATGGTAATAGAGGCAGGACAGCGTCAGCGCGACGAAGGAAATTTTGAAATAGGGAATCATCATGCCCGTGACGCGGCTCATCACGCTCTCGCCGAAAGTCCTGCGCCCCGGCCGGTAGGTGTAGCCCGCGGCGAAGGTGAAAAAGCTCAACACGCCGCAGATGTATTCAAAAAGATTCTCCGTTTCCGGCGAGCACAAAATGATATGGTAGGACACCACGAGGACCATACTGATTCCCTTCGCGATGTCGAGGGCCCTGTCCCGCTGCTTCATGCTTTTTCCTTCATCCTTCCAAGCGATTTGCGGCCGAGCCGCGTCCATATATACTATACCCGCAGAGTGACGGCAGACGGTCTTCGCTGGTCCAAGGGTTCCGCAAAAACATGTCTGGAGCTCATCATCAACGCCGGCAGCATGCGTGCGGATAAAAAAGCGGAGGATTGAAAAATCCATGACAAAACATTTTGGAGTAAGAAAATCTGATTTTCCGATTTTCGTACTCCATATTTTTTTGTCCTTATCAGCAATCCCGAAGAGGCCGCAACGATGCTGGTCCGCAACGAGCGGACAAGAGGAGCGTCATGCGCCGTTTTGGCTTGTCGAAGTCCGCCGATGCGCGTTTGCCAGCGTTCTTCCTCTATGCTATGATGAAAATGGTATGAATTATCCGCCGTGGCAGGAGTAAAACAAGGGGGAAGAATTATGTTTCGTTTGAAAAAACAAGGCCCGATCGCAAGATTTTTGACGCTGGCCGCCATCCTGTGCGCCGTTTGGACGAGCGTGTGCGCGGCGGAGGCCATGCCGCCGGTTTCCTATACGGCCTACACCTCTCTTTATTGGCTTTGGGAGGCGGGCGTTCCCGAGGCGGCGGAATTCTCCGAGGCCATCGGCGGTGAAAAAGTCAGCCTGTCCAAAGACTCGGTGCCCCATTACGAAGAATTGGCGCCGGTGAACAAGCTGTATATCGAGATGCGGTACGCCGCGCTCAATGAATACATTGCCGGCAACCGGTATCAAAACGTCCTCGACGTGGCCTGCGGGTTTGCTCCCCGGAGCATTGCCATGGCTCGACAGGGCAGGATGTTCGTCGGGACGGATTTTGCCCCCTCAATCGCGGAAATCAGGACCGTCCTGCCGGACTGCCTGTCCCGCAAGCAGCAGAAGCGCGTCCATTACGCGATCGCCGACGCGAAGGATCAGGTCGGCATGATGCGGGCTGCCGACAGGTTGGAAGGCCCTGTCTGCATTACCATGGACGGGCTGATGATGTATCTGACGCGGGAAGAACAGGCAATCGTGCTGAAAAACATAAAGGCAATCCTCGAGAAGCACGGCGGCGCGTACGTCACATCCGATTTCCTGGCACGGGAATTCGTCAAGGCCGCCACGGCGGTCGTCTATGACGACAAGGACGCCCAGCGGGTTTACCGCCAATCCGCCGAGATGTACGAAAAAACAGCGAACGTCGATTTCGACAAGGCCTTTTTCGCCGACGCGGACGAAGCGCAGAAATTCATCGAATCGCAGGGGCTGAAGGTGAAACGGATTCCCCTGTTCCAGCGGCCTGTCGCCCTGCAAAGCGCCAAGGACTTCAACTTCGGGCAGTACCAAAAGCTGGAAAGCCTGAAAAACGAATTATTCCTTTGGGAGATCACGGTTGGCAATTGACGGAACAGGAATGAAGATGTCTGACACGGAACGTATCCTGTCCAAGGAAAACCTGACCGAGACCATGGATTGGCTTGAGGCGGCATTGCGCGAGAAAAAGGCCAGCCCGAAAGAGATTTTTACCGCGCAGCTCCTGATGGAAGAATCTTTCCTGCAAATGGCGTATATGTCGAAAACCCGGGCTCGTTTTCCGTCAAGATCGCCTTGCAGGGCCAACAGGTCAGCGCGATGCAGGAAATCTTGAAATAGGGGATCATCATCCCCGTGACGCGGCTCATCATGCTCTCGCCGAAGGTTCTGCGCCCCGGCCGGTAGGTGTAGCCCGCGGCAAAGGTGAAAAAGCCCAACACGCCGCAGAAGCACTCAAACCAATTCTCCGTCGTCGGCGAGCACAAAATGATATGGTAGGACACCACGAGGACCATACGGATCCCCTTCGCGATGTCGAGGCTCCTGTCCCGCTGCTTCATGCTTTTTCATTCATCTTTCGTGATGGCAATCAATTTTTGATTCATTATAACAAAATGGGGCAGGCGGGGAAAGTTCCGCCCGCCCCAAATTTGTCTCAAATTCAATGCGGTATTGCAAAACGCCTGCGGCGCGGAAGCCTATTCTATCTTCTCCACGATCAACTCGGCGGAGCCTTCCTCCAGGGAATTGTACGCGTCGAGGTGGATGTGGCTGCCCGGCGGTTCCTCCGCCAGGTCGGCGAATATCCGGGCCAGAGACAGCAGCCCTTCCCGGTTGGCCGACAGCGTCGTTTCGCTGCCTTGCAAGCCGACCTTGATGGAAGCATTCGGTTCCCATTCTATGCGCATAGCTGTTCACCTTTTACGAAAATGCCGACGTGACCCACGACTCCAGCAGCGCGAGGACGACCCAGCCGCCGACGCAGACGACGACGTAGAGCAGCAGCGCGAGGAAGAAATGGCGCGTGCGCTTGCCGTTTTCCGGCAGGAAGGTGGCGGCGGAAATCAGGTCGGCCACGAGGAAGGCGCCGAGGCAGAGCGCGCCGATACCGAGAAACAGCAGGAGGAACTCCACCGGGGTCGAGTGCCCCAGGCGTTCCTTGCCGGAGGTAGCATAATCAAGGATTGCCTGCGAGCCCCAGCCCATCAGCACGGGCGTCGCCAGTCCCCAAAGCGTGGTCAGCAGATAATGCATCCAGTGCCGCATGGTCAACGCTCCTTATCTTTCGCCCTGTACCCAAAGCACTTCCGGCGTGCCGTCCGCGCCGACGCGGCACTGGCAGAGCTCCGCCTTGCCCGTCGCCGCGTTCAGACGCGTCATATAGAAATCCTCAGGGTCGGCCATGATGGAGAACCCCTTGTCCCGTTTCTCGTCGATCATGATTGGGCCGCGCTCCGCCTCGGCGAAGTCCTCGTCCACGTCCGCCCGTCGCGTGAACTGCTGCTGCATCGGGACGCGCACGGGCGCGTCGCCGTTGACGTCATAGATTGTCGTCCGCTCCCACGCGTCCCCGGCGCTGACGCTGTCCACATAGAGGTAGCGCCGCCCGTCGGCGAGGCTCACCAGCACTGGGCGCTGGTCGTAGACCTCGCCCCAGTCGTCGAGGATGACGCCGTTCAGGCTGATCCGCCGGCCGCCGTCCGAAGTGAAGACCCTAACCTGCGCGGCGTCGCCGTTGGCGAAAGACGCCCTCGCGGGAATGTAGGGACGAAGCTCCATGCAGTAGGCTTTCGGCGCGCGGCAGTATTTTTCGACGAAAAGCTCCGGGTGCTCGTCGAACAGCACCGTCGTGGCAAAGATCCCCTCGGAGTAAGAGCCGATCAGATACGGATTGAAATAGAAGGTCACGCCGGTGGGGTCCAGCGTCCAGGCGATGTTGCCGGCGCCCATCAGGAAGTCCACCGCTTCCGCGCCGTTCGCCGCGAAGGAAGCGTCCGGGTATTCGCGGCAAAGCTGCGCCTTGATGACCCCCGCTAATTTGGGCAGGTCGGGGCAAACGTCGGAAAGCAGAAGCTCCTGACCGGTCTTCGAGTCAAAACTCCGCCCGCGAACGCCGGACATGCCGTGGACGCCGCCCTCGTAATTGAAGCTCCACTCTAAAAGGCTCACCGCCAAGGTGTCGGCGCGGCGGATAAAAACGTCGTTCATATCCTGATAGTCGGGGAAAACTGTCGCTCCCGCCGCTTTCCGTTCCGCCCGGTCCGCCTTTGCCTGCTCGACCAGTTTCGCCCGGAATTTCACTCTTTGCTCCATATTTTCCTTGTTGTAAGCCCAAAGGGCCTTCTGCAGTTCCTCGACGCCTTCGGAGGCGGCGGAGCCGGTAAAGACCACCATGGTCTCGGATGAGCGCAGCAGCTCGCCCTGCCCGTCGGCGTCGATCATGCGATGGTTATTGACGGCCAGCTGGATCGGGCGGATGGACTCGTCGATATGCGACGCCGCTTCACAGACGGCGGCGAAGGGAGCGGCGGGCGGCATCCAATGCGGCGCGGGCAGTCCCGCGCCCAGCGAGACCATTACGCCGGCTAAAACGGCGAATCTGCTTTTCTTCATCGGGCGTTCCTCCTTCGGATTGTGTAAAAACAAATGCAGACAAAAATCTTGAGGTAAGAAAGCAAGTATTTCTTACCTCATTTTTTCGTCAGTCATAATATACGCAGCGGTAGGTGACGTTTTCAGGGTTCGCCAGCGTGACGGACATTAACTTTTGCCCTTTGGAAAAATCATAGACGGACATACATTCCGAGTTTCGGACCGCCCATCCCCAGCCGATGACGCAGAGTTTCCCCGGGAGGACCTGGACGGAGCCGCAGGCGTAGGAGAACTTGCCGGGGAAGGCGAAGGAGCGGACGGCAATCACTTCTCGGCGGTCGGGGTCAACCGCGTAGGATCTGACAAAGGTTGATTTTCTGAGGTTATTGTTGTCAAAAACCGTTAACCAGTCGTCATTCACCGTTACATAATGCTGGCATGAAGTTTTCTGGCTTTCGGGAAGGCCGAAGTCGTCCCCGCCGCCGGACAGTTTCCATAAAATCTGGTCGCTCCTCTTCGTGCGGTCCAGGCACAGGATGGAATTGAGATGACGGAAGGAACAGATCAGATGCCCCTTAGCGCCGAGACGCATGGCGTTGAAATGCACATAATCCGGCACGTCGGACTTCTCGTTCGCGAAGTCGTTAGCGGACTCCACCGCGTCGGTGACGGAAAGGGCATAAAGCTCCGGGTAGTCGATGCTCTTCCAGTCCCAGACCACTTTCCCGTGATCCACCTCCTGCAGATAGGAATAAACCACTTTCGCGCCCTGCTCGTGACCGGGGATATTATAGACCGTATCGTGCAGATAGCCGGACAGGATGTAGTGGTCGAGGTCCAGCAGCAGGAAATCGTGGCCGTCCAGCGGCGCGCCCTTGGCGGTGACGTCCGAGGCCTCGAAGGTGATCCGCTTCACTTCGTTGAAATTCTCGTCCAGGATGACCCGCTCGCCCGGCGCGTAGCCGGTGAGCCCGTAATTGTCATAGGCGCCCGTCTGGTCGTGGTAGCTGTAATAGGTCCTGCCGTTCACCACATGCTTCTTGAAGTCCCACCAGCCGGTGTTTGCGCCTTCCGTCGGCTGCTCTTCGTGCTTCGACCAGACGATGTTGCCTTTCCCGTCCAGCATGATTAGGTTGCGGCTGAACACGAAGGAAAGATAGAAGTTTCCCGGAAGCTCGGTCGTTCCTTCGACGGAAATCTTGGCGAGTCCGTCCGCCACGACCGGCGCTTTCGCCGAGGGGGCGGCCAGTCCGAGGCTGCTCCCGACGGTCAGCGTAAGGGCGGCCGCCGCCATGAGGATCGCTTTTCGTACTCGGTTCATCGGTACATCCTTCCTTTCCTATGCAAACAATTTTCCGAGCCACGCCTCCATCAGCGCCAGCGCCAGCAGGCATCCGAGGCAGATGAGGCAGTAGAGGATCAGGGCCGTGAAGAAGTGTTTCGTCTTTTCTCCGTCCGCGGGCAGGAGGAAGATCGAGCAAACGAGGTCGTAGATGAGAAAGATCACGAAGCAGCAGACGCCCAGCACTAAGAACATGGAGAAGAACTCCAGCGCGGGCGCCCCGGGGTGCGGCAGGTTTTTCGGGTCGGCCGCGGCGTTGTCGTCGATGAACATCTTCGCGCCGAGGCTCGTCAGGGCAGGGGTGATGAAAGCCCAAACCGCCGTCAGGATATAATGCAGCTTCGGGGCCATTATGGAGGGCGTCTGTCGTTCGTCGTCGGTCAGTTCCAGCGCATCGTCTGTCGGTTCCATCGTATTACCCCATTCCTTGTATCCATGTCACTTCCGGCCTGCCGTCCTCGCCGACGCGGCAGCTGCGCAGCGGGCGAAGGGGCTTCGGCGTATCGAGATCGTTCATCAGGAAATCCTCCGGGTCGGACAGGATGTAAAAGATATTTTCTCCCGGCTTGCCCGGTTTGGCGGCGCGAACTGCCGCGTGGCGCGTCATCGTCCGCTCCATGGGAACGCGCGTCGGTTCGTCGCCGTTCAGGTCGTAGATATACGTTTCATATTCCTTGTCGTCGGACAGGATATCTGCGTAGATATAGCGCCGTCCGTCTTCGAGGCTTACCAGCGTCGCCTTGACGTCCCGCGCGAAGCCCGGCTCGACATACCGTGTGCCGCCGCAGATGACGGTCAGCTTTTCGGCGGTGGCGGAAGTCTGCTGCACCTGCACCGCTCTGGCGCTGCCGTCGGCGAAAGCCGTGCGGACAGGCGTCCAGGGACGAAGCTCCATGCAGTAGGATTTCGGTGTGCGGCGATATTCGTCACTGAAAAGCTCCGGCCTTTCGTCAAAGAGGATCGTCGTCGTGAAGATGCCCTCCTTGAAGGCGCCGATAGCGTGAGGGCTTTGAAAAGACGGCGAGTCGGGGTTGAAGTAGAAGGTCGCTCCGCAGGGATCCAAGGTCCAGTTCAGTTTCCCTTCCTTGGCGAGAGCCTCTACTTTTTCCATCATGGCGAGACCGCCGTCCTCCATGAAGGAAGCGCCGGGATAGTCGCGGCGAAGCTGCTCGCCGACGGCGCCCGCCAGTCCCGGCATATTCGTGAACACGTCGGACAGGGAAAGCTCTTTTCCCGTGCGCGCGTCATAGTTTTTCCCAAAGACGCAGCGCGTGCCCCAGCCGTCGCCGTTATCGTTCAGAACGTCTTCCAGGAAGCTCATCGCCAATGTATCGGCGCGGCGGATGAAAACGTCGGTCTCTTTGCGGAGCGGGTACAACTGAACCGCCCCCGCCTTTCGCTTGTCGTCTTGAACCGCCGTCGCCATGCCCGTCATATTCTTGCGCGTGTCCACCGCCCGCCACGCCGTTTCTTCGTTGAATCGGCGGAGCGCGTCTCTGAGCGCCGCAAACTCTCCGGGCTGAGCGCCGACGTCGACGCTGTTCCAACGGGTGCGCAAAAGCTCGACGCCTTCCCCGTCTGTATCGACGCAGTCATAGATTGTCACCGTCGGCTGGATCGGCCGCAGGCTCTCGTCGATATAGGACGGCGCCGCCTCGCAGACGGCGGGAGGCAGGATGGGCGCTGCCGACGGAATCGCGACGGGCGCGGCGCAAAGAGAAAAAGCGGCAAGGACTGCGGCAGCAAGTTTTTTCTTCAGCATACGATTTCCCCCGTATCAGTACACTACCGACGGGCCGTTTCCCGTCGGATCGTATCCCTGCGGCACATCGCCGAAACGGAAGCCCTGCCATGATTTTTGGAGCACTTCCCATGTCTCGTCCCGTCCGAGGCCGACAGCCTTTTCTAAATCCGCAACGGGAATCCAAAAGAAAGTCGCCTCCACTTTCTCCGCGTTCGTCATATACACGTCCGCCGAGCGTTCAAAGGCTTCCTTGTCGATTTCCCCGCCGTTCGGGTCGGTGTATTTTTCCGGCACAAAATTCAGCATCCCCGGACGGGTTTCGGATTCTTTGATTACGCCCTGCTCCGTCGCGGCAAGATACGTAAACAGCATATCGTTCGACTTGTTGAGGAGCTGCCGCGCCACGATATATTCCCCGTCCTGAAGCCATGGAATGCTCTTTTTCCTGTAAGACGTATCGACGTGATAATAGCGCTCCTCGCGATTGTTTTCGTCAATCACGCGATAGGCCGTCAATTTGTTTTCGCCCGCCATCCCGGCAAGCCTCGGCTTGAACCCGGCCTCCGGGGGCCTGATCTCGATCGGCTTCAATACGTCCTCGCTCTCCGAGTCATATTCATAGCACGCATAATCTAAATACATCCCGGTCCCGTCCATTTTCGCGACGGTGAATTCCAGCCATCCGTTGCCGTCCATGTCGCTGACGCAGAAGCAGGCGTTTTTCGCTTTCGCGTCCTCGAAGTCGATGTCGTTGACGACGGGACTGTTCTGCAGCGCGACAAGCTCCAGCCCGTATTCGTAAGGCGCGGCGAAAGCCGTGGCGGAAAGGGCCGCAGCCCCGGCCGCAAGCAGCGAAAGAGTCTTCGCAAGTTTTTTATAATACTGCATTTCCTTTTCTCCTAATAAAGCCTCGCGGCAATATTTCCTTCCTGTCGAGGGATTTTTTCGCCAGGCAAGGCGTGACATGCCGGTGGCATGTCACGGTGCTCGAAGTCGTAGCAACGCTACGTCGAAAGCACTTTGACGCAGCATAGCGGAAAAAGAACCGGCAGGAACTCAGTCCGGCGTCAAAATTGCGGCCAACGTGCCCAGGAACATGAACAGCAGGAAGCCGCCCACAGCCAGGAGCGGTCCCAAGCCCGCAATCTCTTTCAGGTCCTTGATCGTGGCCCAGAGGGAACTGTTTCGCGCGTTGTCCGACTTCACGGGCTTCGTCTTCCCGTCGGGCAGGATCATCCGGAAGACCGGGTAATTGTAGACGCGGATTCGCCCGACGGCAATCCAGAGGATGATGGTGATGGGAACGGTGAGCACCATCCAAACGCCGTTGTACTGGTATTGCGCGACGCCGTCGAAGTCCAGCATCCACGCGCAGATTGCGGGCAGCCCGTTGAACACGACAACGCCCAAAAGCGTCATGATGATGCGGAAGGGCGTATAGAAAGCCATCGTGACCGGAACCATCTCGCCATTCACCGGCTCCATGAAGACCGCCTTCGTCGTGGTGTCCTCGATGGTATCCTCGCCCTGCGTGACGCTGAGCTTCGACTGCACCCGCTCGGCGCGGCTCTTTTCGGACTTGAACACGACGCGCCGGAATTCCTCGCCGCGCCCGTCGCTGAACGCCGTGAAGAAGATCAGGCCGAAGACCACCGCCGTCATGCCCGCCAGCTCGATGTTCGGCTGCCAGAGCCACATCAGCAGCGTCACTAACAGCGTCATGAGCGTCGGCTCGATGAGCCACGACATCACCTTTTCCGCTTTTGCCTTCGAGACGGCGACGCGGCCCGTCTGGCCGTTGACCACCGCCAGCACCGGACCGATCTTCAGCACATAGGCGGGGAGCAGCGCGGGCAGGCGCAGGATGTCCCCCGCGTGCATCCTCATCGTGACGCCCGTGGTCTGCAGCTGCTTTTCCACGTCGGGACGGAAGCCCTCTCTGACTTCCTCCAGCACCCGCGCCTCCGTCTGTTTCGCGTCGATGTCCGAGAGCTTGACGCGCTGGCCCGCGATAAAGGCGAACTCGAAGGTGCGCGCCGCCGTCCACTCGAAGGGCTCCATGGCGTCCAGCACTAAGTTGTCCAGTTGCTTCGAGGTATTGACCGCGAGGCCGTTCAGAAAGCCGCCCACATGATACTTGTAGTCGGAAAAGGTCTCCATGCGCTCCGCTTCGGCGCTCACCGGCCCGCGGATCAGCTCGTAAGGCAGATAATAGCCGCGCAGGTTCTTGATGGACGCCAGCACCGTCTTGGCCTCTTCCTGCTTCTGGTTTTTCTGCGCCCATTCCTGAAGCCGCGCCCGGGCTTCCTCCTCGGTCAACACAAAGGGGATGATGACCTCCGGCAGCTCCGAGGCGGCAAAAGCCCGCCGCGCGAACTTGCCGCCGCAGAATTCGCAGTTTCCCATGGCCTCGCCTTCGGGAATCACGACCTCGGCGCCGCAGTTCTGGCACACGCATTTTTCCTCGGCGACGCTCTTGTCCTTCAGGACTTCCTTCTTGCGGGCGTCCCGCCACTCGCCGAGCCGCTGCACCGGCTCGTGGATGTCCGTCGTGCCGCCGCAGTATCCGCAGTGGTACTCCTGATGCACGATGTCGTACTCCGCCGGCGCTCCGCAGTAGGAGCAATAGACGGCAAGCGGATTGTTCTTCGTCTCGCTCATGGCAATTTCCCTTCCTTATAAAATATCGTTACGTCACGGCCGGACGGAGGCGGAGCCTAAGACTACGGGCGCGCCGTCCGGGCCGACTTTGCAGTCGACGTAGTCTTCCAGGAACGGCGTATTCGTGCGGGTCAGCGTAAACGCGTCCGGATCGGTCATGACGTGCCAAATGCGCTGGACTTCTTCCGACGGCTCGGTGGCGAGCATCGTGAACTCGCCCTCGTACGCCACGCGGAAGATATTGTCGCCGTTCAGGTCGTAGACGCGAAGCTCGTGCTTCGGATTCATCGCGGCGGTCTCGCAGTCCGCATAGAGATATTTCCTCCGGTCGCCGGTCATGACGAAGACCGGGCGAATGCCTTCCAGCTCGCCGGGATCGACAAATTCCTCGCCGTTCCGCCGGATCACGACGCCCTGCGTATTGACCGTGACTTCCGTCAGCTTGTCGCTCGACTCGTCGAAGCAAAGCATGGTCGGCAGCCGCGGCTCCACGTCCATGCAAAACGACTCGGGGCAGGACCGGTACTTCGTTTGGAAATGATAGGGCGTATAGGCGAAGCAGAACGTAATCGTGTAAATATTGTCGTCGGATTCCGGCGTCAGCGAGCCGGGGTTGAAGTAGAACGTCGCGCCGAAGGGATCGAGGCTCCACGAAAACTCGTTGTTTGCCATTACTCGCTTCACCTTCGCACAGAAGGCGTCATATTCGCCGCTGCCCAAGCTGTCGGCCGGGAAACGTCCCGGATAGAGGGCGCTCATCCGAGGGGCGATTTCATTGGCGAGCTGCTCCCGATTGACAAATACGTCGTCAAAGGCAAGCTCGCTGCCCGTGGCTGTATCGTAGTTTATTCCGAATATGCCGTAGCGCCCGTGTTTCCCGTCCGTAAAGCAGGAACGGGACTCGACGAAGCTGACCACGCGGTTGTCGGCGCGGCGCACCCGGAGCTTCGTGATAATGTCCGGTCCGTCCTCCTCCGTGAACTTGGACTGATCCACGCTGTACCCTTCCAATGCGCCTATAATCGGAAGGTATTTTTCCTCGAATTTCCCTTTGAACATGATCCCGGGGAAGTGACGCTTGATCGTCATCCACTCCGGGCCGGAATACGTCTCGTATACTCTGAGCGGCAGACCCCAGCCCAGATTTTCCATGAACAGCGGTCCCGTGGCCTCCGCCTCGGCCACGGCGGGCGCGAAAAATGAAGGCGTGCCGGGGAACGCGCTGAAAAGCGAAAGCGACGCGACGATTGCAGCGACAAGTCTTTTGCTTCTTTTCATCATGCGTTCTCCTTACCGTTTTCCGCTGTTCTCAAATGCGTTGTACGAACTTTCCAGCACTTTCGGCAGCTCTGCCGTTCCGATGCGCTTCTGTATCTCCTCGGCGCGATACCATGAGATGATCGCATAGGTTTTCTCGGCGCCGGGGAAGTGCTCGCTTTCTATATTAGCAAAGCGCTCGGCGTCAATCTCCTCCGGCGAGCCGACCTGCCCGCTCTCGGCCTCCACTTTCAGCCATCCAGGCAGGAAGAATTTCCGTTCCGCCAGGTCGGAGCCGGGAGCCGGAAGTTTCGCTTTCACCATGGCAAGATCTTCGATCTGGAGATCGCCGCGCAGCGTAACCGCGACTTTCGTATCGACATAATCCCATTCGTCCTCGTCGAGCTCTTTTGAACTGACAAAAATATAGTTATACCTGTCGTCAGACCGTTCATAAAATACACGGGGCTCCGCCGCCGACTCGTTCGTCATGATGTCGGGGACGTCGGAGCCGCCCGCGAAAAAGAGTCCCCAAGTCCGTCCGCCGTTCTCGTTGAATTCCTCGCAGCGAATCTCCGGCGCGATCCCCTCGCCGCCGCGCTTCGCCTTGAAGATTTCCAGCCGCCCGTCGTGGTCGAGATCGGTCACGGCGTAAAACCAGCGGTTCCAGTCCGCGTCCTTTTCCGGCGACACGAACCAGCCGCCCTCCTGCCCGGAGTTCGCCGTCTCCGAAAAAATCCCTATCTGCTCCGAAGCCGAGCGCGGAGCGGCGCATGCGGCCGCCGATGCAACGAGGGACGCGAGCAGCGCGGAAATGAGTTTTTTGCCTTTTGTCATACCTTTTCCTCCTTAACAATAATCCTCCCAAAACTCCAGTATCGCCCGCCCGCCGCAGAATATCACCGCGAAACCGACGAAGAGCATCAGGAAATCCTTCCACGGCTCGCCGGTGGAAACCACGGCGAGGACGCCGCGGCCGATCAGCGTCAGCACGAGCAGGAAGATCGCAAGTGGCACGGGCGAAAAAACCAGCTTGTGGGAATCCTGATCGTCGGGATGCATCGCGTAGATATGAACCGAATGCCAGCCGGGCGCGAACTCGATGGTGATCTCGCCGCCGTGGCTGCGATACGACCATTCCAGATAGTGCGTTTCCTGATAGGCGCGGTAATTGACGTACATGCTGATCAGGCAGACGGCCAGCGATACGGCGAAGGCGACGGCTGTTTTTTGCATAAAGAATCCTCCGACGGTAATTTTCATCTCTATTATAGGAAAAGGATAAAGGAAAAGCAAAAATTTTTTGAAATTTCTACGAATACAGCGACAAAAGGCACAAAAAATCCGTGTCGTTCGTCTTACGAGGAACGGCACGGATCGTGGCTGCGTATTTTTTTGTAACGTCGGGGCGGGGCTTATTCCGGCTTCTTGATGACCGTCTCGCCGCCCATGTACGGAACGAGAACCTTCGGCACGACGACGGAGCCGTCTTCCTGCTGATAGTTTTCGAGAATCGCGGCGACGGTGCGGCCCACCGCGAGACCGGAGCCGTTCAGCGTGTGGCAGAACTCCGGCTTGTCCTTCGGCGTGCGGCGGAACTTGATGTTCGCGCGGCGCGCCTGGAAGTCGAGGCAGTTGGAGCAGGACGAGATTTCGCGGTAGCGGTTCTGGCTCGGGAACCAGACCTCGATATCGTAAGTCTTTGCCGAGGTGAAGCCCATGTCGCCGGTGCAGAGCGTCACGACGTGGTAGGGGAGCTCAAGCTGGCGCAGCACCTCTTCGGCGTCGTCCACCATTTTCTCCAAGGCCGCCCAGGAGTTTTCCGGCTTCTCGAACATGATCAGCTCGACCTTGTTGAACTGGTGCTGGCGGATCAGCCCGCGGGTGTCGCGGCCCGCGCTGCCCGCCTCGGCGCGGAAGCTCGCCGTGTAGACCGTGTAATGCTCGGGCAGCTTTGCGCCGTCGAGGATCTCCTCGCGATGGAAATTCGTCGCCGGAACCTCCGCCGTCGGCACGAGGTAGGAATCGAGGCCTTCCAGCTTGAACATGTCTTCGGCGAATTTCGGGAGCTGCCCGGTGCCGATCATGCTGTCCCGGCTGACGATGTAAGGCGCGAGCATTTCCGTGTAGCCCTGCTTCGCGTGCAGGTCCATCATGAAATTGATGCAGGCGCGTTCGAGGCGCGCGCCGAGTCCGACGTAGAACGTGAACCGCGCGCCGGAGACCTTCGCCGCGCGCTCCGCGTCAAGGATGCCCAGCCCTTCACCGACGTCCCAATGGGCCTTCGGCTCGAAATCGAATTTCCGCGGCTCGCCCCATTTGCGGAGTTCGGGATTGTCGTTGTCGTCCACGCCGAGGGGCACGTCCTCCTTCGGCATGTTCGGGATGCGGAGCAGGAGGTCGTGCAGCTTGCCTTCCGTTTCCTTCAGCTCGCCGTCGAGAGCCGCGATCTTGTCGCCGACCGCGCGCATCTCAGCCACCAGCGCGTCGGCGTTCTCGCCGTTCTTCTTCATCACGCTGATTTCTTTCGACGCCGCGTTGCGCTTTCCTTTCAGTCCTTCGACTTCGCCGAGGATTTCCCGGCGGCGCTTTTCCAATTCCTTAAAGTCATCCAGCTTCATCGGGTTGTGGCGGCGCTCCAGCATCGCCTGCACTTCGTCCAAATGGTCGCGTACAAATTTCATGTCCAGCATAGAAAAGTTCCTCCTGAAAGAAATTAGCCCTCCCCTCTGGGGAGGGGGGACCGTCGAAGACGGTGGGTGAGGTTTCACGATGCTAAGATGGTTCAAAAGTTGCGTCATAAAACATCATTTCCGCACTTCGCGTTGCCCGAAGCAGCCCACGGGACTGTTTCGCCCCGAAGGGGAAGGCAAAGTCATCAAGATTTAATTGAATGTAATAATTATATAAGTATGGCGCGGGACTGTCAAACAGAAAACCGCCGCACATAATCGTGCGGCGGCTGCCTTTTCATAGTGTGATAGTTTTACGATGCGGGGGAAAACGTCGGCGCTGTGGAAACATTCGTCCCGAAACGGGTGTCCATTTCGCTGCGGCCTTTGAATATACCGCCGTCGGCGATGTTCAGACTGTGCACGCGGACGTCTCCGATGAGCTGCCCCGTGGCATGGATGCTGAGATTGCCATCACAGTCCACGTTTCCCGTAACGGTGCCCGCGATGGTCAGGTTCCCCGCTTTGACGTCGCCCTTCACGGAGCCGCTCTCGCCGATGACCGCGTCGCCCGAAACGGTTACGCCGCCGTCGACGGTTCCGTCGATGCGGATATTTCCCATGCTTTTCAGCTTGCCTGTGATCGTGGTGCCCTTCCCGATAATCGTTTCGATATCCCCTGCGGGATTATCCACATGTTTTTTTACGCTTCCAAACATACTGTGACGCCTCTTTCCCATTTACCTATAGGAAGTTATTTTGATAACGTGCCTTTACTCGCCGCCCAAATAGAGAATCGGATTGACAAGCTCGCCGTTGGCGTGTACTTCGTAATGGACGTGCGGCCCGGTGGAGAAACCGGTGCTGCCCATATAGGCGATCAGCTGGCCTTTCTGCACCGTCTCGCCGACGGTGACGACCACCGCTTCGGCATGACCGTAACGCGTCCAAATGCCGTTCCCGTGATCGATGTCCACCATGTTGCCGTATCCGCCGGAATTCCAGCCCGCCGCCGTCACCGTGCCGGACGCCGCCGCCACGATGGGCGTGCCGTAGTCGTTGGCGATGTCGATGCCCGGATGGAAATCCGAACCGCCCCAGCGCAGACCGAAGGGCGAGCTGACTTCGCCGCTGGCCGGCCAAAGGGAAGGCAGGGCTGCGGAAAGCTGGTTCTGATAGCCGATGACCCGCTGCTGCTCTTTGAGCGCTTCGCGCACATTCTCCAGATTGGCCCGGCTGTACGCGAGACGATTGCGGATATTGTCCAGCGCGTTGTTCACGTGGCTCACGCTGGGTTCGATCCACGGACCGCCCTGACCGTCGAAAGACTCTCCGGAAGGAGCAGCGGGCTGGGCCGAGACGTCCTGCGGTTCTTCCGCAGGCGCGGCGCCGGCCATCTGCCGAAGCTCCTGCTCGATCTCGTTTACTTTTTCCATTTCATCCTGCAGCTCGTTGGCTTTCTTGGCCAGCTGCGTGAGCTGCTCCTGCTGCGTCGCGTTCACGGTGCGCAGATCGTGAAGCTCCTGCTTGTCGCTGGCCGCGGTGAACGCGCTGTAAACGGAAAAGCCAAAGGAACCGACAAAGAGAACGGCGGCCGCCGCGCAGGAAGCCGCGCCGTATTTAATCAAATGCATCGGCAGGCGGATGCTGTGCATCTTTTCGCCTTTATCGGGAATGATCTTGATCAGGTATTCCCGATTCTCGTCCGATGATGAACGATGATCCAAAGATAACGCCCCCAAAAACGTCCTGTTGCATATACTTAGAAACGTAAGCGGACGACCCCATCGTCCGCCGCGAAGTATTCACATTATACCACAGAATGGCAGGAGAGGAAATTGTGCCTTTCGACCCATATTGAGGGAGATTATAGGTCGGGGAGTTGCCAGTTGATAGGCTTTTCTCCTATTTTTTCTAAAAATGCGTTTACTTTTGAAAACGGGCGGCTGCCGAAAAAGCCGCTGCTCGCCGAAAACGGGCTGGGGTGCGTGGACTCCACGATGAAGTGACGGGGATTCGTAATCATGGCTTTCTTTTTCCGGGCGGGGCTGCCCCAGAGAATGAAGGCCATGGGTTTCTCCCGTTCGTTCAGGAGGGAAATGATCTTGTCGGTGAAGATTTCCCAGCCGCGGCCGTGATGGGAATTGGCCTGATGCTCCCGCACGGTCAGCACCGTGTTCAAAAGCAGAACGCCCTGGTCGGCCCACGGCTTCAGGCAGCCGTTGTTCGGCACGCGGCAGCCGAGGTCGGAAGCCAGTTCCTTGAAGATGTTCAACAGGGAAGGGGGCGGAGCGACGCCGGGCTGCACGGAAAAGCTCAGCCCGTGGGCCTGCCCCGGCCCGTGGTAGGGGTCCTGCCCGAGGATGACCACTTTCGTGTCGGCGTAGCTGGTGTAGTGCAGCGCGTTGAAGATCGAGTACATGTCGGGATAAACGCGCGTCGTGCGGTATTCATTGATAAGGAACGCGCGCAGCTCACGGTAGTAAGGCTGCTGCAATTCCTCGTTCAAATAATTCGCCCAGTCGTTGTGGAAGATTTCCATACTATCAAGCCCCTTTTCACTCCTTTCATTATAGCACACCCGTGTTTTTCTTAAAAATGCCTTAAAAGTCGCCGGAAACACTTCCCTTTTCCCGTAAGAAACGATAAGATAAAAAGCGAAGAACAGGACGGGAGGGATAGCGATGGAGGAAAAGACGCGGGTACTGATCGTGGAAGACGAAAAGCGCATCGCGCGTTTCCTGCAGATGGAGCTGGAACACGAGGGGTTCCTGGCGGCGACGGAGTCCAACGGGCGGCGCGCTTATGAACGGATATTGCAGGAGAACTATGATTTGGTGCTCTTAGACCTGATGCTGCCGGAGATGGACGGGCTGACGATCTGTCAAAACATCCGCAAGCTGTCGGACGTGCCGATCATCATGCTGACGGCGAAGGACGATTTGGAGGACAAGGTGCACGGGCTCGACATCGGGGCCAACGACTATATCACGAAGCCCTTCGCCATCGAGGAACTTTTGGCCCGTATCCGCGCGGTGCTTCGGGCGCACAGGCCGGCGGAGCCTGCGGCGGACGGGGAAATCCTCGTGACGCGGGACCTCGTGATGTACCCGGAGCGGTACGAGGTGAAGGTCAAGGGGGAGCCGGTGGAGCTGACGAAAAAGGAATACCAGCTTTTGGAGTATTTGCTCCGCAACAAGCGCACGGTGCTGTCACGGGACCAGATCCTCTCGACGGTCTGGGGCTACGACTACATCGGCGACACGAACGTGGTGGACGTCTACATCCGCTACCTGCGGGCCAAGATCGACGAGCGGTTCGGCGAGAAATACATCCACACGATGCGGGGCGTAGGTTATGTCATCAAAGATTAAGAGCCTGCGCGTCTCGACGAAGCTGATGCTGGTCAACGCGGTGATCCTGATCGGCATTTTGCTGCTGACGAGCATTTTGACCATTGCGGGCCTTTATTTCTCCGTCTACCATCAGGCGGAAATGGATCTGCAGCACAGCGTCACGGAGGTGCGCCGCTCCATGGAGCGCTCGGAGGTCATGCGGGACGAGGAGCTGCCGGAGCCGCTGCCGCCGGAGGCGAAAGAATGGGCGCTTCGGCAAAACCCCGACTGGGTGCCGCCGCCGCCATTCCTGCGGCTGCTGTACCGGGAAGGCGTGCTGACGCCGGGGGTGGTGCTCCGGGTCGTGGACGCCGACGGGCGAAAAATCTTCGACAGCGCGATCCACTATCCGACGGTGGAGGAGGTATCTTCCCATATCATTCCAGATCCGCCTTTTTGGGCGAACGAGGAAATGCAGGTCTCGCGCTTCGACAATTTCTATATGTATTACGAGCCGATGACGCTGAACTGGCGAGGAAAGGCGTATCAGCTTCATTTTATCCGCATGATTACGGCGGAACGCGATTTCCTGCGCTCGCTGGGGCACGGGCTGTTGCTGACGAACTTGCTGGGCGTCGTCCTGGCCCTCTGTGCCTGCTACTATGTGAGCCGCCGGGCGCTGGCGCCGATCCGCGCCATCACCGAGGCCGCCCGGGCCATCGAGGTTTCCGACCTGAGCCGCCGCGTGGAGCTGCCGCCCGCGAAGGACGAGCTGTCGGAACTGGTGCAGACCATCAACCATATGCTGGACCGCTTGGAGTCCGGATTTGAGCAGCAGCGGCGGTTCGTTTCCGACGCGTCCCACGAGCTGCGCACGCCGGTCACGGTCATGCTGGGCTATTCGGATATGCTGAGCCGCTGGGGCCGAGAGGACGAGGAGACACTGGACGAGGGCATAGCCGCCATCCGCACTGAAGCGGAAAATATGAAGGCCCTGATCGAGCGGCTGCTGTTTTTGGCGCGGGCCGATCAAAAGCGGCAGGTGCTGAAAAAAGAGCCCCTCGATTTCCAGGAATTGCTGGCGGACGTGGCGAAGAAAGCCGACCTCGTCAAGGGTGACCACGCGCTGGTCCTCGAGGCCAACGAGCCGGGCGTGATTTTCGCCGACGAGGTGATCATGCGGCAAATGCTCCGCATTTTCATCGAGAACGCGTTCAAGTATACGCCGGCCGGCGGGACGATCACGCTGTCCTCGCGGCGGGCGGGGAACGCGCTTCGCGTGGAAGTGCGCGACAACGGCGTCGGCATCGCCCCGGAGCATCAGGAAAAGGTGTTCGACCGGTTCTACCGGGTGGACGCGTCCCGAACGAAAAGCGGCGATGGCGTCCATGCGGGCGGCACGGGTCTCGGCCTGTCCATCGCCCGATGGATTGCGGATACCCACGATATCGGCATCCATCTTGAAAGCGAGCCGGGAAAAGGCACGACGATCCGCCTGACGGTGCCGCTGGCGGAGGCAGGACCGGAAGGCGAAAAATCCGTTTAAGTTTTTGGCGTTTTCTCCGATATATAGAGTAGAAACAGTATGGCGACAGGAGGAATCGGTATGGGCGTCGACTCGATGGCCGCGTTGTCGGCTTTGCAGGCGCTGGCGGCGAAAACCGCTTCTGGCAGGACGGAAAAACAGACGGAAGAAAAAGACTCGTTCAGCGAAGTCCTCGCGAAGATGGAAGAGGAACAGAAAAAATGGGACGAGCTGATGGACCGGGTGGACATCGCGCAGTATAAGCTGGCGCTGGCGGACAGCTTCTGGAGCGAGCAGGCCGACCCGAAAAAGTATATTTCGAGTTACATTGAGCGCCGTCAGGGCAAGCACGGCACGGAAGCGCTGAACGCGCTGGCGCAGAACGTGTCGATGCTCAACCATCTGAACAGTCTCGGCGTGATGAAGGGCTCTGTCTCGCAGGCGGATATGACGGCGCTGAACCGCAAGTTTCAGACGGCATACGCTTCGGCGATGGCGGCGCGCTTCATGGGCTCGTATTTCTGACCGGTCGCTGACAAAAAACGGCTGCGTGTCTTTTCGGCACGCAGCCGTTTTTGCGGATTCCGCGAAAAAATCCCCGAACCAAACGGTTCGGGGATTTTGCGTTATACAGTTGTTATTCGGAAAGATCGACGCCGCCTTTTCCCATGGGCGCGCGGCCTTTATTGTAGGCCTGCTTCGCGGAACGCATCGCGGCGGAGACGCTGGACTGGCCTTCATGCGCGACCTGGTTCTGCAGGTTTTGGAACTTTCCTTTGCCAATCTTGACCTCGTTGCCGAAATTCGACACGTTCATGATGGCGCGGCCCCGTCCTGACAGCATGGAAGTCTTCTGCTCGCCGGTGTTCAGGACTTTCTCGTTTGCCTGTTGGAATGCGCTGTGGCCGAGCTTCGTCTCGTTGCCGAAGTTGGACACGTCCGTGATCGCTTTCCTGCGCGCAGTCAGCATGGAAGTCTTCTGCTCGCCGGTGTTCAGGACTTTCTCGTTTTCCTGCTGGAATTTGCTGTGGCCGAGCTTCGTCTCGTTGCCGAAGTTGGACACGTCCGTAATCGCTTTCCCGCGCTGGGTCAGCATGGAAGCCTTTTGCTCCCCCAATTGGTTAATTGCGTTGTTGACCTGCAAAAAACCGTTCCCTCCGGAAATACCTCCGATCGACATGATAATCCCTCGCTTTCATCCTTGCAGGAAGGCTGTGCGTGCGCCCGCAGGTTCCTTCCCAAAGCATTTCTTTAGACAAAATGCCTATCCTATCCTTGTGCACATTATATAGAACTTTGTCCTTCTTTGCAATACCCAAAATAAAACTTTTTTCTTATGGAATTAAAAAATCGGCCCCCTCGAAGAGGGAGCCGATAGTGAAAGCGACAAATAGTTGGCGCCCTCTTATTTTTCACCCGCTTTTTTCGCCAGCTCGTAGCCGGCGGCGAGGGCTTTTTTGTTGGCGTCCTCGGTTCCCTTTGGCACGCGGTCCAGTACGGCGCGCTCCAGAGCCTCCGGCGTCACGCATTTCGTCAGCTCGACGACGGCGCCGAGGGCGACGATGTTCGCGAAGAGCGGTTTGCCGCAGGCCTCGCGGGCGGTATGGGTAATCGGGAGGTCGACGCGCCGCGCGTCCTTGGCGCGGACTTCCTCGACGAAGAGGCTGTCCGTGATGATGAGGCTCGACCCGTCGCAGTCGCCGGAGAATTTGTCCGCCGCCTCCTGGCTCATGACGAGGAGCGTGTCGGGGTGCGTGACACGGCCAAACCGGATCGGCTCGTCGGAAATGATGACCTCGGCCTTGGAGGAGCCGCCCCGGGCTTCCGGCCCGTAAGACTGGGACTGGACGGCGAGCTTTCCGTCGAGCAGCGCGGCCTCGGCGAGGATGATGCCGGCGGTGATCAGGCCCTGCCCGCCGGTGCCGGAAAAGCGGAAATTCTGCTTCATGCCGACGCCGCCTCCTTTCCGGACTGCGCCCGTTCGATGATTTCATCGTAGGCTTTCGTGTATTCTTTCAGGTCGGTGCGCTCGGAGAGCACGCCGATGGGGAATTTCCCTTCCCGCTGCGCCGGGTCCATCTTGTCCCACGCCGCTTTCATGACGCCGTGTTCCTTCTGCCACTCCATCATCATCGCAGGCGCGGCGAGCTTGTTCTGCCGTCCGAAGTTCGTCGGGCAGCCGGTGACGGCCTCGATGATACTGAAGCCCTCGTGACGGATGCCTTTGCGGAGCACGTCCACGAGGACCGGCACATGGTAGGTCGTGGCGCGGGCCGTGAAGGTCGCTCCCGCCGCCTCCGCCAGCGCCAGGATGTCAAAGCTGGGCTCGATGGTCAGGTACGGCGCGGTGGTCGCGCGGGCGCCCCGCGGGGTCAGCGGCGAGTATTGGCCGCCGGTCATGCCGTAAATGCTGTTGTTGAACACCACCAGCGTCAGCCCGATATTGCGGCGGGCGGCATGGATCAGATGATTGCCGCCGATGGCCGAGCAGTCGCCGTCGCCGGACAGCGTGATGACGTTGAGGTCGGGGCGCGCCATTTTCAGGCCGGTGGAAATCGGCAGCGCGCGGCCGTGGAGAGTGTTTCCGGTATTGAAATCCACATAGCCCGAAGCGCGGCTGGAGCAGCCGATGCCGGAAATCACCGCCACGTCGTCTTTCGCAAGACCTTCCGCGTCGATGGCTTTGAGGAGCGCGCCGAGCACGACGCCGTTTCCGCAGCCGGGGCACCAGAGGTGGGGCAGACGGTTGGGGCGGAAATATTCATTGACAAGCTCTTCCATGCTTTTCATGTTATTTCGCCCCCTTTATCTTTTCCGCAGACTCGCGGATCTTTTCCAGCAGCTGCTCCGGCGTTGCCGGTTCGTTGTCGTATTTCGCGTACAGATCGACGGGTACGAGCCCCCGCGCCGCGCGTCCGACCTCGCGCACATACTGGCCGCAGTTCAGCTCGTGCACCAGCAGGCATTTCGCCGTCTGTGCGGCCTCCTTGACGGCGCTGTCCGCAAAGGGCCAGATGGTCACCGGACGGAGCAGCCCCGCGCGGATTCCCTCGGCCCGCGCCATGTCCACGGCGTCGTATGCCGTCCGCGCCGCGCCGCCATATGCGATGACGATGACGTCGGCGTCCTCGGTCTTGTATTTTTCCACTTGGATGATGTCGTCCTCATGGTCACGAAGCTTCGCGTGCAGGCGGTCCTGGGAATTCTTCGTGGCGGCGGGGGTCCCCTTCGGGAATCCCGTCTCGTCGTGGACGAGGCCGGACACGTGCCAGCGGTAGCCGCTGCCGAAGTCTGCCATCGCCGGGACTTTCGAGCCGTCCGTGACGGCGTAGGCCAAATAGTTTTCCGGCGACACGTCGGGCTGCTTCCGGCGCGGGGCCTCAAGACCCTCGTAATTGTCCGGAAGCTCGATCCGCTCCCGCATGTGGCCGATGATTTCGTCCATCAAAAGGATGACCGGGCAGCGATATTTTTCGCTGAGCGCCACGGCGCGCCGGGTCAGGTCGAAGCATTCCGGCACGCTGGACGGCGATACCGCGATCAGCCAATGGTCGCCGTGGGTGCCCCAGCGCGCCTGCATCACGTCGCCCTGCGAGGGGGACGTCGGCTGCCCCGTGGCGGGGCCCACGCGCTGCACATTCACGACCACGCAAGGGATCTCGGCGCTGCAAGCCAGCCCGATCATCTCCTGCTTCAGGGAGAAGCCCGGTCCCGAAGTCGCGGTCATCGCCTTCACGCCGCCCAGCGACGCGCCGAGAACCGTGCCGATGCCTGCCAGCTCGTCCTCAGTCTGCATGAATTTCCCGCCGACCTGCGGCAGCCGCTTCGCCATACCCTCGGCGATTTCCGTGGACGGCGTAATCGGGTAGCCGCCGTAAAAGCGGACGCCCGCAGCGATCGCGCCCTCGACTACCGCCTGGTTGCCTTGCATCAGAAGAACGCGGCTCATCACGCTCCCTCCTTTTTCACGAAAATCGCGTAGTCCGGGCAGCGCATCTCGCACTGGCCGCAGGAAATGCAATCGTTTTCTTTGCCCGGCACGATGGCCGACTTGTTCAGCTCCGTGATTTCAAGGACGCCGCGCGGACAAAAATGCGCGCAAATGCCGCAGCCCTTGCATCGCTTTGTGTAAAATTTCAGCATTGCCATACTCTCCTATCTTTCGTGCCTTACCATGTTTGTCTATCATAACATCGTACGCAGGGCAATTCAATAGTTTTATGCAAAATATTATATAAAAAATATATAAAATTTTACATAAAAGAATACTTCGTTTTTGGACGTGCCGGCTGGAACCTTTGCTATGACTGGAATTGGAACTAAACAGATTCGCGCGCAAAAAATCTGAGGTAAGAAATTCTTATTTTCTTGCCTCGGAATTTTCCAAAACGACTTGCGCAAACCAAAAAGCCGTGCTATGATACGAAATCATATCGAAAATGGCAATGAACAGGAAAAGTATGCCGCGCGGAAGCGCACAGAGAGCCGGGGCAGCTGGAAGCCGGCCGGGGATGCGCGGAGGAAGTTCGCCTGTGAGCCGCTCGCTGAACGCGTGAAAACGCAATAGGCGATGCCGGAGTCCCTGCCGTTATGAGGGGAGGCCGATCGGTTTTTATAGACCCGTCGGAACTGAGTGATCCGCTTCGGCGGATAAATAAGGTGGTAACGCGAGAGCATCTCGTCCTTTTACGGGCGGGGTGCTTTTTTTGTTAGGAGGGATAAGTTGCAGACATTAGGTTTTCTGGGGCCGCGGGGCACCCACAGCGAGGCGGCCGCGATGTTCCTCAGCGACAAGATCGGCGGCGCGGAGCTTCGTCCGTATCCGGATATTTTTTCGGTGATGCAGGCCGCCGCCGACGGGGAAGTGGATTCCTGCGTCGTGCCGGTGGAGAACTCGCTGGAGGGCGCGGTGAACGTGACGATGGACACGCTGGCTCAAGCCGATGACCTCGCCATCGAGCGCGAGCTGATTTGGGACATCCACAACCAGCTCATGGCGAAGGATGCTGCCGCCGAGATTCATGCCATCTATTCGCATCCGCAGCCGCTGGCGCAATGTCGCGGCTATCTGAAAGAGCATTTTCCGAAAGCGAAGCTCGTCGCCACCGAGAGCACCGCGAAAGCCGCCGAGATCGTCTCGAAGGGCGAGCCGGGCGCGGCGGCTATATGCACGGCGCGGGCAGGGGAGCTGTACGGCCTTTCCGCCGTCGCTACGGAAATCCAGGACAGCATGACGAATTCCACGCGGTTTTACCAGCTGCGCCGCCGGCCCGTCCCCGTGGTGGACGAATCGAAGGGCGGGCGCGCGCTGATCGTCTGCCAGATCGACGGCGCGCGGGCGGGCAGTCTTTGCGCCGTGTTGGAGGAATTCGCCGACCGCAGCGTGAACATGACGCGCATCGTCTCGCGTCCGGCCCGCACCGGCCTCGGCGTCTACATCTTTTTCTTCGACCTCGAAATCGAGGCGGGAAAATCCCGCGAGCCGCTGGAGGCGTCCATCGAAGCCGTGCGTCAGAAAAGCATCTGGCTCAAGGACTTGGGAAGGTTTCCGGTGCTGGAAAAATAAAAAATAGTGGAGAGTTAAGAGTGAAGAGTGGAGATATTGCCTTTTGACCCTGTAATCACTTCACTCTCCACTCTTCACACTCCACACTGTTTCAAGAACGCTTTTCGGAGCAGAAATTCTGTTTATTCCAATCAATAATCTATAAAGGAGCGATTTCTTATGGTTATCATCATGAATCCCGACGCCACCGCAGAAAATATCAAGGGCGTCATCGAAATGATCCAGGACGCGGGCCTTTCTGCGAAAGTCATGGAAGGATCCCAGCAGCGCATCGTCGGCGTCATCGGCGACAAGACGCGCCTCGGCTCCTGCGCCATCGACGCACTGCCGGGGGTCGAGCGCAGCGTCTCGATCTCGAAGAGCTACAAGCTGGCCAGCCGTGAGTTCCATCCACAGTCCAGCGTTATCGACGTGGACGGCGTGCCGGTGGGCGGCGATGAATTCGTGGTCATGGCGGGCCCCTGCGCCGTCGAGAGCCGCGAGCAGCTCCTTGCCGCCGCCGAGATCGCGAAAAAGGGCGGCGCCCAATTCCTGCGCGGCGGCGCCTACAAGCCCCGCACCTCGCCGTATTCCTTCCAGGGGCTGGAGGAAGAAGGCCTCAAATATCTTGCCGAGGCGAAAGAAAAGACCGGCCTGCGCATCGTCACCGAAGTCACCGAGGTCGATGCCGTCGAGACCGTCGCCGAGTATGCCGACCTTTTGCAGATCGGCGCCCGCAATATGCAGAATTTCCGCCTGCTGAAGGAAGTCGGCCGCACCCAGAAGCCCGTCATGCTGAAGCGCGGCCTCGCCGCCACCCTCGACGAGTGGCTGAACGCCGCCGAATACATCCTGAACGAAGGCAATCCGAACGTCATTTTCTGTGAGCGCGGCATCCGCACCTACGAGACCTATACGCGGAACACCCTCGACCTTTCCGCCGTCGCCGCCATCAAGCACCTTTCGCACCTGCCGATTATCGTGGACCCGAGCCACGGCACCGGCAAATGGCGCTTCATCAAGCCGATGGCCCTCGCTGCCGTCGCCTGCGGCGCGGACGGCCTGATCATGGAAATGCACCCGAACCCGGCCAAGGCCCTTTCCGACGGCCCGCAGTCCCTGACGCCGGAGAATTACAACGATTTGATGGGCAGCGTGACGAAGCTGGCGAAGTTCATGAAGGAATCGGGAATCAAAACGCAAGACTTGTAAGCATGAAAAGCCTGCCACGACGGCATTTCGACGTCGTCGGCAGGCTTTTTGAATTGTTTGACAAAAAGGTATATTCCCTGTAAAATATAAATATATTTGTAACAAGAGGTGAAGTCTGTCTTCACAGACCTTCTCTGAAGAAAGGATTCGGAGGCGAGGGACATGGCGATCAGGGAAAGATTGCTGAAACAACTGAACATCGTCCGGGACGGCCTGAACGCCATGCCGCCCTTTATTTCGCGTGACCTGCGGGCGATTCATGACGCCCTTGTGCAGGCACGCGATTTGTGTTTTCAGGGGCTTTCCGAGAATCGCTTTGCCGAATACAAAGACACCTACGACGGTCTTTTGCTTGCCGCGGAACAATTAAAAACCGGCGCGCCGGATACGCAGGAAATCCTTTCCCTTTGCGACGAGCTGCTCCAGTTCATGATCGCGCAAACGCAAAAGGAACCCGCCTTCAAAAAGGAAATCTTCTTCTTGCCTTACAAGGCCAGCATGTGGGACAGCCTCGAAAGCGTCTGGAAAGCGGCGAACGAGGACAAGGAACACTGTATCGCCTACGTCATGCCGATTCCTTACGCCGACCTCACGCCGGAGCATACCGTAGCGGAGTGGCATTGTGAAAGGGATTTGTTTCCGAAAGATGTGCCGACCGTTAACTGGGAGGATTTCAATCTTGAGGAAATACATCCGGATGTGATTTATATTCATAATCCGTATGATGAATATAACCGTGTTACATCGGTTGAAAGTAGATTCTATTCCAGTATATTAAAAAATCAGACAAATATGCTCGTCTATATCCCATACTTCGTTTTGATAGAACCGGATTTTGAGGGAAAAACCGAGAAAGAAATTGAAATAATAGAAGAAGGTATCGAACATTTTATCACGACCCCAGCGGTGCTGAATGCCCACCAAGTTATTGTCCAGTCTGAAGCGATGCGGAGGGTTTATATCGATGTGTTGACACGACGAACTGACAGAAAGGAACGTGCGTTTTGGGAAACGCGAATTCTTGGAACAGGCTCGCCGAAAATTGACAAGGTGTTGACAAGCAAGAAAGAGGACTTTGATCTCCCGGAAGCATGGGACGCTATCATCAAAGGGAAAAAAGTTATTCTCTACAACACAAGCCTCGGTGCCATGCTGCAAAACTGCGATAAAGTCTGCGACAAGCTTCGCTATGTGTTCGGTGTGTTCAAAACTCGTAAAGAGGTTGCTCTTTGGTGGCGGCCTCATCCGTTGATGAAAGCGACAATTCATTCCATGTGTCCGGAGATTGAAGTAGAGTATTGCAAGATAGAGAAAAAATATATAGAGGAAGGCTGGGGTGTTTATGATAATACGGGTGATTTGCATCGGGCAATCACATGGAGTGATGGATACTATGGGGATAAAAGTTCGGTAATATATTTATACAAAGAAACCGGAAAACCAATGATGGTTCAAGATATGTTGATATGTGAGGAGAGCTATGTTACGTTTTAGGCCTGTAAAGAATCTTTGCTTTATTGGTGATGATTTTTGGTTTATATCAAGAAATATCAATGCCTTGTTTAGGTATTGCAATAGGTCAGGCATGGTAGAGTGTTTTCATTTGATTGGCGATATTCGGCAGGATTATGCTTATTTAGCTACGCATGTCTATGATGGTAGGATTTATTTGCCGCCAGTATATAACAAAGGATTTTGCGAATACGATATTGAAACTAATCAGTTTAGGCAAATATTGACTCCGAATAGTCAACGTCCATGTAATTTTGGAGTTTCGTTTGCAAATGGTGAAGATATCTTTTGTGTTCCCAATTATGTAGATGGTCCGTTTGTGACTTTCAGTATGAAAGATTGTCGAGAAATAGGAAATGCTTTTTTCTTTCCAAAAACTTTTTTTTCAAAAGAGTGTTATCCTACAATTGTTCGGCAGGGGTCAAATAATTTGTATTATGGATTGCTTTATCCACTTAACATTATTTATACGTTAAATTCGGAAACGGGTGAATTTAATTTTTACAATAATACAATAAAGGGGCAAATAGAATCATTTTTTATTCTTGATAATTATATTTACCTTGCGACACAGGACAAAATTATACTGACAGATTTGAAAATAAATCCTTTAACGGAAAAAAGATTCGACATACATGAAAAATTTTATTTCATTGGAGATTATGGAAGTGGAGTGTTTGTTGATGTGCCCAACAGTCCAATTAAATGGATGGTAGAGTACGTTGGTGACAATATTGTTATGAATCGTTTTGATGAATCAAGTACATATATTTCGTCCCCATTGAACAAATGTGGATTTATTCAATATAATAAGCGGAAAAACAGTTATGTATATTTTAGTGGAAGTAGCAATGGGTTTTATGAATTTACTGATGATAAAATGGAATTTTTTTCCCTTGAGTTGGCTGATGACTCCCGCGATAGAATCCAGAGACGATATTTAATGTCGCTATGTGGCGGAAACATAGGGCAGGAAGGCGATGTATTCGGTTTGGCGGAGTTCATAAAAGGAGTAACCAAGATATGATAGAAACACTTTTTTTGTGTGATACACCGTACCAGATTATAGTTGCTTGTTGTATACAGAAACAGAAACAAGAAGAAGCAGCTATTATTTTGACCGACCATACGCTCAATATGCGTGAAATATACAACAGGATGGGAAAATATACTACGCTGTTTCAGTCTGTTTTATTTGTAGAAGCCAAGAAGTACTCAATGGAATCTAATAAATACACTAATCAAGATATCGATTGTGAAATCTTAAACTTGATAGAAACGAATAGCTTTATGCGGTGCAATCATCTATTGGTGGGGTCATTGGAACCATATATGCAAAGGTTGTTCAAAGTATTTAAGCATGATATCGGTCAGAAGAGGATTCGTGGAGGAATTATAGAAGACGGGTTTTCAACATATAGTTATTATGGGGATGTTATTAAATCTTACAAATATACTAACGACCTCAAGGAGATATACATATTTACACCTTCGATTATGGCATGGGAGCCAGACCGCCCAGTTATTGAAATTGATAAATCGTGCTTTAAGGAGGATGCTTACATAGAAGAGTTGAACAATATATTTGGTTTTTATGAAATGGAAGATAGGTATAAAGAGAAGTTTATTGTTCTAACTTCGGGATATAGTGAAATAGCTCAGCTGAATAATCTACATAATATATTGAATGATTTAGAGGAAATAGCTGGGAAAGATGAGATCCTTATAAAAAAACATCCAAGAATTGCAAACAATCTTTATGAAAAATATGGATATAAAACAAATATAAATACTGCCGTGCCATGGGAAATAATTGCTTTGAATTGCGATTTGTCTAGTAAGGTTATGATAAGTTCCTATTCGGGGGCGCTCTATACACCTAAGATACTGTTTGAGAAACGAACGGTTGGTATTACTGTGATGAACTTCGCGGATCAAGATGATCCATGCATGTTTTTGGATTTTTACAAGCAATATGTTCTAAAACAATATGCGGCTGATTTTTATGCACCTGAAACTAGAAATGAATATAAAAAGATATTGGCAAAATGTAGAAATAACATGATTTAGGTGATCGATAAATAAACATTAGGGGGATAGACGGTGCAGTTTGAAAAAGAATCAGTACTCATATACGGTACAGGTGCATTTTTCCATAAATATAAAACAGAGATTGAAAATGCGTTTAAAATTTGCGGATATATAGATAGAGATAAGCAAAAGCTGGAGATAGACAATTTCCTCATTTGCCATAGCGTTTCTGAATATAAGGGAAAGTTTGACCACATTCTGGTTATGACAGAAAAACCAAATATCATTTTTGAGATGGTAAGAAGTATTAGAAGTGCCAATATACCGGCGAGACTTATTGTTCTTGGAATATCTAATTATGGCTTTTTGAGTTCTTATTTTGACTTTCGGGTTTGCGATGATTACAGAATTAAGATTCGCGATAAGGATTACTCTTGTTTTGCGAGCAATCCAGATGTGTTTATACAGTGTCTGAAAACAAGAATGAGAGAAATTTGTATGTCCACGGGGGGAGGGCTAAAGAAATCCCTTGAAAAACTGTATGAAGATGAATTGAAAGTACTTTGGATGGATGGGCGGTTATGGTGCCAAGACCATGATATAGATATTTATTATCGATTCCCGAAGGATGGCTTTTTTAACTGGGGATATTGTGCAGTATTTTCCTTGATGGCGATAAAGCAGTTTGTAAATCCATGCGTACTGGATATTGGATGCGGAGATGGGTATTATTTTAGACGGTTTTTTAAGTACATTAACGGAATACGATATACAGGATGTGACTTTAGTCATGAGGAAATTGATCGAGCGATTCGAAATAATTTTGATGCGAACAAGATTGCTGATTTTATAGTTGCAGATATGGTTAATTCTATGCCATATCCAAAGGATAAACGGTATTTTGATGTAATTCTATGGAACGGGTCGTTTTCAGTGTTTGATGATGAATGTCAAGACAGAATAGTAAAGGAGGGAAAGGAGCGGTGCGGAGAAGAAGGAGTATTTGTTGTGTGTGATTACTATTCTTCTAAAAAATCACCATGGGTTTATAGTAAAAATATAACAGATGAAATAAAACTAATGGATTTATTTAAGAAATATTTTAATAATGTATATCTGCATATAGATGAGTATTCGGAAGCCTTTTATTTACTTGCATCGAATGGCAGATTGCCTATGTACAATTCCAGATTATAATTTTCGAATGGAGGAACCAATGAAATATAGCGATTTATACATACAAAAGCACAACTCGAATGCGATGTATGGATTCGGTGCCGTACATCTTCTTCCGGCAATCTCCTTGTTTGTTGATTATTTGCAACCGAGAACTATTTTGGATTATGGATGCGGGAAAGGAGGTCTTGTTCGTGCCCTACAAGAAAAATATCCGAATCTTAAGGTGTTTGGATATGATCCGGCAGTGGAGGAGTTCGCTGAATTGTGGATTTCTAAAGTCGATTTTATAATATGTACAGATGTATTGGAACATATCCCCGAAAAGGAGTTATATGCGACAGTAGAAAGGATATCCTCGCTCTCGCAAAAATGTTTTTTTCATTTGCATCATGCAAAAGCCTCTGAAATATTGGATAATGGTGAGAATGCACATTGTACAATTGCCCCCCCCCAGTGGTATCATGACTTGTTTAACTCGTTCTTCGATGAAGTTCATCCGATTTTTGGTTTTTCAGCAGTGAATACAGGGTGTATTACTTTTTCTGTTCCAGAAGCAGTTGTTGATGCTTATACGGAATTAGCAAGTAATGGCGAAGACGAACATCGTATGCAGTGCAATGTGAAGATATCGCAATTACTGTCTTTACTTAAAAGTGATTTTTCAAAAATATTGCCTGAACGAACTGTATTTTACGGATGTGGCGCAACCAGTAAGATTGTTCTTACAAAAGTAAAAAATGCAGAAAATATTATTTGTTTTTTGGATCATAAAGCGTCGTTAGGTGAAACATATTTGGATAAACCTGTTTGTTCGATTGAAAACTATAAAGCGGTGGGAGATGAAACGATTATTGTATTTCCAACATACGATTTTGAGAAAATAGTCAATGATATTAAGCGAGTTATTCCAAACTATAAAATGATTTATCGTGCAGAAGATTTCTTTTAATAAAATGTAGTAACGAGGGTAACAGCAATGGTTCTGTCATTATGCATGCCCACCAATGGGATTTCAGAGTGGGTTTTCCCTTCTTTAGATAGCATTTATATGTCAAAAGTTGACGTTGAACTTTTTGAAGTCATTGTTACGGATAATGGAAAGAATGAAGTGTTTGAGCGGGAAATGATGTCTTATGCTAAAGGGCATAGTAATTTAATTTATAAAAAGACAGAAGCGTTCATGTTTGACAATCAGCTTGAGGCATTGAAATTAGCGCATGGTGATTATTTGAAATTTGTGAACCACAGATCTGTTTGGCTACCTGAGAGATTACAATATATGATAGATTATTTAGCACAATTTGAATCGGAAAAACCCGTGGTTTATTTCTCGAATGGAGTCATGGGGTGGGGGCCTGTATCGAAGGAATATAACACATTTGATTCTTTTGTAGGGGCTTTAGGAGTATATGGGACATGGACAAGCGGGGTCGGAATTTGGAAAACCAAGTATGAGGAAATAAAAGATAATTGTCAATATGATCGAATTTCGCCACATGCGGGAATCTTATTTGGGGATAGAAAAAACAACAAATACATTATCAATGACAAATACTGGATGAAAGAAATCGATACAGATCATAGTAAAAAGGGGAACTATAATCTTTATAAAGCATTTGCTTTGGATGAGTTAATTATAATTTTGAATCTGTATAGGGACGGAGATATAACAGAAGATACGTTAATTCAAGTCAAAAATAGTTTTAGAGAGTTTTTAATTTCTCTTTATCGGGATTTTAATATCAAAAAGAAAGCGTGCTCCTATGATTTGAGTGGATTTTCAAAGTATATTAATATTTTCTTTGATGAAAAAGAAATTATTGAGGAGGCTCAAAAATGATACACTTTAATATTCCTCCTCATGTGGGAAAGGAACTCGATTATATCGAAACAGCAATAAATAATCACAAAATTTGCGGTGACGGTGAATTTACGGAAAAGTGTAACAAATGGCTTGAGAGACGATTCGATGCGAAACGGGTAATGCTTACGACCAGTGGATCGTCAGCTCTGGATATGGCTGCGATTCTTTGTGATATTAAGCCCGGTGATGAGATTATTCTTCCCAGTTATACATTTCCTTCAACGGCCAACGCGTTTGTGATGTGCGGAGGCAAGTTGGTTTTTGTGGATATTCGTCCAGATACAATGAATATTGATGAAAAGAAGATCGAAGCAGCTATTACAGAAAAAACGAAAGTAATATGTGTAGTGCATTATGCTGGTGTGGCATGCGAGATGGATACGATATTGGGGATTGCTAAAAAGTATAAAATTAAGATTGTTGAAGATGCGGCACAAGCAATCATGAGTACATATAAAGGAAGGGCATTAGGAACACTGGGGGATTTTGGTTGCTTCTCTTTTCACGAGACTAAAAATTACTCGATGGGAGAAGGCGGCGCCATTTTAATCAATGATGATAACTATATTGAGAAGGCTGAAATTTTAAGAGAAAAAGGAACGAACAGATCTAAATTTTATCGTGGTGAAATAGACAAATATACTTGGGTGGATTATGGGGATAGTTATTTACCTTCGGAAATAAATGCCGCCTATCTTTGGGCACAGTTAAAAATGGCTGACGAGATAAACAAAAATCGATTAGAAACATGGAATAAATACTATGAAAAGATGAAAGATCTTAAAGAAAGAGGGATTATTCAGCTTCCTTCTGTGCCAGAAGGTTGCACACACAATGGCCATATGTTTTATATCAAATGCCACAACATAAATGTGCGCCAGGCATATATAAAATATATGCTTGAAAATGATATTAAATGCGTGTTCCATTATGTTCCATTGCATTCATCGCCAGCAGGAAGAAAATTCGGACGATTTAGTGGTGAAGATGAATACACAACAATAGAGAGTGATAAACTTGTTAGATTGCCACTATATTACAATATTGACCCTGTTGATTTGGACAAGGTGATTGAAAAAAGTCATGCATTCTTTGCGGGAAACAAGAAATTAGAAATTTAATTATATTATTTATGCAGACTATATTTCAAAAGGGACACGCTCTATTGAAAACAGAGGAGTATTTAGAGATAATTTTGTTGCATATTTTTGGATAAGGTACGGTTCTTTGTAAATGGAATTTTGCGCTGAGGGGCAGAGTGTTGGTTTTGCTGTTATAGAAAGTATTTTGACATGGATGATTGGGTGTTGGTAAAGATGACTATTCTTAATGCCAAATTGATGAGGTTGCAACATGATTAAAGAAAATGATAAGAAAAGATATTTAAATTGTTGCAACGAGAAGTTCAAAAAGATTCTTTGCGACAAAGGGAAACGTAAATTGTTTCTTTGGGGAGCTGGCAGTGGAGGAGTATTGGCATTAGATTTTTTCAAAAAACAAAAGATCAAAGTTGCGGGTTTTCTTGATCAAGCCGCTGAGACTGGAATAAAAGAATATCAAGGGCTTCCTGTGTATGCTCCCCAGTATGTTCATCCGCATGGAGATTATGTGGTGATAGACCTTCTGAAACCTGTACCGCAAATAATTGATTCGCTACTTGAGCGAGGGTTTTCAAATAAAGATTATTGCTATATTTACGAGCCATACAATAAGGAAGATATTATATATCGTGGATGCCGAATCGGAAAACATACTTATGGATATGAGGCGCTTTTAGAGTATTTTCCTATGGCCAATATAGGGCGATATTGCTCTATTAACGGGACTGCTAAAATTTGGAACAATCATACATTGGATTGTATTTCAACGCATCCTTTTTTGGATTATCCTGGTATGTATCCGTGGGACAAATATCAGGAACGGAAGGGATTAATAAAAAAATACGGCAAGCATTTTAATAACGCAAAGTTTGAAAACAGTGAAATCCGTGATAATCAAATGGTAAATATAGGCAATGATGTTTGGATTGGGGCATATGTATCTATTCTGCCTGGTGTAACAATTGGGAATGGAGCGGTGATAGCTACTGGGGCAGTAGTCACAAAGGATGTGGATGCATATGCTATTGTAGGCGGTGTACCTGCAAGGCATATAAAATACCGATTTGATGAGAATGAACGGAAACTGTTGGAAAAGATACAATGGTGGGAATGGACAGAGAATGAAATTGAGGAGAGAATCGAATTATTTTTTGATACACATAAATTTTTGCAAAAATTTGGTAGTATGAGTGCAAAATGATTTTAACTTATATAGGGAAGAGAAATCAAATGTGTCTCAAATGATATTGCCATGATGAGTTTCACAGAGGGCGGTTGTTTAGCCAATAAGCATTTAAAGGACGGATAATAAATGAGAACTGCAGTTTTCACCGTTGCTTCATATAATTATTTCGCGTTTGTTGAAACATTGATGCAATCATTGATGTTAACAAATCCATCTTGGGATCGTTATGCAGTTCTTGTTGATGAGTGTAGACAAGATGCAAATGAATTACTTTCAGGAAGTTTCCAATTGATTACGATAGACGATATTAATCTTCCGAATAGTAAGCAAATGAAATTTAGATATGATATTCTCGAATTAAATACGGCAGTTAAACCGTTTGCTATTGAAGTGTTATTTATGCAATATGGATACGAGCGCGTTATTTACTTGGATCCGGATATTTATGTATACAATAAAATGGAAGATGTTGAAGATGCGTTTTCAAAAGGAAATAATTTTATTCTTACACCGCATCTTACAACAGAGTTGGATGATGATGGATGCGAGCCTACCGAGTTAGCGATATTACGTTCAGGTATATACAATCTTGGTTTCATAGCTCTTCAAAACACTCCCGACGTTAATCGTATGATTCAATGGTGGAAGAAGAAATTAATAAAACAATGCATTGATGATCAAGCAAAGGGTTTATTTGTCGATCAAAAATGGATGGATTTTGTTCCAAGCAGATATTCCGGGGTATACATATTATTACATGAGGGATACAATGTTGCTTACTGGAATTTAGAACAGCGCAAGCTTTTTGCAGATGCAAAAGGATATTATTCCAATGGAGTCCCACTTGTCTTTTTTCACTTTAGCGGCTTTCTGTTAGAAAAAAATGTGTTGTCAAAATATACGAATCGATTATTCACCAATAATCAAAACATAATATGTGAATTGAAAGATTCGTATAAATCAATTCTAGTAAGCAATCATTATTCAGAATGGAAATGCATTCCATATGCATATGGAACTTTTGCGGACGGGTCCAATATTCTTAAAATTCATCGTTTAACATATCGGAATAGTGATTATTTACAAAGAATTTGTGGGGAGAACCCCTTTTTGTGTTCTTCCATGTTTGAAAGAAAATATCTAGATGAAGAAAAAATATTATTCGATAGATATATCAACTTAAAAATAAAGGAGTTTAGTAAATTTGATAGTTTAATAATATTTGGAGCAGGGAATATTGGGAAGCGACTTTATGAATGTTTGCAAGAGAATAAGATGCATCATAGACTGTGCTGCTTTTGTGATAATAATGCTGATAACATTCGTAAATTATTTGGGATTGATGTTGTATTACCTGAAGTCGGTGCAAATCTGTTTCCTTCCGCTCTTTTTATTATTACGCCTCGGGATTCAAGGAGAGAGATTGTGTGCCAATTATTAAGCAATAAGATTAATGTTCGTAATATTTCTATCTTTTCTTCATCTCTTGCTGGTTGGATTTAATTATTTCTTTTTTGATGGGATTTGTTATGAGGTTTTTGATATGTCAAAACTTATTTCTTTCTGTCGAAAAGTGGATAGGCTGTATTTATATGGCGCGGGAAAATTCGGGAAAATAATTAAAAAGTATTTGGATGAGAATGGAATTTCGGTCATGGCTTTTTTGGTGACGCACAAAACTTTTGAATTTTATTGTGGCCTTCCCGTATTAAAAGCAGAAGAAATAATGTCATCCCTCGATAGTAAATGCGGTATTGTTCTTAGCCTTTCTTCAGAATTTTATGCAGAAATTTTAGAGAGATATTCATTTCCTTGCCCGGTTTTCTACGGTGATATTGAGCAAATGATTTGTATGCCAATGCTGATTCGATTGAAAAAATGGCAACGTTTATTTGCGCCTGCTACGGTGGGAAAAATAAAAGACGGACAACGTATATTAATTATTCAAATTGAACGGACGTATGGGGATATTATCTGGACGACGGCTTTATTAAGAGAATTGCATCACAATTTGCCCTACAGCGAAATTTCGATGGTCATCAATCGTAATATGATACCATTACTTGAACACTGCCCATATCTGACTGAGATAATTCCTTATGATTATACTCTTTTCGATGATGAAAGCGATTTTGATGAAATATATAATCATTTAATCGATTTTTGCAATAACTTTATTGGAGAGTTTGATGTTGCTTTTTTGCCGAGATTATTACCAATGAATCCAACTGATCTGTGGGAAAATTTATTTATTTGCGTAGCCAGTAATGCTAAAATTCGTGTGGCGCATATGTTGACTCATTTACCATATCTACAAAAATTAGCCCAATACTATGCTAAAAGTTTTTCGTATCTTGTTCGACATAGCGCTGGTGAACATGAGGTGTCGAGAAATCTATCATTGCTCTCAGCATGTGGATTAAATATCAAGGAATATCGGATGGAGCTTTGGATTAGTGCTCCTGATGCCTTTTTCGCAAAATCCATTCTAGCTAAACGAGGGCTGGATACTAATAAAAGATTGTGTATCGCCTTGGGAATTGTTGGCACAAATCCTGCGCGATCATGGAGCCCACAGCACTATAAAAGATTGATATATATAATATCTCAGCGGTACCCATTTGCTTCATTTATTATTTGTGGTGGGCAAGATGCTATTGAACCAGCAAAACTTATTTCTCACGAACATACGGATTGTTGTATCGATATGACTGGCCGAACAACATTGGCTCAAGCTGCCGCAATCATCAAAAATTGTAATCTTTATATTGGCTCCGATACAGGTTTGATGCACATGGCAGCAGCTTTTGGCAAGCCCATTATAGAAATATCTTATAGCTTACCTGATGCGCCGGATACTTTTGGAAGTCACCCAGTTCGTACAGGGCCGTGGTGCGTGCCCAATGTTGTGCTACGCCCGCCATATGGACTGGATGACTGCAAATTTATATGCAGAAAAAAATATGCACATTGTATTAATTTGATTTCTTCCAATGAAGTGTTCTTAGCATTTGAGACGTTATATCGGGATAAGATAAATGGAGGGGTTTTATAATGAATGTGATTGTTTTTGGCGCGGGACACATAGGGGAAACTTTGTTATCTATGCCTCTGCGAGATGGGGTTAACATAGTTTTTGTATGCGATAATGATAAAGATAAGTGGGGCACGAGAATTGGGCATTATACGATAGAATGTCCCGATAAAATCATAACATACGATTTTGATTATATCATTTTGGCTATGAACCCAGGCTGGGATGAGGTTCGAGATCAGCTGCAGACGATGGGGGTGAATCCAGAAAAAACGGTTATTCCATATTATTGGAATTCTATGGAACATTTTTATGGACCATTAGATAAGTTTTTTATTGCTACAAAACAAGCACCAATCCCATTTTCAGGAGATCCCGCAGCGAAAGGCGAGAGCTCAAAAGCCTATAATCGTCGTTTACGGGAAGGCTTTTTTGAAAAGTACTGTCAAGGTGCAGGGCTTGATATTGGATATGGCTCTGATCCCCTCTTGCCGACTGTTGCTGGTTGGGATTATAAACATGGAGATGCACAATATCTTCAAGGGATTAAGGATGAAAGTTTTGATTATGTTTATTCATCCCATTGCTTGGAGCATATGGTAAATGTTCGCATTGCGTTGCAGAATTGGTTTCGTGTTGTTCGCAAGGGGGGATTCTTGCTTTTGGCTGTTCCTGATAGGGATTTATATGAAAAAAAGAAACGCCTTCCTTCCCGATGGAATGCTGACCACAAGCATATGTTTTTGCTTGGAAAAGCAGAAAGCCCCGATACCTTAGATATATTGGAAGAAATTAATGAAAGCTTAACTGGCGCTGAAATTATTTATGCAAAAAGATGTGATGAAGGGCATACGATTACGGATCCATTGGTACATAGCGATGGAGAGTATCAAATTGAAGCTGTAATACAAAAGTGTTGCGAATGAAAAAATTAGGATGGTTCTTGTGAGCGATTATAGTTATCTTTTCCCTTATGAAAAAATTCCGTATGGTTCGCGTGTGTTAATTTATGGAGCTGGGGATGTTGGGCATGAATATTTGACGCAAATCTTGATGACAGGATATTGCGAATGCTTAGGGTTTGTGGATCGTGCGTTTGATAAGTGCCCCGCAACAGTGGTTCCGGTTTATTCCATTGAAATGGTGAAGACGTTTCCTTTTGAGTATGTTGTCATTGCTGTAAAAACCGCTATTTACGTTGATGAGATTCGGAACAGTTTGGAGCAACAGGGCGTTCCTCCTGAAAAGATCGTTTTTGTAGGGCCGCGCAAAGCTGTTTCCCTGGATGTCGGCGATTCACAGGCAACGGGGAATATGCCCCAACGAAAGTTGGCGTTTGAGCAATCCGGAGTTGCCATTGCAATGCGATTAAGTGCGGCCTTGGGGGATTGCATTGTAAGGAAGCGCGTATTTGATGAGATTATACAGCTTGAGCCCAATTGCCGATTTGATATTTATGCTCCTTATGCGTCGAGCTACATTCAAGCCGTTTATGGACACCATCTTAATTTGAATTGTATCGTCGATGATGCGGGTGTATTATATAAAAGATACATGCATAAATATCAAATAGCTATTTCGTCAATCAATCCTCGGCTGGCTGTGGATTTTTGGGATAAAGAAGCGTTAAAGAAGAAAAGTCAAAAGCTTTTTGCAGTCATAGCTGGTATGGTTGAAAACATTAAAACCTATGGGTTGAGCGATGGAGCAATTACACAGAATTATATCCATTACAACAGGATGCGATATAAGAAGCGGAATTATTATGCTTCTTATGGACAATTTTCGGATCTGTTCAATAAAATCGATTCTTTGATTCATATTCCGCTGGATGAATCCTATCGGAAAAAGTATCAAGCGTTATGTTTGGGAAAGTACGTCACAGTGAATTTTGAAACGGGGATTTCTTCGGCAGATAGTCAACATATGTTGCCGAAGCAATGGCCTGCAGAGTACTTTTCGGAATTTCTGCGTCTGTTTAAGGAAAAATATTCGGGAATCGAGGTTGTGCAGCTTGGAGCTTATGGAGCCGTTCAATTGTCGAATGTCGATAAGTACTTATTTGGAGAGAATCTCGAGCTGGTAAAATATGTACTTCAAGGTGCTGTCATGCATATTGATATCGAGGGGGGATTAGTCCATCTTGCAACGCAGTTAGGAACGAAATGTGCTGTTTTGTTCGGCCCTACTCCTGTTGATTTTTTTGGATATCCGCAAAATATCAATATTGTTTCGCCAAGGTGTTCAGGATGTTATGGGTTGTATGACGATCTGAATCACTGTGCCAAAGAACAACCGGAACCGGAGTGCATGAAAGCGATAACGCCGGACATGGTGCTGAAAGCAATAACGGAATACATAAATAAGCGGATTTGAAAATGGAGATTGTATATGAAACCGGTACCGTTTACAACGGACGTGTTTGCCTCCTTGCATTGTTCCCCCGTATATCTGATTGGTTATTCCGAAGCCTATTGGGCAGAGTTATGTGATACATGGGATATTCTGCCGATGATTGCGGGCGCTTTCGATGCTTCGTTACGGCGACAAGGTTCACATATGTTTCGAGGACAGAATATTTTGGTGCGTGGTTTTGAAGATTTCTCCGCGTTGCCGAATCCTGTGACACTTATTATTACTGATGATTATTTTGGGGAGATTTACGAAGAACTGGAGAATATACCGAATTATTCCGAGAAGGATATTCCAATTTATTATTTTCCAAACCGAGAAACGCGATATGATTTGGCGTACCGGAAAAAATACCACGATACTCCTCTCCGAGACGTGATTCTTTTCCGTAGCGGTCCTCACGCTTCCGGTTATGTGCCGGGATTGGATTTTGCCGATAACGCTCGTGCTTTATTTGAATATATGTTGCGGGAAGGCTTCGATGAGAAGTATGAGTTAATTTGGTTTGTGCATGACCCAACGGAATACGGGGGAAGGTATACTGGTCACCCTCACGTTCGGTTTCTGCCGTATAGCGGATCGACGGCGGAAGATGAAGCTGTCCGGGACAAATACTATGAAGTTCTTTGCCTCGCGAAATATATTTTTTTCACCGACGCCTATGGTTTTGCAAGAAACGCACGTCCAGACCAAGTTCGGGTGCAGCTTTGGCATGGCTGCGGCATCAAGCGTCGGGTTTATTTTTCGCCATGCGAAAAACGGTATGAATATACGACCGTTATCGGAGATATGTATGCAGAGATTCATGCGAAGGACTATGGATTACGCGCCGACCAAGTGCTGGTGACCGGGTACCCAAAGGATGACTGGCTTTTTCATCCTATTAAGGACTGGCAGGAGCGATTTCATATTCCCAGCGCCTCGAAATATATTTTCTGGCTGCCAACGTTCCGCACAGCGGGGGCAGAAGGCTTGGAAAACTTGAATGAAACGGCAATTCCTGGGGAAACAGGATTGCCGATCGCTCACTCCATGGAAATGTTGAAACAGGTAAACGAAATATTGGCCGAAAACGATATGGTTCTGCTTTTGAAGCTGCACCCATTCCAAAAGAGGAATTCTATATGTCGAGGCACATTTTCTCATATCTTATTTTTGGAGAATGAGGATTTGCGTCGGGAAGATGTACAGATTAACCAAATATTAGGTTATGCAGATGCATTGATTAGCGATTATTCTTCGGTGGCGATTGACTTTACTTTGTTGGATCGACCGATTGCATTTACTTTGGACGATTACGAGACATATGGGGATAGCCGTGGGTTTAACTGGCCCAATGTGCGGGATTATTTGCCGGGAGAAGAGTTATTCACCTTTGACGATTTTCTGAGGTTTGTAATGGATGTGGCGGCAGGATTGGACTCAAACCGCGAGAAGCGGCGAAGGTTAGGACAAGAATTTCATGCTTATTTTGACGACGGTAGCGCGAAGCGGATACTAAAAGCGCTCCATATCGAGAATGGATAGTTAGTGTTTTAATGACAGAATTGGAGAATTGGAGTATGCAAATAGCTGTAGCTCATTATTTCCCTTTCAGAGATGTGAAGTGTGGAAGTTCTGTGATTTTATACGGAATGGGTGTAATAGGACGTCAATACTTGTCACAACTTCTTGCTACTAAATATTGTAATGTCCCATTTACGGTCGATCAAAGACGATGTGGAGAAACGTTTATGGGGATTCCAATTTTCAATCCAGAAGAAATAACGAATGATGAATCGTCTTTAATCGTAGTTTCGGTTGAATCTACTTTTATACAGTCTGAAATTCTGAATCAGTTACAGTTGTGGGACATACCAGAGAAACGGATTGTTTGTAATGTTGAGCCATATGTTCCGCAGGTGGTTTCATGGGTACTACAACGGGCTGATGTAAAGTGTGAGGAGTTGGCGCTGAAAGAATATTTAGCAATTCAAAGATTTCATTCCTGTTTGAAGACAAAAAATGTAGTAGGGAAATCATTGGTACGATTGGGAAATAATCGTGATGGCGGTTATTTGATGGTTGATGATTTTGATGTTGAGGGGATTGCTTATTCATTTGGCATTGGAACAAATGTTACATGGGAAGAAGATATTGCGGACCATGGATATGATGTTTACATGTATGATCATACCATCGGGGGCATATGTGGAGTATCGGAAAAATGTCATTTCTTTAGAATAGGATTGGCAGATACTGTTATACATGGGGATGATTTGACTGAATTAGATGAATTATTGAGTTGTAATGGCCACAAAGAGTCCTCGCGTATGATATTGAAAATTGATATAGAAGGTGCGGAATGGGGCTTCTTGAAAATGGTCTCGCATCAATGCCTCGAAAAGTTTGACCAAATTGTGTTAGAATTGCATGGTTTATGTCAATTGAGCACACTGGATGAAAAGATTCAGTGTCTTGAAAAAATAAACAAAGGTCATCAGGTTATTCATGTTCATCCCAATAATAATGGTAAAGTAATATACTTGGAGGGGAAAGCATATTGTGATTTGCTTGAGGTAACTTATGCTAATAGAAACCGATACGAATTTCAGGAGACGAGAACCAGGTTGCCTCATGAACTCGATTATCCTTGTTTACCAAATGTTGAAGAAGTTATGTTAGACGATTGGAATAATCCGGATTATTATTTATGGAGGAACTATCATGAACTTTGAGCTGATGGCGTCAATGATGTGTGCTAATTATGGGAATTTGGAGAAAGAGGTTCGGGAATTGGAAGCGGGGGGTATCGACTCGTTTCATATCGACATCATGGACGGGCGGTATGTGCCGAATTATGCGATGTCTTTGAACGATTTGCGGTATATTCGCTCGGCGACGGAAAAGCCGCTGGATGTGCATCTGATGATTGAGCATCCAAATACGAATGTGCATCTTTTCATTAACGCGCTGAAGCCCGGCGACACGATTTATATTCATCCTGAGGCGGAGTACCATCCTTCGACGACGCTTCAAAAGGTGATTGACGCAGGGATTATCCCCGGAATTGCCATCAATCCAGGGACGAGTGTGGAGACAATCTATGAGATGCTTCGCATCGTGAAAAAGGTATTGGTAATGGCGGTGAATCCCGGCAACGCGGGGCAGATGTTCCTGCCGTATGTAGGGGAGAAGCTTGTGCGTCTTTTGGAGATTAAGGATGAGATGGGATTCGATGTATATTGGGATGGCGCGTGTGGGGCGGACAAAATCAAAAAATTTGCGCCGCTCGGCGTAAAGGGATTTGTCTTAGGGACGACGTTGCTTTTTGGGCGGGGAAAGCCCTATGGGGAAGTACTGGCGGCGATACGGAAGCTGGAATTTTGACGCGATATATTCTGTAATGCGGGAGGTATTGGCATGAATGTCGCGTTGATTTTGTCCGGCGGAACGGGTACCCGGTTGGGTGGAAAGATTCCCAAGCAGTATTTGCCCTGCCAGGGGCGGACGATGATTACGCGTTGCTTGGAGACCGTTTTCGCGCATGAAGCGTTGGACGCCGTGCAGATTGTGGCGGCGGAGACGTGGCGAGAGATGATTGTGCGGGAAATGGAGGCATGGATTTTTTCCCGTGATGCTTCTTTGCGGGAAAAGTTCTTCGGTTTTTCCGCGCCGGGGGAGATGCGGCAGCTTTCGATTCTTTCCGGACTTCGGGATATTGTCCGTCGGGCGGCGGACGACGACATTGTCATGGTGCATGATGCGGCGCGGCCTCGAATATCTTCCCAGTTGATTTCGGATTGCCTTGATGCGCTTGACGGGCATGACGGGGTAATGCCGGTTTTGCCGATGAAGGACACCGTGTATTTGAGTCGTGACGGAAAAACAGTGTCAAAACTGTTGCCGCGCAGTGAAATCTTTGCCGGACAGGCGCCGGAGTTTTTCCGGCTGGGAAAATATCTGCGGGCGAACGAATCGCTAACGCGAGATGAAATGTTTGCCATTAACGGTGCGACGGAGCCGGCAATTCTCGCGGGGATGGACATTGCGATGGTTCCCGGGGACGAAGCGAATTTCAAGATTACGACGGCGACAGATTTGGAACGGTATTTGGCGTTCTTGGAAGCGGAAAAAAGTTGAAACGGACGGGGATGCTCGTCCGTTTTTTATAGACGGAGAGGTGCGGTATGAAGGCGCATATTTTATATGGAATTGACGATTTGCGTTTTGAAGAAACGACGACGCCCGTTCCGAAGGAAAACGAGGCGCTTGTGCGGGTTATGGCGGCGGGTATTTGCGGGTCGGATATTCCGCGAATTTACAAAACCGGCGCGCATCGCCATCCGTTGATTCCTGGTCACGAGTTTTCGGGCGTTGTGGAGCAGGTGGGAAGCGACAAGCACAACCTCTGGCAAGGGAAACGCGTCGGGATTTTTCCCCTGATCCCGTGTCGCGAGTGTCCTTCCTGCATGAAAAAGCAGTATGAAATGTGCCGACAATACGGTTATCTCGGTTCAAGACAGGACGGCGGATTTGCGGAATATGCCGCGGTTCCCGTGGCGAATCTAATCGATTTGCCCGATATGGTATCTTTTGAAGAAGCCGCTATGTTGGAACCGCTCGCGGTGGCTGTTCATGCGATGCGGCGCGTGCCTGTGACGAAGGATTCTGTCGTTGCTGTTTGCGGAATGGGGACCATCGGGCGGCTTTTGACGATGGCGCTGCAAGCTGTTGGAGTCAAAAAGTTGCTTCTCATTGGAAATAAGGAGAGCCAGCGGCAGTTTACCGAAGCGATAAACGGCGCAACCTTTTTTGATATGCGGGAATCGGGAGCGCGGGAGCGGCTGCTTCGGGAATGTCAGGAACGCGGTGTCGATACTTATTTTGAATGCGTGGGAAGGAATGAAACGGTAACGCTCGGAATCGAATGCGTCGCTCCGGGCGGGCGAGTCGTATTTGTCGGAAATCCCGCGTCTGATATGACGCTGGAAAAAGACGTGTATTGGCAGATTCTCCGAAAGCAGCTTTTTTTGACGGGAACTTGGAATTCGTCTTTTACTGGGGAGGATGGAGACGACTGGCATGAAGCGCTTCGTTTGTTAGGGACGCATGCAATCGATTCGATGAAAGTCATTACTCATCGATTGCCTTTGGCGGAACTGACGAAGGGGCTTAATATTATGCGGGATAAAACGGAAGACTTTGGGAAAATCTTGGCTGTTATGGAGTGAAAGATTCATGGACGTTCAATATTACAAACTCGAGATTTTCATCCCTGAGACGCATTTTCGCGTTTTGCAGAAAACTTTGCAGGAGGCGGACGCGGGGCATATAGGGAATTATGATAGTTGTCTTTCCTATAGTCGCGTGACAGGGAATTGGCGGCCGCTTACGGGGACGCGCCCTTTTATCGGGACGGAAGGCGAAGTCAGCGAGGAGCCGGAGTTGAAGGTGGAAGTGACAATCCGGGCGGAGATTTTGGACGCGGTGATGCGGGCGGTGAAGGCCGTGCATCCGTATGAGGAGCCGTTGATCAATGTGCTGCCGCTTGTCGCTACGAGTATGGCGTGGAAATGAGTTTGGAAATGCTTTCGATGGACGCTTTGGAGCATTGCACGCTTTGCCCGCGGCGCTGCGGCGTGAACCGCTTGGCGGGGGAGCGCGGCTATTGTGGGGCGGGGCGGCTGGCTCGTGTCGCACTTGTTGCTCTGCACCCGTGGGAGGAGCCGTGCATCGCCGGAAAGAACGGCGCGGGCACGGTGTTTTTTTCGTATTGCAGTCTGCGCTGTCTGTTTTGTCAGAACGCTGTGATCAGTCATGAGGAAAACGGGATTGACGTTGATGAGGAACGGCTGGCGGAAATCTTCTTGGAGCAGCAGGCGCGGGGGGCGGCGACTCTCGATCTCGTGACGCCGACGCATTTTGCGCCGCAGATCTTGACGGCGCTCCGTATGGCGAAAAAACGCGGGCTGACGCTGCCCGTAGTCTGGAACAGCAGCGGGTACGAACGGGCGGAAATCGTTGCTGCGATTGCCGACGAAATCGACGTTTTCCTGCCCGATTTGAAGTATTTCGACGAAAAAAGCGCGGCCGACTGCTCGGACGCGCGAGATTATTATTCGTTTGCTTCGATGGCGATTGCGGCGATGGTCGAGGCGAAGAGCGCGCCGGTGCTGCGGGAGGACGGGATTCTCCAAAGCGGCGTCCTTGTTCGCCATCTGATCCTGCCGGGGAAACGCAAGGAAAGCAAGAAACTCCTCAACTGGTTGTGGGAAACGTTCGGTGATAAAATCATGCTGTCGCTGATGGGACAATACACGCCGATGTATCGCGCGTCGGAGGTCAAAGGGCTGGACCGGAAGCTGACGACGTTTGAGTATGAGTCCGTTGTCAATTACGCGCTTGATCTTGGCATTACGCGCTGCTATGTGCAGGAGAGAGGCGCGGCGTCGGAGGAGTTCGTGCCGAAATTTGACGGGACAGGCGTGCTGGCTTGCAAAAGCGGCGCCGATTCGTTAGAATAGACAGGAAAATTTCCAGATAGAGGGGTCATGACTTTGAGCAATTTAGAAGTGGGAATCGTCGGGCTGCCGAACGTGGGCAAGAGCACGCTGTTCAACGCGATCACGAAGGCGGGCGCGGAGGCCGCGAATTATCCGTTCTGCACCATCGAGCCGAACGTGGGCGTGGTGGACGTGCCGGACGCGCGGCTCGGCGTACTGCATGAGATGTACCAATCGAAAAAGACCACGCCGGCGTCGGTGCGCTTCGTGGACATCGCCGGGCTGGTGCGCGGCGCGTCGAAGGGCGAGGGGCTCGGAAACCAATTCCTGGAGCACATCCGGCAGGTGGACGCCATCGCCCACGTGGTGCGCTGCTTCGAGGACGAGGATATCACCCACGTCGAGGGCGCCATCGACCCGATTCGCGACATCGAGATCATCACGACGGAGCTTTGCCTCGCCGACCTCGACACGGTGGAGAAACGCCTCGTCAAGGCGCAGAAGCTGACGAAGAGCGGAAATAAAGAGGCGAAAGCGGAGGAAGCGGCGCTTTCCAAGATCGCAGTGCTCTTGGGCGACGCGAAGCCTGCGCGGAAGGCGGAGCTTTCCGACGAGGAACGGGCGCTGCTCCGCGATCTGAACCTTCTGACGATGAAGCCGACGCTCTATGTGGCGAACGTGGCGGAGGACGAGGCGGCTACGGCGGATAAAGAAAATCCCTTCGTGCAGAAGGTCAAAGCGTATGCCGCCGAAGAAGGCGCGGAAGTGGTGGCGATTTCCGCCCGGGTGGAGTCGGAAATCGCGGAGCTGTCCGGGGACGAGGCGAAGGAATTTTTGGAAACGCTGGGCCTCGAAGAATCGGGCCTCGACCGGCTCATCAAGGCGGCGTTCTCGCGCTTGGGCCTCTTGACGTTCCTGACGGCGGGGCCGGACGAATGCCGAGCCTGGACCATCACGAAGGGGACGACGGCGCCGAAGGCCGCCGGAAAGATCCATTCGGATATCGAGCGCGGTTTTATCCGCGCCGAGATCGTGAACTACGACGACCTGATTGCGGCGGGCAGCATGAACGCGGCGCGGGAAAAAGGACAGATTCGCCTCGAAGGAAAAGATTATGTGATGCAGGACGGGGACGTGACGTACTTCCGGTTCAATGTATAGTAAGGTGGCTTATCGTAATGAACATACTGAAATGGCATGAACAACTGGTGAAAAAATTAAGAAACTTTCGCCATATGCATCGTGAGTATGCGGATCGCAATCGATTGTTGGCGTACCTTCAAACGATAGAGTGGGAGGATGCGGAAGAACTTCGACACTTTTTCTCTCAGCACTGCTTTGCAAGAGTTCCTTATTTTTGGGCAGAAGAGTTGTCGTATTTGGATGTCGAGGTCACTTTTGATGAAGATAAAAAGATGTATTACGGAGATTGGAACGGAAGACGTCTTTACTGGAAAAGAGGCGAAACAAAACGAAGTGTCCAACGAAACATTCACTATCTACGAATTGAGCAACTGCCACAATCTCCGCATCGATATCTATTTCCGAAGGATTTGCCAATTGCGACTGCTGCAGATTTGGGAGCAGCCGAGGGAAGCTTCGCATTGGATATCATCGATCGTGTTAATCATGTATATCTGTTTGAATGCGATCCGGAGTGGGCGGAGCCGTTGGCGGCCACCTTCGCTCCGTGGAAAGATAAAATTACTATCGTGTCTAAGTATATTGGGAGAACCTGTGACAACGAACATACGACGCTGGATGAGTATTTCAGGGACAAGCCATTGGACTTTATCAAGGCGGATATTGAAGGTGCAGAAGTGGATGCTATTGCTTACGGAAAGGAAACAATGCAAAATAAAGTGCGCGCCGCGGCGATTTGTTTATACCACCGTTCAACAGACGAAAATGATGTGCTCTCGCTATTGTATGAATGTGGCTATCAATGTAAAGTCAATCCAAGACATATGTTTTTCCATGAGGGAGACAACCCGAAAGATTGGTTGCGGCGTGGCGTTGTTCAAGCTCAGAGGATATGAATATAGCAAAAAGATACCGCCGACCGCGAGATGGTTTCGCAGTCGGCGGTACATTTTTGCCAAAATCAGTCTTTCGGAACCATGTCCTCCGCTTTCAGCGTGCCTTCCTTTGCCCGCTGGGCGAATTCTGCCGTGGCGGTGAAAAGCACGTCGCTGGAGCTGTTCAGCGCCGTCTCACAGGAGTCCTGCAGGACGCCGATGATGAAGCCGACGCCGACGACCTGCATGGCGACGTCGTTGTTGATGCCAAAGGAGGCGCAGGCCACCGGAATCAGGAGCAGCGAGCCGCCCGCCACGCCCGACGCGCCGCAGGCGCCGACTGTCGAGATAATCGAAAGCAGCAACGCCGTCGGCAGATCGACCTGGACGCCCAGCGTATTCGCCGCCGCCAGCGACAGCACCGTGATGGTGATGGCCGCACCCGCCATGTTGATGGTAGCGCCGAGAGGAATCGAGATCGAGTAGAGGTCCGGGTTCAGCCCGAGACGCTCGCAGAGCCGCAGATTGACCGGAATGTTCGCGGCGGAGCTGCGGGTGAAGAACGCGTAGACGCCGCTTTCGCGGAGCGTCGTGAAGACTAACGGGTACGGATTTTTATGCGTTTTGAGAAAGACGACGAGAGGATTCATGATCAGCGCGACGGAGAAGAAGGCGCCGAGCAGCACCGCGAGGAGCCTTGCGTATCCCAGCAGCGCGTCGAGGCCGCTCTCGCCGATGGCGTCCGCCACGAGGCCCATGATGCCGAAGGGCGCGAAGCGGATAATCCACTGCACGATCTTCGTCACGCCTTCCGCGACGTCGGCGATGAAAGACTGGGTTGCCGGCGAGGTCTTGCGGAGAGCGATGCCGAACAGGATCGCCCACGCCAGGATGCTGATGTAGTTCGCCTTGATGATGGCGTTTACCGGATTGTCCACCACGGACAGCAGCAGGTTTTTCAGCACTTCGATGATGCCGCTGGGCGGCGTCAGGTTCGCGTTGGCGACGGAGAGCTTCAGCTCCGTCGGGAACAGGAACGACGCGGCCACCGCAACCAGCGCGGCGCAGAATGTGCCGATCATGTAAAGCCCGATGACCGGGCGCATCGACGCGTTCTCGGGGGAAGTGTCCCGCGCCATGGCGTTGCGGACGAGGACGAAGACGAGAATCGGCGCAATGCCTTTCAGGGCGCCGACAAACAGCTTGCCGAAAATGGCCAGCAGCGGGATTGCCTTCGGCACGGCGATTGCCAGCACGATGCCGATGACGAGTCCGCCTGCGATCAGGCCGATCAACGGTTTTTTTGCGTACCACTTGATGAATGGGTTCACGAAAAGGCCTCCTTGTGCAATCCGTAAATAGAAATCTTTCATAGTATATGCAATCTGCGAAGAAATAGCAAGGCGGGGATGCAGAAATTTGTTTCTTTCCCGCCGCAAAATATGATAAAATAAAAAGACCGACTGAACAAATCCCGTCGAGTCCCTGCCGGGTCTTTCGCCTTGCCTGACGAAACGATTCCCCGGCAGAGCCGCGGCTCGACATCTTCCGCGTTTTCACGACGGAAATTTTCTGATAAGGCAGGTCTACACATGGAAAGCCGATCTTTGCAAGGCCGGCTGCGTCGCCGTCACGAGCGGGAAAAGAGGAACATGATGGTCGTCCTCTTCGTTTTCGCCCTTATCCTCGGCCTCTGGCTTTGGTATTACTTCGTATATACGCGTACGCCCGAGCATGCGCTTCGCGCTCTCTCCGACGCCTGCAGCCGTCATGACACCGCCGCCGTCCTGGACGGCGTCGATTTTGACCGGGTGCTCTCCCGGGCGTACGACGATCTCACCGACGATATGCTGCGGTACGACGCGGCGCTGACCGCCGAGAGCAAAGTGCAGTACGAGCAGTTTTACGATGTCATCAAGCCCCAGATGCTGGACGGCCTGCGCGAGGTCATCGTGGGCTACGTGTCCTCCGGGGAGTGGTCGCTGCCCCAGGGGGCGAGCCTGACGAAAGGGCGGCAGCTGGGCATCGATTTCGAGCGCTTTTTGGAACGTTCCCAGATCCGCAATATGGAAGCGCTGGAAGTGGAAAAAATCAAGGTGTCGGGCGACGCCGCGGACGTGCAGATCGCCATCCGGGACCGGGTGACGGAAACGCCCTTCTCACTGCGGGTGCAGATGGAACGCGGCGAAGGCGGACGCTGGCGGATCATCCGCATGGACAACTACAAGCTGTACCTTGACACCCTCGCGCCCCGGCAGAATAAAGACATCGCCGACTATATCGCCGCCACCCACGATTTGGTAGCCGAATACAATGAGAAGCTGGCGGGTATGCAATCACGGTTTTCCTCGATCGCCGGTTCGGCGAAGGGACGTTTCGCGGGCAAAGTCGCCGCCACGCTGTCTTCGCTCATTGAAGACGAGGTGGTTCCAACCCTAAAGGAACGGCAGGCGCGTCTGGACGCCGTGGCGGTTCCGAAGGGCGCCGCCTATCTGGCGAATCTCCGCCACGCCTCCACCGACCTCTCCATCGCCGCGTGGACGCATTATCTGAAAGGCATCGCCACCGGCGAGAACATGGAGTACAACACGGCGGAGACGCTGCTGAAGCAGGAAATGGAAATCGAGCTTCGCATCATCGACATCATCCATCACAACACGGTCAGCCAGGCGCTGCCCGAAATACCGTAAAAACTGGAGAATCGTATTCGTGTTTTCTTAAAATATGTTTGTTTCAGATTGGGCAAAGCCCATTGCCGATACGATTTCAAAACCGGAAGGAGGTGAGTTGTGTGCATGCTGTTGCTGTATTAGGTTGTTTTATCGATCGCGAAGACCCCGGAAAAACTGCGCATTACACATTCGTCTGTGACAAGTGCGGTAGAACATGGGGGGGTGGTTTTATCCCGCTCCAGTCGTATATGATGAAATCTAAACGTCAAGGTACAGCTCGTTGTCCGAAATGCGGAAAACAAATTAGATGGATGGTGCAGAGTACATAAAGGGGATAGTTTTTGTATAAGGGAGTATTCAAGGAACACTTGACTGAATAGTCCCTTCCGCCTTTGCAAAGGGGGATTCCTCAAGCATGACCAAGTGAAGATGGACGATCCTCTTCAAAGGTAAAATTAGTTCAACGCCCGACAGGACATATTCTATCGGGCGTTGAACATTTTCAATCGTATTTAAGCCACAGTATCCATTGCAGCAGGGGAGGGTTTCGGATGGAGGGCGTGGAAAAAGACTTGGAAAATTGTGTCGTCGTCACGGTCATTGGGACGGGGCGGGACGCATTAAATACTGTCAATAGGATAGCGGAATACGAATGTAATCCCCGCTTAAATTTCGTCGTTGTCGATGAATCCCCTGAAGCACTTGCGAATGGGAAAGGACAAATACATAGTGTTGTCGCCGAACAAACGCAGACTGATGCCAGTTTGAAACATGCCGATGTGATTTTTATAGTAACCGCTCTGTCTGATGATAAAGAACGAAACATTGTGAACATGATTATGGAGGGTGCAAAAGATGCAAACGCGCTCATGACAGTCTGCTTCGTTATCGGTGAAGCGTCGGAAGATGGAGCTAAATCCGATGCTGTCAGAGATTTGCAGCGTGTTTCTGACGGCGTATTCGTTATGACGCAGCATAGCGAAAGTGAAAACATTACGGAGGATGTTTGCAAAATTTTCCATGGAATATTTTCTCTTTTTGCAAAGCCCGGACTTGTCGGGATTGACATTATGGATATCAAGGAGATATTAGGACGAGGAGGACATTCGTTTGCTGGAATCGGAGAGGCGAATATAGCAGACGATGTTGATATAGACAATGCTACAATCAGCGCGGCAAAATCAGCCATGCAAAATCGGTCTATTGCGAAGTATTTGCCAGAGGCAAGAAAAATTTTGGTCAATGTAATAAGCTCGGGAAAACACCTATCCATATCCGCAGTCGATAAAGCGGTGACTATGATATACGACGGCGCAAATGAGAACACGTATATGGTGTTTGGTGCGACGGTCGATGAGAAATTTCACGATAAGGTTGCTGTGACGATTATCGTTACAAATGTGCATGGAAATATGTAATGATATGAGTGCATAGGCATGGTAATGGATATTCTGAAGGAAATGCTAAACAAAAATCCGTCAGGCGGAGAACCTGACGGGCTTTGCAATTCCTACGCTTATACCATTGTCAGCAGGAAACGGCCGTGGCCGCGGAGCCAATAGGGTCCGTAGCCGGCCGGGACGAAGAGGGAATCCCCTTTTTCCAGGATCTCTTTGCCGCTGGAATATTCCAGTTCCAAAATACCCTCCAGCAGGAGGATGGAGTGGAAGCTGTCGCGGCTGGTGAACAGGTGGATGCGGCCGTCCAGCGCCACGTGGTTGACGGTGAAGTATTCGCAGACGGCCAGCTGGCGCACCGTGTATTCTGCGAAGAAGCTCTGGGACGGCGGCAGGACGAGGCGCGGCGTGGGCGTGAGATGCAGCACCTCCAGCGCGCGTTCGATTTGCAGCTCCCGCGGCTTCCCGTCGCGGCCCAGCCGCCCGTAGTCGTACACACGGTACGTCGTGTTGGCGTTCTGCTGGATTTCCGCCAGCGTGACGCCGGCGCCCACCGAGTGCAGCGTGCCCGCCTCGATCAGGAAGACGTCGCCGGGACGCGCCGGAACGCGGTTGCAGACGTCGAGGATGGTGCCGTCCTCAATGCGCTGGCGCATCTCCACTTTCGTCACGCTGCGGTTCACACCGTGAATCACCGTCGCCCCCGGCTCCGCGTCCACCACATACCACAGCTCCGTCTTCCCGTTCTCGTCCTTTTCCCAGAGCGCGCTCTGATTGTCGGGATGGACCTGGATCGAAAGATCCTGCGCCGTGTCGATCAGCTTGATCAGCAGCGGGAAATACGTGACTCGCGCCGCGTGAGTGCCGGTGACACGGTCGCCCTCCATGGCAATGTAGCGGGAAATTTCCATGCCCGCCGCCGGGCCGTTGGCAATGACGCTGCGCCCGTCTTTCCGGCAGGCCAGTTCCCAGCTCTCCGCCACTGTCGGCAGATCCGTCTCTTTATGATATTGCTCTTTGAGCTTTGTTCCGCCCCACAGGTAATCCTTCAAAGGTGGAATCAGCTTCAGCGGATACAGCAGGATGCTCCCCTCCCGTTTTCATCATTATAAATATGTATTATACTCTTTCCGCGCAAAGATGGCTATGGGAAAATAGCAATACAAAAATCCCGCCGGTCCGGTTGGCGGCGGGATTCATACAGAAATCTTTATTTTTTGTTTTTCCGGCGGTTGTATTTGATCCAGAAGACAACCGCGCCGATGATGCAGAGCACGACGAAAATCAAGCTGATCTCGTGGCCCACTTTCATCATGATGGCCCAGCCCTCGCCCAGGAGGCGGCCCAGCCAGAGGATCAGCGCCGTCCAGGGCAGAGAGCCCAGGATGGTCAGCACCAGGAATTTCACCCGGTCCATACGCGCGAAGCCCGCCGGAAGCGAGATGAACGTCCGCACCACCGGCAGCATCCGGCTGAAAAACACGGCCTTCAGCCCGTACTTGTCGAACCATTCCTGGGCAAGGTCCACATGGGACTGCTTGACGAAGAAATACTTGCCGTAACGGTCCACGAAAGGCCGACCGCCGCGGCAGCCGACCTCGTATGCGAAGATCGAGCCGAGGACGCCGCCGATCATGCCGGCCCACATCGCCCCGGCGAAGGTCATGCGCTCCGCGTAGATCAGGTAGCCCGCGAAGCCCAGGATCAGTTCGCTGGGAATCGGCACGCAGGCGTTTTCAAGGCCCATCAGAAGCGCCACCGCGAAATAGCCCCACTCGTCGATAAAATTCAAAAAAACGTCCGCCAAAGAAGTTCCTCCTGTTCCGATGATTTTTTCTGCTCTATTATAACGGAAAAAAGCCGCGAGGGAAAGCGGTCACAAAAGAAAGGCCGCCAGCCCCGCCGCGCCGCAGGCGAGAAAAATCAGCGCGGAGATTTTTTTCATCGTGTTTGGGGAAACGAGATATCGAATCTTCGTTCCAAGCGCGACGCCGAGCCCGTCCGCCAGCAGCATGGCGGAAGTGGAGCCTGCCAGCACCGGCAGCCATGCGCCCTGTTCCGCGGCGATGGTCAGCACGGCGAGCTGCGTTTTGTCTCCCATTTCTCCGAGGAAAAACGTCAGCGCCACCGTCCAAAACGGGCTGTATCCCGAAAAGACGCTCTCCTCTTCTTCGTCGCCGCTCTCCCGCAGCGTCCAGAGACCGAACAGGATAAACGCGACGGAGCCGCAGAATCGCATCTCCGCTTCGGGCAAGAGGCCGCCCAACAGAACGCCCAGCCCTACGGCCAGCCCGTGGTTTGCCAATGTCGCGGCCAGCACCGCCGCCATCACCGGCCGCCAGGAATACCGCGCAGCGAACGTCATGGCGATCAGCTGCGTCTTGTCGCCCATCTCCGCGCAAAATACCAGCGCGAAAGCCGCAATAAAACCCTCCATAGATTTCTCCCCCCAAAAACATATACATTTTTATAAAAAAAGAGACCTTCGGAGCGGAAACCCGCTCCAAAAGTCTCGCCTTTGCATAATCCATGCAATGAATACGCCAGACGAAGTGAATTCGTCAGTGTGTTGACGTATTCCGCGGGAACGCGTTCGCCTTCCCGCCGACTACTCCCCCTCGGAGAACTTTGCACAATATAACAGAACCTGCACATTCTGTCAATAAAAACTTGTGAAGGCGCGCGCAGTGCCGTATAATAAGACATAATGCATAAGAAAGAAACAGGAGAGGGGTGCGAATATGGGCGTTGAGATTGAACGGAAATTCTTGGTGAAGGAAGGATGGCAGCCCGAGGGCGAATCCGTTTCCATCAAGCAGGGGTATCTGCCGGGTACGGGGCCGATGCTGGTGCGTATCCGCCTGGAGGATCAGCGGGCTCTTTTGACATTGAAAGGGCGCACCGAGGGCGTCACCCGCAGCGAATATGAATACGAGATCCCGGTGCAGGACGCGCAGGAGCTTTTGCTGCGCTGCCGGAAAAAAGTGGTGGAGAAAACGCGTTATTTCGTTATACACGGCGACTACACATGGGAAGTCGACGTCTTCGCCGGCGCGAACAAGGGGCTGGTCGTGGCGGAGCTGGAGCTTTCCGATGAGGACGAAGCCTTCGACCGTCCCGATTGGCTCGGCGCAGAAGTCTCGTCCGACGCCAGATATTACAATTCCAATTTGGCCGAGCATCCGTTTTCCGAGTGGTAAAAGCGCCGAAAATCCTGCGGGCGTCCGCTTTTCAGGCGCCTCGAAGCTTATCCACAAATTCCCTTCGGCGCGGGAACAAAATATAGCGGTTGACAAATTTTGTTCCGAAGATATGGGGGTTATGCACCGATTTATCCACTTTATCCACAAATCTTATCAAAAAAACTGTTCCCAATTTTTGCGGAATTGGGTATAACTTGTGGAAAACAAATGGGGAAAACCGGAAGGCTCCGAAAAATTTTTCCAAGTTGCATTTCACGGGAAAAGTAATTATAGTAGAGAAAGAAACGGAAGCGCTGGGCTAAAGGAGGCGTCCGCAAGCGTATCATGGAGCTGGATGTCATATTCGAGAAACTGCTGCTTGCCTGCATCTTGGGCGGCCTGATTGGCTATGAGCGCGAGGCCCGGCACAAATCGGCGGGCCTTCGGACGAATATCCTGGTCTGTCTCGGCTCATGCCTTGTGATGATGATCTCCGTGGACATCGGGGATGGGTCCGGCGTCGACGCCGCCCGCATCGCGGCGCAGGTGGTCAGCGGCATCGGTTTCCTCGGCGCGGGCGCCATCATGAAGGAAGGCTTGTCCGTGACCGGGTTGACGACGGCGGCGTGCCTTTGGGTGGTGGCCGGCGTGGGGCTGGCCGTAGGGCTTGGCTTCTATCCAGGCGCGGTGATGACGACGGGATTCGTCGCTTTGGTGCTTCGCGTATTCGGCCGCTTCGACTCCTGGATGGTGAAGGAAGACATCTTCGCCGTCGCCGTCGTCGCGGAGAATACGCCCGGCGTGATCCGGTCCGTCACCGATCTCTTGGCGGCCCAGGACTACTCCCTGCACGGCATCCGGATACACATGCGGGAAAGCGAAACCGCCCGACGGTCGGAGCCGGTGCTGGAGATGGAAGTGGAAGTCGGCTCCAAACATCCGATCGACCGCGGGGAAATCATGGAAATGATCCGCGGCATCGACGGCGTCATAAAGGCGGAAGCGTTGAACTGATATGAGGACGGAGGAGATAATGCATGATCAATGAAGAAATTATTGACGCCATGGTGCGCACGGCGAAAAGCGCCATGCAGAAAGCGCACAGTCCCTATTCGGGGCGTCCGGTGGGGGCCTGCGTCCTCGCCAGCGACGGCACGATGTACGGCGGCTGCTCGGTGGAAAATGCGGCCTACGGGCTGTCCTGCTGCGCGGAGCGCGTGGCCATCTTCCAGGCTGTCGCGGACAGTAAGCGGGAGTTCGACGCCATCGCCATCGTCGCGGACACCGAGGAGCCCTGCGTCCCCTGCGGCGCTTGCTGCCAGGTCATGGCGGAGTTCAAGATTCGCGACGTCATCATGGCGAACCTGAAAGGCGACGTGGAAGTCGCCGATTTGATGGACCTCGCCCCCTGCGCTACGGGAAAGGCGAGAATCAACGGGAAAGAGTGAGAATGCTATGAAACGCGGCATCTCTATTTTCTTGCTGGCCGTAATCTTGATGCTGGCATTTGGCGCGGCGGCTTTTGCGGCGGACGAGGGACAGCCTGCGCCGCCTTTGCAGCCGCAGAAGCAGGTGCAGGAACGGAAATCGCGGCGCGTGGCGATGATCCCCCTGATCGACCGTACCGGCGGCTGGCTCACCCGAAGCGCCGCCGAGCGGCTGATGGATCGGATGGACCGGGAGGTTCATATCCCGCTGAACGATTCCATGCACTGGGTAGAGTTCCTCAACGAGGACGAGGCCGCGGAAGCGTTCCGCGAAGCGATGGCCGCCCAGGGGAAAAAGGCGAAGCCGGAACTGGCGGCCAGAGACGCGGCGAAGGCGCTCGACGCCGACCTGGTGCTGCTCCTCGTGGTGGAGCAGTTCTATCAGCGGATACTCCCCAGCTTTGGCTGGGATTGGGAAACATACATCGAATCCTCGGCGAGGGTTGTCGTCTACGGGTACGACGCACGGCATGACCGGTTGATCAAGGCCCCGGGCTGGCGCTTTGAGCGTACGACATACCATCCCGCTTACGAAGTGGAAGAACTGGCGGCGGAAGCGCTGGACGAGGCATTGGGCGAGGCCCGGCCGAAGGATGCGATTTTCCCGCTGTCGGACAATAATAACCAAGAAGGGAAGAATATCAAATGATGGAAGAATTCAAGAAGTTTATTATGCGGGGCAACGTCATGGACCTGGCGGTCGGCGTCATCATCGGCGGCGCCTTCGGCAAGATCGTTTCCTCCTTCGTCAGCGACGTGCTGATGCCTCCGCTGGGCCTGTTGATGGGCAACGTGGACTTTTCCAATCTCTTTATCAACCTGGGCAAGGTTCCCGTCAAGACCATCGCCGAAGCGAAGGCCGCCAACGTGCCGGTCATCGCTTACGGGCAGTTCATCAACGCCTGCATCGATTTCCTGATCCTCGCCTTCGCCGTGTTCCTGATGATCCAGCAGATCAACAAGATGATGCCGAAGGAAGAGCCTGCGCCGGAGCCGCGCAAGTGCCCCTACTGCAAATCGGAGATCGACGCGGAAGCCACCCGCTGCCCGCACTGCACTTCAGAACTGGAATAATGTAGAATCAAAAGGGAGGGCGACGCCCTCCCTTTTGTATTTCCTCCAAATTTTCTTCTCTTTGAAGAACGAGATACTCTGGCGGACTGTCGAGCGGCGCGCTTTAGTGCGTCGGTGTTACATCGCAACGCTTGATGCAAGGGCTAATCATTTGCGCAAAAGATTCTGGCTTGGCTTGTACGATTGCATAGATTCATCCTTGTGAAGATTTCATGCAGGGGCGCTGCCCCTGCAACCCTGCAAGGGGCGTTCCTCCCCTTGCACCCCTCCTTAGGGCCCTGCGGGGCCAGGATTCCGCGGTGAAAGCTTAGAATAATTTATCGGGTAGTTTATCCCGCGACTAAGAGTTTTGACGATTTATGCTTTAGCCCATTTTTGCGGGATTGGGGTTTCGCACAGCAGACATTTAACTCTGTAACTTGGCTAATGTATAAGCCGCTACAACCTTTATCGCGGGATAAGTAGTCGCCAAAGTAAATATAATCGCACGTCGCGGAATCTTGGCCCCGCAGGGCCTTTCAGGGAGCCACGAGGGGACCGCCCCTCGTGTGGGAGAGGATACAAAGGGGAGGGCGACGCCCTCCCCTTTGATTGCTGCACAATGATGAATAATCGCATAAGCCATAGCAAAAGCCTTTCGCAAAAGCAAATTATCCCGCGCAAGCGAAAAATTATTAAATCCTCCTCCTTTTCCCTTGCGGAAATAATCCTCGTATGCTATAATCCTTCCCGTATCATATTTTATGTTCCGTGACGCGGGGCGCGAGCACTCCGACGCGTGCTTCGTCACTGGAGAATGACAAACAGGAGGAGAATACACACATGCTTACCAAAGAAGAAAAAACCGCTCTTATCAAGCAGTATGCCGTCCACGAGGGCGACACGGGTTCGCCGGAAATCCAGATTGCCGTGCTGACCTCGCGCATCGCGTACCTCACCGAGCATTTGAAGGAGCACAAGAAGGATCATCATTCCCGCCGCGGGCTTTTGAAAATGGTTGGCCATCGCCGCCGCCTGCTGGCGTATCTTCGCAACAAGGACATCGAGCGCTACCGTTCGATCATCGCGAAGCTCGACCTAAGAAAGTAACAGTGGACGCGGGGCAATGCCCCGCGTTTTTACTATATCGTTTTGGGAAAATTTCAACAATAAGCCGATATCGGTAATTTTTCGAAAACAAGGGAAGCTTATGATCAACGGAGTTGGCGCCGCTGCCGGACTGTTTTCCGCAGGGGAAGACGGCGGAGGCGCGTACATCATCAGCGATTCCTTTAGGTAGGAGGATTAAGAAATGCAGAGCTTTACAATGGATGTGGGCGGACGCCCGCTGACCATCGAGCAGGGCAAGATGGCGAAACAGGCCAACGGCGCCGTGCTGGTGCGCTACGGCGACACTGTGGTGCTCGTCACGGCGACGGCTTCCACCAGCCCCCGCGAGGGCGTGGATTTCTTCCCGCTCACGGTGGACTATGAGGAGAAAATGTACGCGGTCGGGAAGATTCCCGGCGGCTTCATCAAGCGCGAGGGGCGCCCCGCCAACGAGGCGATCCTCTGCGCGCGTCTGATCGACCGGCCGATCCGTCCGCTGTTCCCGAAAGGGTTCCGCAACGACGTGGAGGTCATGGCGACGGTGCTCTCCGTCGAGCAGGACAACCCGCCGGAAATCGCCGCGATGATCGGCGCGTCCTGTGCGCTTTCCGTTTCGGATATCCCGTGGGCGGGCCCGATCGCGGGCGTGCGCGTGGGCCGGGTGGACGGACAGTTCATCATCAATCCGACGGTGGAGCAGCGGGAAAAGTCCGAACTGAATCTCACCATCGCCGGTTCCCATGACGCGGTGATGATGGTCGAGGCCGGCGCGAAGGAACTGCCGGAGGACGTCATCTTGGAAGCGATCCTTTTCGGTCATGAAGAAATCAAGAAGATCGTGGAATTCCAGCAGGGCATCATCAGCCAGTGCGGCAAGGAGAAGCGCGAGATGAAGCTCTTTGCGCCGCCGGAAGCGCTCCTGCAGGGCATCAAGGATTATGCGGAGGCCCGTCTTGACGCGGCGGTCCGCAATCCCGACAAGCTGAACCGCGACGAGAATATCGCCGCCATCAATGCGGAGACCATGGAGCATTTCCTGGCGGAGTATCCCGACTGCGCGAAGGAAATCGCGGGCATCCTGCACGATCTCGAAAAAGATATCGTGCGCCGCATGATCACCCTTGAGAAGATTCGCCCCGACGGGCGCGCGCTGGACGAGGTTCGTCCGGTGTCCTGTGAGGTCGGGCTTCTGCCGCGGACCCACGGCTCGGCGCTGTTCACTCGCGGGCAGACGCAGATCCTGACCGTCACGACGCTGGGCTCCCTCGGCGACGAGCAGGTCATCGACGGTCTCGGCACGGAAAAATCGAAGAGGTACATTCATCAGTACAATTTCCCCGGCTACAGCGTCGGCGAGGCTCGACCCGCCCGCGGCCCCGGACGCCGTGAGATCGGTCACGGCGCTCTGGCGGAGCGCGCGCTGCTGCCGGTGATTCCGTCGGAAGAGGAATTCCCCTATACGCTGCGTCTCGTTTCGGAGGTCTTGGAGTCCAACGGCTCCAGCTCCATGGGCAGCGTCTGCGGCAGCACCATGTCGCTGATGCACGCGGGCGTGCCGATTAAGCGCCCCGTTTCCGGCGTGGCCATGGGCCTCGTGAAGGTGGGCGACAACTACACGATCCTGACGGATATCCAGGGCATGGAAGACGCCCTCGGCGATATGGACTTCAAGGTCGCCGGCACGGAGCAGGGCATCACCGCGATTCAGATGGATATCAAGATCGCGGGCATCACCCGCGAGATTCTCGCCTCGGCTTTGGCGCAGGCGAAGCGGGGCCGCGACTTCATCCTGGGCAAGATGCTGGAATGCATCCCGAAGCCCAACGAGGAACTTTCCCCGTACGCGCCGCGGGTCACGACGATGCACATCAGCGTGGACAAGATCCGGAACGTCATCGGACCGGGCGGCAAGATCATCAAGAAGATTGTCGAGGATACGAACACGCAGATCGACATCGAGGAAGACGGCACGGTGCATATTTCCGCCGTCAGCGTGGAGGATTCGCAGAAGGCCATCGAGATCATCAAGGAGCTGACCCGCGACGTGGAGGTGGGCGCGACGTATCGCGGCCGCGTGACGCGCATCATGGGCTTCGGCGCTTTCGTCGAGGTGCTGCCGGGCAAGGAAGGGCTTTGCCATATCTCCCAGCTTTCGAAACGGCGCGTGGAGAAAGTCGAGGATGTGGTGAAGGTCGGCGACGAGATCGACGTGAAGGTCACGGAGATCGACCGTCAGGGCCGCGTCAATGTTTCGCACAAGGCGCTTTTGGTCTGAGGGTTGAACAGCTTTTGGGGCGCGGAACGGCAGTTTCGCGCCCTGTTTGTTGAAAAAACAGTTGCGGCGACAAGATTCTGCATATATAATAAATAAGTATCCTTTATAGGGAAGGACAAATCCGAGGCAGGGAAAGGCGAAATGGCAATGAAACGGGATCTTTTCATAGCGCTTGTTGCGGCGGCGGTCTGGGCGCTGGCTTGCGGCCTTTGCAGCGCGGAAACGTTAGATTTTTCAGATATGGATTTGCGTTTTGTGGACGCCCGGGGCGACACCGGATATTATGTGGACATGAACGCGGTGGAAATCAAGAACAACAACGAGGCCCAGGCGCGGGTGGAAATCGTAAAGGCGGACGCGAACTGCCTGTATCTTTATACCATCGCCTTTGACCGTGGAAAGAAGACGTATCAGATCCTGGATTCGCTGGTGGCGGCCTATGACACGAAGGAAAAGACCGGAGGCTCCAGCGTCCCGCTGAAGCCGCAGGGGTATGCAAAAGGCTCGGCGATGGAGACGGTCGCCGAATACATCTATTCGCCGCAACTGTAAAAGTTGCGGCTTTTTTCACGAGGAAAGGAGGGCGGCGCGATGGAGGAGAAAACGCGGGACGCGTTGATTGCAAAGGCGGAGCGGACGCACCGGCTTTCGCCGGAAGAGCTTGCCGCCTTGCTGGCGGACGCGGGCGCGGAGGAAGCGCTGGTGGCGGCGGCGGATCGGGTGCGGCATGCGGTCGTGGGCGACGAGGTGCATCTGCGCGGGTTGATCGAGTTTTCCTCGTACTGCCGGCAGAACTGCCTGTATTGCGGCCTCCGCAGGGACAACGGGAACGCGCAGCGGTACCGGCTCTCGCCGGAAGAGATTGTGGCTTTGGCGGAAAAAGCGAAAGCGTACGGGTATTTCACGGCGGTGATGCAGTCGGGAGAGGACCCGTGGTTTACGGCGGAGCGGTTGGCGGCGATTGTCCGCGCGGTGAAGGAGCTCGGACTGACGGTGACGCTCTCCGTCGGGGAAAGGACGCGTGAGGAATACCGCGTGTTGAAGGAGGCGGGCGCGGACCGCTTCCTGCTTCGCATAGAAACCACGGACAAGGCGATATATGAGGCCCTCGATCCGGGAATGTCCCATGAAGCGCGGTTCCGCTGCCTCGCCGATTTGAAGGAGCTCGGCTATGAAGTGGGGACGGGCTGCTTGATCGGCCTGCCGGGGCAGACGACGGAAACGCTGGCGCGGGATATTTTGTTTTTCCAGGAGATAGACGCCGACATGGTGGGCGTCGGACCGCTGGTGCCCAACGGCGATACGCCCCTCGGAAGCGAACGGCCCGGCGATATGCATCTTGTGCGCCGGGTGGTGGCGGCGACGCGTCTGCTGCTGCCGGAGGCGAATATTCCCGCCACGACGGCGATGGAAACGTTGAAGCCGAACGCGCGGGAATGGATATTGCGTTCCGGCGCCAACGTGGTGATGCCCAACGTCACCGAGGGCGAGGCGCGGCAAAAATACGCGCTGTATCCGGGAAAGGCCTGCGTGGCCGACACGCCGGAAGAGTGCCGCGTCTGCATGGAAGGACGCATACGCGCCATCGGGCGCACGGTGGGCAAGGGCGCGGGCGGACGGCGCCGCGTTTTGTAATCCTTTTATAATGAACTTTACAGACAGTTTCCATAGCTTTTCTTTATGCTGTGGAGGCAGAACGGGCAAAGGAGCGGATGAGCGGGCATGATAGTTTCGGTTCTCGCCAGCGGGAGCAAGGGGAACGCGATCTTCGTCGAGATGGACGGCGCGCGGGTGCTCATCGACGCGGGCGTTGGCGTTCGGCGCGTGGGGCGGGAGCTCTCGTCGCTTTCGGCGTCGCTGGATTCCCTCGATGCGATTTTCATCACCCACGAGCATAGCGATCATGTGGCGGGGCTTCGGACGCTTTTGCGGCATACCGACGCGCCGGTGTATACACGGCCGGGGACACTGCGGGCGATTGCGGAAAGCGGCGGCGATTTGCCGGCCGAGCGGCTGTTTACGATTCATGACGCCGTGGACATAGGCCCGCTTCGCGTTTCGGCTTTCGGTATTCCCCATGATGCCGCCGATCCCGTCGGCTATGAGATTACCGGCAGCCGTAAATGCACGGTGGCGACCGATCTCGGGTTTGTCACCGACGAGGTGCGGTCGGCGATGGAAGGCTCGGACGTGCTGGTGTTTGAGGCGAACCACGATCTTGCCATGCTCCGCAAAGGGCCGTACCCGTGGCCGCTGAAACAGCGCATTTTAGGGAACCGGGGCCATTTGGCCAACGACGAGGCGGGGCGCGCCATCGCGGGGCTCCGGTCGCGGCCGCAAAAAATCATCCTCGCCCATTTGAGCGAGACGAACAATCGCCCGTCCATCGCCGAGGAAACGGTTAGCCATCTGCTGGCGGAAAGCGGCGTGCCCGCGCTGTCGCTGGCGGTGGCGCTGCAGGACGAAATGGTCACGGCATGAATAATATCCCGGAGGCGAGCCGACGTGCGGCCGCCCCGGCTGGGAGGGAAAGGATATGTTTCTGATGGATATGTGGAGAAAATATCGCAAGACCGTAGTGGCAATGAGCGTGGTCGGCGCTGTGCTGGCCGCCGGGTGCGGCGGCGCGCTGGCGGACAATACGCCGCAGGGGACGATGCCGGCGACTTCGCGGCCCGCGCCTTCGACCGGCACGCTTTCGGACGCGCGCAACACGCCCGCCGTCCGTGTCGCGAAATCCGTCGGTCCCGCGGTGGTCGGCATTACAAACCGTGCCGTCGCGCGCGACTGGTTCAATCATCAGTTCGAGGTGGAGCAGGGCGTGGGCTCTGGCGTGATTTTCCGCGAGGACGGCTACATCGTGACGAATTACCATGTCGTCGCGGGCGCGAAGGAGATCATGGTCTCGCTTTCCGACGGGCGCAGCGTCAAGGGCAAGATGGTCGGCGCCGACGAATTGACGGATATCGCGGTGGTTAAGATTGACGGGGAAGGCTTCCCCACTGCCGCTTTCGGAAACTCCGACGATATCGTGGTCGGCGAGCCGGCGATTGCCATCGGCAACCCGATGGGACTTGAATTCCAGGGCAGCGTCACCGTCGGCGTCATCAGCGCGCTGAACCGCACGCTGGATATTTCCGAGCGCCATCTGAAACTGATCCAGACTGACGCCGCCATCAGCCCGGGCAATTCTGGCGGCGCACTGGCCAACGCGGACGGCCTCGTCATCGGCATCAACAGCGCGAAAATCGCCGCCAACGGCGTCGAGGGCATGGGCTTTGCCATTCCCATCAATACGGTGCGCGACATCGTCGATCAGCTGCTGGACCACGGACGCGTAATCCGGCCCTATCTCGGCGTCGGCGTGTACGACAAAGAGACGGCGGCGCGGGCCGGCTATCAGCTCAACGTGGACGCGGGCGTCTATGTGCAGAACGTCACGCTGAACGGTCCCGCAGGGAAGGCCGGCATTCAGCGCGGCGACGTGATCCTTTCCGTCGGCGGCGAGAAGACCAATACCGTCGGCGAGTTGCGCGCGGCGATCACGTCCCATCAGGTCGGCGATTCCGTGGAAATCCAGATTGTCAGGAACGGCGACAAGATGACGCTGAACGCGGTGCTGGAGGCCATCCCGGAGGAATGACATGAAAATCACGATCCTCGCCGTGGGGAAGCTCAAGGAAAAATATCTGCGGGACGCCGTGGCGGAATATGAGAAGCGGCTCGCTCCGTTCGCGAAGCTCTCCTTTATCGAGATTGCCGAGGAAAAGATGCCGGAGAATTTTTCTGCGGCGGAAAAGGAAAAGACGCTCGTCCGGGAGGGCGAGCGTCTTTTGGCGCGAGTGCCGGAGGGAAGCGAACTGATCGTACTGGACGTGGCGGGGAAGGAGCTTTCCTCCGAAGATTTTTCCGCGACGCTCGGCGAATGGATGCTGGCGGGCGCATCTCATATCACGTTCCTGATCGGCGGCGCCTTCGGCCTGTCCCCTGCCGTCCGCAATGCGGCGCGCCTGCGGCTTTCACTGTCGAAGATGACCTTCACCCACCAAATGGCGAGAGTGCTTCTGACGGAGCAGATTTACCGCGCGTTCAAGATTCTGCGGGGAGAAAAATATCACTGGTGAAAAGAACCGGCGCCTGTCGAGGAAAAGACGGACGCCGGTTATCTATGCCATGGTAAACCATGTGTAGATGCTGAAAATCGTCAGCAGGATGATTTCGCCGAGCAGGACGGGGCGGAGCGTGCCGAGGAAATTCGAGCGGAAGTAATCCACCGTGACGACGAGGCACATGTGGGTGGGCGTCAGCATTTGCCCGGCCACGCCGAAAGCCATAGCGACGCCCGCCAAATCCAGATTGCCCGTTCCCATGGCCGCGACGATCGGCATCACGATGGCGACGTGGCCCTGCGACATGCCCGTCAGCACGCCGATGATGAAGGACACGCAGGCGATGACGACCGGCACGGGCAGCGGCGACGCCTGAAATGCCGTGACGATTTCGGGCAGGATTCCGGTGACGGTCAATATCTGGATGAAGTAGAGGATGCAGAGCACGTTCAGCAGCATCTTCTTGTCCAGCGCGCCGACCACCGTGTCCCGCACTGCGACGAACCGGTCCGTGGCGCGCAGCACGAAGAACAGCACGAACGTCACCGCGCCCATGGCCAGCGACGCGTTCATGTCAAGGAACACGACCAGCAGGAACGTCGAGACCACGGGGGAGAGCGCGAGGATGAGATCCATCGTCTCGCGCTTTTTTTGCGCGCCTTCGGCTTTCGGTTTCAGCTCATCCGGCAGGCGGAGCGGGCGGATCATGATGACCCAGCCGATGGAAAAAGCGAGGATGGTCAGCCAGCTCAGATGCTTCAGGAACGCGCTGAAGGGCACGCCGGCGATGTTGCAGGCCATGATCATGCCGGGAATGATCGGGCTGGAGAATTCGAAGATGTGACGGAACCAGAAATTGATTGCCGCCTTATGTTCCTGCGGCATCGGGATGTCCGCGGACAGCTCGTCCACGATTGGCGCGGAGAACCGCGCGCCGCCCAGCGACGGCAGCAGGCCGAGGAAGGCGGGCATCAGCGCTAAAAGCGTCTTCGCGCTGGAAAAGACGCGCCGAAGCGCGTTCACCATGCCGGACAGCGTGCCGCTCATGCGCAGTTCGATTTCGAGGCACATGACGAAGTAGAGCGCCAGCAGGATATCGTAGGTGCGCGGCAGCGAAAGCGTTTCCTTCATCGCGACGAAAAGCGCGGAAAAATCCCCGGACTTGGCCGCCCACAGCAAAAGTCCGCCCGCCAGCATGCACGCCCCGATGGGGACGTGTTTGCGGAGCAGCAGGACGATCAGCAGGAACGCCGCCGCCAACGGCAAAAAGACACCCATGCCAAACACCACACCTTGCAAAAAGTTGTCTGTAGTATAGCACAGTTCCGCTGAAAAATCCCCCGGTACGGGCATGAATTTGACGGATGCATCTCTGTCTTCCCGATTGAAAGGCGCTGGGAAGTATAGTACAATAAGCGATAAGGGCCGGTACGGTTTCTGCAAAATCCGCACAGAAAATTTCTGAGGTAAGAAAGTAAGAATTTCTTACTTTCTTACCTCAGAAATTTTATAGGCTTCCATCCCCTGGCACTGTTGATAGAAAACTGGAACTGTTCCGGCGGAAGGATTTATAGAGCGAAAAGACTTGTTGGGAAGGGGCGCGAAGGTGGAAAAGAAAACGGCGCAGCTGATAGAACGGCTGAAAACCTGCGGGAGTCTCGTCGTGGCACTTTCAGGGGGCGTGGACAGCGCGACGCTGGCGAAAGCGGCGGGGCTCGCCCTCGGCGATAGTGCCGTCGCGGTCACCGCGCGCTCGGAGTTTCTGGCGGCGGAGGAATTGGCCGACGCGCGGAAAACGGCGGAAGCGGCGGGACTGCGCCATGTCGTGCTCGACGTCCGCGACCTCGACGATCCGCAGATCGTCGCCAACGATAAGGAACGCTGCTATTACTGCAAGCGCGGACGGTTTCAAAAGCTGTGCGCGTGGGCGGAGAAAAACGGCTTCGCCTTCGTCGCCGACGGGAGTAATCTGGACGACGGGGCGGATTACCGGCCCGGAATGCGCGCGATCGCGAAACTCGCCCCAAAAGTGATTTCGCCGTTCATGGAATGCGGCTGGACGAAAGAGGATATTCGCGCGCGGGCGCGGGCGTGGGGGCTTTCCGTTGCGGAGAAGCCCAGCGCGGCCTGCCTCGCCTCCCGCATAGCGTATGACTTGCCGCTGACCGCCGAGCGGCTGGCACAGGTCGAGGCGGCGGAAAAAGTCCTTCGCCCGTTCGCGCCGGGACAGCTGCGGGTGCGGCATCATGGGAATTTGGCGCGCATCGAGGCGGAGCCGGAGGCGATGGAGGAAATCGCGGCGCGCCGGGAGGAAATCACGGCTAAAATCAAGGCGCTGGGGTTTTCCTATGTAACTCTCGATTTGGGCGGCTACCGCATGGGAAGCACGAACGAGGCGCTGCGGCGGGAAGACTCCCCTGACGGCGACGAAAAGAGAATGCGCGGCGACGTGCGGGAAACGGCGGGTGAGGTATGAAAGCACGGGTGGTTGTCGGTATGTCCGGCGGCGTGGACAGCGCGACGACGGCATATCTTTTGAAAGAAGCGGGATATGAGGTCGTCGGCGTCACCATGAAGACGTGGACGGGCGAGGACAGCCGATGCTGCGAGATGTCGGATGCCCGGGCCATGGCGCTGCGGATGGGAATCTCCCACTATGCCCGCGGCGCGGCGGCGGAGTTTGAGCGATGCGTGGCGCGCCCGTTCATCGACGAGTATCTTTCCGGCAGGACGCCGAATCCCTGCGTGGAGTGCAACCGTCATGTGAAATGGGCGGCGCTGCTGGCCGCCGCCGACGAGCTGGGCGCGGCGTATGTCGCCACCGGGCATTACGCGCGGACGGCTCGCCTCGCGAACGGACGGTACGCGATTCAGCGGGCGGCGTCCCTCCGGAAGGACCAGTCCTACGTTCTTTACAAGCTGACGCAGGAGCAACTGGCCCGGACGCTGCTTCCGCTGGGCGGATACGAGAAGGATGAGGTGCGGGCGATTGCGGCGAAGGCCGGGCTTGCGGCAGCGGAGAAGCCGGATTCGCAGGAAATCTGCTTCGTCACGGAGGGCAGCTACGCGGACTACATCGAGCGGGAAGCGGACGAGGTTTTGCCTCCGCCGGGAAATTTCGTCGACGCGGAAGGCAACGTCCTCGGCACGCACAAGGGCATAACGCATTACACCGTCGGCCAGCGCAAGGGCCTCGGCCTCGCGCTGGGAGCCCCCGCCTATGTGACGAAAATCGACGCGGAAAAGAACGAGGTCGTCATTGGCGGCGAGCCGTCGCTGTACCGCTCGTCCATCCTCTGCGACGACCTGCATTTCATGAGCGTCGGGGATGTCGGGCGGGGAGAGAAAGTGCGGGCGTTCGTCAAGATCCGCTACAATCACAAGGGCGAAATGGCGACGCTGGAAAGGACCGGCGGCGACACGCTTTCCGTCGTATTCGACAATCCCGTCCGGGCGGCGACGCCCGGCCAGTCGGCGGTATTCTATGACGAGGAAGGGTATATCATCGGCGGCGGAAAAATCCGGCTTGAATAAATCCCGTATGGTTTCTATCGGTGCGGAAGGGTAAACGAAAAGCCGTGGAACGTATAAGCGTACGTTTCACGGCTTTCGTGTTTCGGGATCATTTTTTTCCGTCGGCTTTTGTGAAGCGGCTCCGGAGCAGCGCAATTTCCTTCGCGTAGCCGTCATGGTCGTTGGGCGTTTCGAGGATGAAGGGCAGGGTGCGGAGCTGCGGATGATTGATGACCCGCACCAGCGCCTCGAGGCCGATTTCCCCCTCGCCGATTTTCGCGTGGCGGTCCTTGTGACTGCCGCGCGGGTTCAGACTGTCGTTCAGATGCACGGCAAACAGGCGGTCGAGGCCGATCACGTCGTCAAACTCCGCCAGCACGTCGTCGAGATGGTCCACGATGTCGTAGCCGCCGTCCCATATATGGCAGGTGTCAAGGCAGACGCCCACATGGTCCGAGAGCTCCACCCGGTCGAGAATTGCCCGCACTTCGGCGAAGGTCTTGCCGATTTCCGAGCCTTTGCCGGACATGGTTTCCACTAGGACCGTGGTGTGCTGCGTCGGCCGAAGCACCGCGTTCAGCAGCGCCGCGCAAAGCTCGATGCCCGTCTGCGTCCCCTGCCCGACATGGCTGCCCGGATGGAAGTTGTAGTAATTGCCCGGCGTGAACTCCATGCGACGGAGGTCGTCCGCCATCGTCTCCCGGGCGAAGGTCCGCAGGCTGTCCTTTTCCGCGCAGGGGTTCAGCGTATAGGGAGCGTGCGCGACGAGGCGCACGATCTTGTTCTTCTTCGCGAACGTGAGGAACGCGTCCACGTCCTTCGGGTCGATTTCCTTCGCCTTGCCGCCGCGCGGGTTGCGGGTAAAAAAGGCGAACGCGTCCGCGCCCAGTTCCTTCGCTTCCTTCCCCATGGCCAAGTACCCGCCCGAGGAGGAAAGATGATTTCCGATATGCAGCGATTCCATGCGGCGTTTCTCTCCAATCGTTTCGTAGTTGCTTATCTATTGTAGCAAATCCCGCGCGGATTGTCGAAGTTTATTTTAGGGAAGCACTGAATAAGTCCCGCCGCGCCCCTAACGGGTCTTTTTCCGTCATGCTGCGTCAAAGTGCTCTCGACGTAGCTCTGCTACGACTTCGAGCACTTTTCCTTGCCTGACGAAAAAATCCCTCGACAGGGCCACGACTTGACTTAATCAGTGCTTCCTTAGGGGCAAAAAAAACGCGCCGCCCGTTCCGGGAAGCGCGTTTTTTATCTGTTCGTCATGCTTATGCGGGAAGTTCCTCCGGCGGGAAATCGTTCGGCCCTTCATTGGAAAGTCCGAGGCGTTTCAGGATTTCGAAGTCGCCCTTGATAGTGGTGCCGCTGGTGGTCAGCATGTCGCCGGTGATGGTGGCCGACGCGCCGGAGAGGAACGCCGTCGCGCCGTTTTCCGGCAGCACTTTCCGTCCGGCGGCGAGGCGGATATTCGCCTCAGGGTTGATGAAGCGGAAGAAGGCGATGGTGCGCAGCACGTCTTTGCCGTCGATCTGTGGACGGCCTTCGAGGGCCGTGCCCTTGATCGGCATCAGTGCGTTGATGGGGATGGACTCGATGCCGAGCTCCGCGAGGCTGATCGCCATGTCGAGGCGGTCGTCCCAGTTCTCGCCCATGCCGATGATGCCGCCGGAGCAGACGCACATGCCTTCCTGCTGCGCGATCTTGATGGTGCGGATCTTGTCGTCGTAAGTGTGCGTGGTGCAGATCTGCGGGAAGAAGCGCCGCGACGTCTCGATGTTGTGATGGTAGCTGGTGACGCCCGCCGCACGCAGACGGCGGAACTGCTCGGCGTCGATGAAGCCCATGGACGCGCAGAGCTCGATGGTCAGCGTCCGGTGCATTTCCTCGAAGACCTCGATGGCCTGGTCGAATTCCTTGCCCTTGCATGCGCGACCGGCTGTCACGATGGCGAAACGGTTCACGCCCGCCTCCTGATTCTTTTTCGCGGCGGCGATGATCTCCTCCTTCGGCAGGAAGTTGTACTCGTCGATGCCGGTCTTGTGGCAGGCGGCCTGCGCGCAGTATTTGCAGTTTTCCGGGCAGCGGCCGCTGCGTCCGTTGATGATGGTGCAGAGGTCGATGTGGTTCTTGCGGAAATGCTTCTGGATCGCGCCCGCGCCCTTTTGCAGTTCTTCCAGATCGCCTTCGAGGAAGATGGAAAGGTCGTCGCCGCGCTTCACACGGTGGCCGCGGATGATTTTTTCCGCCAATTCGGGGATAGTATTGCTCATACGGATGGAAACCTCTTTTCATATTTATATGGTGAAGTTTCCAACATTATACGGCAGGCGGAAATTTTCGTCAACTATAAAAATGTAATTGGTTTACAAAGAAATACGTCGGACGCGAAGCCCATTGCTTTTCGGGGAAATCTACATTATATTAACCTCATAGACAACAAAAAGGAGATGGCAAAATGCGGACGTGGAAAAAAAGAGTATTGTCTCTCGCGCTGGCGGCGGGCGTCGTTGTCGGCGGCACGGCGGAGGCGATGACGTTGGACGAAGAGCAGCAGCTTGACGTCCTTTCGGCGCAGAACCAGATCTGGGAACAGAATATGTCCATCGAGGAGGCGGTCGTGCAGGACGGAAAATTCGCCGTGACCGACCTCGACCACAACGGGCGAATGGAGATTCTTTTCACGACGACCATCGGCGAAGAAGAATTCGTGGAAACGTGGGGCTACGAGGTCAACCGGACGGGCGACGGCGCTTCCCTGCTCCAGTTCCTGAACGGCTCGAACACCACGCAGATCGGCCAGTCCGACGTCCGCATGTATTTCGCCTGTCAGATCCTCAAGCGCCATTACATTTTCGAGACAGTACGATGGACGCCGTCCATGGAAGGCGGCTGGGCGCGGGATGGAAAATTAGTCGGTCTGTGCCTGGAGGACGGCGTCGTCCGGCAGGAACTGCTCGGTCACTTTTTCGAGGCCCATGAGAAACGCGGCCTGCCGCCGGTGGAAATCCTCTATTCCGACAGCAAATCGAACCTGATCGACGAAGCGGCTTACAAAAACCTCGCCCGCAAACGCTACGACGGATACCATGTCTTTGCGGTCAAAATGGGATGGACGTCCGTATCTGAGCTCGCGAAAGCGATGGGGGACAAAAAGAAAGTGCGGGAAGTTTTTGCGAAGTCCTATGCGGCCTTCCACGAAGAAGAACTGGACGAAGGCCCGGTGCACTGATAGTCCAAGGAATCAAAATTCACCAAAGGAGGCAGAACTATGGCGGACCTTGAACATGGAAAGATCACTGTCAGCGTGCTGGCCTGCATGAAGTGCGGCGCGCCGATGTATCCCGACATGCAGAAGGGCGGCATGAGCTGCGCCTACTGCGGGCATCTGGTTCCCTTCGCGCATACGGGGGAGGACTTCGAGCCGCGCATGACGTACCGTCATCAGCCCATAGAAATCATCGACGGCTGCCTGAAATTAGGCCACGTCGCCATCATGGGCAGGGATACGCTGAATTCGCCGCCGCCTGCCGAACGGCGCATCCGGCGGACGCGGCTCGACGAGAAAATCCGCGAATACGACGAGCAGGCTTTCGACGCGATGAACGACGAAGCCTATTTTGAGATGAACTGCCCACACTGCGGCAAGAAGCTCTCCTCGAAGCTCACCGATAACATCTTCACCTGTCCATACTGCGGACAGAAATTCGGCGATTTCGACCGTCTTTCCACCGGTGACTTCGACGCGAACCTGATCGTCGGGCGGAAGCTGAATTTTTACGGGAAGTGTCTGCCCTTCCATTTGAGCCGCGAGGACGCGGCGCAGGCCGTCGGTTCCCTGAAGCGGCGATACGGTCAGGACTTCGCCGACGACGATATCGAGGCGCGGGCGAAAGAGGAATTGGTCGCCGCCTATGTGCCCGTGCAGCTTGCGGATTTACGCTGGAAGATGCAGGTGAAGTCGGAGCGAGGGACGTTCTGGTTCTATCAGGAGTGCCTGAACTGGGCCTGGCCGCGCACGCTGATGTTCGACGCGTACCTGCTCGACGAGACGGCGCCCTGGGACTACGACGAGCTGTCCATCATCAAGCCCGCGTACTTGGAGGGAAATGTGCGGCTCTTCGCTGCGCAGAATATCGGCGACTGGCAGCGGACGATCCCGGACTTCATCCTGCAGAGGAAGACGCCGGCCCGGCTCAGGGCGGCTTTCGGCCTCGAACAATGCGAGCTTTTGCAATGCTCCCGCGATCTCCGCAAGCACAAATTCGCGTTCATCCTGCTGCCGATCTACTACCTCGACTGCAAAGCGGGCGCGGGAGAAAACGACCGGCAGACCCGCGTGATGGTGAACGGGCAGACGGGAAAAGCGGCGGCGCTGATCCTGGACGGCGGCGACGAGGACGTTATCCGCGCCGTCGAGCCGGCGACGCCCCATGTCTTCAACGCGCACGGCGAGCGTACGATGACGTCGCCGCCGATTCCCGTGAAGTATGTGAAGCAACCGTTCCTGCACGAGAAGCTGCGCATCGAGGACGCCTTCGAGAAGAAGGGCGGCGTCGGCGGATTCTTCTCCAAGCTGTTCGGATAAAGCGCCATAAAGAAAAGGCACAGCCAATTTCGGCTGTGCCTTTTTGTATTGCCTTCTTATTTTATCGCTGCGGCCATGTCGTCCAGGAACTCCTGCAGATGCGCCTGTGTCACATGCTGCATGACGACGATATGGGACAGGTCGCCGCCGAGCCTGTCATCGTGGTCGGGGGCGAGATCGTATTTCGTCGCGATGGCCTCGGGCGGGCGCTTGAAATAGACGGTGTTCGACTTTTTCTCCCGCCATACCGGCCAGCCCATTTGCCGAAGCTCGCTCTCCAGCCATGCCGCCCGGAACAGCATCCCATAAGCCTGCTGGGTGAAGCCCTCCGCCCCGACGTGCTGGATGATCCACCAGATCTTCAGCGGGGCGAGAGCCGAGCGCGAGCAGTTGATCATCGGCATGCTGCCGTCGAGATAGGTGACGTTGAACGGGTTCTGGTTTTCCTTGACCTCCATCGTCGTCAGGAAGATGCCCGCCGGCTCGTCGATGCCGAAGAACTTATGCCCGCTGACCGCGATGGAATCGAAGGGGTGGAATTTGCGGTTCACGGCGTTCTTGAAGGTCGTCCAGGGCAGATAGCCGCCGAAAAGAGCCGCGTCCACATGACGGTAAACCTCGACGGACGGATATTTCGCCAGGATCTTGTTGATCGCGTCCTGGTCGTCGATGCCGCCCTTGAAGGTCGTGCCCATCGCGAAAACGATCAGCGCGGGCCGGTCGGTGACCAGCGCCTTTTCAAATTCCTCGGGAATCATGCGGCCATGCGCGTCGGAGGGGATGAGCCGGAGCTCGAGATTCTGCAGGTCCACCAGCCGCATATTTGAGTAATGGGCGGCGTCGGACACATAAACGACAGGCTTTTTCTTAGTCTTTTTCTCCAGATACTTCGAGCCGAAATAAATGCCGTGGTCGTTGCCGTCGGTGCCGCTGAAGGTGACGAGTCCCCAGAGATTGTCCAGGTCGAATCCGTAACGCGGCCCGAAAAAGTCGATGACCTCGCGCTCGAATGCCAGCGCGTTCAAATGCCCGCCGTGAATCTGGAACGGGTCTCCGGCGTTGTTCGACATCGCCTTGTACGCGCCGCTTTCCACGAGCCAGTCGTAAAACCCTTCGAGCTGGACGTCGTGATTGGCGGGGTAACCGAAATCCGAGATCTTGTGCTCCCGGATATAGGCGGCGTATTCGTCGAGCCGGTCCCGGGCCGGGTCTTCCGAGGCGGCACAAGCCGCGCCCCATGAAAGGCTCATGGCGACGGCCAGAATGCCCGCCGTTTTTTTCAAGGTCCTGCATTGCAGCATAAATGTTCCTCCTCTTTCTTCTTTGTCGCTTCGGACAAAATTTCTATACATAATTTTCGACGAATAAAAAAATTTTCCTGCCGGCGGCTCAAAAAACGCCCGGTCCCGTCCTCGGCGTTCGTCTTGCGAATTGCGCGGGGATACCCTATAATAATGACAATGCCATAGACAAGAAAGCGGGATGTATTTGGGTTTTTACGAAGTGACGATCGCGTTTGAGAGCCGCGAGGAGGCGTTTGCGCTTTTGGGCGCGCAGGACGAGTTTCTGCGCGCGATCGGGGAAGCGTTTTCCTGCCGCGTGGTGAGCCGGGGCGACGGGCTTTCGATTTCCGGCGAGGAAAAGGAAGTGCGGCGGGCGGCGCGGCTGGTGTCGGAGCTTTTGGGCCTGTACCGGCAGGGTGTGCCGATTACGCCCCATGAGGTGCGCTACGGCGCGCGGCTGGCACGGGAGGATCGGGCGGACGAGCTGCACGCGATCTTCAACGATACGATTTTAGTGACGGAAAAAGGAAAGTCGGTGCGGGCGCGAACGACGGGACAGCGCGCGTACCTCTCGGCGATCCAGCGCCACGCGGTGACGCTGGGGATCGGTCCCGCCGGAACGGGCAAGACGTATCTCGCCGTAGTCATGGCGGCGCGGGCGCTTAGGGCGCGGGAAGTGTCGCGGATCATTCTGACGCGCCCCGCCGTCGAGGCGGGGGAGCGGCTGGGCTTCCTGCCCGGCGACATGCAGGAGAAGGTGGACCCCTATCTGCGGCCGCTGTACGACGCGCTTCAGGACATTTTCGGCGTGGAGACGTACCAAAAGTTATTGGCGAAGGGCGTCATCGAGATCGCGCCGCTGGCCTATATGCGAGGGCGCACGCTGGAAAGCGCGTTCATCATCCTCGACGAGGCGCAGAACACCACGAGCCGGCAGATGAAAATGTTTTTGACGCGGCTCGGCGTCGGCTCGAAGATGGTGGTGACGGGCGACCTCAGCCAGATCGACCTGCCCCGCGGCGCGGTCAGCGGCCTCGCGGAGGCGAAGGAAGCGCTGGCGGACGTAAAAGACGTGGCGACGGCGGAGCTGACCGCCGACGACATCGTGCGCCACGATACGGTGACGCGCATCGTCCGCGCATACGAGAGCTACGAGGCGAAGAAAAGGGAAGAACAACAGGGAGAAAATCATTTTGGAAATCATCATCACAACTGAGCCGGAAAATCTTGCCGTGCCCGACGGGCTGGAAGAAGCGGTAACGCTCGCCGCCGAAAAAGTCGCGGAACTTTACGGCCTGCAAAACGCCGAGGTCAGCGTCACGCTGACCGACGACGCGCATATCCATGAACTGAACAAGACCTATCGCGGCGTCGACCGTCCGACGGACGTGCTTTCGTTCGCACTGACGGAGAGCGAGGAGCCGGAGGTCGAGGGCGGCCCGGAGACGGAAATCCTCGGCGACCTCGTGCTGTCCGTGGAGCGGGTGGCGGCGCAGGCGGAAGAATACGGCCACAGCCTCCGGCGGGAGGCGGCGTTCCTAACGGTGCACGGGATGCTGCACCTCCTCGGGTACGACCACATCGAGGATGAGGACCGGGAGGAAATGGAAGCGGAGCAGCGGACGGTCATGGACGCGCTGGGGATTTCGCGGGAGGAAAGACAGAATGGATAACACGCCGCACAAATCGGGCTTTATCGCGGTCATCGGCCGGCCGAACGTTGGAAAATCCACGCTGATCAACCAGCTCATCGGGCAAAAGATCGCCATCATGTCGGACAAACCGCAGACGACGCGCAGCCGGATTCTTTGCGTGCTCACGCAGCCGGACGCGCAGATCGTCCTGCTGGACACCCCCGGCGTCCACAAGCCGCTGTCGAAGCTCGGCGAATACATGGACCGCTCGATCACGAATACGCTGAAAGAAGTGGACGCAGTCTTTTTCGTCGTGGACGCGACGGAAAAACCGGGGCCGGGCGAGCGGTTCATCATGGAGCGGCTGGACAAGACGAAAAAGCCCGTGATTCTCGTATTGAACAAGATCGACCTCGTGACGAAGGACGCGCTGCTGCCGATTATCGCAGCGTACAGCAAAGACAAGGAATTTGCCGCCGTCGTACCGATCTCGGCGCTGGGCGAAGAAAATCTCGACGCGCTTCTCTCTGAGGCGAAAAAGCATCTGCCGGAAGGCCCTGCCTATTATCCGGAGGACATGGTCACCGACCAGCCGGAACGGCTGATTGCCGCCGAACTGGTGCGGGAAAAGCTGCTGACGCTGACCCGGGACGAGGTGCCGCATTCCGTCGCCGTGGACGTGGACGAGATGACGACGCGTCCCAACGGCGACGTCTATATCCGCGCCACGATCTACGTGGAACGCGACTCGCAGAAGGGCATCGTCATCGGCCACAAGGGCGCGATGCTGAAGGAGATTGGGCGGCTGGCCCGTCCCGACATCGAAATGATGATCGGCAGCAAGGTCTATCTCGACCTCTGGGTCAAGGTGCGGAAGGACTGGCGGAATCGGGACGCGATCTTGAAGAGCCTGGGATTCGGGCAGGATTGATGAAAGAGTGAAGAGTGAAGAGTGAACTCCACTCTCTAAAGAGGGGGCGGCGGCGTGGCGCAGTACCAAACGGAAGCCGTGGTGCTGAGCGTTCGGAACTGGGGCGAGGCGGACAAGATGCTTCGCCTTTTTTCGCGTGACCACGGAAAAATCACCGCCGCCGCCTTCGGCGCGCGTAGGCCGAAAAGTCCGCTGGCCAGCGGACTGCAAATGTTCCATACCGTCGAGCTGTCGCTCTCCACGGGCGAACGCGTCGATACGGTGCGCGGCTGTCGCCTCGTCCATCGTTTTCCGCATCTGGAAACCGACCTCGCGGCGATGGCCTATGCCTCCTTCATTGCCGAAGTGCTGCTGGAACTGATGCCCGACGGCGCACCCCAGCCCGAAGTGTACGACTGGCTGCCCGGCGTGCTGGCCGCCTGCGGCGCGAAAAATCCGCGCATCGTCGCGCTTGCCGCCGGATTCCAGCTTCTCGATTTCGCCGGGATGGGGCTTTCCTTCGACGCCTGCGCCGTTTCCGGAGCGGCCATCGAAGGCGATGCGTTTTTCAGCGCGGCGGAGGGCGGCGCGCTTTCCCTGACGGCGGCGGCGGAAATCGCGGCGAAGCGCCCGTATCCGGAAAGCCTGCGTCGTCTGCTTTCCACCCTTTCCGTCATCGACTGGGCCGCGCCTCCGGTTTTCACCGCGAAAAAAAGCGACGTCATGGCGGGCGAAGCCCTGCTCGTCGCGTATTTGCAGGAAACCTTCGGCCACGGGCTGCGCTCGCTGAAATTCATCCGGCAGATGGAGACGTGAATTTTTGCTTGCAAAGTTCGTTCCGTTTATGTTATATTGATTTTGCAAACAGAGGGAGTAGCCTCACGGCTTGCGTCGTCAGGACGGGCTTTGCCCCGGCGCAGTCGGCATAATGCGATTATGCAGCGAGACTTTGCTTTGCGCGTATTCTTCGCGCGGAGAAGGTCTCGCTCTTTTGTTTCGGCATGGACGTTTCCGCGAGTCTTAAAGGGGGGCTTTTTATGAATCCTGTCGTTTCCGTTTTGATTGCTTTCGCGGTGCTGGTGGTCGGCTTTTGGCTGTTGGTGAAGGGCGCCGATTATTTCGTGGACGGCGCTTCGGCAGTGGCGCGCCGGCTCCGCATCCCGCCTTTGATCGTGGGACTGACCATCGTTTCCATGGGTACGAGCCTGCCGGAGCTGGCGGTCAGCGTGACGGCGGCGTTTGCCGGCAGCAACGAGGTCGCCGTCAGCAACGTGACCGGGTCGAACATTTTCAATCTGCTGGTGGTCTGCGGCGTCTCCACATTGTTCATGCCGATGGTGGTTGACGAGGGAACAAGGAAGCGCGAGCTGCCGTTCTCGATTTTCTGCGCCGTGCTGATGGCGGTTTTCGGCGTGACGGGTCCTGCGGAGGGCAAGGGCGTCGTCGGCACCATCGGACACGTGGAAGGCTTCATATTTCTGGCGCTGTTCGTAGGCTTCCTCGCCTACACGGTTTATATGGCGCGCAAGGGGCGCGGCGATATGGAGGAGGCCGAGGAAGGGGAACTTCTCTCCCCGATGCGGAGCGCGGTCTATATCGTCGGCGGCATCTTGGCGATCAAGTTCGGCGGCGATTTCGTCGTCGGCGGCGACGCGGTTGTCGCTGGGCGGGAAATTTCCTACGGTGCGATTGCCATTGCGCGGGTGCTGGGCATGAGCGAGACGCTGATCGGGCTGACGATCATCGCCCTCGGTACGAGCCTGCCGGAGCTGGTCACGTCGGTAGTGGCGGCGAGGAAGGGCGAGGTGGACATGGCCCTCGGCAACGTCATCGGCTCGAATATTTTCAATATCCTGTTCATCCTCGGCACGACGACGGCAATCCATCCCGTCAGCTTCACGATGGAAAATCTCGTGGACGACGTGATGCTGATCCTGTTCAGCGTCATGGTCTGGCTGTTCTCGGCGACGGACGGCGGAAAACTCGTGAAGAGCGAGGGTGTCACGATGCTCGCCTGCTACGTCGGCTTTGTCGCTTACGCGATTTGGCGCGTGTACGGCGTGTAAAGACAAATGGAATGTATACACGCCTGAACCATTGACAAACACGGCGTACACTGCCATAATATTTTTATATTTGCAGTGGAAAACACTGCAGGAATCATCGGGGAGGCGGCTTTGATGCGGAACGTGCTTTCCGTCTATGTGCATAACCAGCCGGGCGTCTTGGTGCGGGTCGCCAGCATGTTTTCCCGGAGGGAGTTCAATATCGACAGCCTCGCCGTCGGCGTCACGCAGTCGCCGGAGCGTTCGCGGATTACCGTTGTGGTCCAGGGCGACGAGGGGCTTGTCGATCAGATGATCAAGCAGCTCGAGAAGATGCCCGACGTCGTGGCCGTGCAGCGGCTCGACAAGGATTCGGCCGTGTTCCGCGGGCTGACGATGATCAAAGTCAAGGCGGACGACACGAACCGTCTCGACGTCTTGAAGATGGCGGAACTTTTTCGCGCCCATGTCATCGACGTGCAGAAGACGACGCTGATATTCGAGATTACCGGCGACGATGACAAAGTAACCGCGTTTGTCCAGCTCCTTTCGCCCTACGGCGTCCTTGAGGTCATACGGACGGGGCTCATCGGCCTTGAGCGTGGGGAGCATACGATAAAAGAACATTGTGAGGAGAGGGAATACTATGGCAAAAACTTACTATGACCAAGACGCGAATTTTGATCTTCTGAAGAGCAAGACCGTAGCGATTATCGGCTATGGCAGCCAGGGCCATGCCCATGCGCTGAATCTGAAGGACAGCGGCGTGAACGTCATCGTCGGCCTTTATGAGGGCTCGAAGTCCAAGGCGGCGGCGGAGTCCCACGGCCTGAAGGTCCTGCCGGTGGCCGAGGCCGTCAAGCAGGCGGACGTCACGATGATCCTGATTCCGGACGAGAAGCAGGCCGACGTTTACAAGAGCGAGATCGCGCCGAACCTCAAAGAAGGTAGCGCGCTGGCTTTTGCCCACGGCTTCAATATTCATTTCAAGCAGATTCAGCCTCCGGCCAACGTGGACGTATTCATGGTCGCGCCGAAAGGCCCGGGCCATCTCGTCCGCCGTACCTTCGTTGAGGGCAGCGGCGTGCCGGATATCTTCGCCGTCGAGCAGGACGCTTCGGGCAACTGCTTCGATCTCGCGCTGGCGTATGCCCGCGGCATCGGCGGCACCCGCGCCGGCGTTCTTCAGACGACCTTCAAGGAAGAGACCGAGACGGACCTCTTCGGCGAGCAGGTCGTGCTTTGCGGCGGCGTTACCCATCTGATCCAGAACGGTTTCGAGACGCTGATCGAGGCAGGATATCAGCCGGAGATTGCGTATTTTGAGTGCTTCCATGAGATGAAGCTGATCGTCGATTTGATGTACGAGGGCGGCATGGCGAAGATGCGCCGCTCGGTCAGCGACACGGCGGAGTACGGCGACTACGTTTCCGGCCCGCGCATCGTGACGCCGGAGACGAAGAAGGTCATGAAGCAGGTCCTCGCCGAGATCCAGGACGGCACCTTCGCGAAGAACTGGCTGCTGGAGAACCGCGCCGCAGGCCGCGCGAACTTCCTCGCGCTCCGCGAGCGTCATGCGAACCACCAGATCGAGAAGGTCGGCAAGGAGCTTCGCAGCATGATGTCGTGGCTGAAGGGTCAGGATCAGCTGGAATTCTGATTGCAGACAAGACGCGCCCGTTGGGATTTGATTTCCCGACGGGCGCTTTTTTGTGGATTTTTGCCGAAAGGGATGGTAAGATAAATAAAACGGGAAATATGGAGGGATAGGAGATGCCGGAACTGAGCCGGTTTGGCGGCATGGTTATTTATATGCTGTTTCGTGACGTGGGAAAGCATAATTAACCGCATGTTCATGTGTATTATGGCGACTATGAGGCTGTCGTCGCGATAGACGGGGAACTGTTGGCAGGCTCTTTGCCGCGCAGACAGCTGAAAATCATAGTCGGGTGGCTTGCGTATCATGAGGACGAGGCCTATAAAGCATGGAATCTCGCCGTCAACGGCGAGCATTTCGACAAAATCCCTCCGCTGGAATGAGGTGGGCGCATGTATATTGTAAATGACATTTGTTATGCGGGAGAATGGGAAGACGATATCAAAGTGACGGCAGTGAAGCCTTTGCGCGGCGGTATGATGCTCGTCACATTTTCCACGGGGGAAAAGCGTCTGTTCGACACGACCAAGTTGGAAGGAGCCGCGTTTGCGCCGCTTTCCGACGAAAAAATCTTTAACAATCCCTCCCTGTTCCATGGCGTCATCACATGGAACAACGGGGAAATCGACATCGCGCCCGAAGCCGTTTACCGGGAAAGTTTTGCGTATCATGATAAGGATATAACGGTATGACCGAAATTAACGTGCTTGTTCTTGGCGATTGGCTGGAGCGCGACGTTTCCCCGTATCTGCCCTATGCGTCGGCGGAACGGCGGGAAAGCGTCGCGCGTTTTCGTCATGCCTCGGACAGGAGCCGCTCCCTTTGGGCGGAGCTTTTCGCCCGGTGGCGTCTCGCGGAGGCGGCGGGCGTTCCGGTTTCGGAAGTTGCAATTGCCCACGACGAGAAAGGCAAGCCCTTTTGGCCGGGAGGTTCACTTTCTTTGAGCATTTCCCACAGCGGCAGCTATATCGCGGTTGCCGTGGGACAGGAGGCAGTCGGCGTCGACGTGGAGAAGAAACGCAAAGCCGCGCCTGTGGTCGCGAAGCGCTGGTTCCGACCGGAGGAGAACGCGCTGCTGGAAAACCTTTCGGAGCCGGAGCGGACGCAGACGTTTTTCCGGCTTTGGACGCTGAAGGAGGCCGCGCTGAAATATGCGGGCGAGGGACTTTCCGGCGGCTTGGAAAATGTCGATTGTTTCGCGCTCATGGAGGCGGCGCGAATCGGCGCGGAGGACACGCTTGCGGGGCGGAATTTCGCTCTCGACGGGGACGCGACGGTGGGCGTCGTGACGCGGCGCGGAGAACTGCCCACGGAGGCGCGGCTGTTCACGATTGAAGCCGTTGAGCGGGGCGTTTACGGCGACGCGGCTTTTGCGGAACGGGCGACGATTTCGCCGATGACGGACGAGATCAAGGGATAATCCCCGTGTGGGGCTTCCGTTTTTTTGAAGCCGTTGCTATAATAATGAAAAAACATGGTGAAATTTCCAGAAAGAACGGAGGGCTTTACGATGTGCAAAGAATGCGGCTGCGGCGCAACCGGCGGCAATACACGGCTTCAGTTTACGGTGGAGGGCTATACCGAGGACAGCGCGAAAGCGATGGAGAAACATCTCTTGGGCATGCCCGGCGTGATGTACGTCCATATCCACGCCCACGACGGCGAAACCACCGTCGATTACGCGCCGTCGAAAACGAAGCTGACGGAAATCATGGCGGCCTTCGAGGACGCGGGCCTGACGGCGAATCTGTGATACTGTCGAATTGGCTTTTTCATTCGATAGCAGCATAAAAAAGTTGCGGTAAGAAATTCTTACCGCAGCTTTTTTTATGCGACAGCCTCTGTTCACGCCTCCATTGTTTTCAGCTCCGCGAGGACTTCTTTCAACAATCCTGTCGCTTCTTTTAGTTCCTTTATCGCTCCCTCGACGCTTTCTGCCGGATCGGGCAAATCTTCGTAGTCGATGACCGATTTGTCACGAATCAGGCCAAGGTCGAGGCTGTCGCCTTTGGCGCGGATTTCCTCCCGTGTGAATACGCTGAATCGCTCGTCCTCGACTTTTCGTCGGTCTTTCGCTTCAAATGCCGCCTCGAAGTCTTTGAAATGCTCCGTTTTCAGCGGATTCATTTTGCCAAAGGAGGGCATATTCGTCCGAAGGTCGTAGAACCAAACTTCCTTCGTATTGTCCTTGTCGGTTTTGCCCCGCGTGAAGAAGAGCACGTTCGTCTTGACGCCCTGCGCGTAAAAAATGCCCGTGGGGAGACGTAAAACGGTGTGCAAGTCGCACTTGTCCATGAGGTCAGCGCGGATTTTCGCTCCGTCGCCGTCGGCGAACAGCACATTGTCCGGCAGCACGACGGCGGCGCGGGCTTTGCCGTCGGATTTCAGGCTGCGATAAATGTGCTGAAGGAAATTGAGCTGCTTGTTGCTGGTCGGGAACGTGAAGTCGTCACGGGTGGCGCGCTCGCCGCCTTTCTTCGTGCCGAAAGGCGGATTCGTCAACACGAGATCATAGCCCTTCATCTGCTTGCCCGCGTTGGAAAGCGTGTCGCCGAGGAAGATTTTCCCGTGAATGTCGTGCAGCATGGCATTCATCAGCGCAAGACGGTGCGCATCGGGGACAAGCTCGCAGCCCGTGAAAGCTCCTTCCTTCTCAAATTTTGCCATATCCGCGTCAAGGGTGAAGAAGTCGTCGGTATGGTCGCGGACATAGCGGCTCGCGGCAATCATAAAGCCGAAAGTGCCGCAAGCGGGATCGTTGCAGCGCTCGCCGGGCTGTGGCTTCATCAGCCGTGTCATCACGTCGATGAGCGGACGGGGCGTGAAGTATTGGCCCGCGCCGGATTTCTTTTCGTTGGCGTTCTTCTCCAAGAGTCCCTCGTAGAGCGTGCCCAGTCCTTCTTCCCGCGCGGAGTACCAATCAAGGGCGTCGATGGCGGTGATGATTTTTTCAAGATTCTTCGGCTCGTCAATGTTCGTCGCCGCACCGGAATAGATTTCGCGGATGCGTCCCGTGGACTTTTCGCCGAGATGGTTCAAAAGCTCCTTGTAAAATTTCTTCAGCGCGACGCCGCTTTTCGCGGTCAGGTTGTCCCAGCGGAAGCCTTCGGGAATATCGTCTTCCGCGCCCGTTTCCTTTGCCATTTTCAAGAACAGGATATAGGTCAGCTCGGTGACGTACTGATGATAGGTGATGCCGTCGTCCCGAAGCACGTTGCAGAGATTCCAGAGCTTTTGGACGATTTCCTGTGTGGTCATGGATAGTTCCTTTCTGCGTTCCAGCCAATTTCTGCCGCAAGTTTTAATATGCTCTCGTCGAAAGCGATTTTTTGGTATGCAGGGTCTATTTTTGACCAATTTTCATTAAGATCGTGTATTCCCTCTAAAATCTTGTTTAATGCATCTTGTTGATCTTTTGGCAGTATAACTGTCCGTTGTCTCTGGTTAACAATGCTTTGATTTATCAATGCAGAAAAAAGCTGATGAAAAAGCGGATTTGTATGGGATTGTCCATCACTGAAAATGGGATCATTCATTTGCTATTTCCTTCCGTAGATTTATTAATTGGTCATGAAAATCTTTGAAACTGATGGGGCAGGTAGCGCAAAGCGTTTCAATGTTGGCATTTTGTGCTACTTCGCAAAAGGTTTCCTGACAAGGTTCTTGATTATATGCAGATAATATCCGATTGAGTCGATTTTTTGGGTAATTGCTATTTGGGTCGGATTTTTCTCCCCAATCCAATTCTGGCGTTGAGGGACAAGATTCAATGACATCTTTTTGAATGGATTTGTTATGTTTAGGTGGATGGATTTTCCCAAAGGCTCTTGGAAACGCCTCTTTATCTCCCATTATCCAGCTTTCAATCATTTTCATGGGGATTGCGGCAATGCCGCGAAATGACTTCGCTTGAAATCCATGAAGAATATCCGTTTTTATCTCGTCGTATCTTTTTTTACATGCATGTTCTTTTCGTGCGTCAATGCCACTTTCCTTATCGGCGTCTATATATAAAACGCATCCGTCACACTTTTGCTGCATTGCTTCAACGCTTAAAAGATATGCACGAATTCCATGTCCTTTTAGTTTATGACCATGCGGTTGCAAACGTGGCCGTTTATGTTTATGACTGGACGTTTGCAGTTCTATACCTGCCCGCGTCAACAACTTCATCATTAGTTCTCCACCACCTAATATTTTGCGGATGTAAATCTGGACGGGGCCCTCCTCTACAGTTCCCGTTTGATAATTAACAATTCCGCAATCCGTCGGGCCTTCTCCCTGTAATAACAGTTTCAGCATCAGCATTCCTCCGTGAAGCCCTTCATAAAATCCTTCCCACGGTTCAGCATTGCTTCGCCCGGATAGAGATAGGCCAATTCTTCCTTGATATCTTTTAGGTCTAAAAAGTTTACGCATTGGGTAAAACCGTTTATATCTCGATACAGGCAACGAATCTCCTCCGGCTTCGCATAGTCCAACAAAACAGTGCTGTGCGTAGTTAGGATAATTTGCTGCTTGTTGTTTTGGCTATACTCCCGCAAAAACTCCATAAGAATTGCAATATTGCTGGAGTTGATTCCGTCCTCAACCTCATCCAGCAAAATGACGCCACCGCTTTTATTCAGGAAAGGCAATGCAAATAAAGCTACAAGGCGCAAGACGCCGTCACTGATTCCACCGGATTGAACCGTGATAGGGTGCTCGTTGAACTGCTCAGTGGTTTCCAAATGTGCCCATCCTGCCCGTCCCGAGCCGGAACGAACAGATTTTACAGATTTCATTTTAGGGAGCACTTTAGTCAATGTATTTAATAATGCTTCTCTTTCATTTCCATTCAACTTGTAAATGAGATTTGGCAATTTTTCACCGCTAAATCCTAAAGAACGCTCCTGCCCGCGAGCGCTGCGTCTCATGTCCTTTGGTGTAAGTAGGTCTAATGGCTCCGTTTCCAAAAAGAAATGCTTAATAGCGTAAAGGTGTGGGAATTGCTCGCGTCGTTTTTCATCAATAAAACGGATCAGAGAAGAAGAATATTCGCCCACAGGAATGGATTCTACATCGCTGTGTCGCTCATTCTTTCTGAAGCCTTCTTTCGAATCATAAGCTAAGATCATCTGTGCCTTTGCATTATAGATAGATGGCCATGTAACTTTCTCTGAACGTAATGTTATTTTATTTTCTGTTTTATTGACCACGAACGTAATATTCCAGGAAAGGCTATCAAAAGGGTTCTGTTCATTTTCAAATTCCATACTAAAAGAAATAGTTTTTTGAAATTTTGGGAATAACTTTGAAACAATGTCGTCTGCGCTCATTCTACGGTCTTTCATAAAATCATCCACCGTGGAGGTACAACAATATTTCAAAAATATTAATGCCTGCAAGATAGAGCTTTTTCCAGAAGCATTGTCTCCGACGATAACAGTCATATCTTTTGAGAAATAAATATGAGCATCATCGAATGTCTTAAAATTGTCTATGAATATTTCAGTCAGTTTATATGGAATAGGGAGTTTTGATAAATTATTATCAGCTGTACGATTCATTACGAAACCTCCTTATGATATGAGTATTTCAACAATCCTTCCGCGCTTTCTTCTTTCGGGTCGTTTGTACCGAGCAGCCCTCGGAAGGCGCGGGCAAGGATGGCTTTTTTTGTTAGGGCGATTTTTTCGAGGAGGCGCTCGGCGACTTCCTTTGCTTTCTGTTCGCACTTGAAGATAGCGTCAAGAATGCGGACGACTTCTTTTTGCTCGGGGAGTGTGGGAACTGTTATTAAAACTGCTTTAATATCGCGCAAGTGCAAATTGGGAAGTCCAATGCCGGTTAAGTGTTCATCAAACTGTTGCTTGCATGCAGGACTATTGACTATATGTAACAAATAACTTGGAATGATTTGCTCTTTATTAGGACGCAAAACTGCTAATGTAACATAAATATCAAAAACTTTATCCACATCGACTATCGCAGCAATACCAGTCGTTCCGTTTTTCGCTAATAAGACGTCATCTTTTTGGGGTGCCAATCGTTTGTATAATTCCTCATGCAATGATGGGACGATATATTTTATATGTCTCCAATCAATATAGCCTTGTGTAACATCTTTTGAGGAAATGAAGGGTATTCCTTCCTCGGCAGTGCAATATGTTGGCGTTTGATGTGTACCGTCAGTAATCTTCATAGAACAAACGTCTTGTAATGTTTGTTCTTTCCAACCATCCATTCCAACTCCATGCTCTTCGCGCCACTTCTTCGTCAGTTCGCCCGTGAATGCCTTGTGCAGCAAGGCGGTTTTGCGTGTGGGGAAGGTGTCGATGGTGGCGCGGATTTTTTCGGCGGCGGCGTCGAGCTTTGAGAAAAGCGATTCGATGCGGGCGACAATGCGTTGTTGTTCGGGGAGTGGGGGGAGGGGGAAAGGCATTTCGTTCATTTTTGCTTGCGTTAATTTCAATCGTGTTGTACCGCTTACATAATTGACATAGTCAAATTGATTCAGATAATGAAGCAAAAAAAGATTTCCAATATTGCCATACAACGAACGTAAAATATGAGCATGATTATTTACCCATGCAGGTCCTTCGATAATGTACGCTTTGTTTTTTTCGGCATCTAAAAAAGGCGCTCCATCCTCACCAAGTAATACTAATTGTTCATCTGTTAAGTATGTGTCAATCCATCCGACTTGACCTGTTGCCCCATAATAAGGAATATTTCCTTCGCGGTTTTTGCGTTCTGCCGCATTTACGGGTTGACGATATTTGTCCAAACATTCCGCGCCACCACTTAAAAGCCGCGTCCATACCCAATTCTCCGGCACTTCATACGGCCATTCCTCGCGCGTCAGGATTTGCGGCGCGTTTTTTTGTTTTTTCAAGCCGTTTCTCCTCCGTCGTCATACAGATATTCATTGATCTCCAGCACGATGTTTTTCAGCTCGCCTTGGAATACCTTGTTGATTTTCTCGAAGCCGCCTTTTTCCCTGAAGCGCCCGTCTTCGTCAAATACGTCTATGTTCAGCACGGACTCGTTCATCAGATATTGCTCCATGCGTTCGAGCCAGTTCAGCTCCAGCTTCGAGAATTTGTGCGCCTTTCTGAGCCGGTCCACGGCGCGGCGGATTTTCGCCTCGTGGCCGATCAGCTCCGCGCCTATGGCGTAGCGGCGAATCAGTGTGATGATGTCGGCGACGATCTCTTCGTTTTTCATTTCGGAGATCGCGGTATTGAGCTTTTGCACGGTGAAGCCTTCGCGGTCGAGGGCGAGGCGCAGATTTTTCAGGCTTTCCCTTGTCAGGTCGCGGGGGCGCGTGCAGACGATGTTCAGCGCGGCGATTTCATTCCGATTGGTTTTGACGTAGTCGGCAAAGGCGTCAAGATAGTCCTCAGGGCGTTCCTTGTTTTCCCCGAAGCCGCGTGTATGGCCGGTCAGCTCGTCGTCATGCCAAGAGAGAACAACCGGCTTGATCGCGTATTGGGCCTTCTGCATCCAGCGGATGGCGTCGGCGTATGCCGTCAGCCGCTTTTTCGCTTCCTGCGGCTTTTGTCCGCGGATTTCTTCGATGACCTGCGCGGGCGTTTTCCCGCCCGCCATGCTGACGAAATGCTCCATGCTTTCGTCGTTCATGTTGCGCCGTTTGCGCTGCATTTTGGCGAGAATCTGGTCGATCTGGTACCGGATTTGCTTTTCGTCCTCCATGATTTCAAGCCCGTCCAGAAGCTGGCCGAGGGTCACAGCGGGGTTGGCCGCCACCGGCTTCATGGTGTTCACTTCTTCGAGAGAATCATAGACGCCCACGGGGTCGTAGATTTCAAAGTGGGTTTTGTGGATTTCTGGGCAGAGGCGTGTCGCGCGGCCCATCATTTGCTCGAACAGGATGCGGCTCCGGACCCGGCGCATGAAGACAAGCGCCGTGATTTCCGGCACGTCGATGCCCGTGGTCAGGAGGTCGACGGTGACGACGACGCTGGGGAATTCCTCGTTTTTGAAGCGCTTGATGGCTTCCTGCACTTTCTTCGGATTGCCGCCGCCTACGCTGCCGGTGATTTTCATGATGGCGTCGTTGGCCACGCCGCGCTTGGCGTAAATCTCTTTGAGAATCGAGACGATCTTGTCTGCATGCTGGTCGTCCACGGCGTAGATCAAGGTCTTGCCCTGCGTGCGCGGGCTTTCCGGGTCGACGTCGCGGGCGATTTCTTCCAGCACAACGCGGTTGAAATTGTCGTTGACGATTTGCCGGTTGAAATTGTCAATGTCAAAGTCGAGTTCGTCGGCGAGAAGTTCGCTGTTTGTTACTTCGCCCGTCACGGGGTCGTAGACGGCCACGATATCGCCCTTTTTGTAATGGATGCCCTCTTTGCCGAGCTTCGTGGTCAGCACATGGGGCGCGTCGTGGTCGACAAGGTAGCCCTCGATGACGGCCTCGCGGTAAGTGTATTTGAAAACGGGCTGCCCGAAAATCTCGGTGGTCTGGAGCGCGGGCGTTGCCGTCAGCGCGACGCGCACCGCGTCGAAGTATTCGACGACGCTCCTGTATTTGCTCTGGTAGTCGCGCTGGTCGCGGTAGAGGATTTCCTCGTCGCCCATTTCCCTGTCGAGGATGTAGCCGCGATGGGCTTCGTCGATGATGACAAGGTCGTAGTCGGTGACGGCGGGGACGGCGTCCTCGTCGTTGTAAAGAATCCGCTTGACCATGCTCTGCACGGTGGCAATCTGGATGCGCGTTTCCGTGTCAACGGTCTTTTCGTCCAGTCCTTTGATATTGTAAATGTCGTCGAGAGTCATCAGTTCTTCGAGCTTGACTTCCTTGAATACGTCCTGCGCCTGTTCGCCGAGGGCATTGCGGTCGACGAGGAACAGGATGCGGCGGAATCGCTCCGTTTTGAGGAAGCGGTAAATCATGCCGAGGACGGTACGGGTTTTGCCCGTGCCCGTCGCCATGGCCAGCAGGACGTTTTGCCGGCCGCCGACGATGGCGTCCTCCGCCGCTTTGATGGCGCGGAGCTGGTAATCGCGGAGATTCAGCCCGTCTTTGTCGCGCAGGAGGTCAAAGGACATTTCGGCGAGGTTTTTGTTCCCTTGATCGACGTCCTTTTGCAGCAAGGCCTCGATTCCTTCCGGCCCGATCCAGCCGTGCAGGGCTTTCGGCGCGTTGTCCGGGCGGCGCAGGTCGAGGAACCAGACACCGGATTTCGTTTCGTATTGCGCGAGGTACGGTCTGCCGTTGGTCGCGAAGACAAACGGGACTTTGTAGGCGCCCCACGCACCGACCTGATAGGAGACGTCTTCAGGGCGGATAGTCCGCGCGTATTCCTTGCACTGGTAGTCGATGACGGAGGGGATGTCCTTGTGGGCGGCTTTCGCCTCGATGACGGCGACAAGGTCCAGTCCGACGAAAAGCGCGTAGTCGGCGAAGCCTTTTTTGTTTTTTCCGTCGCCCGTCGGCCATTCGGCGATGGCGAGATTACGACCTTTTTGCGGGCGCGTGCCTCTGGAATGGCGAAGGTGCTCGGTATCGGCTTCCCAGCCGACTTTCCGAAGCTGCTCGTCGATCATATAACGCGTTTCCGCTTCGGAGCGGAGGCGGCTGCCTGCGACTTGTTGCGATTGCTTTTTTCGTTCTTCCGGTTTGACAGGCTCGGCTCCAGCGGCGGTCTTTTCCGCTTCCGCGATGAGCTTTTCCTCTTCGCGTTTTTCGATGTCTTTGTCAATGGCAGTGGATTTTTCCGGCTCCGGCATGACGAAAGGCTGCGGCTGATAACTATAGTCGCCGTAAACACGCATGAACCACTCGCAAAGACTATGCGCCATTTGGAGCAGCGCTTTTGCGTCGTCCGTGGAAGCATAATTCTCATGAGCGGCGTCGTTCCGTTTTTTGCGGAGGGCATGCAAAATATCCGCGAGGTCGCGGGTAATCAGCCCCTCGCGGGAAAGGATGAAAATGCGATTCGCAGCGTCATTTTTTTCGGGCAGTGGGATTCGGTCGTAGGTGAAGATGAGGTTGACGATGGTTTCGCCAATCATGCCAAGCTTCATCAGGCTGGAATTGGAATCGCTGTAGCAGTATTTTTCCGCCAGCTCGCCGAAATTCGCAAGCACGGGGAACTGCTTTTGCAGGAACGCGAAGTTCGATTGCATGAGACTGCCTCCGATACCGATTATACTTAATATTCATAATATCACACAAAACGCCGTGCGACAACGGGAAACGCGCGTGAAAAAGCCGCCGCTTTTTTGAAAAGCGACGGCTTTTGTCGATTCAGCTTATGTCCGTGTTCACCGTGATTTGGTAATAGTCAGAGGGGTGGGCGTCGTAGCCGGCGACGTTTTTCTTCGAGATCAGGCTCATTTGCAGGAACGAGCAGAAGACGTAGCCGTTGTCGTCAAGCAGTGCCTGCTGCATATCGACGGCGATTTTCGCCCGCTTAGCCGGGTCAAATTCTCCGGACAGTTCCTTGGCCAGCGCCTCTAACTTGTCGCTGTGGAAATGGCCGTTGTTGACCGGAGAAGCGTCGAGGCAGCAGGAGGTGAAGAAATATTCCGGATCGCCCGTGGGCGCCGTGACCATCGCGCTGGCATAGACGTCCCAGCCCGCCGGATCCTTGCGGATCTTGTTGTGGCTGGCGGTGCTGTTCACTTCCACGTTGATGCCGATTTTCTTCAAATCGGCCTGCGCGGATTCGGCGAGGAGCGGCAGTTCCAACCGGCTCGGGTAAGTCAGCCAGCGAACCGTGAGCTTTTTCCCGTCCTTCTCGCGGATGCCGTCGCCGTCCGTGTCAATCCATCCGGCGGCTTCCAGGACTTTTTTAGCGCCTTCGAGGTCGAAGCTCTCCGTTTTCACTTTGTCGCCGCCGAAAGCAAAGCCCGCCGGGAATGCGCCCTGACCGGGATAGCCGTTGCCGCGGAGAAGCGTCTTGACGAAGCCCTCTTTGTTGACGCCCATGGCGATCGCCTTGCGGACGGCAGGATCGGAGGTAATCGGGCTCTCGTAGTTCATCCAGAGGAAGAAGGCGCGAGAGGTCGCAATCTGAGAGAAACGGTACTTGTCGTTCTGGAACAGCGGATAGCTTTCGTAGGCCATGCCGTAAGCCGCGTCAATCTCGCCGGACTGGAGTGCCGCCGCCAGCGTGCCGCCGTTGGAGATCGTCCTGATCGTCAGCTCGTCGATTTTCGGTGTGCCGTTCCAATAATTCGCGTTCTTTTTCAGCGTCAGATGGTCGCCGGACTTGCAGTCGGTTGCGATATAGGGACCGGTCCCCGCGACGATCCCGTCTTTGGCGCCCGCTTTGACGTCCACGATGCAGGCGTAGGGATCGCCAAGATAATGAAGCAGCGCGGGGCGGGGCTCCTTCGTCTTTATGATCAGCGTCTGTCCCTTTGCCTCAATGGAATCGATCATCAAATCCTTCGGCGCGCGGTCATGGTTTTTTACCAGTGCCTCCAGGCACTCCTTGACGGCGGCGGCATCCATCGCGCGGCCGCTGTGGAATTTCACGCCGTCTTTCAGCGTCAGTTCCCATGTCAGCGGGTCGGTATTCTTCCAGGAAGTCGCCAGCCACGGCTCGACCTCCATCTTGTCGTTGTAATGGATGAGGGTCTCGCCGACGCCGTAGCGGATGCAGGCCCAGCCGGAATATTCGTCGTGGGGGTTGATAGTCTTTTCAAGATTGTCGGGGGTGAAGGTGGTGTCGCCGACGACCATTTTTTTCGTGGACGCCCCTTTGTCTCCTCCGCCGCCGCAGCCTGCCAGGAGACCGACGGCAAGACAGAGGGCAAAGAGCAAGGCAAGAGTTTTTCTCATGTTGAACCTTCTTTCTGATTATTTTTCCGCCGCGATCGTGAAAATCGGCGTCGGATTATAAAACTCGTCCGGTTCGGGGTAGACGCGCTTCCATACGCCCACGTCCACCGTAACGCGGGAAAATCCCGCGTCGATGAGAAGGCGCAGGTCCCATTCGGGCCGCCGGTTTTGATACGCGCACATTTCCAGCGTGATCTCGTCGCCCTCCGCAAGGAGGTCGGGCGGAATCGTCTTGTGCGCGTGGTTCGGCAGCAGCGCGACGTCTTCCGCGTCAGAGAATTCATGGCAATAGTCCGCGTCGAAATTGATCAATATCCCTCCCTTCGCCAGCAGTTTGTGCCATGAACGATAGGCGTTTTCCAAATCGGGCAGGGTCCATGTCAGATTCCGCGTGACGACGGCGTCGAAGCTTTCCGGCGGAAAGCTCGGACTCTCCGCGTCCATCACTAAAAAATTCACGGGGACGTTGATCGTCTTCGCAAAATCCTCGGCGCGGGAAATCATTTCGGCGGTCAGATCGACGCCTGTGACCGTATGCCCTTCGGCGGCGAGAATGCAGGCCAGAAAACCCGTGCCTGTGCCGACGTCTAAAATGCGAAGCCGTTTTCCCTGCGGCAGATAACGGGAGATTTCCCGCAGCCAAAGCGCGCGCTTTTCGCTCTCGAATTCCCGGAGCCGCTGCTGGAGAAAAGACGGCGCGCGCCGTGTCCAGTAGCTTTTGATGTGATCTTTGAGATTTTCCATGAAAACGCCCCTTCTCTTTTTAGAGTGAAGAGTTAAGAGTGGAGAGTGTAGATATTACGCATATTTATCTCCACTCTTCACTCTCCACACTCCACTCTCATAACACGCTGTCGATCAGCATCTTCGTATATTCCTGCTTCGGCGATTGGACGATCTCGTCCGGCGGTCCTTCTTCCACGATCTTTCCGCGATGCATGACGAGGAGGCGGTCGCAGAAGCTTTGCGCCAGCGCGATATCGTGGCAGATGAACAGGCAGGCCATTCCGCGGCCGCGTATCAGGCGCGAGAGCAGATCGACGATTTCCGCCTGTACGGTGACGTCGAGGGCGGAGGTGGCTTCGTCGCAGAGCAGGAGCTTCGGCTCGATGGCAAGGGCGCGGGCAATCGCCGCCCGCTGGCACTGGCCGCCGCTGACCTCATGGGGATAACGGCGGGCGAAATCCGGCGGGAGGCCGACGGCTTCCAAAAGCCGATCGACTTCCGTGCGAACCTGGGCGCGGGACCGCCCGACGTTCAGAAGACTCTCTCCAATCCCGTCGCCGAGGGTGCGGCGCGGGTCGAAGGATTCCTGCGGCGATTGAAAAATCATCTGGACGGTGCGGAAAATTTGTCGCGCCTCGACGTCCGTGACGTCCTCGCCGTCAAGCAATATCCGCCCTTCCGTCGGATCGAGCAAGCGGGCGATCATGTTCGCGACGGTGCTCTTGCCGCTGCCGGACTCGCCGATCAGTCCGACACATTCCCCTGCGGAAATGTCGAAGCTGACGCCGTCCACTGCAAGGAAATCGCTTTGCCCGTTCCGCGTAAATATTTTTTTGAGGTTTTGTAGCTGCAAAATCGGCGTCGTCATGCGCTCCTCCGCAATTTCGGCACAGCCGCCGTAAGTTTTTTTGTGTATTCCTGCACAGGATGCTCCAGCACGTCCCGCGTATCGCCGCTTTCCATGATTCGCCCGTCCTTCATCACGATCACGCGGTCCGCCATCGCGCGGACGACGCCGATATTGTGGGTCACTATGATAATGGCCGCATGGTACAGTTCCCGGATCAGGAGCATTTCCTCGACGGCCTGCTTCTGCACGGAGACGTCGAGGGCGCTGGTGGGCTCGTCCGCCAGCAGCACGGACGGATTCAGCAGCATGGCGGCGGCAATACCCACGCGCTGCATCATACCGCCGGACAGCTCGAAGGGATAGCTATCGAGGATTCGCGCGGCGTCCTCGAAGCGGAGTTTTTGCAAAAGCTCCGCCGCCTTTTCGTGAAAGCCGGCTTCCGAAATGTTTTCGTGGGCGGAAACCGCTTCGTAAAGCTGCGCGCCCACAGTGCGGATGGGGCAGAAGGACGCTCCCGCGTTCTGGAAGATCATCGCGAGCTCCGGCCCGGAAAGCCGCCGTAGTTCTTTCTCGGAAAGGTCGGGGAGATTTTGCCCCCTGTACCATATATCGCCGCGGGTCACGACGCCTCCCGGCGGGAGGAGCCCCATCGCCGCTTTCAGGAGCGTGCTCTTGCCGCTGCCGGACTCGCCGACGACGCCGAGGATTTCCCCTTCGCGCAGGGAAAAACTGACGTCACGGACGACGGGGACGGCGTTATAATTCACGGTTACCCGATTATAATGTAATATTTTTTTCATTGTCGTATCCTTTTTTAGATAGGAGATAGGAGTTAGGAGTGAGGAGTGATTACAGGATCATGCAACAACTCCTCACTTCTATCTCCTAACTCCTAACTTTCATCTTTGGGTCCATCCAGTCCCGTACCGCGTCGCCCAGCAGGTTGAAGACCATCACGGTGACGAAGATCGCTATGCCGGGAGCGAAGACCGCCCACGGGACCGTTTGCAGGAGTCCCCGCGTCTCGCTCATCATGCTGCCCCATTCCGGCGTCGGCGGCTTTGCGCCGAGACCGAGGAAGGAAAGCCCTGCCAGCTCCATCATCATGGTGCCAACGTCCAGCATCGCCGTCACTAAGATCGGCCCCGAGATATTCGGCAGGATGTGTTTCAGGATGAGCCGGGACGTAGAGCACCCGGCGAGCCGCGCCGCTTTCAGATAGGTAGTTTCCCGCACGGCCAGCGTCTGGCTGCGGGCGATTCGCGCGTACTTCGGCCACGAGACGGCGGCGAGGGCGAGAATCGCGTTGTGCAGGCCGCCGCCCAGGACGCCCGCCACCGCCAACGCGAAGACGAGACCGGGGAAAGCAAGGCAGAGGTCGGAAACGCGCATCAGAAGATGGTCCGCCCGTCCCCGCGCCCAGCCGCAGAAAACGCCGATTGCCGTGCCGAGGGACGTGATAATCGCCACCAGGAGAAACGTGGAAAAAATGCTGACGCGACTTCCCGCGACGACCCGCGAGAGCATATCGCGCCCGTAGCGGTCCGTGCCGAAGATGTGCGCTGCCGACGGCTGCTGAAGCGCCGCGTCGAGATTTTGAAGATACGGGTCGCAGGGACAAAGGCTTTCTGCAAAGATCGTGACGACAATCAAGAGCGCCGCCATCGCGCCGAAAACGTACAGCCGCGTTTTGCCGCTGGGGCCGCGGATAACCGCCTCGCGAATCGTCGGTTCAGACGTCGGCATTACGCTCCACCTCCAGGCGTACCCGCGGGTCTAACACAAGATACAAGAGATCGGCGGCGAGATTTACGCCGACGTAGATGATGGCCATCCAGACGACGTAAGCCTGGATCAGCGGATAGTCGCGCATCATGATCGCGTCCACCGCTAATTTCCCCACGCCGTCCCACATGAAAATCGTCTCGACGATGGCTGTCCCGCCTAAGAGTGAGCCGACGGAGAGCGTCAAGAGCGTCACGATGGTCAGCAGCGACGAGCGCAGCACGCTTTTCGTGAGGATGACGCCGTCCGCCACGCCACGCGCCTTCGCCCCCGTCACATAGTCCTTCGACAGCTCGTCCAATACCGCCGCCCGCACTTGTCGGAGATACTTCGCCGACATGGCGATCGTCAGCGTCAGCGTGGGCATGACCGCGCCCGCCGGCGTTACGCCGCTGGCGATGACGGGCAGCCAGCCGAGGCGGACGGCGAAAAAGTGCATCAAGAGCAGCGCCACAAAAAAATTCGGCATGGAATTGCCGATAAAGCTGGCGAGGCGCACGACAGCATCCAGCAGGGAACAGGCGGAACGCGCGGAAGCGTTTCGGGCCGTCTGCGCCTTTTGATGGGCGACGGCGGAGATTACGCCAAGCGGTATCGAAACCGCGACGGTCAAAAGGATGCTCGCCGCTGCAAGCAGAAGCGTGGCGGGCAGCTTCGACAGGAACGTGCCGAGCACGTCCTTGCCGGACACGAAGCTTTTGCCCATGTCGCCCGTGATCATATTGCCGAGCCACGAAAAATACTGAACGAGAAACGGCCGGTCGAGTCCGAGCCTCGCCCGCGCCGCGTCCAAAGTCTCCTGCGATACGGCGGCGCCCACGCCCGAATACATCTCCGTGATCGCGTCGCTGCCTGCCAGCCGCATCAGGGCGAACGAAAGAAACGTGATTCCCAAAAGCACGGGAACAAGAGACAAAAAACGCTGCAGAACGTAGTGCTTCATTCGTCCAAAACCTTTCCGACAACTTTTTCATAACGAAGAAATCAAAAACAGTTTACTCTGCCTTTTCATCTTCGCACAAGCTCCCACAGGGGATTTTGGATTTGCTGCAGCCAGAGACGTTTATCGCCGAATATAAAAATACCCCGCAGGGCTTTCCCTGCGGGGTATTGCTGCTGACGGAGGCTGTAACAGAAACTGTTATTGTTACAGATTTATGCTGAGACCGCCGAGGTCGGAGAACGCTTCGGAGCCGGGAAGAGCCGCGCCGGCGAAGGAGGCCGTCTCGTAGAATTTTCCCTGCACCGTCAGCCGAGTCACGCGGACGTGCTGACTTTCCGCCTGCATGGCGCGCATTTGCTCCAAGAGCCGCTGGGCTGCCTGCTTCATATGTTCCTTGTGCCGTTTGTGGCGGTTCGACCAGAAAGCGCCCTTGCTTCTTTGGCGATACACGCTGTCGCCCTGTCCGCCCTGCAGTTCCGAGTACCAGCTGTCGCCGCGATACTCGCTCCTCTTCGCGCCGAATTGGTAAACCACATAACTTCCGGTGCGTGCGCAGAGCGGGTTGCTGAGGGCGAAATCTTCCCGCAGCTTCCCAAGCACCCAATCTTCATACTCGGAGCTGTCCTTCATCGCGGCGAATCCTTCGTCGGAGATAAAGACGGAGGCTGCACGGTTCGCCTGTGTCGGATTTACGGGAAGATCGGAGATTTTCCCGTAGATATAACTTTTGTATTCGGTCATCGTCATTTCTGTCGACGTCCTCGTCGTTGTGACGCTGACGGTTTGCACGCGCGTCCGCACGGAGATCAGCGTTTCCGCGAAGCTCATGCCGGAGGAGGCGTTCTGTGCCTTCGACGACAGCGTCGGAAGCAGCGTTTTCATCACGTTCAGGCCGTGGGCGGCGCTGGACATTTTCGTATTGTTCATATCGGTATGCTCCTTTCAGTAGTTCCTTAGAATCCGCCTGTCATGCTGCCCATGCCGCCGCCGAGCCCCGCCAGCAGGAACTCCGCCGGGACGCCGAAAATCGGCATATCGGAAGCGGTGTGGAAAAGACCCGCTTGCCGCGCTCTCGCCGAGCGAATCGCCGCAAGCTGCTCGCTCATCTTTTCGAGCATCCGCTTTTGGGCGTAATATTTTTCTTCCGCTTCGGCCATCTGCTTCTTCTTTTGCGCGCGCATCTTCATTTGGCTGTCCTGCGATTTTTCTTCGAACACGCTGCGGGAGTTCTCCGCGCTGCCGAAGCCGTATTGCTTGCTCCAACTCCAGCCTTCATATTCTACTTTTGTTGCGCCGATTTTGCGGGTGCAATACGTGCCGCCCGTGCCGAGCAGGGGACTGTAATAGGAACGGTCAACAGCAATGTCGTCCAATAATTTCCTTTCATATTCCGGATCGTTTTTCAGCCGCTCCCAGCCCGCGTCGGTGATCGTGATGGATTCTTCGTCGTTATAGCGGTTCGGGTGCCACGGAATCGCGGCGAGTTTCTCCTCTAAATATGCCTTGTATTCGTCCATCGTCATTTCGGCGGTGGATTTCGTTTCCGCGACGGTTTCCGTTTTCTGCGCCTCGTCCGCCGATTGCAGCGCGGCCAGCGTGTCCGCGAAGGACGCGGTTTGCGTCGCCTTTTCGAGGGCGTTTTGCATTTGCGCCTGCAGTTTGACAAGCGACAAGTCTAAACTGCTCATGCCGCCAAACAGCATAGAATAGCTGCTCATTCTCATAATAAATGCTCCTTTTCAGGGGCATCCATGCCAAGGTTTTATCAGTCCGTTTCAAAAACAGGTTGTGGATTTTCCCGCTTTACGCCGCCCGTTTTCGTCGTAAGGAAAACAGCGCCGTTCGGCAGGATTTTTTGTGTCATGGTGGAAGACGCCGAAGGGGGCGTAAAAATGCCAGCCCAGTTTTCAGCCAGCGCGTTCGTCTGTTTTTGCAGGATCAACTGTTGGATATATTCCTGTTGTTCGCGCCGGCGTTTAAACTTTTTCTCACGCTGCGCTTTTTGCGCCGCCTCGATTTGGGCTTTGCGTTCCGGCGTTTCCGTACCGCCGCCGATATAGTAGACCGTTCCGTCTTCGTGGATTGCCACGCCGCACGGCTCGTAGGTCAGCCCCATAGCCGCAGATTCCGCCTTCCACTTTGGGATGTTGTCGAACCAATATTGGATTTTGGCTTCGTAATAGCTTGCCGTCTCTCTGTTGGCCGCCATCTCGTCCAAAATGTTCGGCGCAATCACAAGATCGTTCCCGCTCATGCTGCGTCCGAGGGCATCCATGCTTTCCTGATCCTTTTTGAAGTATTTGGCGGTGACGCGCATCCCGAATTTCGTTTCCAGATGTTTCGCATAGGCGCCGCTGTCCGCGAAGGTTTCCGGCTCCACTGTCGTCGTCGGTATATAGCCTGACAATGAGCGAAGCAGCTCCAATTCATCCCATGCCGCATTTTCGGATTCAAATGAATTGCTCGTCATTGTTTGGATAGCGGTCAGCATATCCGTGAAGGATTTGCCGCCGCCGACGCGAAGCAGGTTCCCCGCAAGCTGCGGGTTAACCGAAAAAGTGCTTAGCGCTCCCGTGCTGTTGCAAATGGCATTTTCCATATTCTCCTTTCCGCGGCCTGTCTGTCGATTGAGGCCGCGCCGATTCCTGTTTGCAGTCCATCGGCGTCGTTGTGGATTCGGCTGAAATCGTCTCAACGGACTCTCATAGACATCACCTCCTGTCCATCTTATCGGGTAATTTTCAGAAAACTTAATAGGAAAAAGGAACGTTTCGGAGCGAAAAATCTGTCGTTCGCGCCGTGAAGTTTTTTCTTATCGGTTGCGGAGATGGCGTGTTATGCGTATAATATGTGAGAATGCGTTTGTAAAGGAGCGTTGTATCATGACGAAGAAAATCACGGTGATTCCCGGCGACGGGATTGGCAAAGAAATCACGGAGGCGGCGGTGGCCGTCCTGAAGAAAGCGGACGCGAAATTTGGGCTTTCGCTGGAATATGATTATCACGACGCGGGCGGCACGGCCTACGACAAGTTCGGCACACCCCTGCCGGAGGAGACGCTGGCGGCGGCCAAGGCGTCGGACGGCGTATTGTTCGGCGCGGTGGGCGGCGACAAATGGGACAGCGTGGAGCCGGCGCTTCGTCCGGAAAAGGCGATCCTCGGACTTCGGAAGGGCCTCGGCCTTTATGCGAACCTGCGCCCGGTGAAGGTGGCGGACGCGCTGGTCGGCTATTCGCCGCTGAAGCCGGAGCTGGTCAAGGGCGTCGATCTCGTGATCGTGCGCGAGCTGATTGGCGGCATCTATTTCGGCGACCGCTGCGAATCGGAAATGAAGAACGGCGCGGAGCGCGCCTGGGACCTTGAGAATTATTCCGTGCCGGAAGTGGACCGCATCGCGCGGCTCGCTTTCGAGACGGCGAAGCTCCGGCGGGGCAAGGTCACGTCGGTGGACAAGTCGAACGTCTTGGCGACTTCGCGGCTTTGGCGGCGCACGGTGGAGAAGGTACATGAGGACTACAAGGACGTCGCGCTCGACCATCTCTATGTGGACAACTGCGCGATGCAGCTGGCGGTGCGCCCGACGCAGTTTGACGTGATCTGCACGGGCAACCTCTTCGGCGACATCCTGAGCGACGAGGCGGCGGTCATCGGCGGCTCCATCGGCATGATGCCCAGCGCCAGCATCGGCGAGCAGACGAGCCTGTTCGAGCCGATTCATGGCTCCGCGCCGGACATCGCCGGCAAGGGCATCGCGAATCCCATCGGCACGATTCTTTCCGCCGCGATGCTGCTCCGCTATTCGCTGAAAGAGGAAGCGGCGGCGAAGGCGGTAGAGGACGCCTGCTCGAAGGCGCTGGAGGACGGCTACCGTACGCCCGACCTTTGGGCGGAGGGCTTCAGGAAGGCGAACACGGAAAGCATGACGCAGGCGATTCTCGATCGGCTGTGAGGGAAAATGATTTAAGGTTTAGGGAGGATAACTATGTTTTGTCCAAATTGCGGCCGGGAGCTTTTCCCCGGAGAGACGATCTGCCCCGCATGCTCCAGGGCGTTTGTTTCGAGGTATAGCCGCGACACGGTGATGTTCCTTTGTATTATCGGCTTCCTTGGGCTTTCCGGGCTTCATCGCTTTTATGTGGGGCGCTGGAAAGGCGGCGTGCTGTTTCTTTTGACCGGCGGCCTTTTCGGCATCGGCACGATTATCGATTTGGTCAAGATATGCCGGAACGAGTTTGAGGATGAAGACGGGCTGCCGATTCGTTCGTAATCGGCAGGAAAGGGGAAAGCAGTATGAAAGGCGCACAGGCGGTTGTCGAGTGCTTGGCTGAGCAGGGGACGGAAGTCGTCTTCGGTTATCCGGGCGGCATGATCTTGCCTTTGTACGATGCGCTTCGCGACGACAAGCGTATCCAAAATATCCTGGTGACGCACGAGCAGAACGCGGCTCACGCGGCGGACGGCTACGCCCGCGCCAGCGGAAAGGTCGGCGTCTGCATCGCCACGTCCGGACCGGGCGCGACGAATCTCGTATCCGGCATCGCGACGGCTTTCATGGATTCGATTCCGATGGTGGCCATCACCGGGCAGGTGGATACGGCGCTTTTGGGGCGCGACGCGTTTCAGGAGACGGACATCGTCGGCGTGACCATGCCGGTCACGAAGCACAATTTCAAGATCAAGGACCCGAAACAGCTTGTGCCCGCCGTTAGGGAGGCGTTCGCCATCGCGCGGGCGGGGCGGCCCGGCCCGGTGCTGATCGACGTGCCGCGCAACGTGCTTTTGGCGGAAGTGAACTACGCGCCGGAAGAACCGAAAAAGAAGACGTACCGCAAGCCGGACGCGGACTTCCTGATTTGCGCGGCGGAGGCGGAGGACGTGATGCTGCACGCGAAGCGTCCTGTGGTCATCGCGGGCGGCGGCGTCATTTCCGCCAACGCGTCGAAGGAATTCCAGAAATTTGTTGAGAAATACCGGTTCCCGGTGGCGGAAACCCTGATGGGCATCGGCGCGCTGCCTTATTCGCACCCGCAGCTTTTAGGCTTCGCGGGTATGCACGGCAAGAAGGCGGCGAACAACGCCATCGCGGCGGCGGATCTGATTATCGCCGTGGGGAGCCGTTTCGCCGACCGGCAGACGGGAAATCTTGACAAATATACGAAGAACACGAAGTTTATCCATATCGACATCGATCCGGCGGAGATCGACAAAAATATCGCCAGCTCCATCGGGCTGGCGGGCGACATGAAGACCATCCTCGACCTTTTGATGAAGCGCAAGCCCATGACGAATTTAGACGCGTGGTGGGAGCGCATCGAAAGCTGGCGCGAGGAATACGCGTACGATTACAACGTGACGCGGCTGACGCTGCCCTGGGCGCTGCATCATGTGGCGCGGGCGACGGCGGGCAAGCCCTTCGCGTTCGCGACGGACGTGGGGCAGCATCAAATGTGGTGCGCGCTGCATCTCCATATCGAAGAGCCGCGCACATGGCTGACCTCGGGCGGGCTCGGCACGATGGGCTTCGGACTTCCGGCGGCGGAGGGCGCGCAGCTCGCTTTCGGAAAGAAGCGGCGCGTGATTCATGTGGCAGGGGACGGCGGCATCAAGATGACGGGCAGCGAGTATTACACGATTGCGCGGCTCGGCCTGCCGGTGATTTCCCTGATCGTGGACAATACCAGCCTTGGCATGATCCGCCAGCTGCAAAAAGTCTTCTACGATGAGCGCTATACGGCCTGCGAGTTCGATTATCCGATGGATTTCGTCGGCTACGCCAAGAGCTTCGGCATCGAGGCGGAGGAAGTCTCGACGCCGGACGATTTCGCGGACGCTTTCGACAAGGCGCTGGCCGCGGACGGACCCCGCGTCATCGTGCTGCATATCCACCGGAGCTTCGTCGAGCCGATGACAAAGGGCGGAGCGAGAATCAACGAGTTCGTAGACTTCAAATAACCCCTTGCCGGTTCTCTTTCCGCCATACTGTGTCAGATGACGTTCGACGTAGCGGGATACTACGTCGTCACGTCATCTTCCTTGTCTGGCGAAAAGATTCCTCGGCAATGGGGGTGGCTTTGACGAACCATTTTCGGTGTGTTATAGTGGGCGTACGGAAGGGAATATTATAATGCCAATTCGATTGGAAGAAATCGTCGCGCTGTGCAGGCAAGGAGAACTTCAATGGACCAGCCATGTCCAGCAACGAATTGCACAGCGCGGCATAACACGGCAAGAAGTAAAAGAAGCAATTATCGCGGGAGAGATTATCGAAGAATATCCAACAGATTATCCATTTCCCAGTTGTCTCGTATTGGGAAAGAATCATCTTCATGTCGTTTGCGGCATAGGCGAAAAAAGGTTGTGGATCATTACGGCGTATCATCCGGCAGAAGACCAATGGGAGCCGGATCTAAAAACACGAAAGGGGAATCGGGCATGACTTGTTTTATGTGTAAAGGCGATATGGAAGAGAAATTGACGACGTTCATGGTTGATCTCGGCCAATGTATTATCATCGTCAAGAATGTGCCGTCCCACGTGTGCCGTCAATGTGGAGAAGTATCTTACAGCGACGAGGTTTCTGCGCGTTTGGAAACAATCGTGGAGACGATGAAACAATCGCCCGTTGAAATTTCCGTTTCCAATTATGCGGCTTGATAGGAAGTTATTTTAGCGACAAGGGGCGATAGGAGTGCTTCAGGTTTACACAGGCGCGGGCAAAGGGAAGACGACGGCGGCGATCGGCCTCTTGATTCGCGCCGTCGGCGCGGGCATGCGCGTCTATATGATGCAGTTCATGAAAGGGCTTGCCTACAGCGAGCAGGACGTCCTGCGCGGCTTCTCGCCGCAGGTCGTGCTCTCGACTACGGGCAAGCCCTTTTTTGTCGCGAAGGAAGGCATGCTGACCGAGGAGGAGCGTGCGGCATGGGGCGACGGCGTCGTCGTTTTCGAGCCGGGCAAGCCGCCGCAGGATTATGTGGAAATGATCGCGGCGGGTTTCGACGAAGCGGCGCGGGAAATAAAATCGGGCAAATACGGCCTCGCGATTCTCGACGAGGTGAACGTCGCGATGTTTTTCGGGCTGTTGGATCGGGCAAGGGTGGAGCGGCTGCTGGATGAAGCGCCGAAAGAAACGGAGCTGGTGCTGACGGGACGGAACGCGCCGGACTGGCTCATGGAACGGGCGGACCTCGTGACGGAAATGCGCGAGGTCAAGCATTATTACCAAAAGGGAATCGAGGCGCGCAAGGGAATCGAGAATTGAAGCTGTAAGGAGGACAAAATTATGCCGATATTTCGGCGGCCTATGCTTGCACTGGCAGCGATCGCGCTGGCAGTGCTTTTTGCGGGCGCGATGCTGTTTCATGACACGGAGAAGGCGGTGCCGCTGGACGCGGGTGTGCGTTCACCGGAGGAGCAGACGGTTATCGTCTATGTCAGCGGCGCGGTGATGAAGCCGGGGGTTGTCTCCATGCGAAGGACGGAGCGGGTGGAACAGGCGCTGGCAGCTTGCGGCGGCGTCCTTCCGCAGGCCGACCTTGCGAACGTGAACCTCGCGCAGCCGCTGAAGGACGGTATGCAGATCCGCGTGCCGGAGCGCGCGGACGCGGGCGGCAGCGCGGCGCATCTGGCGGAGACGGACGGGAAAATCCATATCAACACGGCGGACGAAAAGAAGCTCGACGAGCTTCCCGGCGTCGGACCGATTATGGCGAAGCGGATCGTCGAGTACAGGAACGAGCACGGGCCGTTTGAATCGGTGGAAGATTTGGCGAAGATACGCGGCATCGGCGAGGAAAAGCTGGCGAAGATACGGGAAAAGGCGGAACTGTGAAGAAAGGATTATATAGTGGCGCAAATAACGGACGTGACGGAAGAGTACAAAAATAACGCCAATCCTGAAGAGGGGATTTTGGCGTTTGAGGACGGGTATGAACACAGTTCGCACATGGATGAAATCGAAACGGCACGATGGCTGTATAAGACCTTTGGCGGGAATTTGATATTGCTCAAGGAAAGCCAACGGCAAGGCGTTAAGACAGCGGATTATTTGTGGAATGATCGGCTGTGGGAGAGAAAAGGAATTTCGTCAAGTAAATATGGGACGATAGATTTGCGAATCCGAAAAGCATATGGGCAGATTATGGAGAAGCGTGGCGGCATAGTGCTGGATTTTTCTGCCTGCAGGTTAAGAATGGAAAAAATCATAAGCTATACCACTAAAAGCTTGAAAGAACGTGCGCATGGACAAACAGATGTTATCATCAAACATGGATCATCATATATAGTTTTGCGGGCAAAAAAATAATGAGCGCTGTCGACCCCGGTCCCGAACCGGACCAGGATGCAACGCTCATTTCTAAGTTATTTATAGCATATCGTAAAATGTTTTGCAAGAATTTTTTCGTAGGGGGCGATAAGGTGAAAATCGGGCAGCAGCAGCTTTCTTATCTTTGCGTGCTGCTTTTTTCGTATGTGCTTGGCGTTTTGGCGGCGGGGCGGTTTATGGAGAGCGCCTCGTCTTTTGCGTTTTTAGGGCTGCTTCTTGTCGGGGCGGTTCTTTTGTCTTGGACGGTGCGTCTGTCTTTCACGGAGAGCGTGCGGCTCTGGGGCGCAGGCGCGCTCCTCTTTTTTGTGCTCGGCATGGTGCGCGCCCTGATGGCGCTGCCGATTCCTTCAGACGATATTTCCCGATGGGACGGGAAAACGGCGAATATTTCCGGCGTGCTATGCGAGGCGCCGCAAGTCACACCGACGGCGGAGGGGGTGCGCGTCCGCTATCTCGTGGACGTCCGGCGCGCGGGCGAGGAGGACGCGACGGGCGGGATACATATTTATGCTACGGCGAAAAGCGAAAGCGAAGTGACGGCGCGGACGGGCGACTTCGTTTCGGCGCGGGGACGCGTGCTGAAAATCCGCGGCTACAAAAATCCCGGGATGCTCGATATGGAGCGGCTGATGCGGGCACGGGGCGTTACGGCACGACTTCACGCCGGCAAGGCGGGGGTCGAGGTCGCGCCGGGCGATGGCGGGTTCCGACGAAGCGTCGATGAAGTGCGCGCCCATTACCGCGCGAAAATGCGCGAGGCGATGCCGGAGGCGGACGCGGCGGCGGTGTTCGCTATGGTGTTCGGCGGATACGAAGGCCTGCGTCCGGAACTGGTGGAGGCATTCACCGCCACGGGTCTCGTGCATATCCTGTCCGTTTCAGGCTCCCATATTACGCTTTTGGCGGGGCTGGTCGCCTGGCTTGCTTCGGCATTTTCGATTCGCCGCGGTGTCGCGGCCGTGCTCGTCGTCTTTTCGGTGTTCGGTTACGCGGCGCTTTCCGGTTTCGTCGCGCCCGCCGTGCGCGCGGCGATCATGGGCGGGATTTCCTTTTTCGCGTTGGCGGCCGGGCGGGCGTATGACGGACGGCGCATCCTCGTCGTGACGGCGTTCGTCATGATTCTCGTTTCGCCGCTGTTTCTTTTCGACGTCAGCTTCCAGCTTTCTTTTGCGGCGACGGCGGGCTTGCTCTGCCTTTCCCCGCGCCTTCGGGCATGGGGCCTTATTGCGCCGCTGCCCCGCGCGCTGCGGGACGGGCTTGCGCTGACGCTGGGCGCGCAGCTTGCGACGATTCCGATTTGCGCCTGGTATTTCTACGCCGTCTCCCTTTCGTCGCTTGTCGCGAATCTCATTGTTGTTCCTATCCTGGAGCTTTTGATGGCGGCGGCGCTTTTCGCGGGACTTCTCGCTTTGGCGCTTCCTTTCCTTGCCCGCGTCGTGTTCGCGATGGACAGCCTGCTGCTCGGCCTTTCCTATGAATTGACGCAGGCGTTGGCCGCGCTGCCGATGAGCCGCGCCTATCTGCCGAGCATGGGGTGGAGTACGGCGGCGATATATTACGCGATGCTGTTTTATATCGCGCAGACGGAGGAAGTGCGGCACGCCGTTTTCCTTCGTCTGCGGGCATTGCCTTGGCGATGGATGCTTCCCGTTTGCGGCGCGCTGCTTTTGGCGGTTGTCGTCCGAGCCGCGCTGCGTCCCGATGAAATGGCCGTGCATTTCATCGACGTGGGGCAGGGGGACGCGGCGCTCGTCGTGACGCCCCGCGGGCGCGCCATCATGATTGACACGGGCGGCGTGCGGGACGGCGTTTTCGACGTGGGCGGGCGCGTGGACGTCCCTTATCTTCTTCATTACGGCGTTACGTCCTTGGACGCGGTGTTCCTGACCCATGCCCACGAGGATCACGCGGCGGGGCTGGCGGGCGTCCTGCGGCGTCTGCCCGTCGGACACGTGCTGACGGCGGCGGAAGGGCAGGGCGCGTATCGGGCGTCGCTGGGACTGACCGCGGCGGAAATGGCCGCGACGCCGTTTGTCGCCGTCGAGGAGGGGACGAAGCTCACGCTGGACGGCGTGACCGTCGAAGTGCTGTTTGCACCGGATTCGTCAAAAGGCGGTCGATCGGGAAACGAGGCCAGCAACGTCTACCGCGTGTCTTACGGAAACGCGTCGTTCCTTTTCACCGGCGATCTGGAAAAGGAACAGGAGGCGCGCGTTCTCGAGAAAACGCCGGAAGCGCTGAAAAGTACGGTGCTGAAGGTCGGCCACCACGGCTCCAGGACTTCGACGTCCGCGCCTTTTCTCTCCGCCGTCGCGCCGCGCTGGGCGGTCATCGACGTGGGAGCGGGCAACCGTTTCGGCCATCCGGCGAAAGAAACGCTGGACGCGTTGGCTGAGGCGGGCGCGGAAACGTACCGCACCGATAAAGACGGGGCAATCGTTTTTCGCACGGACGGAAACTCGATGCGGGTGGAACCGTATGTGAAAAGGAAATAACTTGTGCGGCGCCGGCATATATAGTATGATGAAGCCAAATCTCGCGTATGGGGTGAGGATATGACGGAAAAGGAAAAATATCGGCAGGTGTGCCGGGAGGCGGCGGCTACGGGAATCGCGCTGCTGGTCCTGATCGTTTTCTGGCTGTTCGCCGGCTTCGGGCTTTCGGGCAGTACGGCGACGATTTTCCGGCTTCCGCTCTGGGCGGCGGCGTCCACCGTGGGCGTCTGGATTTTCGCGATTGTACTGGTTTGGGTGCTGACGAAATTCGTGTTCCGGGATATGGACTTGGAGGAGGAACGTCATGATTGAGACGGGACGCCCCGAGGCGCTTCTGCCGCTGGCGCTTTTCATGGTACTGATGCTCGGCGTCAGTTTCTTCGTGCGTTGGCAGGCGCGAACGGGAGAGGGCGGTTTTCTCCGGCAGTATTTCGTCGGGAACCGTGATCTCGGCGGCTTCGTCTTGGCCATGACCACGGTGGCGACGTACAGTTCCGTCAGCTCCTTTGTCGGCGGTCCCGGCATGGCGTGGAGCGTCGGCTTCGGCTGGATTTACATGGCTGTGGTGCAGGTCACGGCGGTCTTTCTGGTGCTGGGTATCTTCGGGAAGCGCGTCGCTCTCCTTGCGCGGAAGTTCGGCGCGGTGACGGTAGTAGACATCCTGCGGCGACGCTTCCGCTCCGATGCGCTGGCGTCGACGGCGGCTTTCATCATCGTACTGTTCTTCTGTGCGACGATGACGGCGCAGTTTGTAGGCGGCGCGAAGCTCTTTGCCGCCGTGACCGGATACAGTTATGAATTGGGACTTTTGCTGTTCGGTCTCGCGGTGGTCGTCTATACCACCATCGGCGGTTTTCGGGCGGTGGCCATCACCGACGCCCTCTGCGCGATCATGATGATGATCGGCATCGTGCTGCTCTTCTTCTATGTGCTGGAGGCGGGCGGCGGCTACGGGGCGATCATGGACCATATCGCGGCGAACGAGCCGAAAATGCTGGAGCCGTTTTCCGGCGGCAATATGCCCGCGGGCCTTTATCTGACCCAGTGGATTCTCGTGGGCATCTGCACTATCGCGCTGCCTCAGTCCGTGGTGCGGGGCATCAGTTATCGCGACACGAAAGGGCTTCACCGTGCGATGATCATCGGCACCGTCGTCGTTGGCTTCATGAATATCGGCGTCAACTTCACGGGCATCCTGGCTCACGGTGTGTTGACCGATCCTGTGGCAAGCTACGGCGGTGTGGACAACATCATCCCCTCCACGATTGCCGCCGTCATGCCGCCGACGCTTATCGGTCTTGCCATCGTCGGCCCCATCGCGGCGTCCATCTCGACAATCTCGAGCCTGCTGCTCGTCGGCTCTTCCGCCATCGTCAAGGACGTCTATCTGCATTATCGGGAGAAACAGGGGAAAACGACCTCCGACGTGTCGCTCCGCCGTCTCAGCATGGCGGTGACGGCGATTCTCGGCGCAGCGGTGTTCCTGATTGCGCTGACGCCGCCGAGCCTCATCTGGCTCATCAATATGTTCGCCTTCGGCGGGCTGGAAACGGCGTTTTTCTGGACGCTGTTGTTAGGGCTCTTTTGGCGGCGGGCGAACCGTCTCGGCGCGTTCCTCTCCATGGGAGGGGGCACCGTCGTCTACTGTCTCACGCAAGGGCTCGGCTTCAAAATCATGGGCCTGCACCAGATCACCATCGGCATTTCCCTGTCGCTGGTCCTGTTCCTGATCGGTTCGTTTCTCGGCAAGCCGGAGCCGAAGGAAGTCCTGCGGGAATTCTTCCCGGAGTGAGCAATCCAAAAAAGCGGTAAGAACTGCGTGCGTTCTTACCGCATATTTTTTGCCGGTTTTGCGTCGAAGAAAACCGCTTGCGTTTCCGCAAAAAAACGCGTATCATTATTTATGATGATTATAAAAACAGACGGGAGCGTGAATTATGAGTTCGATAAAGCTGGAACTGGACGGCGCGGAAATGATGGCGCGCAAGCGGTTGGCGCGGCGCATCGTGGATTTTGAAACGATTTACGTTCTGAGCAGGGACGACCGCAAGGGCTATCTGCTGCTTTTGGCGTTAGAGGAAGAGCAGTGGCGCATCCTGGAGAGCGTGTCGCTGGACCATGACAAGAATCGAATGGAAGAGTTGCACGAGATGCCAATCGATAAGGCGGGCATCGAGGCGATTCGCATGGCGCTCAAGCATTGGTCGGCGGAAAAGACGCCGGGGCGTCCGGCAAAATACGATCCCAACCGGGAAGGGCAGGAGATTTTCGTCTATCATGTGTATGGCGGAAAGCCCATCCGCGATATCGCGAAAGAGTTCCACATGGGTCCCGCGACGGTGCAAAAGCTCCTGAACCGGGTCCGGTTCCAGGTGGCCGACCGCTTCGTCAGCGGCGAGCTGCCGCTGTCGCCGGACGCGCCGAACTATGAGAAGAACGTGGCGGTCCTGCGTTGGGCCGTCAAAAACAGTAAAGGCGAAACAAAAGCCCGCTACGCAGACTTTTTGAAGAATGCGTTATCAAATATGCAGTAAGGATTGATAACAGTTTTTTAAAAACAGAACGGAAGACAAAAAAGCGCCGGACGGAATGGCAGTACCGTCCGGCGTTTCCTATTACCTCCCGTGAGGGAGGCAAGGAGCGAACCGATTAGAGTTCCCTGTCCTGCAGCGCGTCGAAGCCTTCTTCGCCGGTGCGGATCTTGATGACGTTGTCCACCGTGGAGACGAAAATCTTGCCGTCGCCGTAGCGGCCCGTATAGAGAGCGCGTTTTGCGGCTTCCACGATTTCGCGGGGCGGGATGGCCGAAACCACTAAATCGACCTGGAGCTTCGGCAGGAGCCGCGAAGCGACGTGCGCGCCGCGGTACATGGTGTGGCCTTTCTGCAGGCCGTAGCCGAGTACCTGCGTGACCGTCATGCCCGTGATGCCGAGCTTTTCCAGCTCCGCTTTCAGCGTGTCGAAGCGCTCACGCGAAGTGACGATGGAAACGCGGGTCAGCGCGCGGCCGTCCGCCGTGCGGACGGAGATAGGCGCAGGCGGCGCAGACTGTCCGACAGGCGCGGGCGCGGCCGTCGTGCCGGGCGTTTCCGGCGTCGGCATGAAGTCGGCGTAAGCCGAGGCAAGGCCGTGCTCCTCGTAGTCGAGGCCGACGATTTCCTCTTTCGCCGTCACGCGAAGGCCCATCGTCGCTTTCAAAGTACCGAAAACAATTGTTATCATAACGGAAACAAATGCGATGACGCTTACGACGCCGAGCACCTGGATGAAGAAAAATTCCGTCTTGCCCGTGTAGAGAAGTCCGTCTTTGACTGCGAACAGGCCCGTCAGGATCGTGCCCAGTGCGCCGCATACGCCGTGTACCGCCGACGCGCCCACCGGGTCGTCGATCTTGAGTTTCTGGTCGATGAATTCCACAGCGAAAACCACCGTGACGCCCGCGATGACGCCGATAGCAAACGCGCCCGCCACGCTGACGAGGTCGCAGCCCGCCGTGATGGCGACGAGACCGGCCAGGGAGCCGTTCAGCGTCATCGAGACGTCCGGCTTGCCGTAGCGGATCCAGGTCAGCAGCATGGTCGTCGTGGTCGCCGCCGCCGTCGCCATATTCGTCGTGACGAAGATCAGGCTCGCCGTTTCCAGCGTTTCATCGCCGGTCATCGAGACCGTCGAGCAGCCGTTGAAACCGAACCACGCGAACCACAGAATGAACACGCCCAGCGCCGCCAGCGTCAGGCTGTGGCCGGGAATCGCGTTGACCGTGCCGTCCGCGCTGTATTTGCCGATGCGCGCCCCCAGGAACTTCGCGCCGATCAGCGCGCAGACGCCGCCGACCATGTGCACCGCCGTGGAGCCTGCGAAATCATGGAAGCCCATTTCCGCGAGCCAGCCGCCGCCCCAGATCCAGTGTCCGGATATTGGGTAAATCAAAAGGCTGATGGCGAGGCTGTAAACGCAGTAGGTCGAGAACTTCGTGCGTTCCGCCATCGCGCCGGAGACGATGGTGGCCGAGGTCGCGCAGAAAACCGTCTGGAAAATGATATAGGCCATTTTCGGATAGCCGGCGTCCGCGCCGACGTCCCAGCCTGAAATGAACAAGTCCGGCGTTCCGATGAAGCCGCCGATATCCGTGCCGAACATCAGCCCGAAGCCGATCACCCAGAACGCGATTGTGCCGAGGCAGAGATCCATCACGTTTTTCATGACGATATTGCCCGCGTTCTTCGCCCGCGTCAGGCCCGTCTCCACCATCGCGAAGCCAGGCTGCATGAAAAATACGAGAGCCGCGCCTAAAAGCACCCAAACCGTATCCGCCGCCGCGTAGCGCGCGGGCGCGTTATCCGCCGCCAACGCAATCCCCGGAAGCCCCAAAAGCCAAGCGCCGACCGTCGACGCGAAAGCCGTACATCGCAAATTCCGTTTCATATTTCTCACCCTTCCTTCAATCCGCTCTCTGCGCGACCGGTTCGCGCAGGAGCTTAGGAACTTTGCATCAATAACTACTACATTCCGCTTGTCTAAATCCGCCATAGCTTCGTTGTCGTCGCTCGCCATAGCACCGCTATGACTCGCTCCTCCGTCTTGCTATGACGAATTGAGCCTGCGCGTTATGCAGCAGTTATTTTCGCACAGTTCCTTGCGGGAAAAACGAAAAGCGCCCGGCGGAAGTTTCCTTCACGCCGGACGCCTCTGTCCGTTTTGCCCTATACATTCCCCGCCGCCCGGGCGACGGAAAATTATGTTCATACGATAACGCGTTTTTTGTCGCATGTCAAGGGGTAGGGAATGTATACATGATTATCATTCTATATTCGCAAGCGAAATCGGCCGGCCGGATTCGCGTTTCGACGGCTTGCACTCAACTTTGATGGATGCAACCGCAGAGCTGCTTCGCGGACTCCGACGCCGCGAGGCCGCCGGTGCCTGTTTCCCTCAGCGACGCGGGCATTTCGCTGCCGATGCGGCGCATACTGTCGATGACGTCGTCCGGCGAAATCGCGCTTTTGACGCCCGCCAGCGCAAGCTGCGCGGACGCCGCCGCATTCACCGCGCCGTGGGAGTTCCGCTTCACGCAGGGCACTTCCACCAGTCCGCCCACCGGGTCGCAAGCCAGCCCCAACATGTTTTTCAGGGCCAGCGCCGCCGCGTTGGCAATCGCCGCGTTATCCCCTCCCTGCAGATAGGCGAGCGCGCCCGCCGCCATGGCCGAAGCCGTTCCGATTTCCGCCTGGCAGCCGCCAAACGCGCCGGAAATGCTCGCGTTCTCCCCGATGACCTTTCCGAGGCCCGCCGCGACGTACAGCGCGTTGATAAGGTCGTCCTCCGAGGGCTTGCAGTATTCCTCATAGCTCAGGAGCACCGCGGGAATCACGCCGCAGGAGCCCGCCGTCGGAGCCGCCACGATTCGTTTCATGCAGGCGTTGGATTCGCCCATCTTGACAGCCCGCTCCATGACTTTTCCCAAAAACGCACCGCAGAGATTTTTCCCCGTTCGGTTATACTCTTCCAGCAGTTTCCCGTCGCCGCCGCTGAGGCCGCTGGCGGATTTCCTGTCTCCTTCGTACGACTGATTGGCGTCCTTCATCACGTCGAGCATTTGCTTCATTTTCTGCCTTGACGCCTCCCGGCTCGTATCCCGGCTCTCCATGTCCGCTTCCATGACGACTTCCCAAAATTCTTTCTTGCTTTTCTCGGATTGCTCCAGGATATCGGCGATAGAACTGTACATTTGTCAAAACGCCCCCTCGAAATACGTCACCTTGATTACGCCCTCGACGTGGGAAAGCCAGTCGATACCGTCCCGCGGAATTTCCTGATCGCATTCGACGACCATGACGGCCCTTCCGCCCCGATGGGAACGGTAAAGCTGCATGGAAGCGATATTCACCGACTTGTGCGCCAGCATGGAGGTCACTTCGGAAACATGGCCCGGCTGGTCGAGATTATGCACGATCAGCGTCGGACATTCGCCGGAAAAATTCGTATCGATGCCGTCGATTTTGGCGATATTGATTTTTCCGCCGCCCACGGATTCCCCCACGACGTCAAGAATCGCGCCACTCTCTCCGGTCAATATCAGCTCCGCCGTATTGGGATGGGCGTCCGGCAGCTTCGCTTCCCCAAACTCAATATGGATATTTTCCCGCTCTGCGATTTCCAGACTGTCGGCAATCTTATAATCGTCCGGCTTCATGCCCAACAGTCCCGCGACCAGCGCCTTGTCCGTCCCGTGGCCTTTGCCGGTGGCCAGGAAAGAGCCGTACAGAAGTATCTTGGCTTCTCTGGGCTTCTCATCCAAGAGGCGTCTCGCCACATATCCGATGCGGACGGCTCCCGCCGTATGGGAACTGGACGGCCCGACCATGACGGGCCCGATGATGTCGAAAAGTTCCATAGTCAACGCTCCTTTATATCTGCACAAAAAAGCCTTGACGCGCCGAACCGAAATGGTCGCGATGCGTCAAGGCTCCGTTGCCGTTATTTGAATATCGAAAGTATAGCACAAGGTTGATGGGTTGTCCATGCATGACTTATTGTATTAGGGAATCACTGAATAAGTCAATTTATGACCTTGCCGAAGGATTTTTCCGTCAGGCAAGGAAGAGGGCGCGAAGGCGTAGCATTGCTACGTCGAACGCCATCTGACACAGCCTGACGGAAAAAGACTCGACAAGGGCGAAAGGGACTTGTTCAGTGCTTCCGTAACTTCACGTCTCATAAAAATACGACTGTTCCAGCCCCTTGAAAATGACTTCGCGGTTTTCTGCGCCCTTTGTCAAATTTGTTTCAAGCAGCGTCCGTATCTCCAAATCGTTAATCGGGCTTCGCTCCATCGCTGAGAGATATTTCTCCTTCGGCACGTTCTGCCAGTTCACGACCACGCCCAGCGACTTTTTCAACATTTGGTCGAGCCAGATCCGCATGGAGCGCCCGTTGCCCTCCATGAACGGGTGGGCGACGTTCATTTCCACGTATTTCTCAATAATCTCTTCAAACGTCTCCTGCGGCATTTTCTCGACGGCGGCGAGGGCTTCTTTGAGATACAGGCAGTTCGCGAAGCGGAAATTTCCCTTCGCGATGTTTTGCGTACGAATTTTTCCAGCGAACGAGTATAAGTCTTGAAACAAATATTGATGAATCGCGACAAGACCCGCCGTCGTGCCGACTTCGATCTTGTCGATGTCGCCTGACGCATAAAGCCGTTTCGCGTTATCAAGGCTCTTTTCGTTTAGATTGGCGCTGTTCACAAATCGTTCCTCGCTTTCCTCTATCTGATATTGTACCACGTCTGCGAGGTGATGAAACTGTAATGTTTGCTTTCCCTGTCAATAAAAACTGTACAAAACTAGAGAGTATTCCTTCTAAATATCGTTGGCGTTAATACGCTCTGTTCGCGTATTGCCATTCCGCACTTTATACAGTGTCAAGGATAATGTGCTGTATTCTGTTCCTGTTGGCGTTCGGCGTTGTTCTAACGAAAAAGGTTCGGATTTAGAGCCGTATGAAGGCGTGTCGTTCTCGTACAATTCGCGATAACGAACTTCGTATTTCCCAGGAGTCAATTCTTTGGCAGTGAAACTCTCTCCTTGTCTAATATAAAAAGCTCGAACAGGATTTTGTTGCTGTACATCCCATATCCTGACATATACTGGCATATCGTTCTTCTTGTTATCAATCGTGATTTCACAAAGACCTTCATCGTTCAAATATGGATGCTTTTCTTCATAACCAGTAATAACATTTTTACGAGGTATAGGCTTTTGCGAAGATGGTTGCCTTTGAGTTGTTTGTGGTCGGTTTGAAGGTGACGAAGATTTGGATGGGCCGCTGTGGCTTCCTAGCACAAAGAAAAGTATCAAAATAACTGCAATGACGCCTAAACATCCAAATTTATTATTTGATGTTGAATTGGATTGTTCCGTCATATTCTCATATAAAATTTTAAAGTTTTTATTTATATGTGCAATAGTGTCTGGATTTTTTGCATACTTTGAAATCTTTTTGGTAAACTCATAACATTTATGCCAGTTTTTTGTTGTATTTCCCCATTTAACCAAACACGCCAACATAGCGTTAATATATACATCTGCAATCTCGTCAAGGGATGCTGCCTCATGAGGGGCGATATTAGCCGAGTTTTTTAATTTCTCTTCTAGCTCAGACAGAAGGACATTTGCAACTCTGTATCCCGATTTAGGATCGGAATTGACTTCATTGACATGTTTATCACAATTGCTAAATGCTTTACTTACAAGCACATCACGCATATTGATTCTATTGAGCACAGTCATATCTTCATCAGATGTTTCTGCAACTGTCAAAACTTCAGCAAATACGGATTTCATAAGTTCGATAATTCGCTTGGATGCATCTAAATGACTGTGTTCATTATAAAGTTTCAATGCTAATTGACGAATAGAATAGGCTAAATCCTTGCTCGCAGAATGTTCAAGCCCTTGGGATTGCATACTTACTTGAATGGGTTGAGCCAAACGATCCCATGCTTTCAGAAATGAGTCAAGCGTGTCAATGGCAGAATTTAATTCTTCATCACTGATGCCTTTATCAGCGCTATCTCGAATAAAAGCGATTTGTTGCTCGACTTTACTCGCGGCATCTTCTAAAGATGATTGAATATCAACTTCATATTTTTCGATTAACTGTAAAAGGAGCGCCTCTGACTCAAGGTCTCCGAGATCAGTACTTTCTTCAATAGCTGAAGTTAGTATATCAACTAGTTTGTCCTGGCCGAAGCTTTTCACGAAGGAATAAATAATTTCAGCTAACTCTTTTTGTCGATTATTTAATGCTGTGGTTAATACGTCAAGATTAGGGATGGCAGGAATCCCTGCAACATTTCGTTCCTTATTCAGTTCATTGAATAGAGCATCATTATCCACATTTTCCAAGTCTGAAGCAATTTTCAAGAGATAATCCTTCAGCAAATTTGGATAAGGTATATTAAGAAAAGCTAATATTTCAGCATTTACATCCGCATAAGACAATGCATCCTCAGAAAAATTATCAATGAATTCATCCGGGGTAGATTTCGCATCTTCCAACGCTTCTTTGACTTTTTTAGGCGTATATCCCGGAAACCAAGAAACCTCTGCCTCAATGCGTTTCGTAGGATTAGTCAAGATAGAGGAAGCCTGTGAACAAAGCGCTTCATCTAAGGTCAAAGAAAGGTCTTCAACTTTATCTAATATCTTTTCCTGAGAATCCCGCATAGAGACATGAAGGATGTTGAAAGGATTATTCTCGTAGCGCATTGCTCCACCTCCTAAAACCCTATCTTTCGTTCTTCCTCTTCATCGTCTTTGGAAACAACGCCTAAAGCAGCATTAAGACTGTCTTGGTCAATAAAGTCTTTTTCGGTTTTGGCGGCAATTCGGGCAGCTTCCCGGATGACAGATGAGCAATCGGATAGTGGTTTTTCCGTCATTTGCTTAATCAGCGGTTCTAAATCCAAGTCACTAGCTGTTGGAATTTTCTTTAGTAATGCTTCAACGAGAGAACGCACTTCTTCTTCTGAAGGCATTCCTACCTCAACTAAATGCTCAAAGCGTCCACGTCTCTTTATTGCTGGATCAATCATATCCAAATAGTTTGTCATTCCAATAATCAATACCTTATTTTCTACAGCTTTGGGTATTAACCGCAAGAATTCACCGACTTCTTCGATATGGGATTTGGAACCGGAATTACCATCATCTCGATTGGAGACGTATGCCTCCATCTCGTCAATCAAGACCACAGAAGGAGCATCATCCATCGCTTTGTTAAAGATTTCATTGATTTTTTTACTTGTGTCATGAATATATGGACTTCCAATACTGCCGGAATTGATTACATGGCATGGCCAATCAAGATAATCTACTAGCTTTTCAGCCGCGAATGTTTTTCCACATCCGGGAGGTCCATATAAGATAACCGCAGATGGAAAATCTATGCCCAATTTTTTATAACGTTCTTGATGGGTGACAATATCAATGATGTAATCATTAAAAAATGTTTCTAATGCAGGTCTGCCGGGCAAAGAAAATGGTTCTTTTTCTTGAATAACAGGCGAATTGTCGGATAAATCATTTTCATCAACGTGGCACTTTAAGCCTGCGGTACATATAACCTGTTGCAGGGATCCTTTATCTAGCCAGCTAATGAAGCTTGAAAGTCTTTTAAATGAATCGGTGGATATGTTTACGCCGCTTGTCAGCCATTCACCGAGCACTTGTGCATCATTCTTTTGTTCACTGACCGACCAAGTCGGCAACAGAAGAGAGAGTTTTTCGATATAGATTGCATCATGCAACGGGCTTTCTCCGTCTATTGTCCGTGTACGACGCATGGCATGAGCAAAAGCCAACGCATCATTCAACGATTCAGGATAGGTGCTATCGTTTAGAGGGAAAAGAAATGCCTCGCCAGTAATATTTAACGCATAAATGGTTTGGCTTCCAAAGTTGATAATCTGAAATACAGTGCTGTCCAAGAAGCCTTTTTCGATCCATTTCTCTGCTAAATCTTTTAGTGCAAATATAGACTTACTGCCATCGTCCATTTCATAAATCTGCCATTTAGACCCGATATATAATTGTCGTTCCAATTTCTTCCCGTCAATATCATATTTTAACGGGAGCCATGAATCTCTCATAATCAGCCTCGCAAGATATTGATGGCATCGGTCATATTATCGCCGACTCCAGCTACACGAATGCTATATAAACCGAACACGACTTTACGCAACTCGTCAATGTCGTCGGCTTTTATATATTCATTTCCTTTCGCTATCAGAGCTCGGTATTGGTTTTTGTCATTAAAAGCGTATTCCGTCTTTTCAAAATCACGGAATATATCAACGACGAACCAATCCTGCCTAAACAATATTCCGAACGACATTGATCTCATGGTGCTAAGAATATTTTCAAAGTCGCTGGAGTTTGTATCAATAGATCGTTGTGCTGTCCGTAACATATTTTCAAAATTGGTAATCTCTGCTGGACGCGCATATTTTCGTAAGTGGTCATTAAAATTCTGTTCCATATTGTCTAAATCTAACTGACGAATCTTTTGCAAGTTGTTCTTTCTAGCTTCAGCCATCAGCTTTTTGGCTTCCAGTAGCTTTTCTTCTGCTTCTCGAATGCTTTCAGCATCGCCGCGCTTGGACAAGGAGAGTTTAGCAGCAGTGTTTAACTTATCTTCTGCTTCCGTTAATTTATCATCATTGGCACGTTCTTTTAGCGTTGAAATTCTATCGCTGATGGTCTCGATTTCTGAACTCAACCTCGAGGATATGGAGTTATAATCGACGGCTCCTTCTTGTCGCGAATAGAAATTACGATCAGAATTAAATGTACTGCCAATGCAGGGGACAGAGACACGAATAATGATGTTGCCTGAATCCAATTCTTCATAATCACAAATCAGGTCAGCGCCAACAGGAATTACTCCTTCATCGAAATCCGTTCCCAAAATCTTTATTGCGCCTACATAACGATTATCTGTGATAGGATATTCTATTTCTCCTTCATAAATCTGGAATGTCAAAGCAGTAGAACTTCCTGCTTTCAACATTTCCGCCGCTTTGAAAGTTTTAGTTCCCTTAACAGGCAGAGAATCTCCTGCATGAACAAGATATTCTAGGACGTCTCTGCCGCCGCTCATTTTTTCCTTAACGGCAATTCCTATCGAATGTGAAGCCGGGATTGCTTCTACGCTCGCCATCGTCTTAGTGATGATGACTTTATCGTTTTCTAAGCTGATAGAGCCTCCATTGTTATCAAATATGAAAATCTTAAACGTGTTATCTCCGCTTTTCGTAAGCTCAACTTGCGTTACCGTTCCATTTTCAAGTGCCATACGTCCTGAAGTCCAGCCCGTATCTAAACTGTCTATTTGGAACTCGTAACCAGCTACAGGATTTTTTAATTTAACACCTATTTTGGCTGTGTTGGATGTTGTGCGAGCTATATAGTTAAACGTCACATCTAGCTTACCAGTGGAGGAGAGGCTTCCCTTACTACTCTTGCGAGAATGGTCGCTCGTGCTCCAATCAATGGATTCTGCAAATATACTTGCGCCTTCTGAAACAGCGGTCATGGGGTTGACTTCCATGGAACCGTCAATGCCTAATTCAAAAGATACCTTGTCTCTCAATGGTTTATAGTTCGTCGGTCCGCCGATAAATACGATTTTTTCAACGTCGTTGGGATTGATGGACGCCATTTTCAAGGTATCTCTTACCGCTTGGATAGCATCTTCAATGCGCTTATCAATCAGCTTATTGTATGTATCTCTCGCAATTGGAATGTCTAAAAAGATTTCGTCTCCATCTAAATCTTGAACATTGATATAGGATTCATCCAAAGATATGACAGCGTTTTCAACAGATGATAATTCGATCTTCGCCTTTTCAGCAGCCCATTCCGCAACACGCTTTAGTTTAGTAAATCTTTTATCTGATACAAAGTTCTCAGGCAGTGAGAAGTTATCAAGCAACCATGGAACAACGATATTATCCATGCAGGTTCTATCAAAGTCTCTGCCGCCACATACTGCGATACCGTTATGTGCCAACAGATTAACTTTACCTTTGATGCTCTGCGCAATAGCGACGTCTAATGTTCCACCACCGAGGTCAAAAACGACAAAGATGCCGTCACCAATGCCTTTTTTCATAACACTCATGACAGCAGCCACGGGCTCTTGCATTAAAGATACATTTCCTATTCCAGCCATCTGCGCTGCTTGCATCGTCGCATCCTTCTGCATCTGATTAAATGCAGCTGGAACAGTTATGACCGTACCAGTATTCGGATCATTTCGGATTTCTTCCGGTAAATAGCCATACAGAACCTTTAAGATTTCGGCAGAGCATTCTTCAGGCGTCATGCTTTGATTTGCAACTTCCATTTTAGTGCTTGTGCCCATGAAACGCTTAAATAAGATTGCGGCGTTATTTGGATTGAGTGGGGCTTGGTCATAAGCTCTTTTCCCAATCAACTTATTTCCACGCTTGTCGATATATATGGCTGAGGGAGTAACGTCATTTTGTTCAGGGCTTTTCCAAACGCGCGTATCTTTTCCGTCGTAGGTTGTGATTGCACTGTTTGTTGTACCTAAATCGATTCCTACAAAATGCTTCATGCCTATTTACCCTCCTTTAAAATGACTGTACCTGTCCGCTCCACGCCATTAGGCCCCATAATAATAGGCTCCAACATCTTCTCGACGATCAATGTGGGAGCATTTTCGTATTCATCTAGGTTAATTGCCGTTACAGCCATTCCCGTATCGTATTTTTCTCCTTCGACATTAACTACTCGTAATCCAGCCGCCTCTAAATAGTCTTCCGTCTTTTTCATGAACCAGTTCAGTTTGTTGTTATATCTTAATTGGTCTTGAACGTCAGCTTTCAATAATAGCTTATGAAAGACCTGCGTAGTCTTCCAATTTTCTATTGCTAGCTCTATCAACGATTTTCTTAACTTTTCTTCATTTGGCGTCATGTTTTCTGCCATCGTTTCGTCACCTCATATCTTTATTTCATAGAATAGCTGCGACAGTATCAATACACGGACATATTAAAACTTCTGATTGCGTCGTTTGCTCTATCCACTGCATCGTTGCGGGCGTTCCGAATGGTTTCGATATCATTATCGCAGGCATCGATGTACTCCTTGGCACGATCAACAAATTCACCCACTTCAGCCCGTGTTGGATTGAACGGTAAATAGGCGTCGAAAGATGGATAATACCCCATGTTTGAATATCCGTAATAGGCATATCCAGCAGAAAATGAACCCAAGGAAATCATTACGACTGTAAGAACTAATGCTATTTTTTTCATGGAAAAAACCCCTTTCACTTTTATCTTCTTTTGGACTGAAAGCACATTCTCCCGCTACTTAAAGAATTTATAGCAATTACTGCTCTTTTTTTACAAAAAATCGTTGTAATTACTGACATACTGTAAAAGCAACGTGAGTTTTTCTTTTTCGTTTTTAATCGTCCTGTCCATCACCGAGTTCTCCTGCTATTCAGTGATAATGATTATTGTCCCTCGGTTTTCCCGTCACTATGGCCGCTTTTTTCAATCGTCTTTACGTTAATACTAGTTTTTCTATAGATGCGAAATAAACGTGTCGTAATAATACTTATATTTTTTTATTCGATATCAGGATAAAAAATCCTTTAAAAATAGAATATGCGCAAAAAGATTTGAGAATGCTTAAACCATTCTATTTTCCCATAAACACAATACGATAGTGGAAATCCATTATGAAAAAACGGGCCATGCGAGTAAATTAACTTGCATGGCTATTTCACTTGGAGATTATCAGTTTTTCATGACATTCCTATTCCATGCCCGAACAAAGGAGCTTTCTTAGGAACAACATACATTGTGCTATTCCTTGACAATCCATCTTCCGCTGTGGGACAATAATTTAGACATATGCAGAACAAAGGAGGACTTTTCATGTCAAATGCGGAAAAAATGAATGAGCTTCCGGGCAAGGTAAGTCGGCTGAAGAAATGGTTCAGCGCGGCAGGGGTGTGGTTCCTGCTCACGGTAGTGCTGCTTTTGAGTGCGGGCAATCCCGCTTTGGCGGGAAAAGCCTCGTCGGAGAACGCTGCCGGCGACGGAGCGGCGATTTCCAGCGAATGGAAATGGATGGGGAAGGCGCCGCTGACGGATGAGCAAATCCAAGAGATCTTGGCGATTCCCAAAGGGGAACGGCCCGATCCGGCGACGTATCTCGACAAGAAATACATGAAGCGCCATTTAAACCAGTTTCGTGAAGGGGTTTCCTTCGTCATGGGGCTGGACAATTACGTCATGTATGTGCTGGCGCGAAAATCCATCGGCAGGGAGGACAATTCCTGCTTTGTCATGCCGAAATCCGTTTGCGACGAAATCGCCAAGGCGGGCGAGGGGAAAATTTCCGTCTACGAGCAGGCGCTCGGGTTTGAGCCGGGCTATTTCCAAGGACACGGCGGGCTTGTGCGCATCGACGTCATAGACGTGGCGGATCTTCATATCAGGATTCCGTCGGGGAATGAAGCCGGGGCGAATTCATGGTGGGTGCCCGGCGGCTATACGTCAGGCGGCGTCCCCGAAGCCGTCTCCGACCTCATACCGAAGTCGCGCATCCTTGTGACGCGGCTGCAGGAAGAATAAATGGCGGACGGGAAAGAAGGGGGCTTTCGGGAGGCGATGGCGCACGGCGAAGTCGCGGCGTTCCTGCGCGGCGACGGGGCCTATCGAAAGTTTCCGCAGTCCGACTTTGCGGGGGAAGACGCTCCGACGGATACTTGGAAGGCGCTTCAGGAGATTTATGACGCCGCGAAGGAGATGGACGGCGTCGAATGTGCGCTGGCGGAAGGTATATCGGCTCTGCTTTCGGGTACGGCATCGGACGTTTTTCTGGCTGTCCTGTACCTGACGCGGCTTTCTCTGGCAAAGCAGGGCGGGCGGCTGCCTCTGCAAGTTCCGCTGCATGAGCTGCTGCTGTCCGCACGGGAAGCCGTGGAAAAACATCGGGCCGCGCTGTCCGGGACATTGGCTTTTCCCAACGGCTTCGTGAAAAAAGCGGCGCTTGAGGATATACAAGGCTGGAACGAAGTGGTATTCCTGCCCTGCTGCGGGGTGGATATATTACAGCCGAACAAATAAGAAAAGGGCTCGCCGGATATTTCCGGCGAGCCCTTTTTATGCGCGTTTTCGGCAATGAGGTTCACGCTGTCTTTCACAGGGTCTATGGCTGAAATGCTTGTATTGCAGACTTCCGTTCGTCCTCCGGCACCATGCTGCCGCCCGTAGCCCAAACGATGTGGCAGGCCGAGCGGAGCCGTTCTTCCGTCAGCCCGTTCTTGGCGAGAAGCGGGGCAGCCTCGCGCAGCTTCACGGCGCCATGGAAGGCGGCGCAGGCCGACGGCTCGATGAAGACGCCTTCGGTTTTCAGCAACCCGCGCAGATAGGCGAAAAGTTTTTCGTCGTCTACGGTGACGGCGCCGGAAACCAGTTTCTCTACCGTTTTCCCTACGAATTTGGAAGGGCGTCCCACGGCAAGGCCGTCCGCTTCCGTTTTCCCCGTCAACCCGACGTCCTGGACGCAGATCTCGTTGTGCAGTCCCGTAGTCATACCGAGGAGCATGCAGGGGGCCTGCGTAGGTTCCACGAAGAAGCAGAAGACGTGGTCGCCGAATTCGTGCTTCAGGCCGAAAGTGACGCCGCCCGGCGCGCCGCCCACGCCGCAGGGGAGATAGACGAGCAGGGGATGGGAAGCGTCCACGGTGATTTTCTTGTCTGCGAGCTGCTTCTTGAGCCGCCGCGCGGCAACGGCGTAGCCTAAAAAGAGCGCCGCGGAGTTCTCGTCGTCGACGAAATAGCTGAACGGGTCTTCTGCCGCCAGCTTTCGGCCCTCCTGCACCGCGAGGCTGTAATCGGATTCGTATTCTACGACTGTGACGCCTTTGTTGCGGAGGAGATTTTTCTTCCACTCTTTCGCGTCAGCCGACATGTGCACGGTCGTCCGATAGCCGAGAGCGGCGCCAATGATGCCGATGCTGAGGCCCAGATTGCCGGTGGAGCCCACATGAATCGCGTATTTTCCGAAAAAGGTCCGGGCTTCCTCGGAATCGAAGACGGTATAGTCGCCGTGAAGCAGGTTGTTTGCCAAGGCCAAGTCTTCCGAGTGCTTCAACACTTCGTAAATACCGCCCCGCGCTTTGACGGAGCCGGAGACGGCCAAATGGCTGTCCAGCTTCAGCAGAAGCCGGCCTGTGATGACGGCGTCGTAGGATTCGTTGAGAAAGTCCTTCATCCGGCCGACGTCCGTCAGCGGGGATTCGATTATTCCATGAAGCGGCGCAGTCTCAGGAAATTTCCTGGCGATGAAGGGGGCGAACCGTGCCAGCCGCGCTTCCGCGTCGTCGATATCCGACGCTGCCAAGGGAAGGTATCCTTTGATCTCGTCAAAGGGGCAGACGCTGGGATTCACCCAAAAGACTTCCTGCGCCGCGCGGATTTGCTCCACGATGGGCGTTTTGGCTATCAGTTGGTCGATGTTCATCGGGCACTTCCTTCTTGCTTGGCAACTTCGTAGATGCGCGCCTCCAACGGTTGAAGGATCGTTCTCTTTCCTTGCTCTTCGCTGTCCATGACGATAGTTCTTCCGGCGATGATCTCTTCGGGGATGGTCGCTTCCTCCAGGGAGAAGTTCACGAGGGTGAGAATCTGGTGGCTTCCCACCGTGCGGAGGAATGCAAATATCTGCTCGTTCTCGGGCAGGAGCTCCTCGTAGCCGCCGGCCCGTAAAGCCGGATGACTCCGGCGGAATTCTACAAGGCGCCGGTACCATGCGAAAACGGAGCAATCGTCCCGCGTTTCCGCTTCGGCGTTCTGCAGGGCGTAGTCGTCATGTACCGGCAGCCAAGGCGTTCCCGTGCTGAAGCCCGCGTTCCGGCTGTCGTCCCATTGCATGGGCGTGCGGGCGTTATCGCGGCTGAAGAAATGCACGAATTTCATCGCTTCTTCGGGAGAGAAGCCGTCTGCCAGAGCAATCTCATACTGCCCGTGAGAGGAGATGTCGTTGTAGTCCTTGATGGAGGGCCATGCCACGTTGGAGAAGCCCAGCTCTTGCCCTTCGTAGATGAATGGCGTGCCCCGCAGGGTGAGCAGGACGGTCGCCATGGCTTTTGCGGCCTTTTCCCTGTCCGCGCCCTCCGGGAAGAAATGATTGACGCAGCGGGGCTGATCGTGGTTCTCGAAGAAGACAGGGCACCAGCCGTTTTCTCTGGTGGCTTCCTGCGTGGCGTTCAGGGCGGCTTTCAGCTCCGTCAGCTTCCATGGCGTGGGATGGCACCAGGTTTCGCCGTTTTTCAGGGCGAGGTTCATGTGGCTGAACTCAAATACCATGTCGAAAACGCCGTTTTCACCCACCCAACGGGGGAGGTCCTTCGGCTGTACGCCGTTGGCCTCGCCGACGGTGAAGATGTCCCGCCCTGCGAAGACCTCGTTCTTGAATTCATGGAGGAAGTCGAGGATGCCCGGCGTGTTGGCCGTCATGGTATGAATGCTTACCAGGCCGTCGGCATCGTCCGGCACGCCGTCACGGAAGGCCGGTTTCTTGATGTAGGGGATGGCGTCGATGCGAAAGCCGCCGACGCCCTTGTCCAGCCAAAAGATCGCCGCGTCGTAGAGCGCCCGCCGCACTTCCGGATTCTCCCAGTTTAGGTCCGGCTGCTTGGGCGCGAAGGTGTGCAGGTAATACTGGCCGCGTTCTTCGCACCACGTCCACGCGCTTTCGCCGAAAATGCTGCGCCAGTTAGTGGGGGGGCTGCCGTCCGGCTTCGCGTCCCGCCAGATGTACCAGTCGGCTTTCGGGTTCGTGCGGTTTTGCTTTGACTCTTGGAACCACAAGTTATGGTCGGAACTGTGGTTGAACACGAGGTCCATGACGATGCGGATATTCCGCTTTTGCGCTTCCGCCACC
>Ga0256407_10000131_pt1 | contig 187352 bp, 341 predicted proteins | sample RumenRJG_04DNA_FD_193489 | JGI IMG/M metagenome (GOLD analysis project Ga0256407, IMG submission 193489) | Bovine rumen microbial communities from Lethbridge, Alberta, Canada - RJG_04 | ecosystem: Host-associated > Mammals > Digestive system > Stomach > Rumen | place: Canada: Alberta...
TCGTGAGAAAGAAAAATCAATTCAACTAATTTATCTAAATCAAAATATCTTTCTTCAACAACATCATGAAACAGAGCGACTGGAAAAAGTTTGTCTTTCTCGTCTTTTTCATAAAAAGAATGATTCTGTATAAGATCAGCAACTCTTTTCCAATGAAAAAACTCTTCTTTATCCATAGCTATTCTTTTAGCAATAGAAATCAACTCTTCTTTATTCATTTTTATTTTTCTTCTCAACATCACTTTTTACACTTAAAAGAAAAACAACAATCAAAACAGAAACAAATCCACACATCATAGCATCCAAAGCAAAACATATAATCGCTAAAGCCAAATAAAAATCAGAAATGTCAATTTGAAAGACGTTCTTATTATTGTTTTCCATCTTATTATCCAATCATTTTTTCAACTTCAATGGCAACTCCAACCGCATAACCCTTTGTAAGACACAGAAACATCATCAAATCCTCAATGATTCTTTCCCTTCCATAAATTTTCCATTCTTCCTTATGTTCTTCAACGATATTCTTTCCTTTTCCTTCTTTCAGCCACTCCACAATCATTTGCGTTTTACTTTTCATTTTTCAAATCTCCTTGATTTGTTGTTTTACAATATCTATATAACAAGTAAAAATTTTACTTACAAAAAATGGCAGCCCTTGAAGGAGTCGAACCCTCACAGACGCGGGACCAAAACCCGCCGCGCTACCATTACGCAAAAGGGCTGTAAGAGTGATAGGTTCCTCTCACACTCTTTGAGGGCAAACAAAAACTAAACCTGTTTGCAAGGCGGTTGCTATTTATGTACAATCAAGCAACCCATCAGATTTGGCTGGGATTATCCATATCAAGTGTTTACAAACACACCAAATCATTTTCAAACACTTATTATATAACATCATAAATTTTTATTTACATTATCTTGAATCATCATCGCTATTTTTGCTCCATCTGCTGATGCAATAATAGCTTGTCTGTATTCATTGTGTATATCACCACAGAGATAAATATTTTTATATCCTTCGATACTTGAATCAATCTATTTATAATCTCCCAACAACTCATCTCTTTTAATTATTCCAATAGCAACAAACATCCCTTCTATATCTTTATACTCAATCTCATTTTCGCCATTTGTTTGCTTAATTACAATCCTCTTAAAACAACCCTATCCTTCCACTTCTTTCAACATAAAATTTGTCATAATAGATATATTTTTTTGATTTCTCAATTTTTCCATTAATTTATAATCAGCTTTAAAAACATTTCGGCGGTGTACCAAAACAACTTCTTTACAAATCTAAGATAAATACAAAGCTTCAGTTATCGCAGTATTTCCTCCTCCTATTACCATTACTTTTTTATCTTTATACAAAACACCATCACAAGTAGCACAATAATGGATATTTGAATAATTATACGCGATTTTCATCGTTACACTTCCTGTCGCAACAACCAAATAATCATATCTAAAAATTTTATCATTATCTGTAACAACAAATTTTTTGCTTTTATTAATCTATGTAACTTCGTTATCAAAAACAACACAACCATTATTTTTTGCTTGACGTTCTATTTTATTCATTAATTCATTTCCAGAAATACCATCCGGAAATCCTGGAAAATTCTCTACAAATTTTGTCTCTGACAAACATCCAAGAGAATAATTATTAAATATCTTTACATCAAATCCAAATCTTCCAAGATATATTCCACAAGTCAAACCGGAAACACCGCCACCAATTATAACAACATTTTTCATAAACACAACCTTTCAATAAAAAGATTTCGCATCTGACTAATCTTTCTAATTTTCTTTTTTTAACATATCAAACATATAATTTTTTAACTTATCTTTATTTTTTATTCCCGGAAAGTGAACTGCAAAATCACCTTCTTGATAAAGATTTATTGGTTTTGTTTTATATTCAGGTAAATCTAAATAACTGTTAAACAATCTAATAGGAACCTAACACACTTTTTTTCTATATGGTTTATAAACACTATCCATCAAAAAACCCATTGCAGCTTGTTCTCGAAATTTGTGCGTCTTAAATTTTTCATAATTTTCCAAAACTTCATTCAAAAACCTAAAACTTTCCTAACATTTCTTTATCAAGAAAACACCATTATTCCAACCATTAATATCTTGTCCCATCCAAATAAAAGTATCTTGATTTCCATATTTAAGAATCTACTACAAATCAAAATCCTTGTTAAGAATCAAAGTATCTGCATCCATCCATAAAAAATATTCACTCTATATTTGCGGGGTTTGAAACACTTTTAATAAACCATAAATCTTACTCCAAACTGGATGTTTTGTCTCATCTAAAGAATGTTTGCTTTCAACCATTTTATAACCATGTTGCATACAATACTATCTTCGATGATCCCTGCTGATTTCAGCAATCTATTCTATATTTGGAGTCGCAAGCGAAAACAAACAAAACTTACTCATGTGTTTCTCCCTATTGTTTTATTCCAACATTTATTACACTTTCTTTCTAAACCTAGTAATAACAATCCCCAAACCAAGTATTTGTTTTTACCACTATAAAATCAATTCCATCTATTATTTCGTGATAACCGCTTACTATCTATCCAGAAAAAGTAATTCCACTACAAATTATATCATTCATTTTTTCTCCTTTTAATTTTTTAAATTTGGCGGAGAGCAGAGGTGTCGATCCCCATACCGATCAAAGTACCAACTGTTTTCAAGACAGTGACCACAGCCGTGTGATTTTACTCTCCGTTTTTGGTGAGAGCTGAAAGATTCAAACTTTCAACCTATTCCGTGTAAAAGAATTGCTCTATCATTGAGCTAAGCCCTCTTATCCTCTTTATTGATTGATTGTAAGCCCACCCAAACAATCACTCACCACTCTTTTTACCCAAATTCAGTTTTTACCTGCCCACATTCTCCCTTTTTGGAGAAAGAGTATCAATAAAACATTTTTATATTACAACAATATTTTTTATTTCAAATTTCCAACAAATATGTTTTTATATTACTTTTAAACAAATAATCGTTTCCAACATTTATACATTTAACACCATTTATTTCCTTTATCACTCTTTTATGTGTATGTCCACAAACACAATAATCAACCTTTATTTCATTCAAAAAATCTTTACTACCACTATATCCATTATATAAAGAAAAAGGTTCGTGTTCACTAAACCAATTCAATTCTTCATGCGGAACCATGTGCGTAACCAAAATGTTTGTTTTACCTTCAACAATATTTTCCTTTATTTGTTGTTTACATTTCTTGTTCTATAAAGACGGTATGAAATCTATAATTTTAGAATCCAACCAATGACTACTTATCATATCTCCTTGATAAAATTTATTTTTATTTAAACTATGGTCATACCAAAAAACATTTCCAATAAAATTTAAACCTTCAATTTCATATCTTCCCTATAAATCTAAATAATGTATATTGTAATGTTCTTTCCATTTAAGATAATAATTTTTTATTTCCTATATGCTCCAATAAGCAAACTCATGATTTCCAAAACAACAAACCACAGGACAATCATTTCCCAACAATTCATGAATAATTCTATAAGGATTTTCTTTACTTAAAACAACATTACTCTCCAATATATCACCAGATATAACAATCAAATCATATTCATATTGATTGATAGCATTAATCAAACTTTCTCTGAAAAAAGACCTTACATATTTAGCTTGATAATCATAATGTAAATCAGACAGAATTAATATTTTCATTCAAACCTCCTTTCTTTTCTGGTGGACTTTAGCAGAATCGAACTGCTATTTATAGAATGCAAATCTATTGTTTTACCATTAAACTAAAAGCCCAAAATTACTAAAAATTTATATATAAATTTTTCCAATTTTATTCTTAAAATGGAGCCGACTATTGGATTTGAACCAACGACAAGCATATTACAAGTATGCTGCTCTACCCCTGAGCTAAGTCGGCATAAAATATAAATTTCATAAAAAAGTACTACAAAATATTATAACTTTGAATCAAAGTTTAATATTTGAATATTACTCTTCTTATAAAACTTACTAAAAACTGCATTTTGAATATTATCCATTAGCAGAAACCTATATTTTAAATCAAGTTTTTTAACTTTTTTGTAAAGTTCCACCCAAGATTCAACTCCCTAAAGTGTTTGCTTCCACTGCTCATCTTTAGGTTTAACATCAAATTTTGGATAAAACCAACTTTTTACATACTTCTTATATCCTCTTCTTGCTATTTCTATCGAACTTGCAACCATATCTGGTGTATTATAATTTCCAAACAAAAGATTTCCAATAAAACTTGAATATGCCGGATTAACTTCAATTAATTTATATCCATGTATATTTGCCAACATGTTCAATTTGTTTTTTATCAAATGCCGACACCAAACATTATTACACAATCTATTAAATTCCTTTCCCTTGCCTTTATCAGAAGACCTAATTACCAAATCCTCAATTACCATATTTGAACACTTCCAAATATTCATCAACACATCTATTTTATAACAAACCTTTATTAACTCATATTTTCTTTTCCTGTTTTGATATTCCTTATCTTTTGTTAACAAAAACTTTTTATCGTTCAAACGAAACATATTGAACACTTGCTTATATAACACGTTAAATTTATTCTTACAATTAAACTACAAAACAGACAACCCAATAGCATTAGGATTCAAATCAATTCCCAAAACTCTTTTTGATTTCAGATTATCATAAAACTTTTCTTTCATCAAAGATTCATCATAAGCAATCCACACATTCTAATTATTAAATTTCACTGAAACTGTTACTTCTCTTTTGTCTATTAAATTTTGCAAAACACACAATTCTTTTTGAAATTTTCCGGAAAACTTATTAATTTGTATTTCTAATTTTTGTCCTTTATGCGGTTTATAATATATTTTATTGTTGTTCAATTCAAAATCAAAACATCTATTTCCTTTCATTAATTTCTAACCTTGAATAGATATTGGAATTTGTCTCTTTTTCTTTAACTACTATTTACAAATCAAACCTCTTAAATATTTCTTATAATTTGTCTTTCCCCCAAACACTATTTTTTTATTTTTAAACTTAGAATACAACATCTGCCCTTCTTTTACCGCACATTGTATAAACCAACTATTCTATCCTAAAAACAATTTTTTACAACAAGTTCTAACTTGTTTTTCATTCATTCCATCTTGGAAACGATTAAAAGCAATTCTTACCAACGAATTAAAACTTCTTAATTCTTTAGTAAAATCAACTTTATTCATAATCTTTGCTTTAATTGTTTTCATCTTTCTCTTCCAACTATTTTCTTATTTTATTTAATTTTCTTCTGTGAGAATAGCTTTTTATAGTAAAATAATGAATAATAGAAATCAAATCATCTGTCAATTCTTGTTCATAACTCCTGTTCTCAAGAACATCATTTAAAACTAAAATAGTACACCCAAAATATTTAAATATCTGTTCTATAATCTAAAATCCAAACCTCACTAATCTATCTTTGTTTTCAATCACAACAACAGAAATCTCATTACTAATTACTCTTCTAATAATCTCTTGAAAATCTTTTCTATCTGAAGACATCCCTGATTTTATATCAAAATATTGTTTTTCAAGCACTAATCCTCTCGATATACAAGATTCATATATTCTCTTGTTTTGTTCATTTAATTGTTCTTTTTGTTTTTGTGTAGATACTCTCGCATAAGACACTATAGATTTCTTTTGTTTACAAGATTTTTCTCCAATTAAAGCATATACAGACTCATCATCATACTCAAAAAAATTTTTGCTAAATTTTGATTTAACTTTTATTTTTCCATTTTTAACATACCTACACAATGTTTGTCTTGTGATTCTCAAAATCTATAAAACTTCTTTTGCTTTCATATTATTTTTCTTCTTTATTTGTTAATATTTTTTAATTTTTTACTATATAAAAATATAAACAAATTATTTAGTTTTTCTGTTTTTAAGTAGAAAATCCATTAAAATTAACTTGTTTTATTTTATATTTTTAAACTCTTTTTAATGATTTCTATATAACAAATCTAAAATATCAAAACAATTTTCTTTTTTATGCTTTTAAGTGTTTTTCATATTTTGAAGCATAAGGGAAAAGACCAAACAATCTGTCTCTCAATCCATTATAAAAAGCCTCATCATTATACCCCGCAAACATTTTTTCAATATTCTATGTTTTTACAGACTACGCATCTTCAAAAGTAGCTTTCAAAACTCTTTGCTCATACCCAGATTTATAACCAAGTAAACCACAGAACAAAGTGTTGATGCTATAACCAATATCACTTGTATAATCAACACCTTTCATAACTTCAAGCAACTCTTTCTTTGGATACTTAAACGGACAATGACTTTCAAAATTAAAACTCAACTATAAACCTTTTGATTTCAAATAATCAAAAGTTCTTGCAACTCTCCTTGGCCAGATATGATTACTTGACGCAAATGCTTCTCGATCTCTCGGATTATATACAGGACACAAAAACTGAAAACTAAACGGCATCAAAAACACTTCATCATCACTGCAAAAAATAAAGTCATCTGACAAGTCTTGAACATTCTAACATACATAAAGAACTTTATTAATAATATTCCCATCCTTATTATGTTCAAGACCATCTTCAAACTATATAAAATCAACTTCTTGTACCCATTCTGGTTTTCTGGGACCAACTATAATAATCCTTCCAACATCAGATATATTTCTTTCAATGCTTCTCAACAAAATTCTCAACTCATCATCATTACTATGACTCTCTTTACTCAAAGGAATAATCACATCATACAACATACTCTTTTTCTCCTTTCTTGTTTATAAGAATATAATTTATATTACAACAAAAAATAAAAAAGAGAGAAATTTTTTCTCTCTTTTAGAACAAAAAAACAAATTATTTTTTACTTATTTTACTTAATGGGATTTTTGGTTGTCTTACCAACAAAAACAAAACGTCCCTTTTCACGAGTATAAACTTCATAAACAGTAGAAGGATTACTATTCATCTTCCCACACTTACAAGTACATTTAACACTTGTAGTTTTAACTGATGATTCAGATTCAACAGCGGCAATCTTTTCAGCAAATTCCTTCTTAATCTTTGCACGTCCTCTGGAATCATACTTGTTCAGCTTTGCAAGCTTGCGAGTTTCATTTGCCTTGTAAGCCCCAATTTTACGGTTCTTTTCTTTTTCAGTCATTTTCCTTTTCCTTTCTTGGTTAGTTTACTATTTACTCAAAAAAACATATTTTGAGCGTGACTTACTTATAAGTAACATCTTTTAAAAAATGCAACAAAAATTTTCAAACTTATTTTCTTGTTCTTCACAAGCATTTCTATTACCAAATATTTCTCCGCAAGACTAACATCTAAAAAAACAAATTTCTTTCATTTCAAATAGTTCTTATTTCCATCTGTCTCTAACACTTTCAGGTATATATTCGCGTATTTTTTCTTTAATTTTCTCATCAATTTTAGAGTATGGCATCATAAAACCACCCGATTCTTTAATCTTAAAATATGTAGCATCTTTTATATACATGCCACCAAAATCACTAACTTCAATTTTAACATCAACTTGTGCTTTATTAAAACTAATCCAAAAATCTCCATCCAAAAAATTTCTAATTGAATTTCCAAAATTTATAATATTTCTCATCGTATCAGCAGTACCTTGATGAGTTGTAAGTAAAATTCTATCCGGAATTTTTCTCTTTCTTTGATTATTTTGAATAATAGCAACTTTATAATCATTTAGTACCCAAACCAAATGAATGTTTTCTGCTTTATATCCAACACTAATTAATCTATTAGCAAGATTTTCAAATTCTGCATAAGAACTCAATGTTTTATCAAAAATTAAATTTGGTTTTCTATCATCAGCAGCCATTCTTGCAGAATACATTACATAATCAATATATTTCTGATTTAAATTAATATCTTTCAAATATCCGTGAAGCATTTCAACTTGTTCAGAATTATTAAGTTTCCAATTAGAAATATCAACTTTACAAACTTCTTTAATTTTTTCTTGAATTTTTTTGTTTGTAATTGCAAAATCTTTCAATTTATCAACATCAATTCTTTTTGCATCAAGCCCAAATAATTTTGAAATCTGAAAACCTTTTCCACTTCCTCCTCCACCGCCAACAATAACAACATTGTTATATGCAGGATAATTTTTCTTTCCAAAAACTATTTCTTTAGCAACATATACATTTCCTTCTTTTGGTAAAGAATATTCAACTTTGTTAAGACATTCAGCAATTTCTTCTAAAAAATTTTTCATATTGTTAATCCTTTATCCATATTATAAAGCAAAAAATTCTTGTTCACTAATAATCTTAATCCCAAATTTCTTTGCTTTATTCATTTTAGACGATGTACTATTTACATCAGCACAAACTAAAATATTTAAATCTTTAGAAACACTATCTACTGGAACAAATCCTTTTTCTCTTGCTTTATCTTCCATTTCTTGTCTTGTATATGAACTCTTTCCTGTAAAACAAATCTTTTCTCCTTCTTCAATTTTTTCTTCTTCTACATCAAACAATGACAACAATCTCAAATTTCTTTCTCTGTTTTTATTAAGACCTTCAATTACATTCTTACTTGTAATCTCTCCAATACCTTCCATTCCACAAATATCAGCAATAGTTAGAGATTTCAAAATATAATCCAAATTAAACGATTTTAGAAGCGTTTTAGATACACTTTCACCAAGGTTTGATATATTTAATGCCTTAAGGAATAAACTCGCTTTAACACACTTTATTTTAGCTAATTCGCACATAATATTATCTTGCATGGTTTTGCCAATCCCATCAATTCCTATCAAATCTTTTTTCTGTATCATCAAGAAATCATAAAGATTATCAATGTCAGTCTTTTTCATAATGGAACGAATTACACTCTCTCCAATTCCAAAAATACCAAGACAAGTAAGTTGCCAAGTAACATTTTTCACTTTTCCTTCAAAACAATGTTCATTCAAACAAACAACACTATTATCATCAATTCTTATATCACTTCCACAGAAAGGACACTTTTCTATGCTTACTATCTCCCCTCTCGGATTAGATTCTTCAATATTTACAATATAAGGAATAACCATCCCCGCCCTTTCAACCACAATTTTGTCTCCTATTGCAATATCTCCGTGAACAATATATTTACCACCATCACTTCTTTTTGTAAGAGATATAGACGCTTTAGTGATTGTAACTCCCTGTATATCTACGGGATCAAAAACAGCAACAGATGTAATTCTGTTATCTTTACCCATTCCCCATTCAATACCCACCAATTTCGTAACAGCTTGTTCATTTGTAAACTTCAAAGCAATTTGATTTTTGGGATGATGTTCTGTTCTGCCAAGACTATCTCCATATTCTTTATCTTTCAACTTGATAACAATACCATCCATAGGATAATCATATCCATTTATCTGTTCTTCTATCTTTTCAAATTTTTCATCAAATTCTTTCATCTTTATCTCAAAAGAATTTTTGTCATAATCTACAAAAGTCAAAACCGCACCTTGCTTAAAATAAAAATCAGCATCTTCATTACCAACAATACCACTCACAGCATTTCTACTGTTTTTGAAAGTCTTTCCAGATTTACTTTTAATCTTTCTATATACAGTATTAAAATCATTATTCGTAATTACAATTTCTCCAAGAACATAATCTTTTGTAACATCAACAATTTTATTGCTTTCAATTCTTATCATCTTCAATTTATCAGAAATATTGCTTCCTTCATATCCGTTTCCTCTGGTAGATAATTTACCTTCTTCCAATTTTCCGGAAATACCATCATATTTTGGCTGAATCAAAAACAATTCTTCTTCGTTTCTTGAAACTTGTTCCATCCATTTTTTCAACTATTCTTTTGTATAAACCTTATTTAGGGATAACATTGGAACCTTATGAACAATCTTTTCCCCAACAACAACAGGTTCATTAACTTGACAAACCAAATCATTGTTAGGATCAATTTTTCTTAATTCCTCAACCAATTTATCATATTCAACGTCACTAATATCGGACACACCATCTTTCCAATATTTTTCATTAGCCCCTTCAATCTTTTCAATCAATTCTTCTTTGTTCATTTCTCTTCCTCAAGTTTAGATTTCAGAAACACCAATTCTTTTTCAAATTCTTTCACAAACTTGTCTTCACTTAATTCAAACACCTTCCTAAATATTCTTGCTTTATCAACAAACAAAACAAGGAAAAACTTGTCTTCAAAATCGCTTTTGTGAAAATTAAACTCAACTTCTTTTCCGGCAAAGTTGAATTTCAAAACATTCAAACCTTCTATCTTATAGCCGTTTTCATTAAAATCAAAAACATCAATTTTATTTTTCTTTAAAATCTTTTCAATATTCATTTTTCATTTCCTTTCTTTTTATTCACCTTCTACATAACAAAATAAAATTTTATTCACATTTTTTTCGCTTCTTCCATCTTTCTACCAAACTATTTGCTCCTTCATTCAAAGCATACTAATCAAAAACTTGTTTTTCTTTTTCAAACTAATTTTCTTTCTAACTAATCTCTTGCATAATGTCATTAACTTTCTGTTTCAGTTCATTTCCATTGTTCTTATAAATCTATTTTAAATCTATCGCACTTCTCATCTGACCATCTGGCTTTGTCTCATCCATCATCTACATTGTTTGTTTCTATACAGCCTATCCAAAACTATCTTTCTACAAATCTTCTTCAACTTTTCCTATTGTCACATACATCTTGCAACGGAAAGTAAATATGCTTCCATCTCTGTTTTTTGGACAACAAATCACTAACTTATGTATTTTCCTTTCCTCTTCACTCCTTTCTCCTACTCCAACAGTAGCAGTTTGATTGACAATACCTAACAAACAGTTCGCACTATGTACCTTTTGTTTTGTACCAAACACATCAGAAGCACTTAAAAACGGTCTTTCTTTTGTTTCCTGCTTTTCTGCTTGAATACCAGCTTGTGTACAAGTAAGAACCGGACAATCACAGTTTATCGCTAATTGTTTTAAATCCTTTGTAACTTTACCTTGTTCATCATTTTCCGAATATGCTTTATGTGTTGGAGACATCAAATCCATATAATCAACTATTATTACATCTATATGAACACCTTTCAATTTCAACTCTGCAACAGCTCTTTCTATCATTGTAGCATCTGTTGCTTGCGGAAATTCATAAATATATAATCCTCCAGCTCTCACCCTCTGCTATATATTAAATCTTTTCCATTTTTCAAATTCTGCATCACTAAACATTCCAAGTTTCAATCTTCTATAAGGTATCTATGATTCCAAAGACTGATATTTTGTCCGCATCTGAAATTCATTTTCTTCATTTCCACAATGCAGAACATTATAACCCTTTTTTCTTATATTAGAACCAATAGATTTCATTAAAGTGGATTTTCCCTTGCCTGACAAACCAAATATAACTGTCAACTACGCCTTAAACAGACCTCCTGTCTGTTTATCCAATGTAGGAAAACCTGTAGGAATACCAGCATATTTCTACGGATGTTCTTTCCTGTTTATAATCTAATCAACCCAATCATCCACATCATTGTGTAATGATATTACTCTTCCTTTATGTTCTACTCTATTCAAATCCAAAGAACCGCTTTTCAAAATAGAAGCGGCATCATCTATACTTCCAGACTACAATTTTTCATAAGCCCTAACGATCACATCATTTATATCTGTTGCCAAATCAACTTCATTGAACTTAGAGACTATCAAATCCAACTCCTATGTAGGAGATGAATTACAACATATTTCAAACTAAGCTTGTAAAGCCTTTATTTTTATTTCATCAGACTATTTATCAAAATCCTTATCTAACTCATACTCAAATTGTTCTTTTGTCAACAAACTCTTATTTTCTTCAAAATATAATTTTATCTTATTGTAAATATAAGTCCTTTCAATATTAGTAAACCATTCTTGCTTGCAAATTCCGTACATACGTTGTAAATACATTTTATCTTTCAAAAGATATTTTAATAGTTCTCTTTCCAAAGACACAGTTTTTATTTTTCTTTCTTTCCTACTCTACATTTTCATTTTCCCTTTATAAAAAATTACCTATATGAATTTCTCCATATAGGTAACATCAAATTTTATTTAATATATTTTTACTCTCTATTATCTTGGAAATTTTCCTAATTACAACAAAATTCATTGTGACAAACATATAAAACTACCTGTCCATCTTCATATTCAGGCTAACCGAACAAAGCACATTCCTGTCCACAGAAACTCAACTATTCTCTTCCTGTTTTGGGGTCTTTATATTTTCGATAAGGACAAAACAATTTCATTCTTTCCTTTTTATTTCCCCTTGAAACTTCGATTGTACCAAACTTATTTAAAACCATTTCTTTTACTTCAGTCATTTTAATTTCTCCTTTACTTGTTTATTCTTGTAAATTTCTATTCTCCATTCTAATCTATATATCCAAGCACAATACCTTCTGTACTTAAAAACCAACCTGTTATCTTTATACTCTATTCTTTTCTTGTATGAATGCCATGTTTACTGTATTCACAGAATATCTTATTATGATGATTAGGACATAACATTACCAAATTATTTTTCTTATTACCACCTCCCGCTTCTTTAGGCAATATATGATGTATATGTATTCTACTTCTTTCAGAAGTCTTATAATCACAAAACTAACATTTATATATTTCTTTCAATTTCTCTTTCCTTCAGTCTAACATAATCTTGCAAATCAAGTATTTCTTTATCTGTAAAACTATTATATCTATTTTTATTAACAAACATAATTAACAACGGAAAATTCTTTTCAATATACTTCATAAAATTAGAAATCTCAACAATTTTATATCTATTCAAATCAAAATACAATTTTTCCTTTTTATTCAAACCATTTATCATTTTTATTTTTTCACCCAAACAACCAGTCCTGAAAATCTTATATTCAGAAACAACATCTTTTTTCATTAATCCTTCGTTAAAATTAAAACCATTCTTGAAAAAATCAACAAATAAATAAGTATTATCCACAAGAATAGCATTTATCTTTTCAGTATTTATATCTTCAAAATTAATACCTTTATAAACATCTTCAATGTTTATAAACCTGTCATCATTTTCAATATACTTCAACGTACTTTTTGACAAACCATAAATATTTTTTCCAAGATAGTTTTTCATAGCATCAAAAAAGAAATTCGGAATTTTATCATTTCTATAAACAATATGGTTTTTATCAATACAACAATAAAAAATCTAATCTTCATCCTATAATTCACAAAGACTTACATCTTTAGTATTAATCGTGTCATTCCAATTCTTATTAACAATTTTTATTTTTTTATCTTTTTCATGTTTTTCTCTTTTTACCTTAAAAGAAAGAAAATCATCTTTCTTTTTTTCAATAAAACCCTGCTCTTTACACCACTCAAACAATTTTTTGTTTCCAGTAAGAACAATAAACGATCCTTGACTGTTTTTTACATATTGTCTAAACATGTCAGAACCCCTGCATTTTTCATCAAAAACAACAATATATTCGTTCGCACAAACGAAATCAAAATCAAAATTATTATCAGAAATTTCAAAAACATCAACAGATGCACCTTTTTTTCTATATCCTTTAAAAAGAACCTGTTTGTCAGAATAAACCACAGAATAATCTTTATAAAAAAGTAAATCTTTAGGAAGACAAGAATCTATACGCAAATAAAACATTCTTTCTCTCAAAAAACTTCTTGATGCAATAAACTTTTCTATATTTGTGGTTTTTGAAGCAACACAATTTTTATAATCTTCCTCTTCTGCTTTCAAAAAGCTTTCTACCAATTCATTTATTTTTTTTACATTTTTTTCTGTAATCTCAAGACTTTCTCGACTAACAGATATGTCAAAATCACCTATCTCTGCTTTTAAAACCAATTTATTCCTTACCAATCTAATTTTTTCATAATCTATTTTCTTTGACAAACAAAAATCATCCCATTCATGAGTAATTGGATAAAAAATATTTCCCATTAAAATTCCACCATCTCTACTACTTCCGCTTACCTCAACATCATGTCTCCACACTTTATTTTCCTTAAACTTCATGTTCGCTCCAGTAAAAACTGGTTTTACATCAAACCACTCAAAAAATCTCAAACACTCATGGTAAAAATTTATAATATCTTCTGTCAAAACATTAAACTCAATTAACATTCCACTTGGCTATTTTGTATCGCAAGCATCAAAAGCATTAATTTTAGGAACACCATTATCCATATAACATATATAACTATATTTCTTTCCTTCATTAAAAGAAACCACTTTAAAATTATTTACATAAGCAAATGGACTCTTACTTCCAAGCCCCAAACAACCCACATAATCATTCGATTCAGATTTACTAGAATATCCATAAGTTGTATAAAGCTATTCCACTTCTTTTGGAAAAAGTCCTTTTCCAAAATCTCTCACAGAAAAATATTTTTCTTTTGAACTTGGAACATGCACTTCAAAAGGAATTTCTTTTTTTCCACATTCAACATGAGCATCATAAGCATTTGTTGACAACTCTCTTATTGGAGCAAGTATTTTATTTGCATAAATCTTACTTGATAAAATTTTAAACATTTTATCATTTGCAATAATATTAAATTTCTTTTCGTTTTCATCACATTCAAAAACTTCAGTAACCTTTTCATTCAATTTCATTTCAATTCTCCTTTCAGATTAAAACCTTTCATTTTTACATTAAATAACCAACAAGTCAATTAATTACAAATTTTATCCACAGCCTACTAATTAAACATTGGATTATTTTCATATTCACGAATTTCCTAAATATTTTTATAAATTAGTCGCATAAATAAATTCCTTTACAATTTATAAAATCAATCTTCTTCCTCCTCATCCTTAAAAATACTTGCCAACATTTTAGAAAAATCATTTGCAGACAATTTCTTTATTCTGTTCTGGGCATTCTTAAAAGACTATGGAGAAGAATAATTAGCTGGATTCATGTTTTTTATAAAATCAGCCTTTATCTGATCCTTACTCCTTCCATGATATGTACCCCAAGGAGCAACTTTATTTTTATGAAAATCAGCCATTTCATTATAAATAGTGTTTGTCTCCTATTCATCGCTATCTTTTTCAAATCTATTTCTAATTATAGCTTGCGTTTTATCATCACTTTTAAAACGATGACTACCAGAATTATTTTTTCCATAATTATAATCATCAATAATTACATCAGGCTTTCTAGGAGCACCATATTTCCCATCTTTTGTAATCTCCACAAAATCACCAACACTAGCCTTATAAGTTCCCCACTATGTCGAAATATCCATCTATTTATTTGTCTTAAACATCTTCACTTCTTTAGGCTTACTCATCCAAATTGTAGGATCATTTGTCGGAGTATATAATTTGCTAAAATCTTCTTGTTTTATCGGATATTTGCCACCTTTTCCATCCTATGCTATAAAATCTCCTTTCTTATATGTAGCATTACCTTCTCTTGTCTCTATCACTCCGTCTTCTGTTGCTTGTACCGCTTTCTTTTGTATCGGTTTCTTAATGAAAATTTTAGCATTTTCTTTCCCTTCTGGAAACATCTGTACAGAATAATTTTTTGTTGCCTTGTTTCTTACATTATCATTCTCATCATTTCCCATCTTATCCAAAGTATCAATGTCTGTACTTGTGTTTCCTGCGACAGACAATCTTACCCTATCACTATTATCTGTACTCAATTTTTGTAAAACATCTTTAGAAATACCTTGTTTTTTAGCAAGCTCATTTTTCACACCCTAATTAGAATTGTTTGACAAATAATTTGCAACAAAATCCGGAATGTCTTTGTTTTTTATCATCTTGATTTTTTTCTAATTATTCATTTTTCTTATCTTAGTGAGAATCTACTTCTTGATTTCTCCTTTATCAATAGAAGAAGGTTTTTTATCTTTATTTTCATCTCTATCTCTATCTAACTATAACTTTGTATCCTTTCGAACATTGTGTTGTTTCTTATAATTCTACATTTCTTTTTTAGTCTTGAATTTAAGACCAACTAAAGCTCGTGCAATTCTAACCAACTATTTTGCCACATAAATTTTCTTCACTTCTTTTCTCCTTATTTATTTCCTAACTGCATATATAAATTCTTTTCCATTTTCATCTTTATAAAAACCTCCAACCCTATATTCACTCAAGTCTTCACAAACATTGTTATCAAAACTCGTAAATAAACTCCTCGGTGAAATACCCATCAATGTGCCAACCTTGCTTTTCCAATCTATCTAACCACCAACCGAACCACCAGAATTAATATACTCATTATCATATTTTTCAAAAGTATAAATCTTAAAAACTCCACTCTAATAATTAATTGTAGTCAAATCCTTTCCCATTCTTTGTAATTGATGATTCATATCAAATTCCAAAGCATAATTCTATTCTCCTTTTGTATTCTGCAAACATTCATCAGCAGTCCAAAAACCACTCTTTTCATTGTTATTCGCATATCTGAAATCAAAATCTTTCTATAATTGCAAAGAACCATTTATCGTAAATCCTCCCGCTCCAACTTTAGAAGGATATTTACAAGCTAAATCAACTTTCAAATAATGTCCACTTTCATCATCTTCATTCTGTATAAAATTCACAATAGTTCCAGGTAACCAGCCTTTTAACATATCTCCACTTGGCCTTACTGGTAAGGTAGCTCCATCTCTTAATCTAAATATCGGTAAACTCATTTTTCTTTCTCCTATTTATTCAACCACTAAATTGTGTGATTCAACACATCCTCATAAACAATCTATGCATTGTTTTTCCAATCACTCACAAAATAGCCATCAGGAGCAATCCATCCTTGATTCTAAAAATCATAAAAAATAAATTGCCTCGCCATCATCTATATAGATGATCTGTATTTTTCAAATCTCGTCATCTCTTTTTCCCCTCTATGAAAAATCTATATCGGCTCCCAAATGCTTAATGACAACATTCATATTTACCTTGTCACTAAACTATTTGTCTGTCAATATCTACTTGATTAACTATTTAGCCTATTCCCTTGTCAACTTTTCCTCATTTTTATTTTCATCATTTTTTTCTTCTTCATATTTTTTACTCAACATCTAAAAACAAAATCTTGTAATCTATTGCAACATACCAAAAGATACTTTTTCTGTTTCAAAATCATTCTCTACCTAACTATCAAAAGCATTTAATAATAACTAAACACGAAAAATGTTGTCAGCAACAACCACTTTTAAAGAATCATTTTCCAAAGAATTGTTTGTTTCTTTTAACAATTCCAAAGCTATCTTTATTTTGTTTATTGCCGACATGTTTTATTACTTCACTTTCTTTTTACTCTTTGTCTATTTCTTTTCTCTTTTTTCTTGATTTGACATCATCTTTTCATACATATCATCCATTGTCTTCTTGAATCTCAAAAATTGTCCGGAAGTCATTGCAACTTGAAAAATATTCGACATCTAAACAACATCATCTTCACTGTTCACATTGTAAAATTCTATCTTTATTATATCTTTTTGATTAACTATCTTTGAAACACCATCTGCAAAATATACTTCATTCATTTTTTATTCTCCAACTGTTATTTTCTCATAAACACTTTTACTTACAAATGTAGTCATCACCCTTCCGTCTTCCGTCTTTCCTTTTAAAGCATATCTTAACTTATTATCTCCATAACTCTATTTGGCAACAACCTCTAACTCAACCTTCTTTCTATTCTTCAAATCATAAAAATGATACTTCATAATCTTACTTCTCCTTTACTATTAATTATCAAAGTTTATTTATTAATCTGTCTATCTAATCAATCTTAATATTACCCTTTTGAGCTTCTCTTGTCGTTTGAGATAATTTGCCTATTAAATTACTCACATAACTAACAACATTTTTATATTGCTTCGCTATCCATGTACCAATTCCAACAAACCAATCCTTAATACCAGCAATCCTTATTTCTGATTCAACAGATGCTTTAGGCAAAGATGGCATTGGCTTATCAGGATGTTCTTCATCATATTTCTATTTTCTTTCATTATAAAAATCAGCAAAATCTTTGTCCCAAGATTTACTCGCACCTTTTATCAAATCACTTCCAGTTTTTATGTCAACTATATTTTTCTTAAAAGACGCTTCTATCTTCTACACATATTTATAATACTCTGTTCCATTCAATGTAGAAACCAACAACGCCCAAGCCTATTTATAAGACGGTTGTTTACTCTTTTCTGCCTTGAAATCTATATCCTATACCTTTTCCTGTACTCTCTATAACATCTCATCAACATTCTCACCTAAAGACATGGCACTCGAAACCATTTCTGTAGCTTCTTTCATTAACTTTGACATCTAAACCTATTTGTCAAACTCTTTATATTGTTCCTTCATCTTTTTTTCAAGCAACTCTTTCTGTTCTGTCAAAATATCTATCTGCTTCTGCAAATCAGCAACATCTTTACTTATATCTTTAGATAATTCTTTCCATCTCTTTGTGCCAACAGAAATTTTACTAACTATATCCTCTAATTCATTTTCCTGTAAAGCCACCAAATTCTTAGCTATCTTTATCAATTTTCTTGCAATTATATCTTTCTACATTTTCTATTCCTCCTTATTTCATAAATTTATTCCACTTCTAAATAAAATCTTCTTTGTACATCAAACATTCCTATAACATATAATCAGCTTTACTTATATCATCCAAACTACCATATATCTGCACAGGATTATAATAAGTAAAACTATTAAATCCTAAATTCTATCCCCAAAATTTACTCATACTTTCATTACTGTTTGTAATATCAGGAATAATAAAATCAGTCAACCAATCAACAGCTCCCCAATCATTTACCTACTTATATTTATAACCTTTTTTAGATATAGAATTTCCAGCACAAATGACAAATACATCCATATCCTTAAATTCTATCCCCAATTTCTTCTTTAATCCACAAGCATGTGTTAATACTGGGACAACCTATCTTATACCACCATCAACAACAGCATCCTATCCGTGATTTCTAATCGGAAAATAAAACATCGCTGCACTTGTATCTAATGATATATCTGTCAACTTTATATCATCATCTGTTCCATCTATATTATCATAGACCTTAATTTTGCCTTGCGTTAAATTATAACAAGGCACAAACATACTCGTGTTCTTATATCTTTCCCTTGTGTCCTTTATCGTTTGATCTCCAACCAATAAATCTAAAGACTATTTCAAACCTCTATCACTATACCACGGAATATCAAGTATGTTTTTATTTCTTCTCTTAAATATCTTTGCTCCATTTTGCAAAAAACATTTTTGTATTTCTTTTGCTGTATTTCCTCCCATTAAAGCACAAGCCTAAATACCACCTATACTACAACCACTTATACTATCTATCTTATTACATAAATCATAATCCTATCCCAAATAACTTAAAAAAGTAGCATCTATCAACCCAAAAAATCCACCACCACCAAGAACCAATAATTTATATCTCTTACTCATAATCACTTACTCCACTTATTTGAACTCTATGTTCTCTATATGCACAAACTTAAAATATAAATTTCTTCATCTGTCAAAAATCCTTGTTCTTGCTTTTTTATTAAATAATTTTTTATCCTTTCAACCTTATCCACAGGATTGTTCTATATAACCACATAAACAGCATCCACTATCCCTTGCTTCCTAATCTTCAACTATTCAGACGTGAAACTATTACACCCAACCAATAAAAAACATAACCCAAAAACTAAAATTAATCTTCTCATAAAAATTATCCCTATTGTTAATTATAAAATCTACATATATATAGCATATATAAAACTTTTATTTTCCAGATGAGCCAAAACCTCCATTCCCTCTGTCTGTCTATTCCAATGCCTGTACTATCTATATAGATACATTAGGAACTCTTGTAATCACCATTTGAGCCACTTTATCATACTTCTTGATATAATATGTATCTTCCCCCAAATTACGCAATATAACACCTATATTGCCTGTATAATTCTCATCTATAGTTCCTGGTGTATTAGTAATGGTAAGCTGTTTATTTAAAGCCAATCCGCTTCTCGGCCTTATCTGCGCTTCCCATATCCACCCCTATTCATGAGGCAATTTTATATTAATTCCCGTATCTATCAATACCTGACTGCCACCTCTTACTTCATAATCATTCATACTTCTCAAATCATATCCAACATCACTTTCATGTGCTTTTTCAGGTTTGCATCTCTCATCTCTCAAAACAATCTTCACTTTATACATGGTTCAACAACTCCCTTTTATTTTTGTACTTCTAATTTCTTCAACCAATCATATTTACCATTGTTCAATCCTAAAAACAAATCTATTATACTGGGAGCTTTAGGCTCCCTTATCAATTTCATCCCACAACTCTTCAATAACCTGTTGCCTTTTTTATTGTTACATTTCCAACAGGAAACCACCACATTCTCCCATTTCATTTTACCCCCTTTGCTCTTCGGATATACATGATCTATCGTCAATCTCTTTCCAGTTATCCTTTCTCCACAATATTGACAAATATGACCATCTCTGTCTATAATGCCTTGTCGAGTAACCCTCATCCCCACATTCTTTATATATACTTTCATTAAAATTACAACTGGCCTGCAAATGAAAAATGTAACTCCATATATCTTCTATACCAAATCTTTCTCTCGTTCTCTGGAATACTCTATCCATTCTTCAAAATCATATCTCTGAAAATTCTCATCCAAAAAATAAGCTTTCCCTTGATATACTTTATCTATTCCATCAAATATACTGCAAATCCTTACCGCTTCATAATTCTTATTTAAAACCAACACCCTTTCATTCTTCTTCATTCATTTTCTCCATGTTAATCATGTTCTCCACAAAAAATTCACATTCTTCATTGAAATCAAAATCTGTAATCTTTTTCTGTAAAGTACAAGTCTATGTTATATCTTCTTTCCTTATATACAAATTACAAGCCCCCTTAAAATTATCCGTCTTAAAACTACCATATAAACAAGGATAAATATTACCACGATCTATTCGAATTATATCATTACATTTTGAACAAATTTTACAAACTTTAAGTCTGTCTATCATCTTGTTTTCCTTTCAATTCAATAATTCTTCTCCATCACTGCACAAATCTTTTTTCACTTTCACATATACATCAAGTTTATTCTCTTTTATAAACGACAACAAATATTCTTTATTTAAAAAATTCTTATATACTTCTTTCAATTCTCCATACAACAATCCAATCAAATATCCAAAATCTTTACCAACAATTTTATTAATCTTCTATATATCATCCTTACAAGTAATTTTATATTCCACTTCCTCATTTATTGTTTCAAACTTCACCCAATTTTTTCTTATCGGAGAAACAAAATTGTTCAACATTCCATAACGCAATTCTCCAAATCTATTTTCCCAACTCCATTTACCGTTTATCCAAGTTCCTCCACAAGACAAAACAAATATATTCCTTTCTCTGATACTTCCAAATTTTTCACATAATCTTTGAATAAAAATACTGTTATTCTTGCCATAAATTCCACAAAACCTGATCTTCAAACAATCCTTTTCTACTATCAAAAAACAATAAGTATATCTCTTTTTAATCGCTGAACCATAAACTTTTTTTATCTCATCTCCAAAATCATAAGGCTTAACTTGATTGTCCGTTAAAAACCCATTATATCTATCCACATGATAAAAATTGTCATACTTACCATCAATATAACCAAATGACAACTCACGACCATTCACAAAAATTACCTTGTCACCAACTTCCATTACCATTCTCCTTTCTTATGTTTTTTATTTACTTATATATATAACAACATAAAAAAAGAGTGGAATTTTTTATCTTCCACTCTTAACAAACATACAGGTCAATCTTATCTTATTATTCTATCTCTATCAAATCTTCAGTATCTTCTTTGTTCTAAAACGGTATGTCAATTTTCAACAAACCATTCTCAAACTTAATCTTGATTCCTGAACGATCTATATTACTTGGAAGTTTATAACTGTTCTCAAAGGAACGATACGAAATACCACTCTTCACAACAGTCTCATTTTCTTTATCCTGCTTTTCCTGTTTCTCACAGCGAACTACAAGATAATTCTCCTTTGATAAAGTTACTTTTATCTCTTCTTTCGTAAATCCTGCCAACGCATATTCAAGCCTATATCCAATAATATTCTCTCCTTCTTTCATTTGTACAATATTCATCGGATATGTCGTTTTCATTCCAACCATATCATTGTGGAATACTTCACTGATTATTTCATCAAATAAATCTCCACAAATCGGATATGATCCAAAATTCTTCCTAATCAAATTATTCATGTTTATCTTTCCTTCCTGAAAAACCCTCATCAGCATTTTCTTTTTTGTTTTGAACTCTTTTTCACAAGACATTCCAGCAACCTGTATGTTTATTTTTTATTTTACTCAATCAAAACTATTTTTATTTGTTAAAAAATACCTTTTCTCCTTCAAGTTTTATATTTCCTGCAAAACAATCTTTCAAATCTATTTCTTCAAACAATCTCACACCAAAATATCGCTTCTCTTTATCCACACATTCTTTCGCATATCTTCCATCTGCATTTTCATGTTGATTAAATCCTTTATATATTTCCAATTTGTTTGTATCTAAATTAATTATATAAGCATATTCACAAAATAAACTGTCTTTCAAAAATTCATGACAATCTTCAAATTCTTGATTAATCTCACCTTCATCCCAATTCCACACATCTCCCTTCCCAACAAATTCTATTTTTTCATAAATATCTATCAGTTTCTTTATATTCTTCCCTTCCAAAAAACACAACAGCTCATTGCCTAATCCTTCAAAATAACTGTCACAATGATTATAACCAACCTTATCAATTCCATTCATCCTGACACCCAAAGCTCCTCTTGTACTCATCTCTTATTTCTCCTTTCTATTAAATATAATATTTACCATTATCATAATCTACTTCACCAAACACTCGTTCATCCTCTTTCCAAGAAAATTTCCATTCCAAAAAATTACCATCTTTATCCAACACCATTACATTTGTAAAATACATCGGCCCACTACTCCATGGAGCAACTTGTATGTGTTCCCTATATATCTTCCCTTCTACCTAAACTTCTCTTCCATATATCTCTTCAGGAAAATTAAAAGCATAAAAACCAATAGGCTCTTTCGTCCTATGCACTCCTTTCTGTTTGGAAAACCATTCTTCACCTTCTCTCGTCAATCCTATCCATTGGTCACTCCTACTCATCTTTCATTTCCTTTCATATTTATTCAATTCATTAAAAAAATTGGTCAACGTTTCTTCTCTCAATCTCCTGCACACTTCTCTATAAGCCTCTTCTTTGGTCTTAAATATATCTTTTTCTTCTATAATTGATGTGCCTATCAAATAATTCTGTATATCTCCATTCCTCATAAAAATATCTTTTATATACGACATATATACCGTTCTTGACAAGAAATTTTCTATTCGAAAATCAAAATCACTTAATTCAGCAAACGAAGTCTTTCTATCATATAAATTAGTAAAAATTATATAATAAACTTTTTCGTCTCTTTTAAATTTAGTCATAACATGTCTCCTTTCATTTTAACCATTCAGGCTCTTCTCTTACATAATATTCAAATTTACTCAAAACTTTTTTCTTATATCTATAATATCTCCTATATGATTCAACTATCTCATCTATATCATTACCTCCTGTTTTATATTCTTCCAACATACATTTCGGAAAACTTGTCTCTTTAAAATTTATCACCGTTTCTTCTTCTGTTTTCCAATATTTATTGTAAAGTCCTTCACATTTATGCACCTTTCCATATCTTAATCTGTATTCTTTCAATAGCCACTTCAAATGTATCTTCAACCATTCATAATTATTCCTGTTCTCCAAACATCTTACACACGGATGATTCTTGTATGTTATCTTATATCTTTCACCTCCTAATCCATTCATCCTGTCTGTTGTACTCAATAGTTGAACACTCTCCAATATCATCTTCACTATATGCTTATTACACATATATTCAGCACTCTTCTTAGGGTCTTTATCCAATACAAATATATTCACTATCCTAAATCCTATTTCTTCTTCCTATTATATATCTTCTTACTCGGTATCACTTTCTATACAGGTTTGCAATTTCCCCAATCCCTCCTCACCTGTTCATCAATACGTTTCTTCCTCTTTTTCTTCTTCATTTCTTTCTCTCCTTGAAAAAACAAACAAAAGGTACAAACTAACTCATAATCATAACCACAAACTAAAAATCAAACATCACTTCTACAATCTTGTCCATCTCTTAATTCTCCTTGATTAAGTTTTTTTCTTTGCAATATCTATATAACAACAAAAATTATTGATTACATTTTTTTCTTACAAATGATATAAACTTTCTTTCATTATCCTGCTGACATCATAATTTCCACAATATCTTCCATTATTCCTTCTCAAATTGATTATGAAATCTTCTTCATTGTTCTATAAAAATAAATTATAGTATATATTCAACTCAGCTCCTATCGCTTGACTGCGACTTATCCCTGCCCAACAATGTATCTGTATGTCCTATCCTCTCATATACACTTCATCAGTAAATCTCTTTATCCTATCTGCTATATCTGTCGTAAATCCTCTTAATTCACGCTTTTCAGCCTACTTATTATAAAATGGATGTAAAAGATTGTGTTCCTTGTTAAACTCCGTTATATCATCAAAATATAACTTCAATATGTTCTTTCCTTCTTTGTCTAATTCCTTATATAATTCATCATATCCTATATCCCTTATACTTATCCAATTCCTACCTTTATCCCGTAATCTCTACACTTCTCTGTAACTGTATATATATATCTTCATCTCTCACTCTCTTCTAATATTTTCAATTTCTTCCTGTCCTACAAAAATTTCATCAGTTTGTAAGTAAATTTATCATGATAACTTATTATAAGCTATATATATTCCACTTCTTCTTTCATCAAATCTCGCAATCTTTCATACTATTCTTCACTATACCAATCCTTCCTGTAGTCCAATATCTATTTCTTATTATAATGAAATACTCTTGTACTGTCCGAACGACAGTAAGGAAACTGATTTACCATCTATATAAACTATTCAACACTAAATTCCAATCCCTTTATCTTAATTCCTTCTCCTCTTTTGTAACTTATAATAAAACTACTGCTGGAACTGTTACTAACATACCCATTCCGTATTTTCATCTCTTCTTTCACTCCTTATATTGCTTTTTAATTCTTCCATCTTTTTTACCGTTAAACAGAATCTATTAAATTCTGAATTTCTGTGTTATGAGGAACGGTAAGTGCCTCATTCTTGAAACGGTTTAATATATTTATTGCACCATTAACATCAGCATCTAATATTGTGCTACATTTGATACATTTATATATTTCACCATTTCTTGATTCCTTGTGAATCTCTCCACATTGACTACACATTTGAGAAGTATAAGATGGTGAAACAAATGTGAGACAAACACGGTTTTCTTCACATTTATCCAAAATCCTTCTATATACTAAATTTATATTCCAATTACCAAGTAATTTTCTTGTTGTTTTATTTACTCTACCTTTTGTGTTTTTGGTAATGTTTTTCAAATTTTCCATAACTATCAAATCATAATTTTCAATACCAATTTGATTTACCGCATTACCGATATAACACTTGATTTCAGCAAGAGTTTGATTATAATTTCTACTCCCGACTTTTCTTCTATGTAACTTTTTTATCAATCTCTTTATATCAGAGCCAAGTTTTCTTCCATCAGATAAAGTTAAAAGTTTGTTGATACCTAAATCTATACCAATACTTGATTTTCCTGACTTTATCGGAGTATCTTGCTTTTCAAAAAACAAATCAACAAAGTATTGATTTTCAACTTTTCTCAATGAAGCTGACTTTGCAAGTTCAAATCCATTTGCTATCATTTTGTTAAACTGTTTGTGTTTTTTTGTGGGAAGAATTAAACTATATCTACCGCCAAATACCGAACCAATCCTTATCCACAAATCAAAAGATTTTGCTTTTTTGCTATCTTTAATTGAAATTAAATCACTGTTCAAATCAATCACAAATTTTTCAAATCCTGGTTTCTTTACCTTTCTATTGATTCTCTTATCCTTAATCCATTCAGAATAAACTTTATCCAAAATACCAAAACGATTTCTATTTGATTTTTTACATTTAGCAAAAACTCTTTTATATTGTTTATAAACAAGTTGTTTATTTTTATCACGAATTGATTTGATTATTTTGATTGCTTGATTTCCAGCACATTTCATTGCTTTTCCAAGCAACCAAGAATTTACTTTATGATATTCAGCAGAACTAATTTTAGAAGGTAATTTATCTTGTTCAAAATACAAATCAATAAAGCAATTTACCACTCTCTGATATTCTGTAAAGAACTCATCAAGTTTATTTTGCTTTGCTTTTGTAAAGTTGTTTAATGAACAAGATACTCTGCGTTTCATTTCAATCCTTTTATCTTTTTATATTCTAATTCACTTGAATATGTTTTTACAAATTCATCAAATTTCAAACAAAAACTTTCAACTGTTTTATTATTCTTTTTTTCAGATAAATTTTTACATAAAATACCAGAAAAATGTCCCCATAATTCACCTTTCTCAAAACATTTTTCTTTACATCCACAAATTTTCATTTTTTATTTTTTCTCCTGTTTTCTGCACTTCTTTTACCATAAATTCTTGCACTAAATGAACTCATAAGAGTAATCAAATCTTTACAAAGTTCTTGTTCAAATCCTTCGCTCATTACTTGTTCAACATATTCAACTTCTACTCCATGACTTTTGAAATATCTTTCAAATACAGGAATAAAAAATCTTGCTAATCTATCAGAATGTTCAACTACTATTTTTGTGATTTTATGCTGTTCAACCAAATCAAAAATCTGATTCAGTTTTGGTCTGATTGCGTTCATGCCAGAACAAACTTCTTCAAACACATAACCAACTTTATATTGTTTTTCAGCGCAATATTCCAATATTCTCAATTTCTGTCTATCCAAATCTCCATGTTGTTTTTGGTCTTGTGATGATACTCTACAATATATGCAAATCAATTCTTCTTCATTTGATTCAATTTGTTTTCCTTGCAATTTTTCAATATCAGACAATAAATATCTACGATGTTTTCCGTTTGTTCTTTTAGCGACTAAAACACCTCTTTCGTCATATTGTCTTAAAGTATCTATTGATACTCCAAGCATTTCACTTGCTTTTGATATTGAAATTAACTTATCCATTATTTTCAATTTCCTTATTTATAAAATTCACACTATTTTCATAGATTTTTTGAAATTCTTCAAGAGTTGGAACTTCATCTAATGGAATAGGATGCTCGCAATAAGTTCCATCCTCAAGTGTAAATCCATTTTTATCTACTGCAACCACTTTAAGCATTTTGATTTTTTCCATTTTTCTTTCCTTATAAAAGTTAATTCTCTTATAAGTTTCTACTATTAGAAAAATATAAAAGAAAAGTTAAGTTTTCTTATATTATACCATAATTTCATAGATTTTTAATCTACTCTTTTTTACCCCTCCTACAATAGCATCTGTTCTATCTTATATTTACATTCCCTACCACCAGTTACTCCCACTTCTTCTATCTTCAAATTGTTCATCAATTCTTTCATCTGTTCATAATTTAAATGTAATCTTTCCACTCGATATTCTCTTCCGTTTTTATTAAATAATTTTTTTACATACTATCTTCTTATTCTTATATAACATGTATCACATTTTCCTGTCAATGTCAATTCACATATATATTCTCTTGTCAAATATTCCATAACCTTTAATATGCTTTGTTTCCGTATCTGCCCTATACATCTATTACATATCTCTATATCCATATCTCATTCCTTTACATTATCATTTGCTATATCATATATCTACATGGACAACCAAATTCAAAATTACGCACTATCATCACTTCTTCTACATCATGGCTCTTCAATAATTTGTCTACCTATTCCTTGCTTAAACTTTTACTCTAAATCTATGTACCATATGGATTCTTCCAAGCTATTTGACATAATCCTTTATCCCCTCCTATCACCACCCATATATATTTATCATCACTATTTAAATAACTCTTGGCATAATCGTTCATTAAGCCTATACATTTCTCACATATATTTATATCCATTTTATTCTATCACACTCTGCAATACCTCTCTCTTGATCTATAATTCTATCTATTCTTCACTCTATAATTTGCATTTCTATTCTTTCTTATATCTCTATAATTCATTTTCCAATTCCTTACACCTTTCCTTCCAATATCTTATCTCTTCATCCTTTGTCATTTCCATTTCCCTCTTCATTTATCAATATCTGTTCCAATTCATATAAACATAAACGATACATCTTATCATCCATTCTTAACTCTTTCACAAATCTTTCCAATAATTCACCTTCCAGATATAACTCACCATTCATTTCCTTTATCCCTATCCTTTTACATATATCTTCCATTTCTTCCTGTTTTTCTTTTAATCTACAAAAGCAACGATCATTTCTACCTCTTAAAATAAGTTCCTTATAATTTCTTAATTCCCCTTTTATCTCACCTCCCAAACATTTATTACATATATCCAAATTCATTACATTTCTCCTACCATTTGCTAAATCTTATATAAACACTCCCCTCCTATCACTCTCACTTCACTCATATATAACTCTTCCAATATCTTCTATATCTATTCCATATCCAATTTTATCCTCCATACCCTTCCTTCCTATCCTGTCCAATCTATTAACCTATCTCCATTTATTTGCAAAATACAATTCCTTTCTCCTATTAATGTCAAATTATATCTATAACTATCACCTAATTCATATCTCAAAACCCATCCCCCTTGTATCTTACCTATACATCTTTCACATATCCGCTTCTTCATGTCTATTCCTATCTCACTTCCTATATCTGTTCCTCAAGATAATCTTCAATCCCTCCATATATCCATTCTATCGGAAATCTTACCCACTTCTATCCCTATTTCTTTAAATACATCTTCCCCTAACTCCATCTGATCTTCCATCTATAACCCCTCCTGCTCGCTTCCAAACATCCTTCAAATTTCTATGGATATTTCTACCTTATCACCTATATATAACCCCTTATCTATTCATCTACTACCCTATACCCAAAATATCTCCTCACCTATCTCTATGTCAACATCTTTCTTTTTTTCTCTCCTTTATTTTCTAAAAAAATTTTATTTTTTTTTTATTTTTTTTATTTTTTTAGAGAGAGGTTTAATCCCTCCCATTTCCCATATTCATATTTCAAAAATGTTTATCTGCATATTTTCTATATAACAATTCATATTTTTCAATCTTTAAACCAATTTTTGATCTTTTCAATTTGTTCATCAGTAATTCCTATCTTCATGTCTGTATTTATGAATTGAACTGGTATATCATTATATATAGTTTCAGATATATTCCATGCTTCTTCCATATCATCTATTACTACACATTTTCTTATCATATCTTTATGATGATCTATCCAATCCTTTATTTCATCTGATCTTAATTTATTAAATAAATATGGAGTTCTGTCAAGCCAACTGTCTTGTAACATACCAACTCCATAATACAAACTCTATCCAAATAATTTAGAACCGTCTTTTATCAATCTCCAACTGCTGCTCCATACAACCTTACAATCCTATATATCCATTAACATATCATTGATCTTTTTCTGTAATTCAGGAACTATATAATATTCACCATATTTACAATACTTATACCTGAAATCTAAAAAACTCATACATTTTAATTGCTATCCTATAAACTTTTTATTGTTGATTACTCCATCCATATCTAAAAAAATTATCTTATACTTTTTCATGTGTTTCCCCCCTCTCTCTCTGATCTTTTTCTTATTCTTCTTTATAAACCTTTCTTTCTTCCTATTGTAAATTCTTACTGTTTTTATGACAGGTATATCAAACAAAATCAAAAGTATTTTCCCGGTAATTTTAATTACTTTTTACCTCAAACCATCTTTTTTAAGTTTTTGTTTTTTTATTGTAAATTCTTACAATTTCATAAAAATTTTTCAAAGGTTTTGTAATTTTTTTGATAGAGAGATTAAGTTTTCCCGTTAATTCCCTATTGATTCCCGTTAATCCCTATTAATTTCCATTAGTTTTCCCATTAATTCCCATTAGTTTCTATTAATCTTCCTATTAAGTTTCCCTATTCTTTCCCTATTCTTTTCCCTATTAATTTCCCCGTTAGTTCCTATTAATATTCCCATTGATTCCTATTAGTTTTCCTATTCTTTCCACATTAATTCCTATTAATTCCTCAGTAGTTTTCCTATTAGTTCCCTTATTGTTTCCCTGTAATTTCTCTATATTTCCCTTGCTTTATATCACATCTCTATTATACCTTTATCTCCTCTAATAACGATGCTATAATCTTGAAACATATCAAGCCTGATAAGGATATAACAAAACAGATAGATATAGCTTATTCTTTCATTAAAGCTGGAAAAACACATCTTTATTATTTCTTCTTGTTTCTCTTATCATGATAAGGTATTGAATGACATATATAAAGCTCTGCAAAACTTATCTCTATCGCATGGATGTTATATATCCATAGTTTTGCTGTCAACTCTACTAATGCTTTTTCTTAATTTGTTTCATTTGACTCATTACTTGTTCCACATAAAATTTACAATCTGGTTTAACTTTTTCCACATCCAATTTACGAAACTATTTTTTATAAATAGGCGTTTTATTTTTCGGGCGAAATGGACTAATAAGTTTTCTGTATTGCTACATGCTCAAAACTAATTTGCATGAATATTCTCTTCCCCACAATTCAGCCATATTATCATAAAATATGATATGCTCTATATCATTCAAACATTTTTGACAGATTTTAAGATTCACGACAACCTTTCGATTTTACTTTGAATTTCATTCAAAGATTTGGTTGTATTCTATATTTCTTTCAGAAGCCATTGCTCTTTACTTTTTAAGGTGTTCAAAAGTTGATTTTTCAAATTCTCATAAGATTCAAACAACTCTTCAGGAAAAAAGAAACGAATCTCCTTGTTTTCTGATTCAACAACACACCAAATCGTTCTTTCATAATATCCGGCAGAATAATCCTCTTCCTCTTTAATTTGGATAAATTTGACTTTTTCAATTTGCCAATCATTTGCAACAACATAGTAAAAATCACCGATTTTCAGTTTTTCAGGTTTCATTTCACTTATTCTCCTTTTCTTGTTCTTCTTTCATTTCTCTTATCATTTGTTCATTTCTCTTATCATTTGTTCAAGTTCAAACTAACAACCATTTTTACAATTTTGTATGCTCATGTCTTTTATCATGGTTTTAAAATTATCAACTTGTTCCCAATAATCAAATTGGGCAGAAATATCTTGAAAAGCATTATTTCGTAAAATACATATTTTTCCAGGATTATGATTGCCCCATAAACAAACACTATTCCCGTTAAAAGAATAAGACCATATATTCTTCAAACATTTTTTACATATCTACAAATCCATTCCAAACACCTTTCAAAAAAATTCAAATTTATAGTAAAATAACATCAAAAATTATTATGTTCATTTTTTATCGTGTTTTTCAATTTTATAGCTTTTTTCAACATTTCATTGACATATTCATGCAGATCGTTTACCTCTTTGTAATACGAACTTTTCACTTTTTTCAAATCAAACAAAAAGTATTCCATAGTTACCTATAACTATGCCAATAAATCAATAATATCAGCCATTTTCTGTTTCTCTGTCATATCTATTACTCCTGTTTGATTTTATTATTGTTTATCTATTGTTCGTTTATAAACATTTTCTTCAAACACTATTTGTTCCACATAAAAATCACATTTGTCTTTTGCCGTTTTTGAAACCTTGATTTTCTTCAAACGATTCTCAAGTTTATCCTTATCGTTTTTAACACCATCCAAATCTTCATCACTCCACAGCAAACATCCTCTATCTTTACCGGAAACCCAAATCCAACTTCCGGTAATTTCAATTTTAAAATACTGTCCACAACATTTTTTACATATCTAAATATTCATTTCTTTTTATTTCCCTTTTTATATGCAAAATATGTTTTTATCATATCAAAAACAAAAGAAACACATCCAAAAACAATAAAAAGAAAACCTATAAAACAAATTACAAAAATAATAGCATTCATATTTCACCTCTCTTCCTTTGTTCTAATTTAAATATCTATTCCTTTCTATACAATCTATTCAATTCTTCTCTTAATACCATCTGTACACATTACCTATTCTCCTGTTTCGTATTGTTTCTTGCTTCCATCTTCAAACTATACTTCGATTACATCTCTCTTTATCTTGTCTTTACAACCATCAACAAACTTGTTTTTCCAATATTCGACATCTTCTTTATTGTGAAGTTTGTTTTTGTAAATCTTTTTCATAAGAACATACGCATTTACCTTGTCAAATCCGGCAAGCTATTTAGCATAATGATACACGGATTCTTGAAAAATAGGCAATCCATAAGTCGCTCCCATTGTACTTTGAAGTTCTTTAGGTATAAAAATTTGATCTGCATTTTTTCTCGTCTATCCATACAATTTATCAAATCCATTAATCAAAGCCGCAGGTCTGGCCAAAGTGTTTACAACAGCTAAATCTTCAAAACTCTTGACACCTCCCATATTATCAATCACTTTCATTGCTACAGGACTATCAAATTGAAACACTCCGATTGCATCATGATAATTCAATTGATCCAAACTTGATTTCTCATCTATAGGTATGGAATATAAACTCCAATCTGTTCCATGTCTTGTGTTAATTAATTCTATCGTTTTTTCAATCGTTGAAAGAGCATCAATAGCCAATATATCCATTTTGATAAATCCCATTTGACCAAGTTCTCTTCCACTAATACCTTCTGTCCAACATGATACCAATTTACCATCTGTTACTCTTACAGGCAATTGTTTTGTCAAATCAAAATCTGTTACTAACATACCACCAGCGTGTATGCCCCAACAATTAATTGCTCCATATATCTTATCAAAAACCTATGCTAATTTAGGATACTTTTTCAAAAACATATCTAAGGCTTTACATTTCTATCTTAATACTTGTATAGACTTTCCCTAATCATCTTTATCAAGTTGTTTCAATCCTTCTGTAGTTAATTGATTCACCTACTACAACGGTATTTCGTATAATCTGCTTAATTCTTTCAAACATCCCCTTAATTTTAAATATCCAACTGTTCCAATATGACACACATTATTTTTTCCATATTTACTGATAAAATATTCTCTTACATGATCTTTTTCTTCTCCGGGAAAATCGCAGTTATGAACAACAACACCTGTTTCATGAATTTTTTGTTCTGTAATTTGCCCATTTATCAATTCAACTTTATTAAAAGTTTTTCCACACACTCTAAAACAATGTTCTCCCTCAATTTCAATATCTTTAACCAACTTTAAGACATTACTTTTATCAATAATAGCAATAATAGGAATCAGTACATTATTACTTTCAACAAGAAAATCATCTTCTCTTAAATTCATTACATATTCATAATAAAATTTATCATTTCTTTTTATCAAAAACTTATGATTATAAGTTGTATCTACATACCAACTACCATAACAAACTCTAACTATTGGACAATTCTTATGAACCACTTCGTTTGTAATTTTCTTAACTTCATTTTCTCTTGTAATAACTTTGTCTCCAATATGTAAATCACCAATTTCTTTTGGGCCATTTGGAGTTAAAACAAGAGTATCTAATGTAAAACAATCAACATCTGGATATTGTTCTGCTGTTACTTTCTATCCTTTTTCAATAATTGCTTGCAACCTGCTTGCATCCAAAAATCTTTCAAACAAAAGATTATATTTTAAAGGATCAACATTCATTACTCCAAGACAATATAAAACAAGGCTACCGCCACCGCTTCCCCTTCCAGCGGAAGGGGTTCTATGTCTCTACTACCTATACCATCTATACAAATCTTCCAAAAACAGAAAATAATCTGCAAATCCAGCTTTAATTACATTATCCAACTCATATTCCAATCTTTCAATGTATTCTCTCTTCTTATCCAAACCTTTTAATCTCAATCCTTCATAAGCCTTTTCTCGCAAAATCTTGTCTCCATCCTTGAACTTCGGCATCTTCGGAGTAACATCTATATCAAGCAAAGTAAAACTCTTCAACAATCTATCCAACTCTTCACAAATCTATTCAAATATCTTATCAGTAAACACATCACTTTTCAAATATTTTTCATAAGTCTATCTCACCTCGGTTCTTGTTTTATAATACATACCTTTTGAAAAATCAACCTCATAAGACAAACCACCTTTTATTTTTGAAATTTTACGAAACACATTTAATGCTTCTTCGTCTTCCGGCAAATGATAATGACTGTTACAAACAGGAATCATTTTAACCCCATGACTTTTACAAAACTCAATAGTCAAATCATTAATTTCTTTATAATTTTCATCTTCAACTATAGGAATTGACACATATACCTCATCAAAAACACTACGATAAAAATCAAGTTTCTGCTACGCCTCTTTTGTTAATCCATTGTATATTTTTGAACAAACTTCACTATAAGGATTCGGAAACACACAAACAATTCCTTTCCCATGTTCATGAATGAATTTATCATTAGTTCTAGGCCTGTTCTACATTCCATTCATTTGAGCATCATTGTGTATCTGTATAATGTTGTAATATCCTTCTATTGTCCGCGCAAATATATCTAAGGAAAAATCAATAGTGCTGTAATCTTTTTCTTCATCTGAAACTTCTTTGATATTCTTACTCCACCCTTCAGTTATCTTTTTCAGATACAATTCTCCGTCTTTTCCAAACATCCCATAATTATTAACAAAAGTCTCCATGCCAAGTATCGGAACAATACCATTTTCTTTACAAGTGAAATAAACAGAGGGCCAACAGCTTATCTCTCCATAATCAGATACAGCAAAATACTTTTGGTTTCTCTATTTCAATATCGGTAATATTGTTTTCATATTGCCATGAGCGTACTTAATGCTGTATTCAAGTTTTTTACCAAAATCACAAAACCACATGTGTTCTCCTTACATAAAAATTATTCTTTTCCATTTCCTTCAAAAAATCTTATTTCCTTAGATTCAATTTCAAAAATCTGAAAATGATGAGATTTTCCGGAAAAAGTTTTGGTTTCAAGATTCCAAGTTACTTCTTTTATGTTCTCTACTTTATATAAACTTACAATATATTTGACAGCATCATCAGAACTATCAAAAAAACCAATAATTTTATCTTTTATTCCTTTGCTATTCAAAATTGTTTCTTTTATTACAAAACATTTGTTAATATCAATTTCCATTTTTTAATTCCTTTACATAAAATTACCTATATGAATTTCTCCATATAGGTAACATCAAAAATTAAAAAAAGCAAAATTATTTACTTGAAATGCCTATATAAGCATCAAAAACATCATCTATGACATCTACATTGATAGATATAAGGTAAACATCATTATATTCATTAGAATATAGTTTAAATTGCTGTTTCAGCAAATCAAAATATGTTTGCCAATCTCCTCCTCCGTTTTCTCCACCATTTATATGAACAACTAAATGTCCTTCTTCATTCAAAACAATAATTACTCCATCCAACAAAAAATCTTTAAGTGTTTTTCCTTCTATTCTTTCAAACAAATCTTCTTTTGCATAAACATAATTTTCCTCAAATTGAGACATAAATCTTTCCAAACTCTCATCTCTTTCCATCTTCAATTCTCCTCTTTTTTATTTTACAACATCTATCACAGTCTAAACCACAGCTTTCTTACCAAATTTTTTTCTCAAAAACAAATATACAGCAACACAAACTGCAATCGCAAACAACAAACAAATACTAATAATTATTAAATATTTAATCGCTTGATTAATCGCATTATTTGCAACATCTCTGGCCACATCTCCTGCTGATTGCATTAATTTATCAAATCCACTTGCTACAGATTGTATATCTTTTGATTCAATTCCCGATCCTCCTGCCGCAGAAACAGTTTTTGCTGATACAGGTGTTGGAACAGGATTTGTTGTTGACATAATCGCTTTTATAATCTATTTTTTAACATCATCGTTGCTGTTTGAACTTGTTAAAACATCTTTCAAATTACCTTCATTCAACTGTATTCCTGTCAACATTTGTGTAGTTGTTTGTGTTCCTCCATTACCAAACACACTTCCTCCTGTTGAAGTAGTAGTAGTATATGCAGTGTTTCCTCTTACCACTCCAGTGCTGACATCATAATAACCAAGTCTTATATTAGGAACATAACTCTATCCACTCCAAGAGAACTACAACCCAATACCTTTTGCATTGTTTTGTATATTATGCCCACATGAGACAAATAACAAACTACCACACAATAAAAGCAAGCATATTATTTTTTTCATGATAACCCCTTCTTTAATGATATGACACAACAAAAATTTACATTGCCGTTAATTGCGTAAATAAAAAATTCTTCTTTATTAAACTCCTACTATAAACAAAAAATTATAACCTCAACTCAATTTTTATTACATACCCGTAAAGAACAAAGCTGTTTATTTTCACAATCTTTCCTGTTGTAACTTAAAACCAAATTCATAATCCTAATTGTTTGCACCTTTAGGATAAGGTAAAACAGAATATGTTAATGCTTTCATTGCATGTTTTCTTTTTCTTTCACTCATTGCAAAATAAATATATCTATGTTTTTCACTTCTTATTACTCTATAAACATCTTCATTATCTATATGCCTCGGATGTTTACCATTACTACAAGCATCTGTTCTTTTTTTTTGTCTTTCCCGTATAAAGAAAATTTGTTGCCTGATATATATAACCATGATGATTCATTGCCATATCACTATATGAAACAACAATCAATCCATATTTTTTTAACTATCTCAAACTCCAAGAAACGAATTGAGACATTGATATATTACAATCTTTCTATCTACACAAACGATTCAATTCTATAACCTTATCTTTATACTACTATCCACAACATAAACACACATAATGACTTGCAGGAATACCATAAGTTATAACCGCTTTTAATATACCCTATTGAAAATAACCATAAGCATAAATAATCATAGGAACTCTTCCACTGTAATGTCTTTGCAATAAAAACTATTTTGCCTATTCATATCCTATCTTTCTAAATCCATTTTCAGAAAACAAAATCATTTGCTACATTTTTCACCTTCAAATAATCCAATAATTCTTGAGAAGAATCTATTCCAACATCACATTTTCCCTATCCAAACTCATTATTCATTCTAACGAAAGACATCTTATAACCTTCTGTAAAAAACAGAAAATTAAAAACATCATATTTTTCATAATAAATCCCTCCTTCTTTACTACACATCAAAAATAAATGTTCTATTCCTTTTCAGAAATATCTCCATCCAACTAACTCAATATCTGCTAAACTGAAAAATTACACTTGTCAAACTCACTTATCATTGATGATTTTACATTTTTCAAAAGGTTTTCAAAGCCCTTGCAAACTCTGATTTTTTCTGAAAAAAAACAACCGTTTTGAAAGTTCTTTGTGAGTCTATTTTTAGAATACAAATAAGAAAACAACTATCTCCCTTCACCAATAAAAAATTTACATCTTGCCTACGTTTCTCTTCCAACATAAAAAGCAATAAAACAAGCCTATTTTTCAACAAAATAGAAACTAATAAACAAACTGTTTTTATTACGACATTTCAAACATCTCTTGCATATATCCAAGTTCATGTCTTCTTTTGCCTTTTACAAACAATCAATCAAATCTAATGCCTTAAAATGTATTTGTTTTAATTCATCTGTATTCTAATCTAATAGAGCGTCATTCACTTGTACTTTACTCTCTATTTTTGCTCTCACTCTCTATTCCACAGTATCTTTTGTGATAAATCTATATACTACAGCAGATTTTTTACTGGTAGCTCGGTTGCACCTATTGTTCCTCTGTATCATGATTGCAGGACTATAATTATCATCATAATGTATGCAAGCATCTGCTTCCTGTAAATTCAAACCAGTACTCATGGCATCCGTTCCAATCAAAATATCTATATCCTTATCCTCGTTGAATCTTTTGCACAACTAAACCCTTTCTTTCGTATCTGTATCTCCATTTATAACTAAAATTTTATAATCATCTTTCAAATTCTTCAACAACAAATCCATTGTTGTTCTGTATTGTGTAAATATAATTACTTTTTGATGATTTTCTTTTATCAATTCATTTAACAATTCTTCTAAACAAGCATATTTTGCAGAAGGATTTTTTAACCCAACAATCTATGGAAAATCACAAAACTGTCTTGCCTTTATCAAAAGAGACATGGCATCACTTTCCGTAATCACTTTTGATTTGCCCTTTACTATCTCATTGTATTCTTTCATCTCTTTTGGTTCTAATTCAACATATATATCCTTATACAATAAAGGCGGTAAATCTTTCAAAACTTGTGTTTTTAACCTGCGCAAATAATATGGCGCAATCTTTTCTCTAACCTATCCAATATTCTTATACCCAAGAACACGACCAAAAAAATCAAGATTTGCATATCTTTCAAGAAATTTATGTTTGCTCGGAAACAAACCTGGTTTCAAAAACTAATAAATACTCTGTATTTCCTCTAATTTACCATCTATCGGAGTTCCTGTAAGCCCCAATCTGTATTTACACTTAAATAGCTTTAAGGCTCTCGATCTTTGAGATGTATTACGCTTCAAAAAATGGATTTCATCGACACATAACATATCAAAAGAACTTAACACACTCTATGCTCCGGCTATCCGATTATCTATAACTTCCTATCCTTTTTTCTTGTCAATAAACAAATCACAAGTAATCGTTTCATATCCCACAATCTTGAAAAAATATCCTTTAGCCAACCACTTTTTCTGTCTCTATTCCTTCACACCATCTATTACCAACACACTTTCATTAGTAAACTTCTTTATCTCATCCAACCAATTATATTTCACCGATGCGGGACAAACTATCAAACAATTATTAATTAAACCCTGATTTTTTCTTAAAATTGATATACCTAAACCCTGAATTGTATTATGTGTAACTATTGCATGTTCTGTAACATATAAATGATCTATTGAATCTACTGCTATACATACACATTCTTTCTATCCAACATATTCTATATTTCTAATAAACCTAGCACATTCATATTTTTGCGGAAATTTATACAATTCTCTTTTTCTCTTCAACTTAAATGGAATCATGGGATATGGTAATTTTATATTTAAACTATATATATCTCTACATTCATACTTAACTCCATTTTTCTTATAATGTGTTTTTTTACAATGTTTCCGACAAACTCCACCTAAACTTTGTACTATCTACGCTACATCATCAACAAGTCTTTCTGAAACAGAATAATATTCTGCACTATTAAAATAATCATTGTTTTTTTTCATACAATATCCATCTGTATCCATCAAGCCTTGTAACAATTTAAGACGATTCTATATAGTAGAATACTTATATATGTCTGGTATAAACTTATTCCAACTTCTAATATCTTTTAACCCAAGATTTTTCAATAAATCTTTTTCAAACAAAACAGAAAAACTTCTTAAATTCTATTTATAACAAACTTTTTCATTACATTTAATACCTTCAAACATCTATAAAGAATCTTTTTTCTCCATTTGAAAACTAACTCCATTACATATAAAATGTCCGTCTCCTAAACACATACCTAATAAATATGGTTCTATAGGTAAAACATCATTATTCTAAAACTATATAGATTGAACTACTGGTATCTGCCACTTACTACCACCTCTATTATCTTTATAATATGTTTTATATCTATAAATCTTATCTTTATTATGACCTATACCACTATGTTCTTTTACTAAATTCTAGTCTAACAATTCATTTACTGTCAAAACATTTTCAAAACCTTTTCTTCTTTCAAACACTTTCCATAAATGTTCTGATGAACATTCCATAGAATATCCATCACTAAATGTCATTTTATACACTTTTTTAATACCTTGTGGATAAACACCAATTACATCATGAGATTTTCCATCACTTCCAATTATCTTATCACCAATAACTATATCACCAATTCTTTTTCTTCCATTCGGTGTAAACAATCTATTATCTACTATCTATGCTTTTCCTAATCCACATGAATCACCAATTAAAAATCCTTCTCCAGATACTTCAGCACATTTTATTCCATGTTTTTGATAATTAAACAATGGATTCTTCCCCTTGTAAGACAAACCTTTTACTGAAAAATCAATGTCTTCATTCTTCTCTGCAATTTTTTTTGCAGACAGAAATTCTTCCTGTTGCTTTTTCTTCTGATTTATTAAATAATTAAAAATAGGAGGTATCTGCAACCTATCTTTGAACATTCTGTACACTTCATCCCAAACTTTCAAATCCAATGCAAATTTCCAAACCTTCTTCTACATATCCCAAGAACCATTCAATTTCTTCATTTTATTTCTGGAATCTATGTCTTTGTAATCTATCCGCAAATAGAACATCTATTTATTCTTGTTATCCAACTACAAATTTATCATTTATTATCACCTAAAATCACTTTTCAACACTTTTGCTAAAACAGATATAACTATGAATATCCAACATAATATAAAACAGCACCAACTGAAAATCATTACACCATATCCCTTTTCCCCAATCATTATACTCTTCGCAAAACGATAAAACCTCAACATTTTCTTTTTATGTTCATAATAATCATAGCTCTCACAAATCTTTTTGACAACAAAATCACAAATGAACAAAAACAACAGAAAACACACTCCTGCCAACAAATAAACACCTAAATAAATCATAGCTCCTTCTTTATCCTTTCTATCACTCTGTCTTTTCCCAACAAAAGAATTGTATCTTGTACACTTATACCTTCTTTCCTGCCACTAATACAATATCTTATCGGTTGATTCAATCTGTATTTATCCAAATTAAACGCATTTTCAAGCATTCTAATCAATGTTTCTATATCAGATGATGTTTTATATATACCTTCCTCTAACTCCATTGTAAATCGCTTTAAAACATGTTTAATTTCACTCAAATGACAAGATTCCTTAAACACAAAATCTTTTTCATAATCTTCATTGAAATAATACTCACATTCTTTCTTTACATCGAGTAAAGTCTTAAATCTCCCTCTCATCTTTTCAAAAACATTCTTGCAATAATTTCCATCATAAATACTATAACTGCAATCAAAATCAATTATCTTTTGGTAAATATTGTCATCCTCTTTCAGATATTTGGAATTTAACTTTTCAAGTTTCATCAAATCAAATTGTCCTGCCGATTTCTGTACTTTCTTCAAATCAAAAGTTTTTATCAACTCTTCTCTGCTCATTTTTCCTTGACAACTATATCCTATCATCATCAGATAATTCAACAAACTTTCAGACAAAAAACCTTTGTCTCTAAAATCTCCGACATAAGCATCCCCATCCCTTTTACTATAAGGCTTTCCTTCTTGATTAACAATCATAGGCAAATGCAAATATTCAGGAATTTTCACCCCTAAAGCATGAAACAAAAACAAATGCTTATAAGTATTCTCTATATGATCGTCTCCTCTTATAATGTGAGTAACACCTTGCGTAATATCATCAACTACATTTGCCAAATGAAATACAGGACTTCCATCACTCCTCGCTATCACAAAATTACTCATTTTATCCAATGATTTGTGCATTTCTCCACGCACCATATCTTTAAAACAAACTTCCCTCCTAATATAACTAATAGCACCAACTTCAACAAAACTTTCTGAAGAAAGTTCATTAACATCCTTTAAATAAAATATTTCCTTATCTTGTTTGTTGTATATTCTCAAATCTTTATAACCAGCCAAAGCTCCCTTTTCTTCTTTACCATCACAAATAAAAGTGATTTCAGATTTGTTTAACTTTATATCTCCCTCAAACTTTTCCTTGACAAATCCAACTTCCCGGACAAAATCAAAATCATCACAATTATAAGGAATTTCAAAATAAGCAGGAAAATTCAAATCTTTTTTATTCAAATCACAACCATAAATATATCCTCTTTTCCACATTTCTTTCAAACATTCAAGATGATGTTCTCTTTGTTCTGTCTGATACATAACTTCATCATCATAATCCAAACCAAGCCATTTCATACAATCATATAAAGCATTAATGGATTCTCGCGTACTTCTTACTAAATCAGTATCTTCCACTCTCAAAAGAAATCTACCTTTGTTATGTCTCGCAAAAACATAATTGAAAATGGCAACTCTCATATTGCCAATATGTACTTTCCCTGTCGGACTGGGAGCAAACCTTACAACAACATCTTTCATTTTTTTCCTTTCTTTTGAGATAAATAAAAGCTGATTTTATCAAAAATAAAAAAATAAATAACAGAAAACAAACCAACTATCAATAACAAAACAAAATATAAACCCAATAAAATATAACCTATATCAATCATTTTCGTTACTTTTCTTCAAAGCAATTTCAATCAAAGTCGGCAACCAAAAAACACTCACCAAACCCAAAAACAAACCAACCATCAAAAACGGATGTTTGTTCTCCAATTTGTTCCAAACATCAAAAACTTGTTTGTCTGTTTTTTCAATCTAATCTAATGTTGATTTATAACCAGTAATCGCAATGAAAAAACCAATAGAAAGATAAATCAGCAAAACTATCATTTCTGTCCCTCCAGAAAATCCTTAATCAGAAAACTTTTATTTTTCATGAAATTTGCAATACCACACACCTCATTGTCATTCATAAGAATACGAATAGGTACATCCTTAAGAGATTTACCAACAGAAATATAATCATCTTCAATTTTATCTGTTAAGTCACAAATCACAAAAATCAGCTCTCCAATCAGTTTTTTCATATTATAATTGTCCATAATACAAAAAGAATGAATCTGTCCTTCAGCATCTTCATATTCAATTTTTATTCCACTTGTCACCATTCCATAATGACCGTAAATATGAATGTCAAATTCTTTAATCATTCCATTGTAAACTTCATACTCATCATAATCAATCGGTACAAAATTCATCTTTACAATCTCCTTTCAATTCTTACATTTATTTTTCATCACTTTTTTGTACTCTTCAATCAACTTGTGCGCTCTAATCCATTTGATAGCTTCTTCTTTCGTCATGTTTCATTCTCCTTTCTTACCATTCAATATCTGTTACGTTATCAGACATATAATTCCACGCTTCAATAGCTTCTTGCACAATATCAGATTCAGCATCAATTTTACGCTTTCTTCCTGCTTCATCTACAAGATATGCTTTCTCAACTTCCTCAAAAACACGACAATCTTCGTATTTTCTAACAATACCTCTCACTTCAATTCCACAATACAAACCGCTCTTCGTCTGCGTTTTATAAAGGAACCTGGCTTCATACTCATTACTTGCATAAAACTCATCTGCACAAAAATCATATTCTGTCATTTTCAAATCTCCTTTGATTTGTTGGTTTGGTTTTTGTTTTGCAATATCTAAATAACAACAAAAAATTTTACTTACATTTTTTTATTCGATTTATCCATTCATTGACAATACCATAATCAGGTTTTTTTACATTCAAACACAAAATTTCCTTGTTTGTAAACTTTTTGTAAGAAAAATCCTTTTCGATATACAAAACTCTGTCAGGATAAACAGTCATTCCAAAATGAAAGTTTCCTGTAGCTACTGATGCCATACCAGCCAAAGAACCCATCAAACCTATCATTTTCTATATACCAATTCCTTTTGTTCTCATTGACCAATCTACAAAATCATACTTCTAATTTAATGGTTTGCTTGCACTCTTTTCTTTCGGAACAAACAAATCTATTGCTATCAATCCATTGTCTTCAACAATTTTCCATAGTTTTTTAGCTATCTCATAAGGACAATTTATTTCTTTCGGATGAAAACTATTGAAAAACGAGAATCCAACAATGTTACCACTTGCTTCTATACATTCTGTGTACTATAATTCCTTTTGATATTCTATACCCAAATCCAAAACAGCATTACATTCCGGTTTTGTCATCAAACAATTCTTTTCCACTTCATTAAAGTAAGCCGGAATCCAAACAACATAATCATAATCATTTTCATTCATGACAGGTGGGAACATACTTTTAATCAACTCATTTACCTTTATATCTATTACACAATTTGGATAGAGACTTTTAAACTTCTTGAAATATGGATAAAACATCAATACATCTCCCAAACCATGCGGATATAAAATCAAGATTTTTGCTCCATCTTTACAATAATCTTTAATAGTTATCTTTCTATCAGTAAACTTATTATCAAAAATAATCTTTTTCATACTGACACTCCCATACTTAAACTATTTGTACAAAACAAAACATTCAAATTGTCATTCTCATCTTTGAAATCTTCTATCATCTTATTCCTTTTATCATAAGTTAAATCAGCATTATAAAACACTGCTCTTATACCATTTTCCCTAACTTTTTGCAAAAAATACTATCCAATTTTTTTGGATTGTACAAATATCATTATCTTATCTTCAGGATTTTTCTTGCATGTCTATATGATTTTCTACAGTTGTTCCTGTGTATTCTATGCTATCTATATCCTTTTGGATAACTTTGTCGGCCTCCACTTACTATCTATATAATAAGTGTTCAACCCATTCAATCCTTTTATCCATTTAGCTATCTATTTTATATTTGGTAAAGTGCCAGATAAACAAACTATTCTACATTCAGGATTTAAAAAACAAATATTCATTATCAATGACTCACTTCCCGCACCTCTTTTCTAATTATTAAATAAATGTGCTTCATCAAAAGTAAACAGTTGTATTTGTTTTGTCCAATTATCTCCCCTTCTGCAACACACATTCATTGACTATATTGTTGACACAATTATTCTGGCTTCTTCCAGCTCTTTAATCGACACATAACTATCTGAAGACAACATCACCATCTTGTATTTCTTAAAAGTGCTATGCTATTTCCATTCTCTATATTTTTCCTACGCTATTGCTTTCATCGGACAAACATACACTATCTTTTTAGATGACATTGTTAATTCATATCCAGCTATGGCTTCATGTATTACTGTCTTTCCACTTGCCGTTGTTGAACTTACCAACAAGTTACATTGCAATGTAAAATATTTACTTGCTTCTTCTTGAACAGGATTAAACGTATCAAACGGAAAGTCACAATACACATATTCACTTGTATATTTCATTCGTTTTCTCCATTAAAAAAATTACCTATATGAAATTTCACTATCATATAGGTAACAATTGTTTTTATATAGGTAACAATTATTTTTATCTTTCTGCTAAATTATATTTAGCTGTATTCCTTACTTGTTCATCTTTATCATTCATCAATTTATTCAATGTTTTTTCAGATGTATTTTTATTTCCAGCCACACTCCATCTTAAGTAATAATCTAAATCATTATCAGATAACTTATCCAATGTTTCCGAACTTGTATGAGGATTACTTGCAACACCATAACGAACCAAAAAATCCTTGTCATCACTTAATCTGTCCAATGTTTCCGAACTTGTGTTTTTATTATTTGCAACATTCTTACGAACATCAGAATTTCCATCATAACTTAACTTATTTAATGTCTTTGCACTTGTATTTGGATGTTTTGCAATATTCTATCCAAGCCCTCTTGTAAGAGAATGATGATTACTCATTCTCTATAATGTTTCAGCGCTTGTATCTGGATGTTCAGATACTTTTTTACGAACATTTGCACTTTTACTATCTGCCAAAACATCAAGAACATCTGAATTTATATCCCATTTGTCAAACATTTTCATTTGTTTTTCCTATGACATCTTATTTATCTTTTTTCTCAACAAATTTTTTACAGACTCTTTTTTACTTTCAGAAGAAGAATTGTCTTTTTTCAAAGTTAATTTTGTAGTTTTTCTCACATCATGATTTTTCTTATAATCATCCAACTATTTTTGTGTATTAAACTATAAAGCAATTATACTCCTCGCAATTTTAACAAGTTCCTGTGCAATTTCTGTTTTTCTCATAGTTCATTCTCCATTGTTTTCATTATTCACTTATAATATGGAAATGAATTAGGAATCATTTTCTTCAAAACATTCTATGCCTATTTTATCACATCAAGAAGACTCTTTTTCCGTTTAATTTTAAACAGTTTTGTTCTATTTCCGCCAACACTTATATATAATTCTGCCTAATACGGGAAACCGTTTTTTAATGTCTTATCTTTCAAGACACTCAAGACAAACCTATCATCATTAGGATAAACACTCTCCCAAGAACAAGACACATTATAATTGCCATCCATAAAACCCTATGGTTTTTGCCTGTCAATTTCTATTTTCAACGCCTATTTCTTAAATGAGTCGAAAAAATCATCAGCAACCAACTTTTTTGCTATTTTTATTAATTCTCTTGCTACTTCTATCTTTTTCATGTTTTTCCCTTTAATTATTATTTTTTATAATATTACAATTATAAACAAAAAATTTATAACACAATATTTTAACTTATCTTTTCTGCATATTGATTATAACTCGCTAAATGCACTCCAAGTACATCATCATCTCTTCCTTGTACATCCGGTATAAATCTGCCATATTTAATTATAATATTAGAATACTGTTTAAGGCTATTTATTTGCTCTGCAATCTCGTTTTTGTTATAACCTGTATAAACAATTATGTCATCATCTGTCTGCGCTCTAAAGGCCTTTATAAGCCTCTATAACTCATCATATTGTTTGAATGGCTATAACCCTCCAATTACTACAGCATTTGTTAAACTATTTTTCATATATCTATCTACAATCTTTTCATCTGATAACTATATATCTTTCTGTTTAGCTGTTGGAGAATTTTGACACATACATATATCTTTTCCTAATTCCTTGCAACATTTCCAATCACATACACAAGTAGCTATAAACATGGAAATTTTTTTGTAATTTACAATATCTTCATCTAATAAATTTTTAATACGCATTTTTACCTCACTTTGCAGTTAAATCATCGCCGGAACTTAAATCAAACCAATCTCTCAACTTAAACTATGCTTTTCTTTCCTTACTATAATTCACTTCTGGCACTAAAAATCCAACAATTCTTTGATAAGATGTATATTTTGGCTATCCACAATAAGGACAAGTATCTCCAAAAAATCCATGATTGTTTTTACAAGCACTAATTCTAACACAAAAAGCAAAATACTTAACACCAGCATCCGCCACTTTATTTAAAACTATCCATGCTTGTTCAAAATTAGTAAACGGTGATTGAAGATTAATATGAGAAATAGAGCCGCCATTACAATAACCATCCAACAACGCACTAATTCTAATCTTTTCATCTATCGTACATTTTACTGCAAGAGGAATCCACTGATTCCCATATACAGGTAATTCATATCTTTCACAAGGATATAATTCTTTGTCTTTATACATCAAAACAGCAGCAGCCCTCTCCGCAGGTATCTGTTCTATGTTAATTTTATAATCTTTATCTTTTCTAAACTATTCTTTAACTTCAATTATCTTATCAAACAATTCCTTCGCAAAATTCAACCCTTCTTCTGTATATGTAGCATAACCAATTTCATCTTTACTTATCATTCCATATTTTTGCAACACTTCATAAATCCCAATAACACCAATAGTATTATACTGACTACTCATATTCATAATTCCAAGCGAATAATTTGGCAAAAGGCCTTTTGATACATTTCTCTTAATAATGTCACGAACAACATCCAATGTTTGCAAGCAAAGAACAACCTATTTTCCCAAAGCTTCCAAATAATCTTCTTTTTTGTTCTCATAAGCAATTCTAGCAAGATTTATCGTATTAACTTTTACCGAACCAACTTCTAATGCAGTGCCACCAATACTGTTAAAATAACCCAACTCATCAATCTATGAAACCAAACGACAACAATTAGAAAGGCTAGTAACAGAATCACTAATAAAAAAATTACTGTCAGCCCATTTCATATTGTGTTTACAACACCACTTTGCAAATTCTTCATCACCCCAACTTCCATCTTTATTTCTCAAAAGACACATGGATAACACCGGAAATGTCATAAAATTTTTTTCTCTTATATCACTTACAACTTTCATAAACGCTTTTTCATATTCAATAATATTATCTATCTAATCAATAATAAAAGAACCATCAGGATACTATTTTCCTCCAAACAACTCAACAAGATAATCTCTATCTAAAATACTAAAATTTGTAAAAGCACTTTGATTGATTCTTAAATAAGGCTGATTCAATTTATAAATAATTCTCTGAAACTATTGATCTCTGTAATATTCCGGAGATTTCATATAAAACCCCTATTCACAATCCTTTTTCCAAAAAAAATACGAATACACAAGAAAAGAAGGTAAACCACAAGCCCCAGAGCTTCTATTACTAACCCAGCTAACAAACTATCCAACAAAATCTGTATATGTTGTCAAATGTTTCGGAGGTTGAGCATTAAAATCTTTTATAAAAAACAACCCCTTTTTAACCAAATTTTCAATATCATACGCAAAACAATACGAAAAAAATGTGCTGGAACTAGAATCATGAAGATAAAATTTTCCATTCCACTCTGCTTCAAGCCATTCATTTGCAATATGATAACCATACTTTTTATTCAACTCATAAAAAATCTTGTTAAATGCAAGCAATTTACTATGTGGTTTACTCATCTATGTTGTCAAACTTGTAATGTCTTTTGTACCAACATTTGCATTACCATCTATACTTGCATCTGCAACTGTATTTTTATCAACAAAATTATCAATAAAATCAGTATAATTCAACTGCTTTTCAGAAAATCCATTCAACTATCTCATCTTCTATCCGTATTTTTCAATCATCTTATTAAACGCAACAGTGAAATTCTTATCCAACTTAATATTAATATTCATACAACACCTACAATTATCCAATTAAAGACTATTTACATACTTAACAGCTTCAGCGAAATTTAATCTTGTTCCACCAACCTATAACACCGGAACACTCTGAATACCTTTTTCTCTCATAAGGTTTATATCAGAAATCTTTTCATATTCAATTCTCTTCTCATTCAATTTTCTCTATAACACTTGACACTTACTGCATCCAGTAGAATACATCAATATTTTTAACATGTTTTTCTCCTTACTTTTTACTTCTTATTTTAATTTGCAATCCACATATTACATTTTATCACTGATTTTTTCTCTGTTTTTTAAAGCAAAAAATCACAAAAAAAGCATAAGATAGTGCTTTTTCAAACAAATAAATTTTTCGGAAATTTTCTTGTTTTAGATAAATAACTCAATTTTTTATACCAATCATTTCTCAAGCAATCTCCAAAAATCATTTCCATAATTCTTTTGGGCATAATCTATATATATCTTTATCTATTTACTGCCAATCACATTTATTGGATAAGGAAAACAAGTTATCTTCTTCTTGCTTCTGTAATCTTTGATACCTTTGATCTACACATACTTTCCAGCAATAATAAAATCCGGTTTGTAATATTCATAATGTTGTCTCCAAAGATACTTGAATGTCTTTGTATTTCTTATAATCTATATGTGGTTATCCAAACAATACATCACTACAGCCAATTCCCAAGAACTGTCACACCAATATCCTTTATACCACCCTCTATGTGTTTGCTTATATTTCAAGTTCATAATTTATTGCCTTTGGAGTAATACTAACATTGTTCTCCATATAGTTTTTCCACAAGTTTCCAATACACAATGAAACAGAACTATCAGAACCTTCATCAAAATACTTAAAATACTCTCCAAAATCAACATAAATACTATCAACAATCATACCCAATATTGTTCCTTCGCCTAAATAACCATCTCCTAATTGGGCTGATTGTATTAAAGCATCGCTTTCTTCAATATATGTACCTTGTTTCCAATAATTATTATAAAACCAATCTTGCTTTTCAATCAAACGCTATCTATTATCCCGATAAACAGTTGGATTGCCTCCTTTTAATGACTAAAACCAATCATTATATACCGATAAATCAGGAAAACCCAAATAATTATTGTTAATATCAATCAAATCATATTCCACAAAACCAAACGACTAAATTTTAAATTCACCATCTTTGTTCTCTGAACTTATTGTTAAATAACTGAAACTTCCACTTGGATATTGTTTTTTTAATATTTCTATTTTTTTATCTATTATATCTTTTGCAGATGTAAAACCTATTGCTACAAACTTCCACACATTCATAAAAAAACCATACTGTGTAATATAACAAAACAAACTATTGGACATATCATAAATTTGCAAACCGTTTCTATCCTAATCCATTAAACCGTTTTTCAAATCTGTAGAAATTCCACTTACAACTACTTGATCGAATATTTTAACATTAGCAACATTTATTGTTTTATTTACCGGATTGCAATATTCAAACTTCAAATCATAATCATATACTCCATTATCAGACATATCAAACGGTAAACACATTTTCCGAAAATAACTGTTCCTTAATATCTGTGTTGGATTTGTAATTTGAGCTTTAGTACCAATTCTGTGCAACAAATAATCAGAAATATATCCGTTTCTCAAAAAAACATGAACTTTCAACTTTTTCTACTTGTTTTTGAAAATAATGTTTTGAGTAAACCAAAACGTGTTATCTGTTAATTTTTTCGGATTGATTAAATGAACATAATGGCTTTCGGAATCCACAACATAATCTCCTTTTAAATGTAATCCTGAGGGCAATTGTTTACTCACAATAGACTAATCCAAATTTGTATATTTATAATATGATTTATCATCATCTTTATAACCTTCTAGATATTTCTAATAAATCTGTGGTCTATATATTCCTCCATTCTATTTAAGAAGCAGATTTTGACCAGGAGCAAAACCACTTGATGATTCCAAATAACCTTCCTTTAAAAGACCAACATTATTACCAATCCTAAATACATTGACATATCTTAATTTATTTAAAATATCATAAGTCTGTCTCAAAAAACTATTCATTTCTTCCTATAAACAACCAACACAAGGAATTTTATAATCGGAAAAATCATCAAAACTATAATAATGGAAATAATCAGACAAATCATTAATCAAAACATTTTTTCCCTAAATTTTCTTGGGTTTTTTAATAAAAGCCTTTACATCAAAAATTGTCTTTAACGCTTTCCCAATATTAAAAAAATTCTTATAAGAAATTATATCACCACACTATATATCAAACGTCTAATCACCATGACCAACAATCTACATTTTTTCATTCAAAGCTTTGTATATCCATAATATATATCTTTTATCCAAACTATTTGGATTACTCCAACTTAAATCCATGTTATCACCTACGCCACAAATCTTTCTTCTGTTTGCATACCTTCCCACCATTGACAATTACTAAATTCATAATAAGAAACTGAAGACCAACTTTCATTGTTTCTTATTTGAAAAACACATGGTATTATATCTAATATCTGCTCCTCATCTTTTATTTTAATTTTCATTCGTTTTTTATGATCTTTCGTTCTTAAATACACATATTCACCGTCCTTAAACTAATCCTAATAAGGCAAAATCTAACCATTTCTTAAAATCCTGTAAGAAACATTGTCAAATTGCCAATAATCATTAGAACCAATTTGAAACTATATAAAAGTATCGTTTTTTTTCAACTATCCTTGTGTGGACTCTCCATTAAATTCAAACTTTCTATATCCAACATATACTTTTGAAAAACTATAAGATTTTGAAGATTTAATACGATATAATCCATATTTTTCCTGTCCTTTATAATATTTATAAATTGATTCAGAACCTTTCTTGTAATACTATTTATATGAATATGAAAAATCATTTACCACACCAAAATTACAACAACCTCTTCCCTATTCAATAGTCGAAATGTATTTTGTACCAAAAAAATCATTTCCATTATCAAAAGCATAATTTATATAACCATTATTCGTTCTTGTATAAAAACGGCCACCACATGACAAAGGTTTTTCTCCATTTAAATATCTCTCAAAAGTTGATCTATTTTTTACCCCTTTTACAAAACTATTTGAATAAAAACCAATTCCTTTATTTTCTTTCTAATGATAATAATAATTCTTTTCAGAAACACTCTCAAAATACATAGAACAACTACAACTATAACTATTATCTCCATCTGTTAAAACAAACTTTTTTCTCTTTCTTACTTCTTCTCTCTATACAAAGATACAGTCTGACAAATCTAACATCCATATTTTGTTTAGATAACCTATTTGAAATAAATAATCACATTTTTTTATCAAATAAGTTCCGTTGGAAAAATCCGGAAAGTGCGTCCACAAATACTATCCTCTTATTGCCATACAAACACCTCAGCAACATAAACCTACTATAAGTTATGAGTATCAAAATAACCGGAAAAAGAAAACGAACACTCAATATCACTCTATACCCAAGAATCACTCTCATATATCAACTTTTTTTTAGATATTTTCCCTTTTTTGTTTAATTCACTATCAGAAAAAACAAACTTTTCTGTTGTTAAATAAAACTAACTAAAACCTTCCGAATAATTATGATTCCACTATCTATAACTATCAAAAAACTTAAAACCATTATTATTCTATTTCAACCAATAATTATATTTTCTTTCGTGATATATTTTATAACCAACATATATTACAGATGATTGTGAATCAATATACTTTCCATAATTATTATTACCACGATAAATTTTACCATTTATACCCTTACTTTTATAATTAAACTGTTTATACAACCTATCACCATCTATATACCAACTGTTTTTGTTCAACCAACTAATAGACTAAGTTTCATTTGGAAAAACACTCACTCTTTTTTTTTGAAAAAAATAAGCATTTCCATAATTCACCAATTCAATATAATCTTTCTCTAAATCTACATAAAAAGAATTGGATTCTGTAACATAACCAACAATTCTTTTTTTTGTTTTTCTCTACAACTTCATCTACTATTCAATCCACTATTCATTCTAATAATGAAGATAACCATCATAAAAAGAATAATTAAGAGACAATGAAATACTAAAACTATAATCACTATTTGAAAATTGATAAAGCTTTTTTGATTTCAAATCTTCTAACAACGAAAATGTCCTTTCTTCAACATTTAAAACATACCATTTGTTATTTCTCTCACAAAAATACTGAGGAATAAATTTGTAAACACCAGTACCTTTATGAAATTCAAAATCAGAAAAACGAGTTGGATAAAATAACATAATTTCAGTTTTATTATCATTCATAACTTATTCAATCTACACCTTCATTGTTTTTGTTTTTACTTTGTGAACCATAACTCTTGTGCCTGTCGGAACAGTAGCATTCAAACCAATATTTAACATATACACACCAGTCAATATTTTATCTACACCACTCTACGGATCAAAATATGTTACCCTATAACCTCCTACTGAATCACCTCCTGTAACAGTACCAACAAAACAAATCTCGTTTGTTGTTCCACTACTTCCACCACCCCTATCATCTATCTCATATTCGTTTCGATAAAAACAATTCTTCTTTATGCAAATTGGTATTATCACCTTACTTTCACTTATATCAGCCCCCATATATTCTATCTTACACAAATACTGTAACGAAGAAAAACTAACATCACTATCACTGTTATTCAAAAACTATTCTTTTTTATAAGGTCTTGTCTCATCCAACAACAAAATACAACCATTAGCATCCATCTACAAAACTTTTGGATTTATCAAGTTCTACATCATTTCCAGTTGATTTCCATTCTTAAGCAAAAGCGGGAAATATTTTTTATTTAATAAAACTGAAGACGATTCCTGCAAATCATAAAATTTAAACCCCAAAGACCTCAACTGATTATCATAACTTTTGATAGTACAATTGCTTCCCTATATACTTATTTTAGATAACGAAAACTCAAAAAAATTTGATTGAATTATGCAAATATTTCCATCTGTCATTACCGTACTTGCACAATTTCCAGAAACCACTTTTGTCATTTCTTCTTCTCCACATCAACTTTTATTTGCAATTTCTTCCCTTTCTCACCATTGTTATAAATAGTTACAACATCCCCTTCAATTTTCCACCAAATCTATCCAACTCTTTCCTATCCATAACATGTTACAAATTTAGGAGTATATCCTTCTCTCTTCCACTATACACCCTCTATATCGTTCGTTAAAACCACATCATAGATACAAGGATATATTTTATATCCCTCATACTTAAACTCATCTGTAACTTCCATATTTTTTTGTATCAGGTTTTCTCCATGTGGATTTGTTTTATCTTGAGTATGAGCCAAAACATTTTTAGCATAAACCTTGTTAATATCATCTTTCAAAACTGGTTTGTCATCCCGATAATCAACCTAACAAATTTTCAAAACAGAACTATTATTTTTATCCAAACTATCATCTTTTGAAACCTATATTGTAAATCTGTCGGGATATTTATTCATCGCAAAAGTATAACAAATATACACATAAAAATATCCTTTCCCAAAATACGGAGACTTAAATTCTTTAGACCGATATAAACGATAATTCAAAATACCCAAACCAGCATATCCACCCATTCCATAACCCTAAACTTTAACTCGATAATATCCCTTGTTTTCATCGCTCTACTACAACGAATATTTTCCATCCTCAATAATACACTTGTCAGCTCCAAAAGTTGCCGCATATAACAAATTATCTATAATAGACATTTGCTACAACTCATCCTACTAAGTCAACATATCACCAAATTTCATACATGGTATCTTATAAAACTATGTCTTGTTGCTATAACTCATTTTTATTTCCTCATATTCTTTTGTTACAAAACTACCAACTCTACTACCCTTCTTTCCCACAAAAACTTTTACCACATATTATATCATTATCAGTGGTTTTTGAAACAATTTCCTTCCCTCTCATAACATTTCCTCTGGCAGAAGCAACTGTCTCAATACGTCTAAAAGTATTTTGATTCGTATTGATATTCAATCTCTGATAAAAATAATTAAAAAGCGTTGTATTCATTAGTCAATCTTCCCTATTGATAAACCTATTGTCCATGTCTTGCTCTGAAAATCAATATTATGTGATATTCCAGTGATATAAAACTACTTGCTGGTTTCATCTGTATCTATGACAATCTTATCATATAATTTTAATTTTGAAGATTCAGGCGTTCCCTCAATATTTATACTTCCTTGATATACAGCTTGTGAACCTCTCCGTATATTTTGATTATGAAAACTCTATAACTCTTCAATATTATTAAATAATCCCGGAGCAGCAAGAGCAATAATTCTGGACCATGGATATTTGATTCTTCCTTGTATCGTATCCCATAAAACTCCCGGAACCACACTTGTTGGTAATGGATTATTACTACCATCAGGAGTTTGACCAACTAATGTTCCCATTGTTAAAAATGAGTTGTACACATTCTCAATATATGGACTTACATTATAACTAATAATATCTGTTGTCTCAAATCTCATTTTTACATTACTTCTATCTACCTTTTTAGGATAACCCTATTCATTACACTATAAAAACTACCCATAACCTTGTGGATAAAGAACCAATTTCGCATTAACAGCTTCACATAATTCCTGTAAAGCATTCAGACAACTCGTTCCCAACTGAAAATTAATAGCAGGATGACCATACTATACACTTGTTGGAACTCGGACACTCAAATTACAACGAATATCACAATCACAATATCCTACAATCCAATCAACTATATCTTTTACTTTATCTCCATCCCAAAACGGAGCATTAATCAACTTCAAATCCTATAATTTTTTCTATATTCCAACTAAACTAATCGTATATGTCGCATCACCCTAACTTACATCATTACTTGTCTGCATAGTATATCCGTTAAATATCTCTATCTCTTGTCCTTGACACTAAACAGCAAGTCTTAATCCGCCGATGCTTTGCTCTGGTAATTCACTCAATTTTTTCTCTATCGCATATTTATCCACAACAATCTAACCTGTTGTTGATTCTTCAGTACAATTCAATCTCATCGACCTGACATATTTGATCCAATCATTTCCGTTATTCATCCAGTTTGAACTATCTAAAAACGAATTGACTCTCATATCAAAACCTCCGTCTCCTGTCTTCAAACCAGATGCTTTCACTGGTGTTTTTACCACATTGATAAATCCAAACATCTATGGCACACTATTACCTTTAACTTCCTTTAATTCAAAAGAATATCTGTAATAACTAGACATCAGCTATTCTATTGACTATACTTCTTGAGCTTCTATTGTCTTTCCCCTATCCGGATAAGTAATCGTATAAGCTGTATAAGTAATATTTTGCCCCAAATTATTTCTTTTTAATTGCCCTTTAAAATAATAATGAAAAACAGCTTTTTTAGCAAAATAAATTGGTACATAACAAAATGAACCGTTCATATTATTCCATTTAACCTTTAAACTTTGTTCCCATTCAAATTGCTATCCATCAACCACTCTTATGTTTTCTCTACTTGAAGGAAACTATGCCAAACTTGGAGAAATATTTGCAAAAGCGTTCATACTTTCATCAGACAATTCAACAATCACTTGGTTATTATCAACCACTGAATTGCTTATATTTGATGTAACAACCAAACCATTATAAATGGAATAAACAAACACTGTAATATGATCTTTCAACTTTTTGTTTTGTATAATCTGCGGTAAATCATATCCACTTGATGCTTTTGTTACAGAACAAGTTTTTGATCTTCCACCAACATTAATAATCAAATCAGCATTCTAACTAATTGTCATTTCACTGTTCGTACCAAATCCGCTCAATTTAATATAAGCATGTTGATCTTTTTCTTCATAAGAATTGCTTACTTTATACAAAAAAGCAAATGGATTTGCTGGTATTTCAGTATTAAACTACACCTGTTTTTTACCACTCATTCCAAAAGATATAAAACCAGCTTTGTTTTTTTGTCCATAACCAACACTCACACCATCTTCAAATTTAGTTTCTGTCACCCACTTAACACTGACTTTACCTGTTTGACTCGGCTTTCCATCTAAATTATTATTAACATAATTATTATTGGAACTTGGTATCAATATTTGCGGAATAACACTTCCATTCTTTGTAACAATTCCACAGGAATAATCTTTTAATACCTACCATGAATCCCCAACCATTACTTCATCTGTCGGAGAAGCAACACTCATCTTTTCAAAAACTAATACCCCTTCAGTTTGATCCATTTTTCCTACGATCTACTAAAAATTTACATCACCAACAAACTGAAATTTATTAGAAAATTTTACCAAAGTCGGAACATAAGTATAATCAACACCTCCAGAATGTTTCCGAAAAGCATATCTTTTTAACTGAATATTCTTTTTGTTTTTGTTATACCAATCACTCATTTTTACCTCATCAAGATTTATTCATCATAGACAAAATAATCTTTTTGCCATCCTATGTTTCCAAATACTATTTCACAATTTCTTTGACACTCCCCTTAAAACCATTTTTATCAGCATTTATATTTACAGCAACATTAACATTCAACTTATCTTCTTGCGAAGCACCTGTTTTCTATGTTGTTTCTTTGTTTTGTGTTTTTTGTTGTGGAGCAGGAACAAGATTATCTGTTACATTTGTTGCGCTTGGTACAACAACTGGATTAGAAGCTTCCAAACCAGCACTCACAACACTTGGCATCTTTGTATTCAATCCTTTGTTTGTCCCATATTTTTTCTTTGTATCAGAAAGAGAAACACCATTAGAATCAAGTTTTGCTCCACCTAAAGACCAACTAATTCCACTGTTTAATTTAGCCCCACCCAAAGACCATTTACTGCTTTTGCCCCCAACACTTAAACCACCTCCAAATTTATGTCCAAAGGTACTTTTACCTCTCTATACAGATTTGTTTATTCTATCTCGATCTGCTTGATGAATTTCTTTCAATCCATAATCTCTCTGTAAAAACGCAGTTTTTTTATTTGTTTCTAATTTTCTTTTTTCGTCACTCAATTTATTTATATTCTTTTGTATATCTTCCGAATAAGCATCAAAAACTTTTTCAAAATATGGATACATCTATCTTTGATAAGACAACAATTTTTCTTTTCTTTTCTTTTCATCTTCTGTCAAACTATCTTTTTGCATCAATTTAGAATACTATTGATTTATCTGCTAAACACTCTTATTCAAATCCTTTTCTTCAACTAAACCTTCTTTATCACCAGCGATAACAGCCATATTAACACTTCTCATTGATGCAAGTTTGGATTTTTCTTTAGCCAACTAATCTTCTTTATTTTTTAACTCTTCATCAATTTTTTGTTCTTTTTGACTAGGACCAATCTGTTTTGCTTCCACTTTTTTCTAAACATTTTTAACTATATTTTTATTTTTAGGAGCAAATCTTTGATTCAACAAAAAAACTTTCTTTTCTGTTTCTGCTTTTCTCAAAGCTTCTTTGGCTTCTATTAAATCATCATAATCACCTTCAATGTCCATTTCTTTAAAATACTTTTGTAATTCTTTCTTTCTTCCTTTCTATTCATCTGTCAAACCCTCTCGTTCCTCTTTTTGTGAAAGAGAATAATGCTATCTTCTCAATTCTTTTATAGCACTATCTTTTGCATTTAGTTTTTTTATTGACAAAACTTTTTCTTTTGCTTTTTGTATATTCTCATTCAACTAATCTAATTTCTATTGTTGTGTTTGTTGTGTTTCTTCTTTCACATCAGTTTTCTGTTCTTTTTGAGCAACAGAAACACCACCAACATTCGTTTTTTCTACTTGTTTTACTACTCCTACAGAAGTAGTTTTTTCTACATCATTATTTTTAACACTTGAAGTTGGTTTTTCTTCTGTTTTTTGTGAAGCAGAAGGAGTTTTACTCTAACCATTTTGCGGTATTCCTATAGTCTATAATTGCATAGAAATTCTCTTTACCCAACTCAAAATATGCTATTGCACCTATTTTTCACTTCCCAATACTTCTTTATATCCTTCTATCTTTTTGTTAAGCTATTCATTCTGTTTCTATTGGTTTAAATTCTTTTGAACAGTTTCTTGTATATTCTGTTTTTCTCTAACCGTCATTTCTTGTTTGGCAATTTCACTCTATGAATATTTGCCGGATTTTTTCATTTCCTACAATTTATTTTGTTCCTGTTGAACGCTGGTTTTTGCTCCAAATAATTTTTTCTCAAGATTCATTCTTTCTGCTCTTTTTACATCCCCTTGAGCTTGTAAAGACAACAATCTTCCTGCGTAACCAGTAGTGGCAGTTCCACCACCTCTAACAACTTGTCCGGAACTGTTAATTTGATAACCACTACCATAAATAGCCGCTTTGTTTAAACCCCCTCTAATTCCAGCAACAGCATTAAAACTACCAATCGTACTGGCCATCAACTTCTATATGGAACTTCTTTGCGCTCCCAATACAGCTTTCGTTACATTGGCATTTGCTCTCATTACATTGTTTCTTTGCTTTTCCAACTCATAAGCATCAGCACCATTCTTTTTCATGTTCTAAAAAGCTTCTTCCTATAAAGCGGCTTTCTGCATAACAACCTGAACAGATTGTCTTTCCAACTATAATATCTACGCAAATGGCAAACCGATTTCATTTGCCAACTCAAGTTGTATATCTACACTGTCTTTTGCCAAATCCACGATTTCCATTTTAGCATTCTTCTATTTATTAGCAAGCTATGCAACCTGTTTCTTTTTCTACACCTACAAATCTATAAACATTTGCTATGCTTTAACTCGCGCTATTTCCATACCTTTCTTTTCATATTCTATGTTCTGCTACTATTTCTTTTTCTACTATTTCTATGATTCTGTAAGCACACCTTTTTGATTCAATTCAGCTACTCTTGTTTGACTTTTTTCTATCGCAGCTTGTCTCAATTTCACCTATTGGTCATACATCTGTTTCGTTCTTTTAATTTCATAATCATATTTTCGATTGCTTGCTTCTATAGATTCCTAACCAAATTTTGTAATAGCCCCAACATCCAAACCTCTCAATCCCTTCTATCTCTTTGATTCTGCTAAAGATAATTGTTGTTCCAACAAACGATAATCAGCAGATTTCTTGATAGAATCATACATCTTTTGAATGATATTATCTATCCTCATAATCAAATTCGCTCTCTATTCCTATTCCTTCACGATTTGCTGAATACCACTGTTTAATGAAGCATACAACATCTGAAAATTTCTCCCTTCATCTGTAGCCAAAAACTTTTTAACAGACTACTTTTGCTACATATTCTTCATTTCTTTTTGCGTTTTTTTCAATTCTTCCTATTCTTCTCCACTTATTTCCTTTCTCGCTTTTTTAGCAGATAAATCAGCAACTTTTTCAAAAGCTTTTACATACTCAACAACTTCCGTTTCTTCTTTACCCTTAAATCTGTCTTTGTAAATTTTATTCATTTCTTTCACAAAATCAAATTGAGCATCTTTGTCTCCAACCAATCCTTTCTACCAAAGTTTTCTAATTCCAGGGTCTTTAAGAGCATCTTGAAATTTCTACTTGTTCTCTTCAGTCACAATATCTTTTACATCCTTTAACTAACCTTTATCATTATACAAAACGTCTTTTAACCCACTTAAGATAGTATCATAATCTTTCTTTTCTGATTGCACACCAGCAGGTTTCTATATACCCTTTAAAAATTTATAAGAACTACGATAAAAATTTGAAAGTTGACTAAATTTCTATAATCTCTATTGATGTTTTGCATACTATGCTTTATCTGCATTGGCAGGATTAAATTCTTCGATCTTTTTCCATAAATTCGATAATTGGTCATAAGCATTTGTGGTTTGATCTTTACCTTCAACTTTTTCTGTAACAGTTATTCCACTTAAAATATTAACATTATCTTTCAACCATTTTTTAACATCAATATCCTAAGCCCCCTTCTTCTTCTATAATTCTTTACCAATTTTCTATCTTCTCTCTAAAGCTGTTTCTTTATCTGTTTTTCTATTTTCTACCCATTTTCTCGCAACTTCTACTTCTCTGCCCCATCTTTTTTCTTCGTCAGACTAAGAAGAAGCACCAAATCTTTGTTTATTTATTCTTTTTGCATAAGCTTCATTCTTTTTTTGAACCGCCGCCTAAAGTTGTTTTCTATTCTATTCATATACTGATTCATGTTTTTTAGCCTATTTACTATATCCCTACATTTGTTTCTTTAAAATCGCTTTTTGTATTGCGTCTCCACTACCAAAAAATCCCTTCTATTCTTTGGATTTAGCCTACTGCCTTTTTTTATAAGCTTCATCTATTTCCTACAAACGATTAACCTATTTCTTGTTAACCAAACTATCAGCTTTTTCCTTTATTTTAGCTATCGTATTTTCAAGAGAAGTTCTTGTTTCACTCATTAATTCACCTCTCTTCGCATAAATCTATATCTAATTCTTTGCCATCTATCCAAATAATTGCAAAGAATCACCATAAGCCACCACTCTCTATTCAGAAACAGATAACACTTGATTCAAATCCGATAACATCTTAATCATCGGATTAAAATTAACCATCTCTATTATCTTTTCAACTTTTTTTGCTTCTTCTTGTAATTTCTACAAATATTGTGTATCCAAAGAAACTTTCATTTTTTCAGTAGATTTCTTTAAATCTACTCCCATTTGCAAACCTCTCAAAGCGATAAATTTTTTACTTGATTGCTCATAAAGTAATTTTTCTACACCAGTCATATTTGCTTTTGGTAAATCAACAAGCAAATCTACCATTTTTTCTTGCAATAATTGCAAAGTTTCTTGAAACGCAACAGAATTATCCACATTTTCATTCAACTGTTCTATTTCACTAATCATTGTCTTATACATTTTTCTTGACTAATTGGCTGTAGGACTGTTTCCTGTTATAGCACCCATTTGTTGTCTAAGTTTCTCAAGAACATCACTTTTTTGTTGTGCAACAATTTGTTGAGATATTTCCTTTTGAAATACCTTGCCTTTTCTTTTATCTATAGATTCATTTACATTATTAATCAATTTTTTAATTTCAGACTTATTAGCCTGCTTTTGTGCATCTCCTTCATAAGCACTGGAAAACTTTTGTTGCATACCACTAATTTCTTGTTGAGTTTTTTGTAACTCTGTCAAAAGATTAGCTTCATTTATCTTTCCCCCAGCCCCAACAACATTTGTACCTTGAAACACACCTTGAACTTCTTTTGCTCTTTCTTCTACCAATCTACTCATTCTTGTACGAGTTGTTTCTATTCTTTCTCTGTCAAGATTGTATTTTTGTGTTGTTTCCTACATTCCCTTTCTAATAGACTCACTCATTTCTTTCAAATAATTTTGATTCATAAATGATGAGCCAACATAATTTTGTCCCAAAAATTTTTGCAAAGAACCGGATAACTATGCTTTCATCTATCTCACAACCATTTCCGGCAATTCACTAAACTTACCAATAGAAGCACTTAAATCATTTAATACACTCATAAATTTTTCATTCTATTGATCTAAAATTCTTATTCCTTCAGCTTGTACAGCTTCAGGATCATTATCAAAATCTCTTGTCAACAACTATTTTGTAGCCTATCCTATTGATCTAAAATTCTTGGAAAATGAATTTAAAGCATTTGTAAACATCATGCTTTGTTCAGCCATAAACGCAAGATTAGACCCGCCAAACTATCTTTTTAAACTGATTCCTGATTCAAATGCTTTTTTTGCTGTATCATAAAACTTTGTTAATGCACCACTTTTTACTTCATTCAAAATAGCATCTATCGCTCTCAAATGCGTTAAAGTCTTTAACATATCCGTTCTTTGTTTTTTTGCATTCTTTTGATAATCCAACATTCTCTTATTTGATTTGTTTTGTTCTTCAACAGCTTCTTCATTCAAAACATATTCTCCATCTTTCTCTTTAACAAATCTTGATTTTCTCCACTCTTTTCCCAGTTGTTCTTCCATAGCCGCTTCAAATCCCTATTTAAGACCAATCTTTTGACCAATCTCTTGCGCTCCTAATGCCATACCTTGAAACGCCGCTTCTGTTCCTAAAACAGCACCAGCGCTTGCAACAGGCGATGCTCCTATCGTTGCTATACCAGCGGCGGCTGAAGCTATGTGACCAATCATTGAAACATTTGAATAATATTCCTATCCTTTTTTCTTTGACTATTCCTATTGTCTTCTCCTTACTTTTAAAGCATCAAACGCATTTTTAGATATATTAAAACCAAGTTCCTATTTCTGTCTTAATTTCCTCATATCCTACAACTATTGTTTCGTTTCATCATTCTTTTGTAATTCTTCCAATTCTTTTTGCTTTTTATTAGACATCCAATTGGAAATTGCCATTCCACCAAGCCCAACAAGCGCTCCTGCCCCCGCTCCAATACCCGCTCTTAACAATCCTGCTTTTAATCCACCTTTACCAAAAAAACCACCACCATATCCTTTTACACCCATTTTATTAGATATATTTTTCAACATCATTAATGTGCCACCAAAACCAACAGTCATTCCTCCCAAAATACTAGCAACTTTTACAATGTTCTAACCATATTTAGCAACCATTAACGAGCCTTGCTTTACAATATCTGGCATAGTATTAACAACAAACACCTCAAAATCTTCCAACCGTTTTTCAATATTTTGATTCGTCTATAAAATAGCCTTGTCCCCTTCACTCATTTTCAACATCCCTTCAAACTATCCAAAAGCACCTTTTTCAAACAACTATATAGCCGCATCAATTTTTCCACCCTACAACAAATTTGAAAACAAATTTAATTTATCCTAAGAATCATCACTCATTCCTAACATCACATCTATTTGTGCTTTCGGAATATCTTTCAATGTATTCATTACTTCCTTAAAATCTTCAACATCCAATTTCCCAAGATTTTGTCTCAAATTTTCAGCAAGTATATTTGCTGTTCCAAATCCTTTATTGCTATTTACAGCAAATTCTTTTATTGCAGGACTTAAACCAATTATTTCTTTTCTTGTCAAATTCATTTGATTTCTAAAATTAGTCAAACGATTTTCATCTCCAAAAGCTGTTTTACTTATCCTCTCAACACCTTTCATTGCAACATTTAATTCAGTAACATTCATTATGGATTCTTTTACCTTATCACTAAATTCTTTCACTGCTTTTCCCAACAAAGCAACAGAAGCAACTAATGCAATGAAACCAGTTGGATTCTTACCAAAAATTTCATCAAAAGAATGTGCAAAACGCTAAGATTTCTTTCCAAACTAATCTAATATATTTTCTGACTATCCTATAGAATCATTTAATTTTTCAATCTTTTTATAAGCATCTTCCATAGATTTTAAGTCTTTAGCGCTAATCAATTCTCCAACCGCAGATTTTAAAGCGTTTTTCTATGAAAAAGCACCACTTCGATTAACTCTCTCGGCAACTTTTGCTGACATAGCAAAAATTTTTGTTTGTCTGTCCTGCTATATCTTTTCTATACCAGTTTTACCCATTGCAAGATGACTTGACTTAACAGCCAAATTTTTTAAGTTTATTCCCTATAAACTTTTAGGATCACCAAGTTCTTCCTATAACTTGTTCCATTTTTCTTTCACTTCTTCTATCTATTTAGATAATTTCTATAATCCAGAAAAACTATTGGTTTTACTAACATCTAAATCATAAAATTTTATCTGTTCACTATTTAAATTAGTATAATCATCAATTAATTTATCAAGCATCTTTTTTTGATACTATAAAGTTTTTCTTTGAGAATCAGACAAAGAATCACTCTTCAACTCTTGATTTATAGCTAATTTTGAACCAACTAAACTCAATCGTTTTTGTGTTTTCTACTATAAAACATCTTTATTTGTATAAAAACCTCTTTGCAAGCTCTTAAAATCATTTGCATCAGTAGATAATTTCGGTCTTAAACCTTTTGTCAAATCGCGCATAAAATACTAATTAAAATAAGATTTTCCAATTATTCCTGACAATTTAATTTTCGGCAAACCATCTTTAACTACATTTTTTAATTTTTCAACCTGTTTCGTCAACAAAGAAATACTGTCAATTCCTGTCATCTTAAAATCAACGATTTGAGATTGAGCTTCCTTTACTTCTTTAAAAGCTGTCACTAATTTTTTTATGTCTTTATCACTGTTTCCAAGTTTTCCAAAACTTGAAATCAAAACATTTGTCTATATGTCAGACTCAGCCACACTTTTTTTGTATTTTCCAAATAATTCAACCACATCTTCAATACAATCTTTTAAACTGTTGCCTCCTTGAGTCAACGAAAACACTATGGAATTTAACGCACTCATATCCTATTTTGATTTTGATGCGTTTTCTTGTATCTTTCCAAGCGCTTCCGCTAACTCTATCTATCCATTTTGCACCAAATTTTGCCTTTCAACATCAATTTGGTTCATTATGTCACGAGGCATTTATTTTCTCCTTAAATGATATTCATTTTCTTCTCAAATGTAGCCAATACCGTGTCTAAAAGACTAGAAGGTAATAAATATATCAGCTACAATGTTTCATCGCTTAAAGCACCGTTTGGATCAAATTTTAAGGGTATCTTGTTTCCTTCTTCATCCTACAAATTCCAATCCACCAAATGCCATACCAAAAAGAACTATCTTAATTTTAACGTATTAATTGTTGTTGTTTTATCTTCAGCGTTGTATTGCAAACTTCTGTTTCTGTAACGATTCAATTTATCATACGAAACCTTGCTGAATTTAAACGTATAATCCTTTCGAACAAAAACATCATCTTTACCATCATCTTTTACATATTCCAAAGGAAATATCATAATCAATTCCCCTGTCTATGCAGAATGGAAACCAACCACCGTAATCTCAATCTTTTCATCTTTTTTGATGAAAATTTTAGGTACAATTTTTGATTTAACTTCTTTGTTCTACGCCACTTCAACTACTTCTTTTTTCTCTTCTTCCATTTTATACTCCTCTACTTTTACTTATGTTATCTTGAATATTTCACTCGAAGCCACATTACTTCCACTAATTTTATAAGTTTTCATTCCTTCTCCATTTACTCCTCCAAACTGCCAATTCTCAGACTATTTATATTCATTTATAAATGAAAAATTATGACTTCCAAGTTTGATTGTCGTACTCTTTAACCAATTTTCCAAACTTGTAATAGTTGCACTACATTCAATAATTCCAACCCGAATATAAGTAGGCATTAAATTGTCGTTGTTCAAAAAAACTGGCACACAATTTCTTTGAAATGAAATATTGAAAGATTGTAAATATATCTTCCCTTCTGTATTAATCCCTGTTCCTTCATTATTCTGTCCAACAACACCATATTGCCAATACTTTTCAGGGCTATCATTTAATACAATCTCCCTATTTTCCCAATTTGAAACCTAAAACTATTCTTTGTAATTATTTACACTTTGAAAACTTATTGAACAATTTATCGTTCCGTTTGTTGATCCGTTTATATCAAAATTGTTCCAAACACACTTTCTCATAGTAATTACTTTCATACCGTCACAAACAATCACATCAAAAACAGTTTTTCTGTTAAAAAAATCATTTGGTTCTTTTTCTCCAGATGGAGCAAAAAAGAAATTACTCAAGCCTTTTGTCAATTCAAAAGATAAATTGCCGCTAAAATTTAATGTTCCATAATTCAGCCTTATTTTTGATCTCCCTTTATCCGAAAAAGGAACGTGATATGTGTTTTGAAAAGCAACATTAAATGATCTGTCAACACTACCATTTGTCAATGGAACATAATAAGAGCTTGATCCAAATTTTAATATGCACCAACCTCCAAAACCTAAGTTATAACTTGTTACAGCCATATTTTACCTCTCAAAATCCATAACTCACACTATTTTTTCCACTCTTATTTGCATTATTGTTTCTTGCAATTTTGGAAGCAGTTAATTCATTATCAGCATTCAATATCCTTCTCAATCCATCAAAAACTTCTTGAGGCAATCTTTGAATATCATAATAATTCAATCCAAACTTCTACCAAAAAGCAACCAAATCACAATACAAACTAACAGTCCAATGTGGATTACTAATTCCTTGTCCTTTATCAAAAAGCAAATAACATTGCTTTTGAATTTTACCATTCTATTCTTCAGTAAACCCAGCTCTATATACATATTGCTATAAAACGATTTTTAATATCCGAGGATGAATTTTATATATCTTCTCCATACTTTCATCATCCAACATGCCATCTTCGTTTCTATACACTTCAAAATCAAGGTTTGAACCCTTATACATAAATCTCAATATGTACTCTTTTAACTTTCGAGTATTATAAATATAAATCATATCAAATTCATTCACGCCTTGTTGCTACAAAATACAATCTTGCTAAATTAAAGTCCAAAAATAATGATTCATATTATAAAAATAAAAATCCAGTCGCTATGTGTTGGGTTTCTACTCTTCAAAGACATAAGGTTGTTTTCCGGATTCTTTATAAACCCAGCAACTTATTTTTTGCTCATCTTTGTCATATTTATCTATACGATATATATTATTCATTTCCCTATAAAACTCCATTCATCATGTTGATAATATTATTGATTATCACGGGGAAAAAGCCAAGTATTACCTGATAACTTTCATCACTTAATACTCCCCCACAATGCAACAATTTGAACTTTGCATCTATCTATCCAAAAGACCAATCCAATATCAACCTTTTTATTTTTATTTCATTCAATTTATTAGAATCTATTAGAAAACTTCTTGACTATTGGTTGAATTTCATACAATTTTCTTTCCATTCCAACTATTCTTTATAATTCCACATACGAAATTTAACCCAATGATGCTACGCTTCAGAATAAAACTACACATCAGAATCCGGTATCACATTAATCCTTTGTTCATTCTATATCAAGCCAAATTTTATTACAAAAAAACTTTCCTTTGAAACTTCATATTTCGTAAAAGATTTTTTTTCTTTTTTCTCTTCTTTTACTTGCTTCTTTATTTCAACTTTTTGCACATTATTATTTGTAAGACCTAAACGATCTTGAACACTCATTTTCGCGTTTTTCAAATTTGAAAAATCATCCATATAATTACCTCTTAAAATTATAATTCAATCTCGTAATTCATATTCTTTTCGATTTTATTTACATAATTAATTATACTATCAAAAGTCATAAGATAATTCTTGAATAAAACTATCCACCTCGCCAAATCTTGTATATCATCAGATGTTTTTATAATATTTTCAAACTCAGAATTCGAACCAATTAAATACAAACAATAATCGTCAAATTTATAGGAATTTAAAGCAAGAAAAGCAGAATCACTTTCTCCAAATATTTTTTCAATTTCATTCATCATCAAATACAATCTCGCAGATGACTAACTATAACTTCCGGAAAAACTTTCACTCTAATCCGGATAATAACAAATTTTCTTTAATTCATTCAACAAATAATGATAATTACCATCTATCATATTCATAATCTTCTCGTTCAGACAGTTCTTGTTGTATTTAATAAATTCAAAAGATTCATTCAAAAAATCAAACAAATAACTTGATTTTTGATAAAACAAACTCTTCAAATTTCCGTTGATTTCATTTATAATCTCTCTAATATGACTGTTGGAAATGTTCAAAAATTCTTCATTTGTACTTTCTATTTTTTGAAGAATATCAAAAATTTTGTCCAAATCACTTTCACTCTTATCAAAACAATCAGACAAATCTTGCAAACAAATATCTATTTTATCTGACAAACCTTTCAAGCTCATCAAATTTATCCTTGAATTTGAAAGTCTGCCCAACAAATCTCTCATAACATCTTTCAGAACAATGACCTAAAAACTGTATGAATTACTATAAGAAAAACTATGCGAAAAAGACTTATCATATAAATACAAAACATCCCCGTAATTCTTATATATTTCACTGTTTGATACAACCTATATTCTAACAAAATTTTCATCATAAATCAAATTACTGTTGGAATAAACTCCATGCTATAACATCAAATTTGAATCAGAATAATAAGTATCATCTTCAAAAATCAAACGAAACTATCCATTTTCATTTAACTCGTAAATCTTGTTATTCATCAACTATATTTGAGCAACAGAATCATAACTATATCTATCACACAATTTTTTAAATTTTTCATTCAATTCAACAACAGCATTGCAATAATAATTTCTCTTTTCAAAATCGAACAAATTTTCTTTTATGTCAACTTCCAAATATTTTTCATATACATCTTGGGAAAAAATCAAAGCATCAATTTCATCTATTTTCTTTTGAACATCGCTGACAGAATACTGTTTTAATCTACCATAATCTTCTTTTACATTTACAAGAATGATGGAAAAACTACTATCACTTTCATATCTATTTATTAAATATGTGTTTTCATTTATAACACCACTTGTATCTATATCTAAAACAGAAAAATCTAAAACTATTTCATCTTTATAAAAACTTCTTCCATTCTAACTTTTCAACAAATCCTCTAAACTATAAATATTGTCATAAACAACACCAAAAAAATTCAAAACAACCTCTCTTGAATCAGTTGTTTGTTCTACTATCACAGACAAATTATTTGTGTTCAACTCTCTTAATTTTTGATAGCTGAAATAAAGAGAACTATCCGACTTATCAACAAAATTACCATAATCAACTTTTGCTTCTTCCAACAACCTATTTGTCTTATTAATTTGAACTTCATATTTTTTCTTGACAACGGAACTTGACTCCTATTCAATCAAAGTGTTTTCCATGTTTCCCAGCAACAAGTATTTCATTTCGTATAAGGAAATATTGTCTCTATTACCAATAACAGGATTTACTTCTTGCAACAAACATCCTTTCAAATTCAAGAAATTTTTTCCATCAAATTTCAACAAAACATTTTGCGTTTTCAAATCTTCTCTTGTAAGATAACCATTATTCAAATCTTGCTTGAAATCAAAACTCATTGCCTTGTTCATTATAACCGAACATCCAAATTCAACTGTCGGCCTTTCAAAAATAATTTGATAACAAGCCGGAGCATAATCATCATTGACTCCACTCATTGCATATTTAGCATTCAAATTTTGACTAAAATTAAAATCAAATTCAATTACATCACTCTTTATCCCATTGAACAACTACAAACCAAATCTGTAATATGCTAATATATCTCCTTCTCTTTTCTTGAATGGAAAATGATTTTGCATACCAATCAAATGATAATTATTATTTGAAAAAACTGAAGATACAGAACCAACATTTTCCATAACCGTAAAAAAATCAATTTTCATCACTAAAACAGAATTTTCAGAAACAGAAAATCCCAACGCCATAACATAATTCTATTTCTTATCAAATACAAAACCCGTTGATGGATCAATAAATTTTAACCAAACTCTTCCTTTCCTATTATTGCAAATCAAATCTATAAAATCATTCAATAAATCCACTGTACATTCAATCTAAACACTTGTTTCACAAGTCAAAGCATCTTGAATTACAGGATTGCCATATCTATACAAAGTTTCTGCATCTCTCTATAACGAATGGTAAACACCGGATGTGGTTATCCAATTCCTATTTACACTAATAGTATATGATGTCGCTGAAATATATCTTTCTATTCCAGCAACATTCATTGTTCCATATCCGGTGAAACCTTTACATAATAACTTTGTACTCATATTCTTTGTTCTTCTCAATTAAAAAAGGGCATCCGCACCTATCATACGGACACCCTTTATTTTTCAATCAAACTTTAGAATAATTAACCTTCAACCACAGATGAACTAGAATTATCTTCAAAAGGTGTATGTAAGGAAATCGGTGGCTCTTTCCCGTTACCAATAGCTTGGAAACTGAAATCAGCAGTAATATACTGTCCACCAGTCTGAATTGAAGTGTTACCACTCTGATTAATCGCAGTAGGAATAAAAATCCATGTCTTATCTTTGTTTGCAATCTTATCTCCATGACCAACTTCATTGGAAGCATTCATCATGAATCTCAAAGAACGTCCAGTATGATATTTCTCTGGTTCGAAATCACCTTGCAATCTGAACACTGTATAACTTCCGCTACCAGTCATAGTACCAATCAAAAGATAATCCGGGCCAAGAGGAGCCTCCTATCCATCCATAGCGGCTTGACCAATATTAGAACCAGAGCCTTGTTGACAGCATTTTAACGGAGTGATTTCAGAACTATATTCTGCACTCCATGTTGTAATATCATTCAAAATAGTATTAGCTTCTTCAGGTGTTCCATCTATCGGGCCACGCAACACTTTAGTTGCCCAATAAGGATACAATCCATTCCTTGCCATAGGCAAAACACCATTAGATATACCAAGCGGAGTATTGCTACTAGTACCTGTAATAACTCTGTTTCTTGCATTAGGATCGGTACTCATGCCATCAATATAACTTTGGAAATCACAATCACAACTAACCACATCACCTTCACTTGCATTGAATCTCAAAGAAGAACACCAACCATAACCATCAAAGCCATTTTCGCCATTAGGAAGAATAACAATCCTTGTTCCTGAAGGCTCTCCTCTTCTGGTAAAACAGAACAAATCAACACAATATAATCCTTCTCCCTATGTAAGTTGGAAACTGAAGTTACCTTCCAATCTTAAATAGTTGTTTGCATAAGCAACCTGTTCTGCTGCATTCTGATAACCAGCTCCCCAAACTCCTTGAGAGAAAATAGGATCATGATTAATCGTAAAAGAACCACCAGTTGCCAATAAAGTTGTAACTTTCTATTTTAACTACGCATCAAACGTACCATTTCCTAATTGTACGACACCTCTATATCCAGCATCGCCGCTAAAAAGTGTTCTTCCCATACTTTTATCTCCTTATATATTTAAGTTTATCTCTATATATTTGCAATATAAACAAATTATTTTAATTTATCCAACTATTTTTTCAATCGAACTAATTTCTTGAGCATACTGTCACAGTAATACTCTATCCTTTCAGAATCATTCTTTGTTAAATTATTCTTAAATTCATTTTTTATTTGCATTTCATCTTTTACGACTTCATACAATTTCTATTTCACTTTTGTTCTTTCATAATCTCTGTAAATCATGAATACAACTCCGTTTTTAATTTTTGCAAATAAAAAATTGAATAATTCACAGATTTTTTCAACTATTTCAAATCTTCATCATTAAAGCTTGAATCCAGTCCATAATAAAAATTTACTTTTATTCCTTCATCTCGGAACAAAGCTTCATTCAACCCTTGTCTAAATTTATTAAATAAAAATCTCTGTTTTTTTATGTCTGGCATATTTTTCTCCCTTTTAACATTAATTTAATATAAACAAAATATTTATATCAAAACATCCTCTTTATAATCCATTTTGGCTGGCCCCAACGTCAAATCTCCAACAGGGAATGTCTATATAACCTTACCACTCCAATCCCATTGTGCAACTCTTATTGAACCATCTTTCGACGAATTATAAACAACACTACTTATTGTACCAAATTGACAATAAACTGGTGTTTTATTTTTATCGTGATATTCATTTGGAATAATGAAACACATATTACTTGGATAAGTATATATTTGAACAATCCTTCTTGTCAACTAAGATATATATTCCGCTCCCAATTCATCATTATCACAATTAACTGTCAACGTACATTGTATTGTATATTCTCCTGATTGTGCAGATGTCGTAATCCACTCATTAGAACCATTTGTAGGCTCAAACTATATACAAGGAAATGAAGATAGTGGTAAAGTCTTTCTCATGCCTATAAACACGTTTAAATGCTCATTAGAACCAAGATAATGTTGCAATATCTCATCTATACTTTCAGTATTAACTTCAAGTATTTCTATCAATGCTTTAATTATGTTTATCGGAGAAATATACATTCAAAAATTCCTTCCTTACTACATTCTCTAAGGATTCTTACTTGGCATTAATTCCGGAGGGGCAAAATGACTTATTCCATTTGCTTTCCATCTCAATCCCGGTATTCTTGCATTATATATAGTAAGTTGATATATCTATTTCCTCGCTTCCTATATATATTTACTTACTGCTTCTGTTTGATTCGGCTATAAATTTTGAAACTATGATTGTAACAACAATCCTGCTGTCCATTGCAAAGCGGTTAATCTTATTTTTCCGGGAAACACTTTCTCTAATGTCCCATCTGGATTTACTCTATTATATCTTCTTACAGGAACAAAATAATACTACTATAAATATGAATCAATATGACCATTCACTAATTTCATATATTTTTCAACCATTTCATTTGTGATTTTACACAATTTTCCGTTTCCAATATTCAAAGATTTACAAAACAACAAAACATCATTGACTGTTCCGGCATAATATTCAAAACTCCAAGTCTCATCTCCATTTTGTTCTATACCAAAATTACTGTTTCCTTTATTAATAATTACACTATAAGGTTTTTGTTGTGTTGGTAAATACTATTCGTTAAAAGTAATTTGAATTGTATCATCATCTATATACTTCACCTATAAAACAGCATACTAATTGTTTTCATCATAAATTTGACAAAAAACATACCCGTTAAACAAATGTTTAACGGTTAAAACATTAGCTTCCCATGTATAAGAATAATACGTTCCTGTATAATTTTCATCAGTAACTTCTATCAACATAAATCAAATTCTCCAAACTTAAAATTCATTTGTTTTGGATTGTTTCTTATTTCTTTTTGCCAAACGGTATCATTATCCATAATCTTCTATAATTTATTCTTATCAAAACTCGGTATTCTTTCAAAAATCTGTTTCGCATATTTAGGCATCTTATTGAAACATATTTGTATTTGTTTTGAAGTCAGAAAATTTTTATTATTATACCACTTACAAATACTTGTTAATATCTCCGCATCATTACCAGTAAATCCAACATTATTCAAATCTCTTGTAATATTCTATTCTTTTTCTTCAGGTGTCTGTTGTTCGCAAATAACTTGCAAGGCTCTTAACAACCATCTCTTATCTGTCATCAACTTATATTTCAAATAAGCTATCATCTATTTTTTAAAATACTATGCCGTTATTTCTTTTGCAATTTTAAATATATTCATACTTAACTCCTCATATATTCAAAGAATCTCCACCACTACGGAAAATTCCACTGTTAATTTTCAATCCTCTTATTCTTGTACTATTATAAGTTCCATGCTAACTTGTTCTCAATCCGTTTCCAATCATCAACGCCCTATAATATGCAGGAGTTGGCTTTTTAAGCATTTGCGGACTTCTAAAAGTAGGATTATCCAACGTTCTATAAGCCCTATCCTCACAATTTCTTTTCAAAGTCTATAATTGACCAACAATATCTCCACTTCCTCCGTATAAATTCTAACTGCTTATCGCGTAAATCAATCTACCTTTCCAAATATCATAATCTAACAATAATTTTTCAAAACATTGTGCTAATGCCAAATCTGCAATAATCGGATCATAACTTGTAGGAGCATCTTCCAAAGTATAATTTGTAACTCCTCCTTGTCCTGCTGTATTAACTGTTCCTAACGCTCTCAAAATATATCCTTTCAACACAAAAGCAGGAAAATAATTGAAACTATAACTCACTTGCACATTATCTGCCGGAGTCAACTAAAAATTCATCTTTATTTTTCCATTCAAATAATCAACCACATACATTTCAGGATTCAATGCTGTCTATGATCCATTCAAAAACACTTCAGGCTAAAATGCTTCATTCCAATTTTGATAATGAAACTTATAAGTATCTCCACTGACTTGTTGTTGAACTCTTGTACCTGTTTCATAATACACTTTTAATTGCATATATTCAATCAATAAAGAACTCATCATAGAATTAATTATATAATCAACTCTATCCTATCCTGTATTATAATAACTTACAACTGTTCCTGGGAAAACCTAAGACATATCAATCTCCTTAATTTATTTGCTCTATTAAGGTTGAATATAAACAAATATTTTCAAAAAATATAACACTTGATTTAAAACCAAGTGTTATAAAAACTTAATTCATTTTTAACTTCGGATTTTTGCTTCTCCAATATTCCTATCCTCTTTTACCACTATCAATATTTTTCTGCGTCATCATATTTCTGTATTTCTATGCCGCAGTTGGAGGCAAATATCCTTCTCCCCAATTAAAATTTCCGTAACCTAATTTTCTTTTTGCTTTTTTTCCATCTTCTGTTACAATTTCTTTTGGACACTAACCACACTTGAAAAATTTATTAATCTATTCCCCAGTTTCCTAAACAACAAATTTATACAATATCATTTTTGTTCTTCTTTCATCTTCTTTTGATTTTCTTCACTTTCTTTTTTTCTTTTATTCGCTCTCTATTTCGCTTTTATTTCAGCTTCTTTCTTGTCTTTATTTGCTGTTATACTTGCAACAACCTTTGACTATCCGTTTATATCTTGTAACATTTCATTATCTGAAATCTATCCATTTGTACTTACTTTTATCTTAACACCGTCTATCTCTTCAACTTTTTCAATGTTTTTAGTTTTATCTTCAACCAATTTCATACCACGAATTTTTTTTGTATTTTCGTCATCATCTTCTTTTTTTGTTTCAACCTTTTCTTTTTTAGGAACTTCTAACATTTCCATACTATCTTCATCAGATAAAAACACCTTCATCTTTTCCCTTTTTTCCTCTTGCTTCTTTTTCTACAAAATCTCATCTTGTTTATCGTATTCAATCACAGAATCTTTTGTCTTTTCTTTGAAAAATCCATTCTTTAAACAAATATTAAAATCAGACAAATCAGTTATCTTTTCCCCGGCTATTTCAATATATTTTTCTTCCTTATTCTAAACAAACAACACTTCGCAACCTTTTTTTATCGTTCTTTTTAAACCACCCATGTGAATCTGCCGATCAGAATAATAAATCTTTTTCATTTTACTTCTCCCCTAATTTTACTTTTTACGTTTTATTGTTATATATCAATCAATCTTCCGATTTTGCAAATATAAATCGTGGACACAAACTTTACACTGATTACATTTTACTCCATTAAACTACAATCCTTTTACTTGCCCATTAAAGGTATCTAACACTTCCTAACATGTATTTAATATTGTTTCTTGTAAAGAAATAAACATATCCAAAACAGCAACAAATCTTTGCTCATTATTTGAATACAAATAACCATTTGAAAAAATGGTATTCAAATTTGTATAAAACATCTATCTATTTGGACTTATCTCTTCTTCCACTTGATTCATGATAAACACAGGCATTCCCTACTATAAACAAGCCTATCTCCATTCATTATGAGATTTTCTCAACAAGGTACATAATTTCACTTTATATGAATATTTGTCGTCATCAACATGTTCCTACAACATAAACTTACTTAACGCATCCAAAAACATTTTTATCTTCAACGAAAATATCTTTTTAAACATATATTTTCTCAATTCACAAGAACAATTAATGCTCTATATCCGTACATTCAACAAATAATTCAATTTCAAAAACAAAAACTATTTATTAAACTTCTCTGGATTATGCTTGAATAAAGTTTCAACAGAAACAATATTTAAAATGAAATTTTTTACCTTTTCTATTATCTTCCCGGAAAATACATACAAAAGTATTAATATCATACCAAGTACAATTGTAGTAAATACTCCGTAATTAGAAATAAGGTAAATCAAAAGCTCTTTTAAAGAATCCATTGTATCACCTCATTTCTTATTAATTATGAAAATATGTTTTCTTTTATAATTTCTTTGATTTCAGCTCTTTTCCAAGAATATTGTTTGGGTTCTACTAAAGTCTTTCCATTTTTATAATCGTTCAACAATTTATCTATTTCTTCTTGACTTAATTTTGTTTCAAAAACAAAATATACTATTTTTTTCCTATAACCCTATACCTTTTCAATGCCCTTCATCTAAAAATCTCCAAGAGTCCACAAAAATGTTGCATACTATGAATCCTTAGTTCTTATCTACATTTATTATCTCCCTATATCAAAATGATTTATCGTCTTTACACTTTCATAAATATACTTATTTACAACCATTTCTTCTATTTATTATTCTTACCAAATAAATTTTGCTTCATAAAAACAAAAGATATAAAGATTTTATTCTGAAAAAACAAAAAGGACAGGGAATTTTCCCTGTCCTTAAATTTAAATCAATCTATCAAAAATTGATTATGCAACAGTCGGCTTGGTGAATCTGGCCTTCACTATCTTCCAAGTACCAGACGCAGACTCATCAAAGTTAGCTGTTAAGGTAGCTTTGCCAGCACTGTACTGAATATCGGGATAAATCACGTTGCCCTGTTCATCTTTCACATACAAAATCTGAATACCAGATTCAGAAATATCAACAGAAGCAACTTTGTCAACTGTAGCAAAAGCCTTTGTATCTTCAGCAAAACTGAAAATCTCCAAATCTTCAACAGTTGTCTCAATATTGCCAACTTTAGTCTTGAGATCGGAAATAGAGGCATCAACCGCTGTTTTCCATGTTTCAAGAGCGTTTAATCTGTAATAAACAGTTCCAGAAGCAGGATCAGCAGAATCACCCAAAGCAGTCTTGATAGCGCTGATTGAAGCCTCAACAATATCAATCTGTCCATCAACATAACCCTTTGAAGCAATCGCAGTATTGTTAACTTCAAGCTCACTATTTGAAAATTCAAGAGACGTAATACCAGTAACATTACCGATATTCGCAATATTTAAAGTGATATTTCCATTAGCATCCGCTGTTTGGCTGTTAACACTCACCACATTGCCAGCAGGAACATACAATTTCTTGTAGTCTGTATCAGCAATACTTGATGTCGCAACAGTATTCACAAACATATAAGTACCGCAAATACTGTTCGCTCTCTACACTGTAGATTCAGCATTCTTCGTGATTATAACAACATCACCACTTTGCACTTCAGCAACACCACCAATAGCTGCCTTTAACAACTGCACAACAGTAGATGTTCCATCATCAACCGTGGTATAAACCTGAGTGATCGCTAAATCAGGAAGAATCGAAGTAACAAGCTTGCTGTTACTATCTAAATAATTGGCTTTCGCCATATAAGTAGCACTTAAATCAGCAATCTTACTTGCTTTTATCAAACTGTTTGATACATAGTCTTCAGTGGCCATATAACCTTTTGCTGTAACCCATGTCTCTGTTGCGTACTTGACACCACTAAATGTTTTCGCGGAATTAATTCTCGGCATTTAAACTTTCTCCTTTGTTAATTAACTGTTAAAACGAAAATCTTACTTTTAAAGTATGATTTCTCCATTATTTTTTTTATAAACGAAAAATTCTTGAATTTGACCTTTTATTTATCTATTTATTCGCTTTTTTTGAAAATTTCTTTTTCCGTTACATCCTATATTTTTACTTTTTTGGTAGGCGTTCCTGTCCTCAAATGCTCTATAAACAAATCAAAATCTTTTTCTCCAAAAGTGAATTTCCATAATTTTACTTTCGGTTGTTTGGCAAAAGCAGTTTTTCCATATTTCTATAAATTATCAATATCAATCTATCCAGTTTGAGAAACAACACCTAATTCTTGACCCATTGGTATTAATTGTTCCAAATTTTTCTAAAATTTAATTGTCCCAGCTCCCAATCCAAAATACATTAACCACTTATCTAAATCTGATGTCAAATTAGGTTGCATAAACTTCTATACAAAACTCCAACATCCAAGCTAAAAATCTTTAATATTCATTTTTCTTTCTCCTATTTATTAAATAAATATGGGAGCTATCGAAATATTTCATATAACTCCCATAAGTTTTGATTTGTATTACTCAACTCACAAACTGGATACAATACCTCTAAGTATTCCATTCACCGTGGATGGATATACTCGATATATCGTTCCTGCTGTAAGATCAGCTACAGTAACTAAAGCACCATTACTTGCTGAAACCAATGGTATAGAACCACCACACGATTTACCAAGTAACTAAACAGTGTTTGTAGTTGTAGAACTAAGAGACATTGGCTGAATTAAAAAGCCACACTCTTTATATTTGCAAGTCGTATAAGCACACATCCTGCAATTATCACAAGGTGCTAAATAATCCGCTGTTCCCAATGTTCCAGCATAATAAAGAATCAGAGGACAATCCATGATTCACCTCTCTTTCTTTATTGCTGTACTGCACTTGCACAAGAACAACCGCATCCTGAATTACAAACCGATGTTGACGGTATATATACCTTTGTGAAACTATTTACCGTTGTAGCTAACGCCTGTATCGCATTATTAGCATTGGTTAAGCCCATGTTAACAAGATTTGCCTGATTTGCCAATCTTTCATCATAGTTTTGATTTGACAACTGTATCTGTTTCTATAAACAACCAAGTTTGTTTTCAAGACCATACAGCTTTTTGTCCTATTCCATTATGAAACCATACAACTTTTCATTCATTGCAATAGTTTCATCTTTTTGGGCATGAACAGCTAAATCGGTATATTTTTCTCCCTACATCTTAGCAAGTTGTGCCTTTAATGTCATTATTTCTTGCATTTGTTCATTACAATTATTGTTTTTGTTTCCAAGACCTCCACCAAGCAAGCCTCCCATGCCACCAGCAAGACCTAATCCACCAATAACTGTACCGATTATAGTTAATTAAAACATATAAAAATATTTTAATTTTGTTTTACATAAAGGACTATAGGCTCTTTACCATCAATATTCCAATAAAAACCAACATTATTATCATATTGATGACGATTTCCAAAAGAGATTTCTCTTAATGGTAAAGATAAATTAACAGAAGCATTCATATCAGCATCCATTGTATTGCCACAATGTTTACATGTGAATATCTTTCCGTTTCTATTATCTTTTCTCGTGTATCCGCATTTGCTACACCTTTGAGAAGTGTAAACTGGTGAAAGCTTCTTTATTTGGACACCAACATCAGAAGCTTTACCATCTAAAATTTTAAACAATTCGGCATAATTCCAAGATTGCATATTTCTTCTGTTTCTTTTAAATTTTCTTATGTTTTTTATATTCTATCTTTGTAAAACACCAACATCATTCCAACTTATTTGATTTACACACCAATGTAAAAAATTTGTTCGATGCCTTTGTGTTCTTTTAAATGATTTACTACCTTTTTTCTTTCTTGCAAGAACATTACAAATTTTTTGATATGTCCACCCGTCTTTATCTTTTCCAATCTGTTGTCCATTAGAACAACTTAATGTATCTTTCAGACCTATATCTATTCCGAGTGTTTTTGTGCCTTTAGATTTTATTTCAGGAAATTCAAACATAAAAGTTATATTTTCTTTTGAAAGCCGAATAAAATTTTTTAATTTTCCACCTTTAAATATCATTTTATTGAAATGTTTTGTCTTTTTTACAGGAATTTGTATTTTTTGTTTGTTTCCTATTGAAGAAATTGTAACCCAACCATCAAACGAACTTTTATTGTTCCAATCAAAAGAAATAAATCTAGAATCTAATTCTATTTCAATTTCATCTAATGAAGGAATAGAGATTTTTGTTTCATCATATATCTTTTGAATTTTTCTTGCTTTATCAAAATTTCCTTCCTATAACAATCTATCTATAACAAATCTCCTATTGTTTTGTTTCTTTTTTGTTCCGAAAACAATAGCAGAGGCTTGTTTTCCAGCACATTGTATCATTCTTGCAGACAACCATGTTTTTATTTGTGAACAAAGAGATTTATCAACCATTCTGTTTATTTTTTGTTTCCCCCACAAGATGAATATAAATTGTTTCATTACATTTTTATATTCATCAACTAAAACAGAAATTTCTTCTGTTCTATGATGATTACAAAATTTTAACGATACTTTTGTACTTTTAATCATCTTTTTTCAACTCTTCTATTATTTTTTCAGTTTTTCTTTTACTTCTTCTCAAACCATATATTCTTGCACAAAAACAAGTAACAAGATTTATAAAATCTTGCATCAAATCATTTTCTAAATCTTCTGTTTCGTTAACAACTACAATTTCACACTCCGGATAAAGTTCTTTAATAAAATTAAATCCAAATCTTGTTAATCTGTCTTTATGTTCAACAACAATTCTTGTGGCCTTCCTTTCATTAAATATCTTTTGTAATTTTGGCCTTTTATCATTCAAACCACTTGCACATTCTTTTATAACTTCATTTATTTTCCAACCATTTGCCTCACAAAATTGTTCCAATCTTTTTGCTTGACTATCTAAATTTGACTTGTTTTCACTAGAACTAACTCTCGCATAAATTACCGTATATTCTGCTTTATTTTTTTTAACCTTATTTTCTTCTGGAACAACAATTGTTCCAGAAGGTAATTGATATGCTCCTTCTATTTGTCCTCTTTTAAACATATTATGAGCAGTAATATATGTAACGCCTATAATTTTTGCATATTTACTTAATTTCATTTTCAAACTCCTTTTTTACTTATATAAAAATATAAATAAAAAATTATACTTTTGGACAAATTATTACAAATTTTTAAATTTCTTTAATAAACATTTCATACCAAGAGCTGTTGTACCAGCCCCGGCTTTCCATCTGTCATCATCGTAACTATGCCAAACATGTTGCGCGTTTTCAACTTCCATTTTTAATAACTCCTTGTATTAAATTATGTCCTATATTAAAGAATGTCATAATTCCGGACTTAAATTATGGCATCAGTAAAGCTCCTATGCTTTACATTAATTTCAAACATCCTTTGTTCTTTGTTCCATCATTAGAACATATCTTGCAAAAGATTAATAAATTATTTTGTTTTTAATCTTTTGAAATTCATAAATTATTGATAGATATTCATTTTTGTAAACATCTCTTTATCAAAAAATCACCCTTTATTTTTTTTAAACTATGGAATTGTATTTATCATGTCGATAACCATTTTCGAAGTTATCATTTTTGTACATTCAAATTTTTCCACATCTTTAATTTTTCTTGGACACCATAAATAATTATGATGATCGAATTTCTATCTCGGATCATTCCAACATCCATGACAACATTTCATGTATTGCACTCTATAAGGCGTATAAAACTCATTATAAGGTTCTGTAAAGCCAACAATCATAACAACAGGTATTTTACAACACCAAGCTATCCAAGACAAGCCAGAAGTCAATCCTATAAAAAAATCAGCATCTTTTATTAAATCAACTCTCTATTGCAAAGATATATCTCCTGTAAAATCCTAACATCCGTATGGAATTTTATTCCAAACAAGTCCATTTCCAACCTCATGCTACTTATCTATGCAAAGCACCCTATATCCGTTATCTTTCAAATATTGAATAATCTACCTCCAACCAGCAGGATTATTCCATAACTTAGCATAAGATGTAGCTTGCGCGGATATAACCACATATTTTTCTTTAATTTTTCTTTTGGCACTCAAATCAAATTTTGGAGGCATTTCCTACAAATCTTTTCCTGACAACCCTAAAATATATCCACAAGTTTCATGCAAACCGCACAAATGGAAATCAACTGGTTGATGATCTGTATCACCATTGAAAAACAAACCTATTCTATAGGTGGCATAAAACGATATGTTTTTAGCCTACTATACATCTATAAAATGTATATTAGGATAATTATTACAAACAAGCTCTTTAATAGGCTTAAACATCGTTACATACAACTAACAATTATGCTTTTTTTGAAATCTATCTACATAACTGAACCAAGCAATAGCATCACCAATCGTTCCTTGAGCTATTTGTACCAAAACCTTCTTTTTCTACAAATTCATCGTATGACTAAATATCTCTTTTTTTGTATCAACATCTTTTATACAAAATCTATATTTTATGAAATATTTTTTCTTGCTGATAATCCACATTCCAGGATTTACAATTCCAGAAAACAAAATCGCATTTGTTTCATCATCAAAAAAAGAAACTTCATATTTTTTATCTGATCTAAACAACTTGATTCTTAAACCATCATTAAAATCATAACGAATATCCTAAACAGCCTAACAAACAGGAATAGACGGTGCTAAAATAAAAGTTGACTTCTTTTTATCTATTTCAACACTTGATTTGTTTTTCAAATCACTATTATTGGGAAATATACTAATATCCTTATGTTCATTATTCTAAAATGAATACTACATTTATTACTCCTACTGAATTAACTTGAAAATGGGCCTGTTATAATATTCCCATCTATATATATCGCACAACCACTTTCCACTTGTAATGAACCTATTGTACAATTATTTGCGCTTATCAATGCTGTTGTACTATCTCCTGTTGTTCTACACTCCAAATAACTAATTGATGTATTGGAAATCACATAATTTCCACCTTCATTACCAGAAGGTGTAATCATACTTGTAACTAAACAATCAACCATAGAATTATCCCCTCCACCACTTATTCCAGCCATAGAAAGATAATCTATCGTACAACCAGAAATCATTGATTTGGGAATACCAACCACACTTGTATAACTCCCATAATTACCAGAACCATACATTGAAACAACTATGTAACCAGCATCAAAATTTACATAATTACAATTATCCAATATACAATAAGGATAATTTCCAAACATTTGAGTGATTGAACAATTACTCCCCTCAACATTACTCAAATAAACACTACCAGAACAAACAAACAAAACATTATCTATATTCCCAGATATTATATTAATATTACTACACATACTTGTGTTAAACTCAGACAATAAATATGTTGACAAACTAACAAAAGATATATTGTTACAACTAACATTATCACCAATCAATAACACACTACTCACTTCACAACCCTATAATATCACAGAAGATGAATTATAAAAAGTATCTGTCGTAAAATCACTATCCGGATAGGAAGACCAACTAATATTAGCGTCATTTTTTATATCAATATAATCAGCATCAACACCAGATAAATAGGCAGGGGCGTTTTTTATAACTATATTCCCTCCTGATGTCAAACCTTTTATTATCGTTGGTAACTATGTATCTATGTCTATAGATACAACTACATTGCTTATATAAGACGATATTCTTGAAACATTATCAAATCGAACAAAAGAATCAGGATTAAAAACAGCATTATCCATTCCTACAATTATATCATTACAGAAACAACAACTATTAAAAATTAATTTTTCAGGTCTGTAATCTGTCGGTCTATCAAATAGTCCTCCCTATATATATCCTCCATATATATGACCAGTAGCAATAACACTACTACTATTTTTATTAGTATATCCACTGTTAATAGACAAATTATCTATATCTGCATCCAAAAAACAACTGCAACTATTCAAACTAACACTTGACAAAGCACTAATGTTTCTATCACTTGATAATACAAATTTACAAGCATTGGCATTTATACTTGTAGCATCCTGCATATCATCATTTCTTAAAAGCATTCCACCGGAAAATGAAACTTGACTGGTTTGGCTATCAGTTGTAAATATACCTATTGTCGTATTAGATATATTAATAGAACGAGAAGCCGCATAACAACTCATTCCCATGTTGGATATTTCACAATCTTGAATAACAGCATACATATTTGCAGCAACATACATATCTTGTACAAAACAATTAGACATCATCATCGTAACATGTTTAACTGAAGCTGAAGAAATCTAATTACTGTTAACTAATTGTAAGTTTATACTGTTGGCAGAAACCTATACCATATTTAAGTTTGCTACTGTCCAATTCTCTATTCCTAAATTAGTTGCAGTACAACTAATTAAATTAGCATCTATTTGAGCCGATCCATAACTATCATTTATATTATAAACCGCATTATATTTAGGAATATTACAATCAGAAAAAGTTACATTCCTTGCAGAATCATAATCCATAAACTAATTAGAATATGTACAACCATAAACTGTCTATGTATTATAATTATTACTAACAACACCTTGACCTCCTCCTGTCGGCAAAGACTATATTATCTACCCATAAGAAACAAAAGGTGTCTATGCAGTTATTTGTCCTCCTTTAGAGGATATAGCATCATATATATTTTGTTTACTTGCTATTGCCGCAGATAATTTTTCTACTGTTGTTCCCATAACTTTTTTCTCTTTATTAAATAATTTCTCCGTTTAATTCATCCAACAAACTATTAATATCACCAATCATTCCACTTAAACCACTAACAGAACTACTTAATCCACTAATAGATGAGTTGTTACTATTTACTGTTTCGTTTAATCCACTACCTTCACTTCCTGGAAAGGCATCATTAGATGTATAACCCAAAGACAAAATATTTGCTTCTTGTTCTCCAATTATTATTACTCCGCTACTTATTTTACAATCCGTTATCCCATATCCTGATAATGTACTGGGATTATTCGTAATCTATGCAAAACTATAATCTGGTTTTGATGATTGTAAAGCCCATTCAGGAACATCTGGTATATCTGAAGTATTAGCAAATCCGGCAGAACTAACAGCACTTGATAAACCTGATATTGTCTGATACCTACTTTCAGTATATTCAGATGTTAAAACAGTTACAGAAGAATTACCAATTACAATAGTTTCTCCATTTATCACACAATCACTTATCCCATAACCCGATAATGTTGTTGCCTTTTCTGCTTTAGAATCCAAAGAAGTCCTTGCACCAATATCTTTTAAGCTATAAGTCTGTCCTCCAACTGTAATTGTTCCTATATTTGCCATATTTTACTCCTACAAAAACATGAAATTACAAAATTTCGTTTATAGAATCAAAGGTCTTTTGTTCGTTAAAAGATATGTTTTTATCTCCTTTCATAACAATTCCACCCTACTAAACAACAATATCTTCAACAACACCATTATGATAAATAAATTTACCACCATCTTTGATAGTTAATTTATTAACCTTTCCTCCTTCCATAGTAACAATTCCCTTTACAGTCAAATTATAAATCACATCTTCTTCTTCCAAAGTTACATTACTGTTTTTCTAAACAACATAATCTCTAAAACTGTATTCCGTCTCTTCACTAAAATTATCTATCAATTCATATCTTTTTACAATTTGTGAAAATGTATTGTCAACAGTTTCTCTGAAATTTGAAATAAACTACTTGTTTTGTAATTGTTCCTATGTCATTTGTAAAATCTGATTGTTAAAATAACTTTCATACATAAACGATTGAGCAATCATATTAAATCCGAATTTATACAAATTCAAAAACTGATCTTTTGTCAATAAAACAGAAGTAGGAACACCATCCACATAACTTTTCCAATATTCTTGTGTTTTCTATGTGTCCAAATCAAAAGATGTTTTTGTTGCTTGCCACATTGTTATAGAATCACCATCAGAATCTATCAAATAATCAATTCCATCTTTCACCAAAACAAAACCTTCATAAGCATATTCACATTTTTTCTTATACATCTCTTCATATAACTATTCTTTTGTCGGATCAGGAATAGGTGGATATACACATCTCCATTTTCCATCTTCTGTTTCTTCAACTATCATCCCATGACCATTTGCATAGTCAACTGCCTAAAATCTTTTATTAAATATTATATCATTCATTTAGTAACCTCCTATTAAATCACATACCCAACATATACTATATAGACAAAGGGTCTGTTCCTGTTGGATCAGAAAGTCCTATTCCGCAAACGTACCAGTCTCTTTCCTGGGTTCCGTAAGTATATGTTTTCGCGCTTGTAGTCGTCTTGTCGTAGATGCTGACATGTCCAACGACTGGCGTGGATGTGCCACTGGCATTGTAATTTTTGAAGCCCACATATTTCGTATTTGCGAACGCGACCAGAAATGTTATGGTAACTGTATTATGTGCGCTGGCACTCGTTCCTGCACACTGTCCTCCTTGTTCAACCCATCCGCTTTTCCAGATCCTGTACCACGAGGACGTCCCGGACCATCTTTTGATGATATAGTCCACAGGGCAATTTGCATCTATAGCTGTATGAGCTGACAGATTTCCAAGATTGACATCAGCTTTGCCCTGCAAGGTGGTTGCAATCTGCGCTGACTGCTGCTGACTCAGCTCTGTAGCGGCGTTGAACACCTGTATGCAATAATTATACTTGATTGCTGGTGGTTGGACAGTATCGCTGTTGCCGTAAATTGAATTATATGCTGAAGCCAGTGAAGTTGTTTTAGTAGGAGTAGAATTAGCAGTAGAACCAGCCTGATTATTTGCCCCATAGGTAGGAACTGATGCAGGATGATTTGCAACAGTATCTTTATAACTATGGTCGTGATCCGGCAGTCCGGGAGCAACGGTAGCTCCTTTGTCAGTCCCTCTACCAAGGCCCTGTATGAAGCCGTTGATAAGAGGAAGTCTTACATCAGAACCACTGATTACAAAAGCACCACACTGTCCATAAAGCGTTATTTCAGATTCATAATCAGTATTACTTAAAGTCCTAACACTTCCTGCCATAACTGCATTCTGTAACCAACTCCAAAAATCAGGATATAAAGTTTGACAATTACTAATATTTTGCCCATTCAGCAAAAAAGCACCAGCTGGAGGTGTAGTAAGCGGATATATAAAAATACTTCCTATGGGCATACCTCTAATAGAAGCTTTTACATAATTAGCCACACCTTGCTAACTCGCCGCAACATCTGATCCATACCAAGTAACTTGTTCTGTTCCTGTTGTACATTCACTCGGTTCTGTTGCAGATGATCTTGCAAAAAAACCTGTTGTCGTACTTCCTAAATTTGAAAAACTTGTTGTCATCCCAACAAGTATTTCTGTCAACACACCATTTACCCAAGTAAATTGTAAAGCTCCTCCTGCAACACCACTATCTCCCTGTCTAAAAGTATAAGTTCTACCATTCACATATAGATATACGTGAAAAGCACTTCCTGATTCATATACATATAAAGTTTGTCTCATGGCAAATGTAGTTGATTTCCACCCACTAAACTCATCTATAGACCAAGTATTTCCGTTCTTTAATCCTGTTGTAAAAAACACCACACCATTTTCTATAAATATTTGTTCGTCTCCAGTACCAATCCATAAATCCTAATTCCCTTCCTGATAACATTTAGAAGTCAAATCACTATTTTGTATCCACTCTTTTGTTCCTGTATTAGAAACAAAATATCTTCCACCTCTTTTTGAAACACCTTTTGTTGTAATATCAGCATCAGCAATAGAAACTTCATGAGATACATTTTCGCTTAATGGAGAAATAAAAGTATAAGTAGTACCTCCTGAACCACCACCGGAAACAGTACAATCATATATAGTCCAAACAACCGTTCCATCATTCAAAACAGTTTGTCCACTTGTAATTTGACTGGGAAAATCAGGTAAAACACTTGCTGTTGTTCCTGCTGTACTGCAAACCAATACATAACCTGATTTCTAAGGATAATAGACTCGGCTGTTTAATGTATATTGCTTGCTATTTTTTCTGAAAGACAAATCCTTTTCTGTTATAAATTTCTATCCGCTAAAATTTATTACATTATTTATTTTCATTTATTTTTTTCTCCAAATTATTTTTGGTACAGGAAATAAAATTTCAAAATATTTTTCCCTGCATTTAAATTTTCTATAAACTATATCGCACTCTTAGATATATAAATATCAGTATATCCCATAGTGCCATTTATACCTTCATTATAATCTACTATCTATGCCTAAACTTCATCTGTAATAAGTGCATCATTACTCGCATAACACTATACACTCATTACATACCCATCAACGCGAAATCTATAATGTGTAATCAAAGATTCATCTTCAGTTTCAATAATACTGTCACCATCTATTTGAATACCTTGCTGAAGTTCACTTGGTAATTCTATTGTAGAACTTTTGAAAATCAAATCTCCATTAAACACACTTTCCAAGTATTCTACTTTCAATACATTTTTATCATTCTGTAAATTTGAATAATATTCATACTATTCTTTTTCCAAAAAGATATGCGTTACTCCAAACTAACCAACATTTTTATCATAACTTTCTTTTGTATAATACCTGTCAGCAACAACAGAATTTGAATTTGCATAAGTCTATACACCAACCACATAACCATTTACATCTATTCTGTAATGTGTAACAATATCTCCATCTAAATTCTCTATATCTTCAACCACAACCACATTTCCATTTTCATCTATATTCACTGGTTGTATATTACTTCCATTTAATTCATCTACTTTCGGCAAAACCACCGTTGCAACCTTAACAGCAAAAGACTTGCTCAACAATTCTTCTATCTATGATTTATGATTCACTAAATACTATAATTCTTCCTGATTCTATAAAGCCCACTCTAAAAACTGTTGTTGCTAACTCGTTAAACTAATCTATAATTTCTACCAAACCACACCATTATATCTGTAAAAAGCAGTATCATTTGTAGCAGATATAACAGGCACTATACTGCCTGTCTATGCAGACTATGGCAACTATTCTACAGAACTTACAGGCTATCCCCAATAACCAGCACTTCCACCACCATCTCCCACTATCCTTAAAGCATCGTTTTTTTCATCATATACTGCATTTAAGTAATCTTGTGTAGTAAATGTACCACCCTTTATATTTAATCGGCCTGTAACATTGTTGAAACACTTTTTAAGTATCTATTGTGATTGAAAATAATTTTGCATGTCTTATATTTCCTTCTTGTGATTTTTCTTTACTTTTCAAAGAAATATAAATAAATTATTCTTTCAAAAAAAGCTTTAATATAAAAAATTACCTATATGAAATATTACTCTCATATAGGTAACAAACTTTTTTATTTATATTAAATTACTTGTTTTCTTTCAACCAAGCTAAAAATTTCCCTATCTATTCCGGTGTCATTTCCTTTAACTTCTATCTTAACTATGGACTTATCTTACTAAAATCTATTTTAACTTAATTCTTTCTCTTTTCACTAAGGTTGTTCTTTGCCTTTTCACGAACACCATAATATTTATCTTCACTTAATTTATCTAATGTTTTTGAACTGGTATTTGGGTTTTTTGCAACATTCTGACGAACTTCCAGCTCTTTATCATTACTTAATTTATCTAATGTTTTTGAACTGGTATTTTTATTTGTTGCAACTCCATAACGAACATCCTAATCTTTATCATTACTTAATTTATCTAATGTTTTTGAACTGGTATTTTTATTGTGTGCAACCATAAAACGAACAACCTAATTTTCATCATTACTTAATTTATCTAATGTTTCTACACTGGTTTTTTTATTTCTTGCAACTCCTTCACGAACATACCAATCTTTATCATTACTTAATTTATCTAATGTTTCTGATCTGGTATTTTTATTTGTTGCAACTCCATAACGAACACCATAATATTCATCTTCACTTAATTTATCTAATGTTTCTACACTGGTTTTTTTATTTCTTGCAACTCCTTCACGAACATACTCATATTCATCATCAGCAAATATATCTAAAACTCTTGTGTTTGTTTTGTAACTCCATGCCATGTTCTCTCTACTTTCCCTATCCATCCCTTCCAATTTTTTTCTCAATTCATTTTTTACATCTTCTTCATTAACTTCTTTTACTGGAGATTTTTCTTCTTTCTACTAAACTCCTTTGCTCCACCCTTTATCTGTTTTTATATAGCCTCCTCCCGGTCTTTTCTTATGCTAAGGATCATATATATATTCATAGTCATCTGATATAATTTCTTTAGCTATTCTTACTAACTCTTTTGCTATCTTATTCATGTTTCTTTTTCTCCTATTTTTATTATGTTTAAAGTTTCATATATCATCAACTTATAAATAAATTGTTTTATTTATATTTTTTGCTCAACTCCTCAACTACGGAAACATTGAACTTAAATATTTTTCGCACTTCATCAACCTACTACGATTCTGTAGCTCTCTTACAACTTTTATTTATTTTACACTTCAAACACTACTTGAATTTTTCATCATAATATCCAAAACAAGAACCTGGAATAAAATTAGTTATTTTCGCTGGCATAATCAATCCTTCTATATAATCATCCTATGAAACCTCTATTTCAAACCTTGCATAATATCAAAAAATTTCTTTTGCTTCATTCCTAATTTTTCTCTGATATATGCTTTCGTAATCTTCTTTTTTTGATATTTCAATTCATTTCCTTTATTCAAATCATTCACATCAGAATATAACACCAAATTTATTATATCTCTTTCATTATCATTTAACGTATCCATGAACTTTTTAAATTCTTCACTGAAACATATACTCTATAAAGGTTTTTCTTCCATCAAACCATATTTCTGAGCTATCTACTATCCCGGCAAACTGTCTCCTTCTTCCCTTTCTTGCAAATCGTCATATAAAATATATCTATCATCTATTTTCTTCTGTTTCATCCTTAATCCGTTTATCACACTCATACAAACACAAACAATCCAAGTAGATACTCTTGTACCAGCATTTTCATTCCAACTGTGTTTTGCTTTCGCTATCTTTTTCCATATCTATTGATAAACATCTTTTGTATTTACTTTCACAAAATTTTTGTGAATCAAATCATATAGCAATTTCTTTATCTTATCGTGTAATTCATTCAACTATTCATCACTAATTTTATTATATTTATATTTTATCATCAACTATCTGTTTGGATCATCTATCTTTTTCTACGATTTCTCCTATTCAAAATTAAATTCCATTTGCTCTAACATCTTCCAATCTCCTTATCTATCTACTTTTACTTGTCTAAATAAATGATAATAATTGCTGTTTATTAAATTTTTTCGGGTCTTTTTTATCAGGAAAATTCAATACATATAAATGATTAATCTTATCTTTCAATAGCTTATATGCACCTTTACAAGCATTATTTCCAGCTTCATCCATGTCAAAACCCAAATAAACAACGTCATCACTCAATTTCTATACCATAATCGTTTGTTCTTCACTCAAATGAGAACCATGTATTGAAACACACGGAATCCCCTCTTGCATCAACTTCAAACAATCTCTCTAACCCTATACCAATACCAATTCATCAACACCTTTTCCATAACTTTCATTTTCATAATATCCATACAAATGTTTACTTGCCTTAAATCCATAATTATATAAAGTTTTGCTATACCTTTTTTCCACCTATTTAAACAAATCCTAATCACTGAAATTCTTGTCCTAATATAATTTATGATATAACTATATTTTTCTCTTTATCCATTCTTGTTTGCCTAAATAATCTATACCTATAAAACCTATCAATTTCCAATCTTTATTTAAAAAAGGAATAATTGCTCTATCTTGATATTTTCCAAACGTACAAACACAAACTCCAAACTTTCTTAATGTGTCTTCTGTAATTCCATCTCTTGCAAAATAATCCAAACATTCCTTGTTCATATATCCTTTATCTAATACTTTCTACATATCACTCAACTCTTTTTTCTGTTTATCAATATCAACTATAATTTTATCTTCTGCTTCTCTTGCAAATTTAGGTTTGTTTTGAATTATTAGTTCCTTTCCATTTAACAATCTGTTCATAGCCTATCTCTAACTCTTCAATCCAAGTATGTTCTTAGCAACAGTTAAAATATTGCTCGCCCGATGCTCGGTAAAACACCATGTTTTTCCCGTAACTACATTTAAAGTCCATTTCATTTTATCAGGCACTCTGCCACAATATTTTTCATGATCCGGACAAAATCCATCAATTTGATTATCATGCTGTTTCTCATTAAACTTAATATTTAATGAAGTCAATATCATTGGCACATTTATTTCTCTCATAAATGCCTATAATTCTTCAGCTCTGACAATTTTATCTCTTCCTCTTCTCCGCTCTATCTATTCTTTCAATTTATCTATCATTTCATTTTCCCTTTATATAAAAAATTACCTATATGAAATATTACTCTCATATAGGTAACAAACTTTTTTATTTAATATTTAAATTACTTATTTTCTTTTAACCAACCTATAAATCTTTCTATCTATTCCGGTGTCATTTCCTTTAGCCTCTATCTTAACTATGGACTCATCTTACTAAAATCTATTTTAAATTGATTCTTTCTCTTTTCACTAAGGTTGTTCTTTGCCAGAACATAAACATACCAATCTTCATCTTCACTTAATTTTTCTAATGTTTCTGTACTGGTGTTTGGATTTCCTGCAACTTCCCTACGAACACTCCTATCTTTATCATTACTTAATTTATCTAATGTTTCTGTACTGGTATTTGGGTTTCTTGCAACTTTCTAACGAACACCAGAATATTCATCTTCACTTAATTTATCCAATATTTCTGAACTGGTATTTTTATTGTTTGCAACACCAGTACGAACACTCCGATCTTTATCATTACTTAATTTATCTAATGTTTTTGAACTGATATTTGGGTTTCTTGCAACAGCAAGACGAATATAATCACTTTTATCATTACTTAATTTGGCTAATGTTTCTACACTGGTATTTTGATTTCTTGCAACTCCCCCACGAACATCATAATCTTTATCATTACTTAATTTATCTAATGTTTCTGTACTGGTATTTTTATTATATGCAACTCCCTTACGAACCCACTCATCTTTATCATCAGCAAGTATATCTAAAACTCTTGAATCTGCTTCTTTACTCAATGCCATATCCTTTCTCTATTTCCAATCCATCCCTTCCACTTTTTTTCTTAATTCATTTTTTATATCTTCTTCATTCACTTTTTTTACTGGAGATTTTTCTTCTTTCTACTAAAATCCTTTACTCCATCCTTTGTCTGTTTTTACATAACCTCCTCCCGGTCTTTGCTTGTGCTATGGATCATATATGTACTAATAGTCATCTGCTATAATTTCTTTAGCTATTCTTACTAAATCTTTCGCTATCTTATTCATATTTCTTTTTCTCCTAATTTTATTATGTTTAAAATTTTTATTTTTGATCTTCATATTTCCATTTATCTATAATCCATTGAGGCATAGGTTTTGTTGGATCGTAATCATCACTGCTTGTCCACTATATCATTCTTTTTTTATCAACAGAATCATGGGCAGACAACAAAGCAATTTTTGATTGATTAATCTATTTCTATAATTCTTTCTTACATATATTAACACCAAACCCTATTTTATCATTCAGCATTGTAACATGCCCATCATTATCAACACCCCAATTATTATTCTGTACCACTCTCAACCTCATCCAATCATCTTCTCCACAAGGACAACTTATATAATTCTATTCAGTAATCTATTCACAATACGGACATTCGATATATCCTTGTTCATCCTTTTTCCAATCATCTATTTTTGTTCCGCAATTAGTACATCTGATAGGAGAACGAACTACCATATATAATACCCGTCCCCATCTTTCTATACCCATATCTATAAACAATATTCTGCCTAATGGTATCTGCATCTTTATTCCACATACTCTAATACTTTTATCTCATTCTTATCTTCGTTTCCTAAAAACACCATATCACTATCTTCTCCCACACAAACAGGAACAACTACAACATTCCCATCTTTTAATGTCTTTCCTTTTTTTCCTTCATATTTAGCTGTCGATAACATCATCTATATCTAATCAGTATCATCTATAAACAAAATCTTCGTCCATTCTTTTCCATTCTTTGAAACAAACGATGTTGCACCCTATATTTTCCCTATCATCAAAGGATATTTCACCTTTTTTTCTTTCACTTCTCCTATCGTTTTAACCTTCTTATTCTATGCGATATATTTCTACCATTTCAATAAAACATTCTATTTCAAACAAAATCCATTATATTCATAAAACAAATCTTTTAATTCTTTCTTGCTGAAATGTCTTACATTCTTTTCTTCAATTTCTTCTTCCCCAAACAAAAAATCTAAAGTAAGTTGTGCTTCATCTTTTTTACTCTTCTTTGTATATATATTATTATACCAATTATATAACATCTATCTGCTACCAAATTCATCAAAAGCTCCAGCAAATAACAGTATTTCAAATTTACTCTTCCCAAATTTAGTTTTTTCCAAAAAATCTTCTACACTATTGTAAGGCCTGTTTCTAACAACAATTTCTGACTATTTAATTCCCAATCCCTTTATATTGGAAATAGAAGCATATAATTCATTTTTATATATCAACCAATGTTCTCCAGATATATTTATATTAGGAGCACGAACCACTAAACCAACATTATAACAATACTTAACTCTTTGCTATAATAATTTAACTCCCTTACTCTAATCACCCCTATCTACTTCATCTAATATCCCACACATATATTCTATCAAATAATGATGTTTCAAATACAATTGTACTCCAGCATAATAACTGTAACAAATACTATGACTTTGATTGACTTTTCGTAATAAGTATTTCTACTATTAATCAGACTATATCATTCATTTATTCCTAAATGAGAGCGCTTAGTCGTTGAACCTTTTCACATGAGGGCGTTCTGTCCTACAAGGAACTTGGATGCGTGGTTATCCATATATTCTCAATCATGTTTTACCATACCCGATTTCATTACTTCGGCCATTTTTTATTTTCATAAAAAACTTGGTCTATTGAGACTTTAGGAACTTCCCGTCAATTCACTTTCTTTTATATGGACTCAACTTTTTTGTCAATCCATATCCTTGAAACGCAAGGAGTTGATTAAATACTTTCTATGGATAGTCTTTGTCTAACTATCCAATCATTTTTTTGCAATAATTTATAATTTTCATTTTCTCCTCTCAGTTATTTCTTTTATTATTTCAAACACACATTCTTGATTATTCAAAATATCATCCTACCAAAAATGTAATACCTATAAATTATTTTTCTTTACGAACTAATTCTTTTTATTATCTCTATAAAAATTTATTTTTTGAGATTTTGTTTCCGGACCATTTTTATAAAACTTTGGATTTGTATGCCAATAATCTCCATCTATTTCTATAAACACATTTAAATCTTTTAAAAAAATATCAAATGAATAACAATCTATTTTCTTTTCATTTTCAAAAACAACATTCAAACTTTTAAGAAACTAATTTATTAAAACATGAGGATAAGTTAATGTTTGTTTCAATTTACCTTCTTTTATCATTCTTAAAGCATTAATAGACAATATCTTTTTCGTACTTTCAGAATGTTTATGACCACTATTTCCAGTTTTAGGATTCTATTTCCAAATTCTTTTTCTAACAACACTTTGTTTATATTTAGTCTATTCACTTACACTTTTATTTTTTAATGAATTTGAAATATTCATCACTCTTTTATCATCGTTTTTTGTTAAACCTTTATTCCATGGAGTCATACCATACATAGGATTTTTATCTCCCGTCCTTAATACACTCATTCTTTTGCTATTCTATTCTATAAATTCTTTACTTTTAAAGAAATGACCATTTAAAAATTTATTGATTATAATTTTAGAACCACGATAAGAAAAACTTCTTTCTTTACCGCAACCGCAACAACAATTTCCGACCTATATTCCATAATATTTTTTAAAATACTAATTACAAGTCAAATTGTGTTGTTTTAAATGTAAAATAAATTTTTTTGAATTATAACATCCTTTCTAAAAACGAATATCTTTCATATTTACATGACAAATCAAACACTACTCAAAATATTTTTTAGGTATTTCAAGGAGTTGGTTAAAAACCTTCTAAGGATAATCTTTTTCTAACTATCCAATAGTTTTTTTAATATAATTTTTTATTTTCATTAACCCTCTTTTCTTTATATAAAAATACCATTATAAAATTCTCATATAAGAAAAATATATTTTATTTACCACCATAAATCAAAAAAATTATCTATAAACACTTGCAATCCTTCTTTTATTTTCTTTTCATATTGTTCACGCTTCTTTTTATCTTTATAAAACTTATCTTTCTCTATTTCTTTAAAACTCTATATCATTTTATCTAATTGCTATATCCATTCATCTTTATTTTTATAACAAACTGGATAACTACCAAATTCATTTATTCTCTTCTTAAACTATTTTAATCTCGGTAAAATAAACTGTGTTATATTCCCGTATAAATTCCATGTCTCATCTGGACTAATACCTGTCTTCTTTTTATACTATTTAAAACTTTCATATCTTTTATCATTTTTATCAACAAGATATGTCGGTTGACTCCATTCATATCTGCCATTTTTTACGGCATTTTTACTTATATTTTTCTTTAACATTTATATATTTTCCCTGTTCAAAACAATTTTTTATTCTTTTCTAATCTTTTTGCTATTATCTAACAATACTTTTCTTCTTTCTATATTAAAACACATTTCCTATTTGTATTCATGCAAACTACCCCAGTAGTTCCGCTTCCAGCAGTAAAATCTAATACTGTATCTCCCTAATTTGTATATGTCTTTATTAAATACTATATTAAAGATACTGGTTTCTATGTCGGATGCAACTTACCTTTTCTATTCGGAACAACATCAAACTATAACACTGTTGATGGTTGTACTTTCTATGGATCATATCTTTTCTTTATTTTATCTAAATCAATATGATTACTTTTTCCACAATAATGTTCATAATTATAACAAGACTTACCTATGCCTATTCTTTCTTTCATTATAGGATTATATGTAGATTTACTATCTGTATGAAACACCAAAACAGATTCATGATATTTCATTGGTCTATATTTCGCTGAAGCCATACCAGTTGGAACATTCTTCTTCCAAATCATCTAATACTTAAACTACTTTCTATTACTATTTATCAAATCTGTAACAAATGGTTGACTACCAAATAAAACTATCGGAGCATTTTGTTTACAAATCTATTTCAACTATTTCCACATCGGCTAAAAAGGAATTACTACATCCCACTTACAAGCAGTTGTACCATAAGGCAAATCTGTAATGCAACAATCAAAAGTTTCTTTTAACTACAACATTACTTCTAAACAATCACCTTTATATAATGTAACTAATTCGTTGTTATAATATGACTACATTAACTATTCTCCTATATAAAAAAAATACCTATATGAAATTTTTACTCTCATATAGGTAACATCTAATTTTATTTAATAAAAATGTTCAATTACCACTTGTCTGGACTGTCTCCTTTTCCATGTTTTTGCCCTTCTTCATCATATCCACCTTCCCATTTTCCACCTTCCCAAGTACCATCAAACCAATATCCATCCTCCCAAGTACCATTTCTAAATGTTCCTCCGTTGAAATTACCACCATGCCAAGTGCCATTTCTAAATGTTCCTCCGAGGAAATAACCATAGAACCAAAAACCATTTTTCCAAGTACCATTCTCCAAAAAACCATTTTTCCAAGTGCCATTCTCCCAAGTACCATTATACCATTCGCCCTTACTCCAAAAACCATTTTTCCAAGTACCACCATACCACTTATTATAACCGTCGTTTTTTAATTCAAACGTTGCATTCTTAACTTCTCCTTTTGTTTCTTTCCAATCAATCTTCCCTGTAAAATTGTTATATAACCCGACTCTATCTGCTATATTTTCTTCAGAAACTATACTTTTGGATATTTTTACTAATTCTTTTGCTACTTCTATCTTTTTCATACTTTCATTCCTTTTTATTTAACATTTTTCAATGATTTTTCTAAATTTATTTCTTTTTCTTAAAAATTTCAGAAACTACTTATAGTTATATAAAAATATAATTAAAAAAATTATGCTTTTAAACAATTACTTTTCTTTAAAAACATTTTTATATAGGTAACAAACTTTTTTATTTAAAGTTAAAAAACACTTTCATAATTAATTAAAACAGTCTCTCCGCAATCTCTTTCTCTTTGTCTTGCAATCTTTGAATTGTAATTTTGCAATACTTCTCTTCTTTTTCGATGAGAACACACTTTCTATTGGTGTTCATACAAGCTACTCCGGTAGTGCCTGAACCAGAAGTAAAGTCAAGAACAAGTTCGTTTTCATTCGTGTAGGTCTTGATTAGATATTCCAGCAGGGGAACAGGTTTTTGTGTGGGGTGGACCGTTTTCCCTTTTCTTGAAAAATTCAAAATCGTGTCAGGGTAGTTTGTGTACTCTTGGATATAAGTTTTTTCACTGTGTATTGATTTCTCTCCGTCTTTCATGGCGTTATGATCCGGCATCCTGATTCTTGCTCTTTTCAGTGATGGACGCCAATAGGTGTTTTCTGCTCCTTTTTTTCCTTTTTCGTTCATGTGCTGTGAAATTTTACCATACTGTTTCAATCCCTGCGGGATATATACCATGTTGTTTTTATTTCCGTTTGATGTTTTCCCCTCGCTGAAAACGGAAATTATTTCGTGTCTGTTCATCGGTTTCAGTTTTGCGTTGACAAATCCAACTGAATACGACTTTACCCATATCCAGTCATACTTGAACATCGGCAGATTCGACATCCGCAAGGACGAAGAAAACGGTTCACTGCCGAAAAGACAAATAGCACCATTCGATTTCACCAGTCTTTTCAGTTGTTCCCACATCGGCTCAAACGGTATCACGCTGTCCCACTTACAAGCAGTAGTTCCATAAGGAGGATCGGTGATACAGGCATCGAACGTCATATCAAGCTCCGACATTATTTCCAGACAATCGCCTTGATACAATTTCACCCATTGATTTTCATATATCGGATTCATAAACCTATTTCCTCATATCAAATAATTTTCACTTTTCTCATAATATATATAGGCTCTCCATGAAACACTCCACTATATCTATTCTTATAATCCATGTATAAAATCTCTTTTACTTCAAACTTGTTTTCTGTCATTTTTAAAAAATCTTCCTTTAAAGCATACTCTTTTCCTTTTATTTTTACATCGTCTATATTCACGATGAACAAACCATCTTCTTTCAAAAACTAAAAACTTTTATCTATCAAATTTCTCAAAAAACCTTCTTTCCATTCTTCATAAGTTTTATATTTTATATAACTTTGTTCTTTATCTTCTGAATAATGCTATTTACTGAAATATGGAGGTGAAGTAAAAATCATATCATATTTTTTGTCACTCTCAAAATTTTCATAACATCCAAAACTTACCTTTACTTCCTTTTCTATATTTCTATCTAACAAACATTTTAGTTGATTCAATCCTTTCACTGTATCTGCTGAAGCATCCAAACATTCATAACTTTTTACTTTATCACTGCAATAAGCTCCAAACATTCTCCCTCCCCATCCACCACAAGGGTCTAACACCTCTCCATTTTCAGGACAATATCTGTCATATATCTGTTTTGCAAGAGTCGCTCTAAAACCAGTTATCCTTTGTTGCGATTTTAATTCCGTTCTCAATGTTCCAACCGTCAATTTATCATAATGTCGAATCACATCTCTAACTACATGTCTCAATCTATAATTAAAAGAATATAAAGCAGAATGCGTACAATCTCTATCTACTTCAAAAAAATTCGGGAAAAAACTCAACAAAAATCCTCCACCAGATGTTCCACTTGAATTTTTTACATGATTATCAATAATGATATTTGATTCATTTCTAACTTTTTCGATCTCTGTTTTCACCTCAAATTCTTCTTGCTTATAATATGGAAAACCTTTTTCTTTAATCTTATTTAATAATTCTTCACTAATTTCATCATCACTAATATTTTCGTTTCTTTGCAAACCTGGTTCATATTCATAATCAGAAGACAATAACACCTTGTTTTCTTTCTTCACTTTTCTCAACATAAGATTGTTATTTTTCAACCAAGTCTCAAAAACCGTTCTCTTTACTCCACATTTCTTCATCAATTCATCTTTATTGAATTTTTGATATAACTCATCCAATTTATCTTGTGTCATCTCTTCAAGATTTAATTCAGCTCCTTCAAACACCGCTCTCTTAATTGCATTCAATGTCTTACTCATCGGTTTATATCCAACCACCTCCATCCATTTATATAATGTCGGTTCACTACATCCTAAAATCTTCTGCAATTCTACTTGCGTCTTTCCTTCATTTTGCAATTTTTCTAAAATCTCATAAGTTATATCATTTCTCTATTTTGTAATAGGATTCTCCACTCTTTCTTTATGAACAGCTCTTTTAGATTGTCCTGTCTCAAATTGTGTCTTCCATTTATTCAATGCACATTGATGAAACGCTTCTTTTGCTGTTTCACTATAAACTTCACTCTGATATTTCTATATATATTCTTTTTTGGTTAAATTATGATCTTTTCTAATGTGTTGAGTCAAACTCTTCGCTTTATACCCACATATCTCGCAACAAACATAATCCTTCCCTTCTTCACCTGATTCTATCTATTTATATCTCGGTAAATATTCCACTTTCTATGCTTTTATTATATGCTATGGATTAATTGTCTCAACTCCCCACTCTCTTTTATATAAATCACTTTTTGAAGCATATTTTCCATCTGGAAGCAAATAGACAAATCTCTTTTTGTATGGTGTTGGAACACCATCAAATTTATTTATATTATTTTTAACAACAATCTCTCTTTGTTTGTCACAAATCAAAGAAGCATCTTTATATTTCTAAAGATATTCTTTATTTGTCATATTATGTTCTTTCAATAAATGATAGCCAAGTCTTCTAAAACTCTTTCCACATTCCAAACATCTCACAAAATCAACTTGCAATTTTAATTCTTCGCCTTGTTTCTTTATGAAATAATAATGATCCTCTTTTGCCCCTTTTGTACATTCAAACTCCTTTATCCAAGCATTATTTATTTTTTTCATATCTATTGTTTCATCAACACAAAGAATAAAATTACCATTTTCATCAAGATTTCTCAAAACAGCTTCAATCATATAATTCAAAAAATATTTATACCAATTATCCTTATCAGGATACTTTTTTATACTTTGTTCTTTATCTTCAGAATATATCTATTCATCAAAATATGGAGGACATGTAAAAGACAAATCTATCTTTCTTCCATTTAAAACTTGTTCAACAAATTTCAAATCACTACTATCACCATAATAAATTTCACAATTCTAAAATCCAATAAATTTTGCAAGTTGTTTTAATTCATCAACCAATTTTTTATTAGCATCTATTGCTATATATTTCATTCCTAAAGCATAAGCAGCCAATAATCTTCCACCCCATCCAGCACAAGGATCAAAAAAAACACCATCCTTTTTGGCAAATTTTTGTAATCTTAAAGCCACTAAATTTTGATTTAAATTATTGACAACTCTAAAACCACAACTAAACATCATTGCCGCCAATATTCTTTTTTGATGATGAACTCCACTTTCATGTGAAAACTGATAATCTATCACTTTTTTCATCAATTCTCTATCTTTATAAATCTAATTTATTGATCTGTTTTTTTTTACTCTCGCATCAAATCTACTCTTTATAAAACAATTCAAAATAATATTTCCAGTATTGTTTCTACTAAACAGACCTTTTTCAATATATTTTTTATAATCTTTCAGTTCTTGTTCTGCATCAAAAACATCTTCATACACATCTAACCGTTGATAAACATTAACAATATCCTAAACAACATATTTCTTTTCTTCTTCACTTAATTTGCGATACTATAAACAATCATTCAAACATTTTAAAGATAAATCAGATAAAATTTCTTTCGATTCTATTATTTCATCTTCACTTACTTCATTCTATTTCTTGAACTACTATATAAATTTATTGATTTTTGGTTGACAATATTCCTACCAATGATTTTCTATATCTTTCTACCATAAAATCAAAATATGATTGCCATTACTTTCATAAGCTTCCCGCACTTGTTTTTCATGCTATTCTTTTGAAATTCCAATTATTTCCTAACTATGCCAATAATCACCAAAAACCTAACAAAACCACCCATTCTTTCTTAAAAACGGATTCTTATATCTTTTACCTTTCTATGCTTTTTTTATAGTTTCATTTAAAATCTACATCTGTTTTTTATTCATCAAAACAAAATCCGGCATCGCCACATTATAATCGTGATCCACTGATTTACCTTTTTCTAAAATCTTTTTTCGCACAGTCTTCTCCTTAAAACGGACAGGACAATTCCATAAAATATAACTATGATATTTCTATATAAAATAATTTGTACTACAAAAAAATGATGGCGTTCTTTCACGAACCTTTCTTTCTATACTGGTTTCTCTCTTTTGTGTCAACCCTTCCTTCATATATCTTCTCCTTTGTTATATGTTAGTATCTTTTATAGAATTTTCTCTTTCATTTATTTTACTCATATAACAAAAATTTATATAGGAAATTTTATCTTTAATTCCTCAAAAATAAAAAACCCTATAAATTATATATAAAAACAGGTTGGAATATTTCATCCAACCTGTTTAATTTCAATTACTTACAACTAATTTACAATTAGCCTCTTGTAATTTTCATCTTCACAACACCATAAGGATTATGTACCCCTACTCCGATCTGTTCAAACATTGAGAAGCCGATTAAGCGACTCTTCGGATTGTCTGCGGACAGAATGGTAAGATCAGTTCTGACAGGGATTCTGCCAAGGAACTCAGGTTCAGCACAAACATAGATTGTACCTTCCTCAACCATACGGGAGCAAATAATCTTAGCACCCCAAAGACCACCAAGGATGCCAGTCTTAAGTAAATCTCCCTGAGTATCTGGATCAAGGGTATCTCTATCCCACTTACGGAGATCAGAGAAATCTTTAGCATTCATGAAAATATTAGCAACTCTAAGGTCATGACGCTCAATAGTAGCGAAACCATCAGCAAGAGCCGCACTGGTAAGATTACCCGTGATAGCAATAGGCTGATTAGGAGTTGTAGGATCATCTGTCACAGCATCAAGACAAGCAAAAATTTTCTTATCTTCTTCTGCCATGATAGAAGCATTACCCAAATCCACAGAGCGCTAAATGAGGTCAAAACGTCTGGCTTTGATTTCAGTCAAAGGAATTTCCGGATTTGCCGCAATTTCAAATAACGGAAACATCACTCTTCTGGGTTTAACCACAGAAATGATATTGTCTCCTTCTTCCAAATTTGTTACCGTTAAAGTTTTTTATCTTTAACATCTATGGCTTCTTTTTGTTATACCATAGTTCAGCATATCTTTTTACCCATTCTTTCAAGTTTGTGAAACTTGATTCAGTTATTCCTAACTTGGGTATCTCTGCCTCGTGGAGTGTTTAAGAGGTCTTCTTATTTCACTCTATGCGTTGCCCCTGTCAGATGTTCCCATCTGCAAATGAAATATATGGCGGTCTGTCAAATATTTCAACCTTCAGGTCTGATTGTCCACTTCTGGACTTTCCAGATTTTTTCAGAGATTTTACATCGGCTATTGAAGGATTCTCTTTCAGTATTCTCTGCTTCGTATGTTAACCGATCACATAAGCCGCAACATCTGCATCCTTATCATAAATCGGCAGAGCACCATCAGGAAGCTGTTCGACATAAAATGCCTTACGACCAACTGATGTATAATCTCTGCGTCTGCGCAAAGGTTGAATCATGCTTGCAGCTAAACGCTGACGACCTGCGGCAGTACGAACATTCTTTGAAAGAATCTCATACTTTTTCTCAATAGACATACTCATATTATTTCTTCTCCTTATTTATTAGATTGACATTTCAAGTCCAAGGAAAGGATCAGAAGCAGTAGGAGTCTTGGTCACATAACCAATCACTGTTTCATCAGTACCCTTCACATTAGTCAAATAACCATTAGCATCAGCATAAAGCTTATCACCAATAGCAAAAGTAACATCGGCATAGATGTCAACTTCAACTGAAGCCATTTTTTGACAAATCGCAATCTTGTTAGAAGCGATTGCCTGGTTATTATCAAACGGATGTCCAGCCGCATCATTCACAAACAATCCAACAGGACGATTTGTGCCATCAGCAGGAACGACAGTATAGCTTGCACCATCTTTCAGTGCAGCCACAGTTCCACCAAGAACTCCGAACGGGAGTGAACCATCGGTGGAATTTTGCTTTGTAAAGCAAGTCTTATCCAACTCATAAAGTGAGTTGAAACTGGTTCTGTTTTTCAAAATGAGAGACATAATTTTTTCTCCTTTTGTTTTGGTTTTTTATTAAATGCGCGGAACATCAAGTTTGTCCCAAAGACCTTCAAGTTCATCAGACTTCTTGTTTGCAACTCTAACAAGTTTCGGCTGACAAGCAATCTTCTTGATACCTTGTTTCTTTTGGGCAACTTTGGCAACGACCTAATTTTTATCGTCTTCCTACGCATCATCGGCAAATACTTGTTCCAACTATTCATCTGCTTCTACTGACTCTTCATCACAAGATGTTTCAAAATCCACATCAGTATTCACATCAGTTGGAGTTTCCTATATTTCTACTTCCTACTATTCATCTGCTATTACTTCATCTTCTACTTCTTCAGTAGTTTCTTCTTCAGGGGTTTCTTCTTCAGCAACCTAAGGAACAGTTGTTTCTTCTGTTTCAGAAACTTCATCAGCTTCTTTTTCACATTCCTATTCAGCCTACTTATCATTGCAAGCCTATGTAGTCTATTCAGCCTACTTATCATTGCAAGCTTCTTCAGTACAATCATCAGTAGCAATCCAACGATTCATAGAAGCAACAAGTCTCTTATTACCAAGTTTCATGAAATCTCTGGCTTGAGCTTCAATTTCCTTTTCCGGAGCATCTTCACCTAAAAACATCATCGACAACTTAATGGCATTTTGTGCAGCCGCATATATTTCAGCAACTTTAGGAACAGGAATATTATTCTAATCCCTCTTATCCTCTTTCCACTCATGTCTCATGTCAGGCAACTCATGATTGACTGTCTGCTCAAAAGTGTGATATTCATCAATTGGATGATAGTTTTTTGATCTTTCCAAGTTTCCAACATCACCAGGGAAAAGACCATCAGCTTGTGATTCAGCTTTCTTGATTCTTTTTGTTAATCTCACTCTACTCATAATATTTCTCCTTTTTATTATTTCTTAATGTTTGCTTCAAGTTTATCGGAAAGTTTATCTAAACGATAAGCAAGTTTCTTCATACCTTTTGCCTCAAGCATAGAAGCAATCTCATCAAATTTAGCAGTTAATTTTGCAACATAAACACTATCAGTAGGGAAAACTTCATCATCTGTACTTACTTCATCTTTTGCCTACTCGCCACCGGGAGCAACTTCAGAAGTAGTCGGATCACCACCATTGGCAGTATCTTTTATTTCATCTTCTATTCCCGGTTCCTACTAAGAAGCTGTTATCTCATCTTCTGATTCATCCAAAGAAGAAAGAAATTCATTTAATTCCTCTTCACTGACAATGCTATCTTCATCATCATCTTCAGGTAAATCAAATTCCTATTCTGCCTCAAGATCATCTTCTTCATCCTAAAACTCAGAAAAATCTTCTTCTGTTATCTCTTCCTCATCTAAATCTTCAGCGTTAACATCTTCAGGAACAGTTTCCTACACATCATCAATTTCCACAACTTCATCTTGCACAACATCGCCATCTTCTAATCCAGCGATTACATTTAACAGTGCAGAGCGTCTTCTTTTATAATTACTCATGTTATTTTCTCCTTTTACTTTTTTATTGTTTTTAAGGGATACCGTCTATTTATAAACAAAAAATAAACAAAAAAATCGTTTTTATTATATAAAATCAACAATTTATAACCATTGACATTATACAAACAAAAACGACTTTATACCTATAAACGGTGCTGTTTTTAATTTTATTAAATAATTTTTACAAATACCAATAAACTTCAAAAAAAACCTCTTTATTTCAAAATATTTCTTGCAAGTTTTTTTATTTTATACTACTATTTTGCCAAATCAAGTGCCATTTTAGATTTTCTGTCCGCAACTCTTAAATTCATAAACATTTCTTCTGACAAAGCATTTAATTCAGCTTCTCTTTCCAATTTACTCATCTTCAATTTCGGCTACTATCCAATTAAATAATTAACAACAGCCCCAGCAAAAGCAGGATGTTCAACCCAACTTGCTTCTATAAAATGACAACTGTCTGCAATATATTCACCAGTATTTTTGTCTATAGCTCCAATCAATTCAGCGCATTTGTAATTTTTCCCATCTACATTGATATATTGACCAAGATGATTTTCCAAGTGTTCACAATTTTTGTCATCATCTCCTATAACCTTTCCACAAATAGAACATGTAGCATAATTACAACAGCAACCCATAGACAATGTGGTTATCTAACCACTCTAAATTTTTTCCACCAAATCTTCATGTTTTCTGGATGTACAGGTTAATAAATCAACATAAAAAACGTCAGCTTCCTTACCATTTTTTCCTTTGTATGTAACTGGCCTTAAAACAGCATCTAATATCTTTCCTTTTGATAACGCAGGAACTTGTATATGATCTCGGTAAACATCCCCTCCAACAAATGTCTTATAACAATAAGTAATAACTTCATTTGTCCAAGCATTACCATTTGCATTCACCAATTCATCACAAGGCTATACTATTCTATATCCATTATCTTCCACTTGACAAGAAGCCAAAATACTCACATGAGCAAACAAATAATCTTGTCTGTTAAATTTTTTCCAATCTACATTCAATTCTCTGTAAGCAGTTCTTATATTTCCTCTTGAACAAGACAAAATATTTTTCCAATCATTTTGAGGATTATCTAAAATATGTGCTATTGGAGCAAATATCTAACCTTTTTTCATTTTTCTCATATCCTTATATTATTTATCACTATATAAAATGTCGGAGAGATAAATTTATCTCTCCATTTTTTAATTATTCAGAAACACTTGCACTTATGGATTCAGAAGCACTATTGCTCTATTCAGACTCCGAATCACTTGCACTTGATGATTCCTCAGAAGAACTTGAACTATCAGATTCTTCACTTGAAGATGAAGATTCCTCTTCAGAAGAACTTGAACTATCAGATTCTTCACTTGAAGATGAAGATTCCTCTTCAAAATAATAGCCCCAAACATCTCTTGGCTTCATACTTTGTATAAAAGCATCACACAACTATTTCTAATCTTCTGTTGGAAATTGTACTTTTAAATTTCTTCCAATAAGTTGCACCATTTTCATCAAAGCATAACTATTCTGCTTTGACAATTCTTGTCCGGCATTTTCATATTTTAAATTCAATCTATCAATCAAACCAACTCTTGATGGCAACATTGCTGTTATAAAATCTATAACAACAGTTCTCTCATTTTCCGTCAAATAACGGAATTTATTAGTTCTACCAATCATATAAATGGTACGTCCATACTTCCAAGCGTTTACTGTCATTTTATTTTCTCCTTATTTTAGTTTTTCCCATTCGAGGCAACTAATTTCCTCAACAGATTTCTCTGCCAGCCTTTTTAGGGTTTAGGCTCTTTACTGTAAAGACAAACTCGACATAACATCTTCCAAATCACCCAACGCTTTTTCAAATTTTCTGGAAGTCGCATTGCTCATCAATTTTTTATTACTCATATTTAATTTCTTCAACGCCTCATAAGCATCAGAAATATCCTCAACCAAATCTCTTATATCATAAGCAACTTTCACACTTCCTTGTCTCAATTTGATTTCTTCATAACCTTTAGCCAACTTGCTTCTTAAATGAGCGTTCATAGCTCTTTCTGCCTAAAATTTACTTGTTGCAAAATCATGATACATTTTCTTAGTCAAATCATAAGTTCTTTCAATAAACCCAATTCTTCCAGAACAATTAACTGCCACAAAAATATTTTCAGGCAATTCATAAATCGCATAATAATGGAACTTGTTACTGTTCTTCTCATAATCTCTAAACATCAAATAATGAGTCTATAATAACTTAATATCGTTAGTTTTCACATCATAATTTTGAGCAACAAAACTCTTACAATTTTTAGAGAGATTTGGAGCATAAGTTGTAACCATATCATACCAACTCTTGTTTCTCTATTCAACATCATTCTTTCTCATCGGAGAATATGCTTGAACTATTTTTTTTGCCATTTTATTAACATCTAACATTTTATTTACTCCTAAATTTATTTTAATTCACAAACTATTTTTTTAGCCAACTTATCTATTTTATTAATACACGCGATTTTTGATTGATTTAACTTTCTTCCGCATTTCGGACAAACTAAAACCGCCTATTTATTGTTCACATCATAATGTATTTCAAAAACAGATTTACATTTCGGACAAACAGCTTCTCCCATTTCTTTTTCATCTCTTGACATCTTAAAGACAGAAGGAGCTTCTTTGTAATAAACAGATTCAACCATACGATTAAATTTTTGAGCAAATTTTTTCTTATTATTTGCTTGTTTAAGCTATGGATTTGTTTTTATCAGCCATTCAGGATCAAATTGTCTGTTTATACCATTAAAATTAACAACCACCTTTCTTATTGTTGGATTAATATCTACAACCACTCCCCAATTAACTAAATTACGCGCAAAAAACGGATAAACCACATCTCCTATATTAAAACTATTCAACGTAAGATATGGTCTCTCTTTTGCTTTCTATATTCTCTATTTTAATTCATCCATTATATTATTCCTTCTATTAAAAATAACTTTTTCATAAAAAATATAAAAATAAACATTTTATTCTATTTCAATATCCCAACGTGTCTTAAATTTTCTATCTGTAATAGCAACCTTGTAAATAGATTTTAATAAAAAATATTTTACCTGCTTATCATCTCTATAATCCAAAGCAAACAATACCTTCCTTCTTCCTTGCTTTAATTTCCTGTATCTATACGACAAAGGGATCAATTCATATCTTTTTATCTATCCTGTCGTTACTTTCTTATATAAAACAACAATCGTAACTCTTCTCAATGCCGCTTCTCTTATAGCCAACCTTACATTTCTTTTAGCAAACAAAGTCCCTGTAATTCTCTTTTTAGTCATTACAGGCTTTCTTCTTACAGCCTTCTCCTATACTTTTTTTACAAACTATGCAAAATCACTCTTCATTCTATAATTTATCCATCTATTCTATCATATCAACCATATAAGGCTAAATCGCAGTCTCAAGCAACTATTTAACCTTATCAACTATTTTTCTCTACATCGGTTTAAGGTCTGCAATATTTGCATCAATCAAACCTTGATTGACAATCTTTATTCCAGATACTATTTGATCTATCCCTATCTATATTTTTTCCATTCCATCCTATACCTACACCTTTTTTTTCTTCTATTGTGAGGCTATCCTATTTATCGTTTGATCCACTAACTGATTCTATTCCTATAATTGAGCCTATACAGCATACATCCATTCTCTTGGAGTAATACTTAAAGGTCTATTAGGGTCTTCTACAGCCTATTTAAATGACATTTGCTATTTCATTTATCACTCCTTAAATCTTCATCAAACAACGTATCCTTATAATCTTCCCTGTCCTCTCGGTTAACTTCTCTTTTATTGACTTTCTTTTTCAAATCACTTCTTCCCGGACGAAAAGACTATGTTCTCTTTTTGTCTCCACCATTGTCTCTTATTTGATCCACATCCTTATAGGCAATCATTTCTTTTGCTATCTTTAACAATGATTTAATTATAAATTTATTGTTCATTTTACAGGAATCCTATCTTCTATATTTTCAACGCTCTATCTCTCATTATTCTACTGATTTTTCTATTCACTAATCTATTCTTCACTCTTATCGTTTTTCTGTTCTTCATTCTAATTTTTATTTTCCTATCCCTATCCTAAAGAATCTAACAAATCATCAACACTCATTTCAGACAAATCTTTCTACTATCCCTCATTCATCTCAGACAAATCATCATCAACTCCACCGCCATCATCATAACCACCATCCTATTCTTGATTTGCTTTTCTGGATAATTTCTTACCTTCTGGCCCAACCATAGTATTGATAATCTGATCCACCAAATCTGTTTGCTAACTGATCTGCGAACTCAAATCACTGTAAACACCACGAATCAAATCATTATATGTGGCATCTTTGACAGTAAACATATCTTCTTTCAATTTTTCATTAATCTAATCTTCATCTAAATTGAACACCTCATACAAATAACCAATCGGTATTGAACCTTTTTGATATAATTGAAACAAACTGTCAAACACTTCAGCATTATCTCTAATAGTTAATCTGCTGAAACTTAATCTCGGATATATCCATATCTTGTTCCCAAACTAATCCTCTTCGTAAAAATCATTTTCTTTTGCCATTGGAAGAAACAAACTGTCTTCAACAAATCTCTGCAAAACCTATCTTGTTAACAAATATCTTGTATTTAATATTTCTATACTGATTTTTGATCCGGAATACATACCCTATCCAGTTAACAACTATTTTGTAACACCCAACCCGGCAAACAACTGATCGTTTATATTGTCATATTCTCTTCCCAAATCTATAAGCCTGTTCTACGCACCTATTTGTTCCCAGTTCCAATCATAGTTTGTAACAATACTATAATCAGGATTCAACATGCTCATATCAACCTGTTCTCTTAAATCATTTAACGCATCTTCTGTAATTCCAGGAGCGGAAATTTTATTTCTTGGAGTCATATTTCTGCTGGCCAAATTTAATTGCGTATATTTATAGTGTTCCTTCATCAATAAAGGTATTAAAACACACTATAAAGGGCTAACGCCCAAATCTTCATATTCATGTTTGTTTTCCACAAAATGATAAACAAAAGAACCCATCTTATGCTATCCATCTCCACAATAAGGAGAAGTGTCCATAATCAAAGTACCATTATTTTCAACCAATTGTTTCGTAAATTCAAAAGGAACATTCTACATTACTTGCTTTTCATCCTAATCCAATCTCTATACCCATTCCTAATATTCTTCCTATGAATCTAATGGAATTGTAAATCTTTTCATCAATGAACTCAACACCTATGGTGTATATTGTATCTTACTCTAACTGCTCATAGGAAATCTTGAAACAACTATCTCTTCTGGCGGTAATATCACCAATTTCTACCATTCCTTTTCCTATTCATTCATTTGACAAAAAACAAAAGCATTTCCAATCACATTTTGTTCCAATAAAATAGCATGTAATTTTTCAAACAATTTAATCTTTTTAACCATATTCTCATATTTATATAAGATTTGCTTTCTTCTCTTTTCATCTTTCATTTTAGGCATTCTCAACAAAAGTTTACTCATCGGCAAATCTGTATGCAATCTTACTGCACTTTTAACAAAAGGATCACTTTTACTGAAATATCTATACCAACTGTATTTTTCTTTCAAAGTAACTGGCCAATATAAGATTCCACCATTATTCTCATTCATCATTGCAATATAAAGTGGTACATCTCCAAAAGCACAAGTGCCCTGACCCATATTTGCATAACTATTATTTAAATAAGTAGTATTTAATCCGGAACCGCTAAACGTATTCCAACCAAATCCAAAACCACCAAGCGCAGCGTTTCTCTTCGGATTTCTTGCCTATATTATTTTCTATTTATCAATCTTTCCAGAAACAGCATTTCCAGCAAAAACAGATTTTGTTTGCTCAACATTGTTTTTAACTGATTTCTTTGTGTTCTTTCTATTTCTCATCTTATATTCTCCTAAAATCTTTTCTTATATAAAATTATAAAGATTATCTTTTCTCCGGAATATATTTTATCTTATTTTGAACAAAAAATCTTATTGAAGAATTAAGCACTTTACCCAAAAACTATATTCTATATAAAATTTCCTTGTCTTCCTTAAACTTATCTCTCTTTTGTTGTAATTCAACAAATTTCATTTTCAAAATATCAACAGTCTTTCCAATATATTCATTCAACTATTTTATTTCCGATTCTTTGTCTTCTTTCATAAAACACTCCTTTCAATATCCTAAAATATTCTTTCTGTTAAAAAAACCATCGTGCATTTTCATCTTTTTTAAATGATAAGCCTAAACACTTTTATTGCTTAAAACAACTCCATTACCAAAACCTATAGATGTTCCACTTTTTCTATTTTTATTATTATCATTATAACAAGACCAAACAGCTCTACAAAAAGCATCAGATATATCATCGTGAAAACCCATAACTCTTGGTGATGCAACGGAAATCTGTCCACCATTCTTCTCTTCCTATAATGTAATCAACTATGGTATCAACACAGGATGATTAAATAATTTCAAATATCCACCCTTGATTAACATTTTACTCAACTGAAACATTTGTGTATTCAATCCGGCAGACATTGCTTGTAATCTAAATTGTCCCAAACCTCTTTCTTTTAATGCTTCCAATAAACCATATCCATTAAACTGATCGAACCACCCATCAACAATTAGAAAATCATCACATAATTTTTTGATCTTATCGGCAATCCCGCCAATCGGTAAAACTTCGTATCCAGTAAACTATTTTGATGTGTTTTGATAAAAACCGTTTGTAGCCTACCACACATCACTGCTACCACTGAAAAATACATCTGCATAATCCAAAAAAATCTGCTATCCTTCTTTGTGAACAATACAAATAGCTGTTCCGTCTGTTTTTCCTCCATAATCAATGCCCATATAATAAACTTTTCCACGCTATCCAATCTTCTTACTCTGACAACTATTATCAATTATTGCCTATCTCAATTCCTATTCCGTTATCCAACAACTAATATTATCTGAAAATTGCGCTCCAAATTCACACATGAAAGATTCTTTGTTCTTCTTATATTCTGAACGTAAAAAAGCACTATCTATCATAGGATTAACCATTGCCGTGTACATTTGATACATCAACATATTCTAATCATCTTGGAATGACTAACGATATTTGTTGTAAAACAATCCACTTTTACTAAATGGAGAACTTAACAACATTATTCTTCCCTACCCACGACCATCATGTGTAAATGATGCTATAGATGGAGTCAAAGCATTATATATCTACTATCCACTGTTCTTTACACCTTGCATAAAGAATGCCGCTTCATCAAAAATAACCACCAAATTATTTTTTCCACGCAAACTGGCACTACTTGCACCACCACACAATAATTTGACACTTGGAGATGAACCTCTCCTAATATCATCATCAGTTTTCAGATTAAAGTAACTTTGCGTTTTATTTTCAATTCTATCTTTTAAAAAAGAACAATTCACACTTCTCGATTTTATCATATCAAATAAAGTCGATGCTTGTTCATCTGTTGTTGCAACTGTTGTAACAGCTATCTATTGACCCAAAGGGAAACCAAAATAATCTTGTGGATTATCCATTTTCACCAAACGATATGTCTAATAATTTGCTATTACAGATGCCATCACACTATTATGTGTAACAATTTCATTTGCTATAACATGTGTTTCTCCAACTTCTATAGCTATCGTTTCATGTAAACCTGTATTCTATATTTTTTGTATCTATTCCAAAACCACATAACCATTCTATACACAATATAAAGCATCTCCTATCTTTAAATCTTTAGCCTAAACCCATTTTGACTAACTGCAACACCAAACCAAATACGGATGATTAAATGTTGTCTATTCTGATTTTCCACCTTTTGTAACAACTTTCAAACACTCTCTAATCCCATTCTCTTCCATTTTTATATTATACGTTTGACAAACCTAACCATATTTTAAAGTGAAAATTCCAATTCTCTAATGATTTTTATATTTATTAAATAAATCTCCAACACTCATTATTCCTTCAGTAGTACGAATCTTTGCCGATATGTTTTGACATTTACTGCTTCTTCTTCCAAGACATAAAACCATCTATCTTCTTCTATGACCTGGTGTGTATTCCTTCAAATTAGTTTTTCTTTCATCTATCAAATACTTCATAAAATCATCCTATGTATAAGTACCTAGAATCTTAGTATTCAAAATATCACGAACCTATATATCTTTATTTCTTTTATCAAGCTACATACCATAAAAAGTTTTTAAAATAAATTTTTGCATGGGAAACAATTTGAAATTCAATCCCCAACTTGCTGTCGCAAAAGTTATAACATCTACTGCTCCACCTTCATTCAATGTTCGTTTATATTCATCAGCAAGATTCTGAAAATAATTCGTGTTTACTTTTTGATTCTGAGATTTTGTCATTTTAATTCACTCAACTCTTTCTTTAATTCTTTACCCCAATCCTTCATCAACTATCCCCATTTATTCAATATAATCCTTATCATTTCGTTCTACAAACCAATCTATTTCAACGCTATCATCATCTTATCAAAACATATCTTTTGGAAAATCATAAATGCAGGACTGTTTAAATCCACATCAGCATCTTTTTGATTCAACTATCTCTTTTTCGCCAAAATATCAGCCACCATTTTCAATAAATCAGTTCTCTTAATTGAAATGGTTGTAGCATCTTTCAAATTTCCCTATTCAGTAAAAATCAAACTGTTTCCAAAAAAAGTTTCAGACTACTATAATAAGTCCTATACAATCAAATTCATCATATCATCAGCACTCTTTGCCGATCCACCTTTTACCTTATCCAAAATGCCTTTATGCTTTTTTCTGTACTATGAAAGTAAGTATCTCCTATATTCATCTATGTTTTCTGCATTCATAGGAGATACTTTTTTTATTTCTTCATTTTTATTTTCATCATTAAACAATGATAAAGCATTTACTTTTTCTTCATCATTCATCTTACTTCTACCTTAAATTTTTTCAAAAATCAAAACTATATTTATCACTTATCTATAAATCTTCTTTCGGATGAAACATATCTTCCTATACAATGACAACTTCAGGTTTATCAAACAATTCCTAATCTACATATTCTTCATTATCAAACTAAATCTAATCTCCAATATCTTTTATTTCAATGTCCGGTTTTTCAGAAAAACTTGTATTTTGTTCAATCTCCAAATCAGAATTATCGTAAACATCAATATCCTTATCAAACTAATTCTTCTAACTCAAATCTTTTATATGAATCAATTCGTTTTGAGAAACATTGTCAACATTCAATTTTTCATCCTGTAAATTATAATCCGCATATTTTTTAACTTCACTTTGTTTTACAACTGTTTTCCCAAGATTCAAAAAACTTTCTTTCAAAGAAGACAAAATATTTTTACTGCTTTTTATTTCAGACGCTTTCTTGCAACTCATATCTCCATTCTTTACCATCTCATCAACAACAGAACATAAAACACTACGAGGTATATCTTTTGTAGAATTAATTATAGGCAACCCACTTTCCTAATCCACATATTCTTTCTTAACCAATAAATTCTATTGCGACCCTAATAAACCATCTATACTTCCATCAGCATTGCTTTTTCTTATCTTGTGAACAATCTCCTTCACATTTTTACTGTTCATTGCAAAGCGATAATATTTTTTCATTTTTGAAGAACATTTCTAATAACTAAACCCCTTGTCAAAAGCATTGCAATCCACTATCAAACTCCCCACAATTCCATCTCTTCTCTCTATATCAGAAATAAATTGATTCAATTTTTGTTTCCCAATACGATTGTTATTAGCAAACCTGTCAATTATTTTGTCCTTATGATAACCAGCCATCAACATCTTTGCTATGTTTTTCTTAATATAAGCATTGATCTATTGATCTGATTCAATATCAAATGATTTTTCCTATATCTATGGAATATCCTGCATCTACGGAGAAAACACATTTTCCATTGCAACTTTCTATCGAATATTCATCTCATCCATATATTTTCCTATATCCATCTCTCAATCTCCTTACAAGTTATCCTAAGTTAAAATATCATCCTCAAATACAGGAACTAAACTTTCTCCATCATCAGATACCTTCCATAAAGCCTTTGTCGCTTTATGTATCAAAAAATCACTGTCTTTTGCCACTCTCAAAAAACGATTCCTGTTTGTTTTGTTATTGGTTAATCTGGCAATTTTTTTCTTGCCTCTTATATTATCATTAATCTATAAACTCGAATGCCAACTATAATCTTTGAAAAAATCCATGTTTATCTCTCCCTTATATTTATGCAACATTATATATATCCCAATATAAACATTTTATTATTTTCAAAAACATTTCTTTTTTATAACATTTAAATTTTCAAGAATATAGCAGAAAAACAAATACATATCAGTTTCTCCTATCTCCTTTAACTTTTCTATTGCTTTCCTTATTCTTGTTCTGCAAGTAATCTGATTCTGTCCCAATATTTTTGAAGTCTTAACCAAACTTGTACTGTAAAAAAACACCAGCAGTAATTCTCTCTCCTTTAAAGTCAATCCATTATTTTCATTAATGATAAACAAAACAAAATCATCTTGCTTCTATATCATTTTTATCACAAACTACATTTGATTCTTAATTCTATTAACATCATAACTGACTGCTGGTTGCGTCTTATCCAATATACTCTTTATTTCATGTTGTTTTTTATTACTCAAAAAGTACAAATAAATAATATCAAGATCACTCTTACCAAACAATCGAAAATAGAGGTCTAAATGATCCTATATCTACAAATTGGAATAATCCTATCGACTATATCCTTCCTAGATCAGTTCTTCATTCTAAAAAAAACCATGTACCACTTTTTCTTCAAAAAACTATTCTTCCATCATTTTTTCACCTTAATATATTTAAAAATATTTCCTTTTATCTCCAAATCTTTTGAAGAAAAAGTATAAATTATATATCCATAACAAAATTTAATCCCAACCTAAAACCTGTTCTATGTTTTATCCCTCAAAACTATTCCATATAATTTGTCAAATACCCCACCATGAATTTGTACTATATCACCAAACCCTATAACATCCCTTATGCTATATATTTTCTATTTCATCTACAAAAACTATCGCTAATCTATTTTGAAATATCCAAACTCATTTTCAAAATATTTCTAATCTTTTAATCTCTTCCATAATTTCTACATATTTTCCTATTGAACAAACACATAATAATTTATCCCAAAATATTTTTCATCCATGTTAATAAAAACTTGTTTCGCCAACTTATGATAAGTATGCCTCAATAATTCATAAACCTATTTGCGAAACACGCTCTTACCATATTTCTATTTTAATTGAATTACATACCAATCCATATATCACCAAACAAATATTCTTTTTATTTTCTATAAGAAACTTGGTTTTTTCTATAATTCAACCTAACGCAAAGAAACTTGTTCCGTTTCTTTTTTATTGTTTCCATCGTGTAATACCCACAACAATGCCGCTATCTTTGGTTCCTTACTTCCACATACACTTGGATTCTTTATATCTTCCAACATCTATTTCTAAACATCACTCAAATTATATTTACATTGAAAATTTTTACACCTCGTTTCTTCAAATCCATTATTGCAAATATATCTTATATATTCACCAAATTGCCCCAAATCCAAAATCTATTCTTTGCCAAAAATACAATTCTTACAACATTTCTTGAATTTTCTTTGACATCTTAAATTCAACCTGTAATTATAAACATACATTAATTGCTATCTTATCTGTTCTTCAGTTTTCATTTTGCATCATCTCCAAATATATTTGTTTCTCTTTCTCTCTCACTATCCTGTTAAATATCTTCTTGCCATAACTGTCCATCGCTCTTTTTATCTATATGCCATACTCCTAACACTATCTCAAGGTTAATGGATGTCCACATTCTATTGATTTACTCACATAATCATAAATCAACATGTCTAAATTATAACATCTTATCAGTTTTTTGAAATTAGTCCAATTGCCAAATTTTTTTCTTATTTTTTGATGACAAACCAATATACCACCATATTTTTTCATTTTTTCTCTATAATCTCGTAATGTTCCATCCATACCTAAATTAACACATAACTTTATATAATCCTCATCCGTTCTTCCTTTCCAATACCACATCTAATTGTCTATCTCTAAATGTCTCTTATATTCCTTCCAACTTCCAAACTAAGATAATATACCCATAAATGTAGGACAATCTTCATATATACTTGCCATTCTCCAAATATCTCTTACCACTCTTACTTTGTGTTCTTTTCCCCAATTAATCAATTCTTGTCTGGAATATTTAGGTACTATTTTCCTCCTATTCACTTTTCTCTTCGGTTTGTCTTCTAATTTTTTCTTTTTTTTAGCCCTACTACTTGGCTTTAATTTTAATATTTTTTGACTCCATAATTTTTTCATAACTGTTTCTCCAATAAAAAAAAGAGTTGGTTTTTTTATTTTACCAACTCTTTTAAAAAATTATTTTTCATCACTTAAAATATCTGGTAAATTAATTGCTCCAAACTATTTCCAGTCATATCTTCCTCCAACTGCATTTAAAACCATTGAATATTCCTATATGTCTTTTCTTCTCTTACAACCATAAGTACTACTGTTTATATCTGTTCCTCCTGTCTATATTCCATATAAACCATTCATCACAGCTATCTTCTTCTGTTCTTCATTCAACATCATCCATTTCTTATTGTAAGTTAAAAAATAAAAAGCATAATTTATATCCAGATTATAAGGAAATGAGATGTTTTTCAACTCTATTATATTCCTGTTTTTCTTATTTTTTATTCGAATAAAATGTATCTTACTCAAATCTATTCCAGAAAATAATTCCTGATATTTTTCAACAATTTCTTCCGCCAGTTTTTTCACTTCTTCATCTGTAAAACATTCTGTCTTTTTCATCTTTATTATCTTCCTTTCTTTGTTCAATTTTTCAAAAAAGTTACAAAAAAAAATATATTTCTTTCTATTTCTAATAAGAGAACCGATTAGAAACACGTTAGTGTTTCTGTAAATAGAAATAGAAAGATATTCGCATCGCACAAGCTCTTGTTAAGAAATAATCGTCATCTATTGAAAAATGAAGGTGATTTTTGGCTTACTTTAGTTCTCATCTGTTGAGAACGACTAAGGACTTTTTTTAGCCTCGGACATTGGTCTTGGATTGATTTGGCATGTTGTTTGTTTTGGTCAAAATACACTTGCGCGTCAGATAAACATTGTTGTAATTCTTGTAGATAATTCTGTAGATATTGTAATTCATTAGTTTTTCTTGCAAGAAATGAATTGTATCTTTTGAGAAACGCTTCTATCCGTTACATAAAAATTAACAAAATCTACCAATCAAGTAGAAGGATTAATTTCTTTATCTTTTTCAAGATTGTAACGGAACGATAATAAAACTTCTTTTACCTTTTCTCTTTTGAGTTTTTTAGGTTCAAAAGTTCCATTATCAAGTTTACTGTTTTTTAAAAGTTCATTTCTTAACACTGTCGAAACTACTCTTTCTTTTATGTTTTCAGAAGCATTTATATCAGCATTAGCTATATATCCACATTCTATACATTCAAATTCCTCTTGACTTTTTCTATTTTCAGAATCTATACATCCGCATTTAGGGCAAGTCTGAGAAGTATAGCAACTATGTACTAAACTAACCGCTATTACATATTTTCTTGCTATGTGTTCAAATTCATCTTTCAGTGAAGATAATTTAAGCAATTTAATTCTTCTATTATAATTCAAATCGTTTTCATCTTTACAAAAACATTTTTCTTCAAATCCCGTCAGATTTTCAAATATGGCATGGTCAATTCCTTGAGAGTTAAATCTTTTACACAACTTAACAATTTCTTCTCTAATTTTAGAATGTAATTCTCTTTCTAAATGTTTTATCTTATGGCTTCTTCTTTTTCCAATTTCATAATCTTTATTTCTTTTCTTACATTTGTCTATCTTCAAAAGTTCCTTACTTAATGTTTCTACCAACTTTCTATCATAATCAATAGTGTCACCATTGTTGCATTGAAATAAATTATGTTTACTGTTTATATCTATTCCAACAAAATTACTTTTGTTTTCCGGCATTTCTCTATTATCAGCATAACTTAATATCATTCTAATTTGATTATTTTCTTCTAAACATAAAGTATATGATGTATCAGTGCTGTTAGTATATCTTTTCATATCTTTATAAAAATCTTTTGAATATTTGACCGGAATTGTTAATTTCTTTCTGTTGTTTATACTCCAAGAAACATTGATAAATGCTTTAATACATGAATTAAAGTTTTCGTTGTAAGAAACAATATCAGAAGTCAATCTACTTCTTCCTCTAAATGTTAAAGAAGTGAAGTTTATAGGATATTTAGAATAATGTTTAATTACTCTTTCTCTCCTTGAAAGAGCAAGTTTCATCAATCTTCCAAATCCATATTTATATATATGGTCTAAAATTGTAGCATAGAATTTTTCTTTCTTTTCATCAGTTTCTTTTACAAATTTTTCAAGTAAATAAGGAATTATATTCTCATTTCCATATCTTGCTAAATAGGTTAAAGTAGCACTTAATTCAGTAGTTTTAGTTTTCTTACTTATTCCCTTAAAGTCGCCAATCTTATGATTTTTAGTTTTTCTCTTGTAAAGAAGAATTTGATAATCACAAATTTGCTCAAATTTCAGTTTTCTATTTATACCATCAAACTTGTTTTGATATGCAATATAAATATCATCAAGTAACTGCTTTACAAAATTTGAATGTACTTTATTTTTAATTTCTTGAAGCAAGTATTTTTGAAACTCAAATTTACTCATATCAAGATAAAAAAGTAAGTTTGAGTTTACTTCTTTTGAAATTTCATTTTTGATTTTATTCAAGTAAACAGCAAAAACATAGATTTCCTGATATTTCGTATCACTCAACCTATCACTATAAAAACTTTTACTGTATCTACTTTGTATTTTCATTTTGTTTCTTGTTTCTTCCTATATTCTTTAGATTGTCTTTTTCTTCTACTATGTAATTTCGCTGTAAAACTTGTCATTAAACTCATTACATCTTCCACAAGTTCTGCTTCAAATGATTTCGGCAAGGTTTCTTCTACACATTCAATTTCAACTCCATAAGAATTAAAAAACACTTTTATACAATCAAATCCAAATCTTACTAATCTATCCTTATGTTCAACTACCACTTTGTTGATTTCACGATTGATTACAAGTTGATATAATTTATCCAATTTAGGACGATTATATTTCATTCCTGAACAACAATCATCTAATATATATCCAATTTTATATCCTTTAGATACACAATATTCCATTACTCTAGTTTTTTGTCTATCCAAATCACCGTGTTGCTTTTGGTCATTACTGCTTACTCTTGTATATATTGCAACTACATCTTTATTCAAATTTTCATTTTCAACTTCTTTACCTTGTAAAGATAAAATTTCAGATAAAAGATATTTACGATGTTTACCAATAGTTTTACTACATTTTATCTTTCCACTATCAGTCCATCTTCTTAAAGTATTATGATGCACTCCAAGCATTTCGCTTGCTTTTGATATTGAAATAAATTTATCTTGATTCATTTTCTGATTCTTCCAAAATTTTATTCATATTATCACAGCACTTATCATATACTTTTTGAAATTCTTCCAATGTAGGAACTTCATCAAGTGGTTCTATATGTTCAAAAACTTGACCATTTTCAAGTTCAAATTCATATTTATCTACTCTAACAACTTTCATTTTTTTAACTTTTTCCATCTTTTTTATTCCTTATAAAAGTTTATTCTTTTATAAGTTTCTACTATTAGAAAAATATAAAAGAAAAGTTAATTTTTGTTAGTTTTTGTGTGTTTTGATTAACATTTTATTATACTGTTAAAATCCCATTAACTGTAACTGATTCAAAATTTATTGAAATTACTTGTGCAATATTGTTTGTTGAAAAATCTCTTGAAAGTTGGGAAAGTTCAGTTATCAGTTTATTTTCTTCTGATGATTGCCCGATTAACTATTTTGCCGACTTCAAGACTTCATTTGCAATTTTCATATTATTATTCATAGTCATATCTCCTTTTTTTTAACAAAGTATGTTTTTTTATATTATGCATAAAATATTTAGATGTTGTGTAATAAGCAAACGGCTATCTATCCTCATAGGGAACAGAGCCTCAAATCAAAAGTTTTCTTTCAACCAAGCTAAAAATGCCACTATCTATTTCGGTGTCATACCCTTTAACCTCTATCTTAACTATGGACTCATTTTACTAAAATCTATTTTAAATGGATTCTATTTCTTTTTCATAAGATGTCTCTTTGCTTCCATACGAACACCTTCATATTTATCATTACTTAATTTATCTAATGTTTCTACACTGGTGTTTTTATTTCTTGCAACTGACCAACGAACCTACCAATCTTTATCACTACTTAATTTATCTAATGTTTCTGTACTGGTGTTTCCATTTCCTGCAACTCCTCTACGAACAAAATAATCATCTTCACTTAATTTATCTAATGTTTCTGTTCTTGTATTTCTATTATATGCAACTCCTCTACGAACATACTAATTTTCATCATCAGCAAGTATATCTAAAACTCTTGTATCTGTTTTATCACTTCTTGACATATCAAATTTACTGTCTTTATCCATACTTTCCACTTTTTTTCTCAATTCATTTTTTATATCTTCTTTATTAACTTCTTTTACTGAAGATTTTTCTTCTTTGCAAAAATCCACAATGTGTTTCTTGAAATTATTAAAATCACTTGGGTCGTTTGATTTTGAACTTGTTAATGTTTTTACAATTCCAATTAATTCATTTGCAATTTTTACATTATTATTCATAATCATATCTCCTTTTTCTAACAAAGTATGTTTTTTATAGTATGTAAATGGTTGATCGATATTAAAAACACTTAAAAATCAAATTAAAAAGGTATCTGTTCAAAACTGTCTCCTTTATCTGATAATTTGAGAAATATCCCTTCTTGATAAGGCATTTCATTGATACGTTTATAATAACTGTTGTTTATCACCCACATAATTGGTAAATTGTATCTTTCTTTAATTTTCGGTGCTTCCATATCCGTGAAATATATCAAAGCATCAAATTTTCTGTCACTTACTTCTTTCAATAATGGTTCCAAATCCGTACCTCCCCTTCCACTTACACTACCATCCCATTCCCTGAATGAATATTCTCTTTGTATCTTAGTATCTGCTTCAAATATCGTAATATCTGCTCCTGTTTTATCCACCCAATACAATTCATTGAAAAATAATTCCAACATTTCGTTGTTAACACTACCACTGGTATCTATCCCTATCGCCAAATTCAATACATCTTCTTTCTTCAATCCGGGTCTTGTTCCGTATCTTTTACTTCTCTTCTTTATCGTATAATCCAAAACATTTTCACTGCTGCTTGCTATAAATTGTTTCAAAATAATCTGCCACGGTATCGCTCTTTTGTGATGTTCCAAACTGCTTTCTATCTCTTCTTTTAAATCAGAAGGTACATCTCCCCATTTACCTGTCTTTTTACAAGTTTGCACCGCTTGACGAATAATATCTTTTAACATCTCTTCCGCTATCGGATCATCTTTCACTATCTTCCATAATTCATGACTGTCTATCTCTTTATTACCTGTTTTCTCTCCTTTTCCTTCTCCTTCTCCAACCATAATAACAAAAACACTATTGCACATTTCCTTATATTTTTTATTGTTTTCCAATCTCCTGTAATATTCATGGACTCCTAATTTGCTTTCCAATCCAAAATCTTCAGCAAAAACTCCTGTTTTCTCTCCTTTCCCTTCTCCTATCAGTTTTTCCCGGTCTATATAGCTGTTTACACTACATTCACATGCAATATTCAACCTCTGTTTATCAGGCAAATCTATCGTCAAATGCTTAAATATCAAATGATATATCTCATGTTTCAAAACTTCCAGTAAATGATTGCTCAATTTGTCAAATCCAAATTTTTCATACAATCCAACCAAATAATCTTTATTCACATATAATTTCGTTTGTATCTCTTCTTTATCAGTTTTTCCAACAGCTAATGTGTTAACACCCCTACTGTCTTTATTATCTACATAAATAATCGGTAATTGACTGATAATGTGTCCAAAAAATACATTCTTCCTTATCAAATCTATTTTCGTGTTCGTTACAAATTTTTCAATGTCCATTTCTTCTTTTACCTTTCAATTTAATTCTCTCATTACTTTTAAAATATATTCATAACTTTCCTGCTCTTTCATGATTTGCCACGGTATATAACAAACCTTATCCTATATCTACCATTCTTCTATCATCCCTCTTATCAATATGTCCATTTTCCTCTGTACATTATAATTCATCGTCCGTATTTCATTACTCTCAAACCAAGCACCTCTCAATGGAAAATAAAATAACCAATCATATTGAATTAAATCTTCTTTACACATCTTTTCCAATCTGTCAAATTCTTCTTCACTATAACTGTTAATACTAAAAAAAGCATAACAAAAACATTCCAATGTAGTCCTGTCTGTTACAAATCCTCCCTTTAATAAACTTTCTTCGTATATCCTTTCATCTACTATCTCAAATTCATGTCTCGATAAAGCATCTTCCACATAATCATTATCCTTGTAAATATATCCATATCTCTTCAAAAAAGGCCTTGTAATATCCTTTGAACTTAAATAAGGTATGTTTAATTCCTTACTCAATTTCTTTGCCACATATCCCTTCCCACATCCTGCACTCCCTATTAAACCTATCTTCATATCTCTCTTCTCCTCTTCCTCTCACTTTCATATAAATTCCAACCATATTTTGGTTTCAATTTGTTTATTACTTGAGGTCTATCTTTCAAACCTAAAATTATCCCCCATAAAACAAATATAAGCTCACTACCTTTCTCATATAAGGTTTTATATCCAACTTCAACATATTCTCGCTCTAAATGCTCTCTAATCGCTTCCAAACTCTTCTTAGGTAAATCTTGTATGCCTTTATCTATGATAAAATCCTTGAAAAATTCTTCTCTGTCTTTATAACTTTCAAATTCTTTCATTTCTTATCCTTTATTTTCTATTTCCAAAAATTCCCTCAACGGATATTTGTCCTATTCCTATTTACTTCTCTTTCCTATCTGCCATATTTCATGATATGTTCCTATATCTAATTTCATCAAACATAAACTATTGCTCTATTTCCTATAAACTACATCCAAATAATAACCTATTGCTTGATATAAAATAGTCTTACCTTCTAAAACACTCCTCTCCAATTCCTCATAACTCTTAAATCTTTTTCTCTTTAAGACAACTTTACTTCTCATATCTTTTACTCTTAGTTATAGATTTTCTTTGTGTTTGCAAGAATATATAACAACAAGTTTTTATTCATTACAAAAAAAATAACGGCAACTTCATAAGAAATCACCGTTATTTTTAAATATTTTTGTTTTTTATTCAAAAATGTCATTCATTCCTTCTAACAAGTCTATGATATTCTGATAAGATTTTGTATTCTATGACTTGTAGTCATCAACACTCTTAAATAATTTTTTCACGCTATTCACTAATTTTGTAATAAATTTCATTCCAACATTAAACATGTTCTTAATAAAATCTAAAACTCCAGCAGTTTTAACAGAAGCCTTTTTTAATTTGTCATTATATATTTCATCCATTCTTGCTCTGAACTCCTGCACATTTTTATTGGCAAATGATTGTAAAGCAACTATGTTCCCCTTCGCATCAACTAAATCTATCCAAATATTATGAGATTGTTTTTCTATCTTTTCTGATTCTCTCTTAAATCTAACATCAAATTTTCCTGCTTTTATCATAGATGATACAGTTTGCTTTCTCTCAGATTGTTTAGACATAATCGCCCTTAAATAAGAACCATCAGAAAATTTCCTTATACCAACTTGATATTTATTTAATATGTCTTGAAACTATAATTCCTTCACTAATTCATTCGATAATTTTTCAAAAACTTTTTTGATTCCACCCATTCTCATCAAACCATCAATATATTTTTGATTCAAATCCTGATAATTTTTTAAGTCTTTCTATTTAACTCCTTCTGTTGTCAAATAAAAATCTTTTCTCATAATCTTATTACTCAAATCTTTTAATCTTTCATCCAATTCTTCTGTATCTTCTCCATCTCTTTCAAGTTTTTCAATAGCTTCTTGAACAAAATCTATCTCATTTTGCAATCTTTCTATCGCAGACACTTGTTTCATTCTGAAAGATTCCAACGTCTCTTCAAAATTCTTCAAATAATTCTATATCTCTTTTAAATCTTGTTCCTATCCTTCATAAGCCAGAATTTCTTTAGCTATTATTACTAATTCTTTTGCTATCTTATTCATATTTCTTTTTCTCCTGTTTTTATTTAATAAATCCATTGATCTGAACCATTGTATTTTACAAAACGATATTTGTCTGTATCTTCAAAATCCTATCTGATTCTCACGGGCAACCAATCTGTATATCCTATAACTCCAGATTTAATGACAAAATTATAACCAAATTCAGGATTTAACATTCCCCATCCGGGAACAGCAATCCTATTATCATATTGCCACCTTAATTCGTTGTTCAAAACAGAAATATCTTTATAAGTACATTTTATTTCGTTTTTTACATAATTTTCATTTGTATAATAATTACTGGTTACATCTTCCATTTTTATTTCCCCTTTATCTCATAAATTGATTTGTTAAAATGTCTTGTATCGCATCATAAATATGTTTTGTTACATCCTATTTGATTCCATTATCTGCATCCATAAGAAATTTTGTCAAATTTCTTATCTATTCATTTTGTTCCTTATCTGCATTTACATAAGCAAAATTACATAAAACAAAACTTAATTGCTCCTAATAATTGTTTTCAAAAATTTCCTGTTTTTTCTTTTCTTTCTTCTATTTCTTTTTCTATTCTTCAAACAATTTCCCTTCTTGAAATTTTAACATGGCCTACAAATCTTCATCACCAAAACCTGTTAAATCCAACATCTGAGATTCATTTAATTCTTTTAATAACTATGTCAAACTTTGCTCATCCCATTCACTGGTATCACTTGTTCTATTATCCATAATAGCAAGAGCATTAGCTTTATTATCATCCAAATCTAAAACATTACATTCTATTTCATCCCATCCCAACGCTCTGGCCGCTTGTAAAGTACCATTTCCAGCAATTACATAATTTGTAGATTTTTGTACTAATATAGGTTTGGTTTGCCCAAATTCATTCAGAGACTTTTTTAATGCCTATAAATTTTTCTGTCCATGAACTCTTACATTTCTTGGATGCTATATTAATTCATCTAATTTAAATTTTACCACTTGCATTTTTAATTTTACCTTCTTCTTATTTACTTTCCTTTATTACCGACAATTTAATCGAATAAGTCAAAACTTTATCTGCAACTTTATCAGCTTGATCTATAAGAGCATCTATATCTATGCCTGTTCCATCATTAACTTTAGGTTTTATCTTATTAACAGCCATTGCCGCCTAAAATTTTCTCAATATTCTAACAGATTCATTCAATAATTCGTAAGCCTTATCTATCTATTTTGTAGATGTTTCCATGTTAAAAACATCTTTTGCTTCAGCGGCAATCCTACATTTTCTTCTTTCATATCTCATATTAATAATCCTTCTGTTTCATCTATTTCATATTATTCAAAGCGTTTTTTAATTCTTCAGTATCTTGTCCAACAAAACACATATACATTTTCAATTGATTTTCTTCACCTGTCAACATCGGACTTTGAAATTTACTGTAACATCCAAACTTTTTCAACATATCTTTCAGTTTGTTCATCACAAACTACACAAACATTTCCGATAATTTAACAATATTTATCACCTAACTGAAATCAACTGGTATTTCAGCAGTAATCACTATCCCCTGAGAACATTTTGTCCAAGAAAAATCAACAAGAATTACATTTTCCTATAACGCTTTTTTAAATTTGTTCATATCATTTCCCCAAAAACAAATCCATCAGTCTATAAAATGTTTTTAATATTCTGTTCATCTTTATAACCATTAACCACAAACTCTATCCTGCAACGAGCCATCAATCTCTTTTCATAAAAATCAATATAAGGCTATAAAAATGTCACGTTTTGAATCTGAAAATTATAACCATAAGCCTGTAAATCATCATCCATTTTGGCATCCAAAAGTTCTTTAACAATATTTAATTGATTTATAGTTGCTCCACTTAAATCTCCACATAATTTCCAGCACAAATCACATTTATAAAGATTTAAAGTAGAACTTGACAAGGGAACAGCATATTTTTCTATTTTAATTTCTGACATTGAAGTTAAAACTTTTGTTGCAATCCTGTTCTTTTTCATTGCAAAACGAATAAAATTATCATCTCTCGTAACATTAATTCCATTATTCACTTTTTTATCGTGCATTTGCTTCCAAATCCATGAATCAGTTTTTGTCTTATAATCTGTTAACTTTCCGTTGCCCACAAAATTTTGAACCGTTTCAGCTTTCCTCTTTTTCATGTCCCATCCTCCTTATTAAACAAATTTTATATTGTATCTATGGTTTTTTTATAAATAAAAAAATCAAAACAAGTTTCCTTTCATCTTATTCTACATCAACAACAATTCAAATTCATTCTCTCTTAAATGAAATCCATTCTCTCTTAAAAAATCATCCAGTTTCTACCAATCAGAACTGTTGACTTTATCATAAACCTACAAAAAAGTACGCATCTTTTTTAATTGATAAGCCAACAAAACTATTTCTTTATTCTATAAAACACTAAACTATTTCTTCATCTCTTTTATTTTATATTCATCCTTTGAAACAGCTTGTTTCAATAACTCCACACTTCCATAATGCTATATATCTTTCTAAAAATATTCTTTCGTTTTATTTAATAAATTCTATAAACTATTGTACTTTTGTATCAATTTACTTCCACTTTTATAACTAATCCCCTTTACTCCATAAATCGTATCACTTCCACTGCCAAGCTCTCCAGCCAAAGCACCTATATCAACCCATTGCTTATTGTCTTCTATGCCATAATTCTATTTCAAATATTGTCTGTCTATGTAAATTTTTTTAATGCTATTGTAAATTTTAACATTCGGCTACAACAACTGAAAATAATCTTTATCAGATGTAACAACAATTACTTCATCATATATATCTTTATATTTATAAACAAAACTTCCTATTACATCATCGGCTTCCTATCCAACAATTCTTTCTTGTTGTATTTTTGTGTATGACAACAATTCCTATACACCCCTTAATTGCTTCATAAACTATTCGTTTTTCGCTTTTTCCTGCTAACTTAATAATTGCTTAGACTATCTTCTTTCCTGCTTATAAGTCTTCTAAATAATGCCCTTTTCAACAGCCTATTGAGAAATCCTCAATCTTTCTTTATATCCTCCGTCCCAACAAACAACATATCTTACAAAATCACCACTCATCTCCATCTTTTTCATCAAACTCAATAAATTCTTTAAAAAAGCATAAATATATTGAACTTTCTTTCCGTTATAATCTAATTCTCCAACATAACTTCCCTTGAAATAAAAGTTTATTCCATCTATTAATACTAATTTTTTCATACTTGTTTCTCCTGTAGATTTTATTTAATTTTATATTCTACTGTCAAAACATAAAAAAGTGAGTGGAAAGTTTAAACTTTCCACTCACCAATTTTTCCAACTTCGCTTTATTGCAATACAGCCTGTCGGCTCATTCCTCTCCTCTTGCATTTCTCAGCACTTTTGAGATTTCCAATGCAAGGGCCGGAACGATAGGACGCAATGCTTCTGCTAACTCTGCAAGTTTTACATACATCTGCTGTTTTCTCCTTTCATGGGAGTTTTTTGTCGTACGCCCAGCAATAGAGGGCGGTTAAAAGGCAGTACAATATAGAAGCAATCGCTACAGCGGCGAAGATAGGCCATATTACAATCGCTAATATACAACAATTAACCGCGAAAAATGCGTCCGCTTGTCCGTCTATTTCATTGATTATCATCTTAAATAAGATATATGTGCATATCATACCGATAAACAGATATACGCTAAAAAACAATACTCCAAAGTTTACACATATCAGCCAAAGAGACCATCCGCAACAACAAGCAAAACCAGCGGTAAAAAGGCATATAAAAATCGAAAGTGTGAGTTTTGACTGCCATACCGCACGGATGACTAACAGCGGGAAAAACAATACCTTTACAATGTTTTTCAATATCTGTTTCATCGTGTTGCCTTTTGTTTTTTTGAATTTATTCGCCGTCTCCGTAGCCACCGCAAAAAAGATAGACATAACTCAACAAATCATTTTTTCCAATTCCTAAACTCTTTTAGCTGGTCATAAGCTATAACACAAATAATTACCAACATAATCAACATCATCAAACAAAGACAGCCAATAAAAACCATTCCAACTATTTCCATTCCACTCATTTTTTTGTCCCTTCTATTTCATTTATGTATATTTCCCAAACTCTAAACCTACGACTATCTTTATTCATTATTAGCTTCCTTATTTTAATATTAAACTTCAAACACTTCAACTTCAATCACAAAATCACAAAGTCTATATGACTTGAAAAAATCTTCATAATCTTTCGAACCAAATCTCCATAAAACTTTCGGAGGGTAATCTTGTGTACACAAGCAAATATTTCCCATCACTAATTCCACCCAAAATTCATTCTTGTTATCTTTCAAATAAACTTCTTTATTCTGTGTTAAAGCATATTCAATCTCTTCCGGCTCTTCAACTTCATAAATCGTTTTAAGTAATTTCATTTTCAAATCTCCTTGATTTGGTTTTGTCTGACAATATTTATATAACAAGAAAAATTTTTGCTTACATTTTTGACTCAACAATTTCTTTGACTTTCAAAATATTTTGTCTAACTCCATGATAAATTTCCTGTTTTTCAATCCTTGCATCCAAAATCACTTCCTTGTGTTCAAGAAAATATGTGTTAATTTTCTTTGAAGTCGTAAAAACAACAAAAACATTTTTTTCTTCATCCTCAAGATGCCAACCTGTCTTTACACAAGAAAAACCAGGATAAAACATCGGTCTTTCAAATAGCTTGTTTACAACAGAAAATTTTGCAGTAATTTCCATTCCTTTCCCTCCAACAAAATTACCTTTCACTTCTTCAATATTGCTTTTCTCAAGTTCACAAAACCATTTAAAAAATTCTTTTTCATCATATTCAAAAAACTTAATTTGTTTTTTCAAACTTTTTATTGCAAAATCACTATAAAAAATAGTGTCACAAACAAATTTTGGAATTTCCTGTTCTTTTCCTTTTTCCAAAGTAATAGTTTTGGGAACAAAAACTTCAACTCCCAATTTTGAATATTTACTGTTAACAAACCGCAACATGACTTTGTTACAAGACTTGGAATAATCTTCAATCAAACTCACCAAAAATTTCATTGTTTCTCTCCTTGTTAAACAATCAAACTCACAAAAATATTTTTGAACATAGTTTGCTCTTCTTTATTGGAAGAACAAACTCCAAAACCATAAGTCTTAAAATCTTTATATTCTATCATTTCGGGCTTCTCAACAGGAAAAGCAGATTCAAGAAAATCATCCATTTGATATTCTTCCACTTTGGAAATAAAACCATTTTTCACTTCAACAATCACAAAATAAAAATGTTTTTTCATTTTCTCAAATCTCCTTGATTTGTACAATTTCTAAATAACAACAAAAATTTTTATTTACATTTTTTCAAATCCAAAGCCATTCATATATTTCAACAGCCAAAATCATATATTTTAAATCTTTCTAATCTCTTTCAGATTCCATAAGTTCCAAACCCTTAAAAACTTTCTTATGATCCAACCAATCAGAACATTCAACTTCATTTACATATTTCTTTAAATATGGAACAGCAAACTAAAAATGATTGTGCAATTCTTCCAAGCTTTTTATCATCTGCTTGTTTTTCTATACATCATATAAATTATCAACATATTCATAAAAATCCTACAGTTTATCTTCAAACTATTTTCTTCCTTTTAAATTCCATTCTTCTATCTCTTTCAGTATATCCATTATATATATCCCTTCATATTCAGGATATATCGGTTTATGATGATTAAAATGATATTTAGGGCCGACATCATTACCTTCATAATCTTTATGCCAAAACACATGCTATAGTTTTTCTCTTGTTAAAAATTCATGAACCAAAGTATAAACTGCACATTTCATTCTATAACTTACATCACTATATTGAGTGCTTTTTATTTCTTTCAGTCTAATCAAATCATAACGATTAAACAACATGTTTCTCCATGAATATGCCGGATAAATCCATTCTCTCCAAAAATAATAACACCAATCAAGTAACACAAATTTAATTTTATCAATTTTTCTCATAAAAACCTCCTTTATATGGTTTTTATCCTCTAAAATTATAAGTTTCCTCAACCATTTTAATAATATCTGGATTGCCTTTTATAAACCTTTTCCCTTCCTTGCAACCACCCAAAAGAATACTTCTAATAAACCCGTACGAAGTATCTCTTGGCAAACTCTTTGAAAGCATCCAATTCTGTACAGGCTTAATATGTTTTTCTTCAAACTGATATTGATTACTGCACAAATACGCAACAAGTCTATCATTAACCACATTAACAATATCTATTCTCGGCTCTTTACCTTTCATCAGACCTTCCAATTTTTTCAAAGCTTTTTCATTATGTTCCAGAATCATTTCGGGATCAATCACCAATTCAACATCTCTCAAGAAAAACACCATCATAGCTTCAACAGTTTCTTCATCCAAAAGACTTCTTGCTTCAATATAAATTTTTGCCCTATCGTTTTCACTCAAGTGTTCAGGATATTTTTTAAGCATTCTAAAAAATTCAGTCAAAGTTCTCGGATTCGTTCGCTCACTTCCAACCATCATTTCAGGATATTTCAGAACAAAATTAATCCCTCTTGCATCCAATCCCTCATTAGTAGCCCATTTTGCCCATTCTTTAGCATCTGGTTCAAGTGTAATATGCTTCATTCTCGTCAACTGAGCCACATCCATACTTGTAACCTGATTCCATCTGTTGTCCGGATTTCCAGTAAAAATAATAGTCCATCCTTTAGGAAGTTCCCAACTAATAGTTTTATAATCCTGAACCAACTGCATCAGACCTTTCAAAATTCTCTGATTCGCCCTGTTTCCATCATCAAACAAAATAACTCCGGGACATTCTTCTTCAGGAACCCAACTCGGTTTTGCATATTTTGTAACAGGAGATTTTTCAGTAGGAACCCATCCTGCTTTTGTCATTTCTCCAATATAATCTTTCAAAAAAGATTTTTTCACACCATCTTTTTCCATTTCAACAAAAGTTTCCGGCAATCCAATAACATCTCCTTGTTCGTCCAGCATTGCAAGGGGAATATCAACAACTTTCACCCCTTCAAATTCCTTGCCATTCATCGTAAACCGTTCATTTTCCAACTGTTTAACGATAGACGTTTTACCACACCCTGCACACCCCCAAATATCAAGCGTAAATCTGTTCTTATTTCCTCTATCAATATTATCTTGAATAGCATTCAAAATAAATTCTTTTACTTCACTCGGTTTAAGATGCTGACCATAGCAACCAAAATACGAATCGTTTTTCTCTACTTCTTTTTTCTCTTTAGCCATACTAATCCATTCCTTTCATTTTGATTTAATGTTATGTGTTTCTATCAAAGAAAATAACAAAAAAAATTTTTAATCACAAAAAATCATTTATAATGTAAAATATTTAAAACAAATTTCTTTAAGAAAAACGAAAAAGGAGAAAAACTATGAAAGTTAGAAACATTGTTGCCGAATTGATAAAAATTGCAAAAGACATCATCTCTTTTGATATGACAGAAAGAGAATGGGAAAAATATCACAAAGAACATCCAAATGCAAACAAAGCAAACCATCATATTATTAAAGTTCCCGGAAAACATTTTTCTCAAAGTAAATATAAAGAATATATAAATCGCTAGAGAAAAGCAAAAATCAAATATTTTAAAGAATTAAAACAAAACCATCCAAACTATATTCCAATTGTTCCAAAGAAAACTTTCGATTATCTTATCCAAAATAAAGAATATAGTTGCATATCTGCTGGAATAAATCCAAACTCACAAGAAGATATAAATAATGCTAAAAAAGACCCTGATTTCATAAAAAACAGAACAGAATAGCTGAGAAAAGACTTGGATAAATTAGGCGTAAAATATACAGAAATCGTTGGAAATTACGATGGAGAAGAACCTTCTTTTTTAATAAGTCATAATGTTGATTCAAAGATTGCTCAAAAACAAAAAGACAATACTTTACTTGTTTCTGGCAACAATTATTAGAACAACAATAAAATCATCGAAAAATTGAATCAATTAGGAAAAAAATATAATCAAGATTCGGTCGCACATTCTAAAAACGGAAAAATGGAATGGCATTATACTACAGGAGAAAAAGCTGGAAAAAGAGTGAGAGGCTTAGGTACTCAAATGTTAAATTCAGCAGATAATTATTATTCATAGGCAAGAGTTGGAAACAATGATTTTACAATGTGGAGTTGTGATATGTCACCAGCATGGTAGAATCCAAATGCTTTAGAAGATAATCCTTATTTCAAATAGTGAAATTCTTCGGCATAATTTCTCTTGGAGTGCATTTACTCTTTTTACAATAAACATCTAAATCTGCCCCCTTTAAAATCAATAAACGCCCAACTTCTAAATATCCTTTTTCAAATGCAACAATAAGAGGCAATCTCAAAATAAATGTAGCACCAAAATTATATTCAAGATTTTTATTTAGTATTGTTGTTTCTGTAATATGTTCTTTCAAATATTCTATATCATTGTTTTCAATTGCTTCATACAACCAAAAACTTGTGTATTCCTTTTCTTTTTTATTCATTTTCACCCTTCATTTTTGATTTGATGTTAAAAATTTTTCCAAAATAAAATTAACATCTCAAAATTTTATCAACATTTTTTATCTTTATAACTTTTTATTAACTACAATACAGACTCCTAAATATTATTCTTTTTCCCCACCTTTTCCAATATTTCAAAAATATCTTTTGATTCTTTCTTGAATTGTTTGAATGATTCTATATATTTCGATTGCACAATATCTGTTTCAACCTTTATCACTTGTTCTTGTTTTTCAGGAAAAATATTGTCTCCTTGACTGTGTTTCAACACTTTTTCTTGTAAACTTATCTCTCTTTTTCCAAAAAACTATTCTATATTTATAATTGCAACTTTCGGCTATCTGTCTTTATCATCTCTACTTACTCTCAATAAAGACCCCGGATTGTAAAAAGAAATTCCATATTTATTCTTTTGATAATCATGTCCATAATGCAAATGACCACTTAAAACCAAATCTATATTTTTATTGTTTATCATGTTCAAACTAATATTTCCAACATCATTATTATCTGACAATTCACTGTGAGTCAAAAATATATTTACTTTCTAACTTTTCTGTATGCTCTATGCTGTTTTATACAAATTCTGGCCGGAATGACAAACATAAACATTACAACATTCAGTTTCTAACTTCTCATTTATTATTTGAAATTTATTGCCTAACAACTTGCTTAAAAAACCAATATTAGATTTCTATACCGTTTGCCATCTAAATCCCATTTCATCATGATTTCCCATAATATAATAAACAGGAACATTATTTTTATCTAAAATATCATAAATTGGATATATCAAATCATAATTCAGCTATCTGTGCCTATCAAAAAAATCTCCTCCAAACAAAATAAAAGCACATTTTTGATATTCAAACCAATTTAACGCTTCTTTCAGTTTATTCAAACATGTTTCAAAAGCATTATCTAGTCTATTCTAATTTTTCAAACTAAAATGACTGTCTGTAAAAAAACCTATTTTCATTCACCTTCTCCTATATATAAAAAAAATACCTATATGAAATTTTACTCTCATATAGGTAACATCTAATTTTATTTAATAAAAATGTTCAATTACCACTTGTCTGGACTGTCTCCTTTTCCATGTCTTTTGTCTTTATCATATCCACCTTCCCAAGTACCTTTTTCCCAAGTTCCATCATACCAAGTACCTTTTTCCCAAGTACCATTCTTCCAAGTGCCATTCTTCCAATCGCCATCCATCCAAGTGCCATCCATCCAAATACCTTTCTCCCAAATCCCCCACTCCCAAGTTCCGTTCTTCCAAGTACCGTTCTTCCACTTGCCCCATTTCCATGTACCTCTCTCCCAAGTACCATTATGCCAAGTACCATTATGCCAAAAACCTTTCTCCCAAGTACCATCATACCAAACACCATTCTTCCAAGTACCATTCTTCCAAGTACCATTTTCCCACTCAATCTAACCATTGCTCTTCAATTCAAAAGTTGCATTCTTAACTTCGCTTCTAATTTTTTCGTAAACAATCTTCCCGGTGAAATTCTTATATTCTCCCGGAACATAAGCTATATTTTTTTCAGAAACTATACTTTTGGCTATCTTCACTAATTCTTTTGCTACCTATATTTTTTTCATGTTTTCCTCCTAATTCTTTTTTATATAATAAATTATAAAAAATTATTTCAAAATATAATTCTTCTATCTTCAAACGCTTTCTTCTACATTTGTTTTTTTCTTCTAAAATAAATCTAAGGAGCCGCTTTCATCCTTTCTATCCTCTATTCTCTCCTTTTCTATCTCTATGACTACTACCTTCTTTGTTTAGCCTCTTCCATCGTATCTTCTATCTTACTCGTATTATGTTTTATGTCTTCCAATTGTTGTAATTCATTTTGATGTTTTAATGGTTGCATTCCTCTTAATCCAAGCTCCTATTGTCTATAGGATAACTATTCTCGCAATTTCATCCTGTCTTTTTCAAAAATCTTTTGTTTCGTTTCATCAGTAACAATGTTTGACATAAAAATCTCCCTTTTTATTATGCTCCTTTATAGTCATATTGCGTTCTCAAAGGTGTAACTTGTATATTCTGATTCATTTTAGCTTCATCTCTATCTTTATTATTCTTTTTGTCCAAAAGAAAATTCACTTTGTTTTCCACTTGAACAGTAGAAGAAACCAACTCTTTTGCCATATCTGCCGGAGAAACAAACTTATCTTCTTTGTTTATGCTTCCAGTAACAACAGGCAATCTCTTTAATTCATTCAAAGCTTTTTGTTTCCCAACTTCAAAACCTCTCAATCTATCTGTTGCATTGTCAGAAAAATCATAATCATCAATATCTTTTTGTAAAATTTCACTTGCCCAATAAACAATAAAATACTTAATCACTCCTGCAATAATTTTTGTGATAATTGTTCTATACGATCTATTTTCAACTCCCCCAAGACTATCTACAACAATATTGGTCAATCTTTCAGAAACATAAACATTTCTATCCAGTTCCCTCCTCACTTCTCTCAAAATGTTTCTCAAAGCAAAAACAAAATCATTTTTTATTGACTTAGAAGGGTTTGCATAAAAAGAGTTCGGCATTTTTTTCTTAATCAAATCAAAAATAAATTCAACAATCCTATTTTCATTCTTTGAAATCTTTTCAGCAACCATTTTGAACAAATCTATGGCAGTGTTGTCTATCGTATTCTTCAACGTAATTCTATCCCCAATACTCTCTTTTTTGGAAGAATTACTCTGGTAATCCTCATCATCCCTTACTTTCTCATCACTATCATCTGATTTTCCATCATCATAACGATAAACATCTCGATAAAAATTATATGTTGCATGTTTAGCAACACCATCAATACGCCTCATAAAATTGAAAAACACGTTTTTCAACAACTTGTTCAAATCAATTTTTGAAACTTCAACAACAATCTCTTTAGCATCAGAATAATCAATATCAATATCCAAAATCACATTCTTAGCAAAGTTAAAAGTATCAACCTTATAACTATTCATCTCATTAGCAAATCTTTCAACAATCTACATCTTTGATTCTTTATCCAAATATTCGTGACCAGGTTTGTTTCTCAAATTATAAACAAGAGATTTTCCAATAATCTTTGATAACTGTTGAATCGAATCTTTACTTTTCAATTTATCAGAAAAATCTTTTTTCAACTTTACCAAATTATCAAAAGCTAACTTTCTGTCATAATCACGATTTATTTTTTCATTGTAAATACTTTTATCAAGTTCCGAAATCTTTTTTACCATTTCAGACAGTAATTTTTTGCTTTCAATTACATAATCATCGTATTCAATCTCTGAATCAGAATACATCTCAAACAATTCTTCTTTTCTCTTCTTCTCTTCCTGATACATCTTTTCGTTTTTTTCAAGTTCTTCCAATCTTTTTATTTTCTTATTATCAAGATAATTGTTTTTATCTTCCATTTCATCTTTCATTTTGAGATATTCATAATGCTTTTTCACCTTAATAGGAGCAACCATAAATCTTTTATATTCTCTCTCATTCTTTTTCCTTTCAACTTTCAAAAGCTCTAACTTTTCTTTAATTTTGAAAACTTCATTTTCCAACATTTCTTTCTGAGCTTCCTTCTCCTCAATAATCTAATCTTCTGCTTCATCAAAATCTTTTGAACGACTGTTGATTTTATCCATATAAGCTTCCCAACCATCAGCTATACGATTCAAAAACCCTTCCGACCAAGAAGAAATATAATCAGTGTAATCTCTCTCTTCCATCGCAGAATCAGCAAACTTTTTCATTTTTCTTTCTTACTCCTATTTGTTTTTTGAGTTGGTTTCCTATAATTATAACTCATTTTCCGGATTTGTCAATATCATTTATCACAAAAAATAAGAATTTTTTTCTTTTTTACACTTTTACCATATCTGGAATCGCATTTTCCAACGGAGCAATCTTTGTTTCCCATCCACATAATCTTCCTTCCTATACACAAAAACACATCATTCCCCAATCTGTAGTCCCAACACATCTCCTAGCTCCATACTTTGTTAATGGTGCTTGCAAACATGGTAAGTTTACAGCCATCCAATCACTCTATCCACAATGCGTATAATAATGAACATGACTCCTCACATACACGTTTGCTTTCGGTCTTCCATCCTTCTCCGCAAGCAATACATCCCACAACCTGTTTTTTGCCATACTGTTAAATCTACCAGTTGGTGTGGAAGATGACCCTATATGATGCTTTATGTCAAAAATAACCCCTTCAACATCCAACCTTAATTCATCATATACCTTTCCTCCCATTTTATCTGCAATCACTTTCTAAAAATCTTCTCCACCATTGGACGATGTGTGATAAGGTGTCCCATGCGTCAACAATATCTTTTTATATTCGATCTCCTGTAAACATTCACAAGCTATATCTGTTTGTATCAATAAATCCGTAGTCAACAACTAACTGCCAGAAGATTTAACACCATGTCCCTCAATAGCATCTCCATTCACCACTAAAAGATCAACTTTCCCTATTTCATACAACATCTGCTTATAATTTTTCCACATCTATCTTTGCAACAAAGCTATTTTTTTGTTTCTTTTCTCCGAAATGAACCAAGACGGAGGGGTTAATCCAACTAAAGAACCACAATGTAAATCTCCTATTACTAATACTTTTTTCATCTATTACTACTCCTAATATCATCTCTTATTATTTATAATTATTTTTTGCCAAATAATATCTGGTATCTTTTCAAATCCATTAGATGTAATCAACCAAGACTCACTTCCCACACATATTACATCTCCCAAGTTTATACTCCTGTTGAAAGATTTTCTTCTCTTGTCTATCTCTATGTGTTTCAATTTGTGAAACACATCTTGCAAACTTTCAGATTCCATCGGTTTTACATAATTATAATTCCAACTTGCTACTCCCAATCCTTCTTCCAACCAGTTAATTTTTTTGCGAAAAGAACATAACATAATAGCCTATAATCTATTCTGTCTATCCACATAATATATCTAAAATTTTTGTTTCATTTTTTATATTCCCCAACCTATAACATATAACACCATTTTCTAACCTTCAAACCCGAAATCTATAATCGTTTTCGGATTAACGTCAAAAACATAATTAAATGTTACTTTTTTCTAAACACTACCATTAATTCTAATTTTTCTCGTAAATTTATGTGTTATACAATTACTTTTCTAATCCTATATAGAATGTAAAAAATTTAATATCTATTCTTTCTGCAAAATCATCTCTTCTTTATCGCTTATCTTAAATGACAAAGGTTGAACAAACTAAAATTTACCAACAAATTTATAAATTGTTCTGTTGTGTTTGTTCTTGCTTTTCTTAAGCAATTTAACACCAACTAAATTCAACTTGTGAAAAGCCTATTCAAATATATCTAAAAAACGCTACTACATCATTCAACCTTTTTTATTTAATAATCATTTATAAATAAATCTTTCTATAAAATAGAAAGAGAGAAGTCAAAACTTCTCTCTCATAAATAAATATCTTTATGATTTTCTCAATGGCATAATCACACCACAACTACCTTTTTTATCACTATATTCAACAGGTTGCCCTTCTCCCTTATATTTTATATAAATCTATTCTTCACTCATGTTTTTAAATATATCAGAAAATAATTCTCTGTTTACATTAAATCCAAAATCATCTCCAACAATTTTTTCCCCAACAATAACATCCTTTACATTATTTTTTGCATTGTTACAAATCAATTCTATTTTTCCTTCTTTACATTGAATATTCGTTTCAGTACCTTCTATAATACTCAAAAGATTAAAAGATTCCAAAATATCATTTCTCTTTACTTTATATTGACAATAATCTTCCTCTGTAAAAAACTTTGAAGTATCAGGGAAAGAACCATCCAACAAAGGCATGTAATATTTATAATCTTCCAAATCAAAACAAATTACATTATCACAAAATCTGATCTAAACATCTTCTTTATCAAAATTATCAATCGCTTCTATAATCTTCGGAGACAAAACACCCTTAAAAACAAAATCTTTGTTCTAAATATCAATCACACTCTTAGCCATTCTCTTGCTGTCAGTTGACAATATCTGCAATTTACCATCACTAATATTCAACTAAGCCCCTGTAATAAATTTTCTCGTATCTTTTTCATTCCTCGCAAAAGCTCCATTCTTTAAAACTTTTTGCAACTAATCAACACTCAACTTGATTCCAACTTCTTCAAATTTTTTGTCTTCAAACAATTCAACATCTGTATCATTTACAGCATTTTCAAAAACCGTATTGTCATCACTGACAACCAATTTGTTTTCTTCCTTATTTATTTCTAATGTTTTTCCCCTCAACTTACAACAATTCAACAAAAATTTATATTCAACCAAAAAATGCCAATCCTTTTCCTATCCTTCTTTTTTCATACTTAAACAAATACCATTTATCCCATCCGTAGCCCGATAAATAATATTATCTTCCATCGTCTTAAAAGAAATTTTAGCTTCTTTGTTGCTCTTATCTATACATACTCCAAGTTTGTTCAAAACTCTCTTCAATTCACTCTTTTCAATTTTCATCCTTTTGTTTCTCCTTTTTCTTTATATGGTTGTATTATTTGTCTCTATTTAACAATCTTCTTTAATACCTATATCTTCTATTTACTTAACTTTTCTATCTATCCGTTTTTATAGTCTAAATATGCCTTTCCTAAAAAAGCCATCGCACAAGCATCTGCGATATTATTACTGTCTATATCATAACCATGATTTTTATATACACTCTTTAACATATTATCTTTATGCGCTGTTCCACTACCAGTTTCAAATTTCTTGATTTGAGTAGGCATAACAGCTAAATATCCAATCCCATTTTCCAATAATTTATATCTTACCATCGTACCCAAAGCTGATAATTGTATCACCGTTTGACTATTCTTTCCAACAAAATAATCTTCCATAATTACTAAATCAACACCATCATGATTCTTAATATTCTATATAATTGCATCAGCTATATATTCAACTCGCTCTATCAAATTCGGAAATTTCTTTGGATTAGTATTGATCTACAATCCTTCTGTTCTTTCACCATCTAATATAAATATCCCTGTTCCTGTCAAAGATAAATCCAAACCAGTAATTTTCATCCCATTTTTTCCTTTATCTATTCTATTTTTTTCTTCAATAACTATGTCTTTTTTTCTATATCTAACTATATCTTTTTCATTTCCTATTCAAAAAACTATATCTATATGCCATATTCTTCCTTTATCTTTTGCTTTAATTGTTCTACCTATCTCTATAATCTCTATTTCTACCTCTCGTCACTCATCTTCCTTATCTTCAACTAATCCACCTGTTTCTTCAATATCTCAAACTATTCTTTCATTTTTCTATTTCCTTCTTTTCATTATTATCTTTCAACAATCCTTCAAATAATATCTTCTGTACTTTACTCGGTAAAACTTCCATTGCACCAACATTTCCAAAATCACAATGAAAATTTTTACCTTTTTCACTTAAACATACCTTACATCCCATATCCTATATCTTCAACTACTTTCCACTTAATTTTATCCTTCCCTTACATCCTATATTCAAATTCTTACACACATATACCTTTATCCCGGAATATCCTCCACTAACACCTTCACCTATCACTTGATAACTATATATGTTTTTAACAAATATAACTCTCTCATCTGTCTATCCATCAACCAACACCCTTATCAGTTCATCATTAGCACCAACTACCAATCCTGTTATACTTTTACCTGTAATCGAATCTATATATATCTTCTTCCCTTGTAAATGCTTCATTTTATATCTTCCTATTCAAATTTTTTACCACATAAAGGACAATATCCCAATTCTTTTTTCATTTCTTTCAACATTACCTATTTCTATCTTAAATCAACTTCTAAAGATATTTGTCGAATTTTCAACCTGTTTAACAATATTTGCTTGTTGTCAAATTCTTTCTTAATTACATTTAATTCCTAAACCAAATTAACACTTTTCTTTATACATTCAAATAATTCATCCAATTCTTCTATTGATACTTCCGATAAATAACTACATTTTTTGATAAATCCTTTTTTATCTCGTATCTAAATATATTTTTTGTATAATTCATAATCTCTTTCATAGTTTTTCCATAAACCATATAAATCAATATTTAATAAATTTCTTTTCAATATTTCCAATTTATTATATAACTACTTGTATTTACGATAATCTTCACAACCTTTATCAAATAATTCCCGTTCCTGTTTAAGTACATTATAAGATTCCTTACATCTCTATATGTTTTCTTTGTAATATCTAAATATCTACTCCGGCAATAATTCACTCTTCAATTCACTAATCTAGGAACTTAAGTCATTATATTTCCTCTTCTATTTACTCATATCAACAGAAATCTCTTTTATTAAATCTTCCATCCCTCCCAACCCTATCGCATTATCCATCATCCTTGCCACTAAATTACCAGTCGCTTTCTTTCCATCTATCTATGATAACATATAATGTTTCTATAATTGAAACATGAAATTAGGTAATTCCTTGATCTATCCCCTTATCCTCTATCCCATTCCCAATATCTATGGAACTTCATCAGGTACTCCATTACCTATACTCTTATATTCTTTTTCCTATTTCCCATCAAATACTTTCCATTCATTTATTCCCTATCCCCTCTTGCATTCAACCCATCCTTTCTATGTCTATACCTTTACATAACAATAAATACATCCCGTCCTTACTTGCTCTTTATCCCATCTATTTGCTACACAACACGCTATCCCCCTGATAATACTACTCTTACCACTATTACTGTTCCCTATAATCAAATTCAATCCTTCTCCAAATTGTATGTCACTGTCTTCATGACTCTAAAAATTCTTCAATATCACTCGCTTTATCATTTCAACCTCTAAACCTCCGACACACTTCCTTTTATCCCTACATAATTCACCACATCCGCATATTCCTACATACATTGATGATGACTGCTCATAATAATCTGTACACCTAATCGTTTGCTGATCTCTCTTAAAAATTTAGCAAATTTTGGTACTCTGTCAACATCCAAATGCTTGCCAGGTTCATCTATTATCAATACCTTGTCAAAACTTATATCATTCAATAATACCACCAATTTCAACGGTAAACTGATACTGTCTCCTACACCTCCTCCTATACCTTCCAATCCCCTCCTCACCACTAATCCGTCACTGCATTTCCTCACTAAATTAATCTATACACTTGTCTTATTGTTCTTTATCCCATATAAAAACTATATCCCATAACTCTCATCATACACTTCCCTTAAACATGATGTAATCAATTTCTATATCTATCCCTTCGTTTCTTCCCTCTAAGATACCGCCACTTCCTATATGTATTCCAATGCCCTTACTTTCGTTTCTATATTATTTAATAATTTCTACCTTTCTTCTGTCTTTTTCCTAATCTCTTTCTATAAAAACTATCTCTATCTATTAATCTAAAAAAACCTGTTCTATATATATGCCAATTCCTACATCTTATTCCTATTCCTTTATCTCATTTATCTTTTTCTTAATAAACATATTTACCAATATCCTCGCATTCTCATTTATACTTCCATCAGGATATATCATCTTCAAATTCTTTAACTGTTTCAATCTCGGTATCGCTTCCTGTACCGTAACTCCTAATGTTATCGCATACTATTTCAAATTTATTTCACATAACTACCATAATTCATTTAATCCTATGTCTTCTCTTACCTATGCCTATTTGTCAAATCTTAATTCCAAATTCTTCCATGCCACTAAACTCTATAATACTCTTGTGTCTCTCGGATTCAATAAAAATATCATCTTCTATGTGCCACTCTTCTTGTCCTCATCCTTTATCTACTATAACCTATATTGCGCTTTCATATCTATCTTTCCTGTTTTATTTCATTTTTTATTTCTATCAATTCTCCATCTATCAATTCACCTCTCCATCCACACCCTTCACAATAATAGCGGGAAAAACCTACACTCTTCGATGAATCAGGGTCTTTCGACCATCCCTATGCTTCTTCATCTATCTCATTAATTAATTCCTATGCCTATTCTTTCGTATATCCATAATACTTCAATTCTCCTACCTATATCTACATCAATAAATCTTTTAACCCTTCTATATCCCATTCACTTGTCTAAAAACTCCTGTTGTCTATATATCTTATCCGCTTCTTCGTCTATTCACTTACCTAACCAATATCATATATATAACACTATTTCCATTTCAATCTCTTCATGCTTTCATATAATAATACACCGCATAATATCTATCCCTAACTAACTACTATCGGTTGATATTGCCCATGTCTCTTCAAACTCTCACAACATAACTATATCTGATGCTTACTGTGCTTCCTCACCAAATATTCATTCTTCTTCAAATCTTTCAATCTCTTCTTCTATATCTTCATCATCCAATATCACCATCTCTTTCTTTAATTCCTTACCACAACAAGGACATATATATTTTTCTACTTTTTTCACTCTTTCTTTCCTTTCTTTCTTCTTCTTCTTTTTATTTAATATTTTCTATATGTCTTCATCTATCCCCCACCATCCTTCTTCTCCTTGCAACCATTCATATAATCTTTCATCTTTCCAAAAACTTAATTCATTCAATCTGTTGTCTATTATAGATAACCCAGCATTATTCTATACCTATATACAGTCACATTCCTTCCATCCCAATATCTTCATAGCTTCCAACCTGCCATTCCCACATAATACCTTATTACTTCCTTTCTATATAATCAATGGCTTCCATTGCCCATATTCTTTCAAACTGTTTACTATCATCATTATGTTCTATTCATTATGTAATCTTATATTCTATTCATCTATCACCAATTCTTCCAATTTCTTCTTCTTTATCTACATATTTTCTATATCTTTCTTTATATATATTTATTCTAGTAATTTCTCTCCTGCTCATCGCTTGCAATATATTTTACTCCGGTTTTTTGAATTTTATTCCTGTTTTTTGTGGTTTTTTAAAAAATTTTTTCATTTTTTTTGATATGCTTAAAAAAATCAATTTTAAGGCATCTATATCAAAAAAAGCCTTTACTTATATAAATTTATATAGGTAAAGGCATAAATGCTGTTAAAATCTCTTAAAACGCTTAAATATCATAATAAGAACAAGAGTTACATCCATGTTGTTTGATACTGTTCAAAGAAATTGATCTGTCTCTGGAAACTTTATCAGAATACCAAACCTCTTTAACAAAATCTTTACATTTATTCAAATCTATACCTTCTTTCCATTCTCCTTCTCCTTCCATGAAAGAACAAGGAAAGAAACGTCCATCTGCATTGATATATAAAGAAAACAAACATTTCTCACAAGGTTCACAATATGTTTTGATTCGTTCACAATCAGGTTTTTCTTGAATTGCTTTAAAAAATTTGTTACATGAACAACTGTCCATACCAAACCTAATGTCATTTTCAAAACAATAATCTATGATTTTTTTATATTCCTATTCTGAAAGTTTATTATAATCCATTCCTCTTCCTTTTTGTTTCAAAGATAAGAATACTATTGCATTAACTTTTTTAAGCCTTGTATCGCATCTTAAATCATCAAGAAGTTCAAAGATAAAGTTGTATGTCTCCTTGCTGATAAGTGCGTGTATATTCACCGTAATAGGCTTTTCTTGCTTTTCTGATTCATCTGTTAAAAGTTTAACCGAATTATAACAACATTCTTTATTGAATTGATACGCAGATACAGCTACAGCACCACAATTACTAACAATATTTTTTGCTGTATCTTCTGTAATATCAGCAACAGTTATATTGGGAGTAACACCATTTTCTTTCGTATATTTTATGATTTTCCAAATATCAGGATTTAATTCTTCACTTGCTTCCGCATCAACTCCAAATGCTATTTGTGTCATTGTTTTTGCTTCATTCAATAAATCAAATATTTTTTTGAATTTTTCAAAAGACATATAATGTCCACAAGGAATATTTCCCTTATAACACATTTCACAAACTTTTCTTCTGCCGTCTTTTCCTCTTATTCCACGACATGCTTTTGTAATCTCTATATCTGCAATTTCATTTCCAAAAGGATTATAGTCTGGGTCTTTACTGAAATTTTCTCCCCATTTATAAGTCAACCCATCTGATTTTCTAAAAAGCATGTTGAAATTCATGCTCTTTATAAGTCTATTACCATTTTTATCTTCCAAAACAAAATAATTCTTATCTTGTTTGATAAGTTCACCTTCATTAAAAACTTTTTTATAAAAATCAAGAAACTCTTTCATTTACATTTCCTTTCAAATGAAAAATCAAGCAGACCAATATTTAAAAGTATTCTTTTTCAAATCATGAATCAACACATTTTCCTGTCTAAACTATTGACATAATTTTGTAGCAATTTCTTCAACAACATACATAGGAGTATTATTTAAAATAATTCTAACCGTATCATCTTTTGTTTCTTCTCCATCAAACAAACTAACATATCTCCCTTTCAATCCTTTCTATATAGTCCATCCAAATTGGAAAATTTCATTTCTTTTCATTGCTTCTTTGATAATACCATAAAACTTATTAAGAGTAAGAAAATGATTCAAAATTGTTCCCCCAACCCTTTCAAGCCAACCATATAACTTTTTACAAGTAACAGTTGTTGAAACAAATATTTCTCCTCCGGGACTTAATTTCATCGTATATTTTGCAATTAATCTGCTTGCTAACCTCTAAACATCATCTGCTTCCACAAACTTATTCAAATCTTCATTATAAACAAATTTTATTTCCATATAATCTCCCTTTTTCTCCCTCTTTTTATTTGCACTTTTGAATAAATCTTTTATCACCTTTAAAAACACAACCAAAAAACGGCTTAAGTGTATGACCATCTTTTGTCATCGGATAATCAATCCCAACACAAAGAGTTTTAATATCCCTAATTTTACTTGGAATATAATCAATAATTACTTTGAAAAGCAATTTAAAAGATTCCTTCCAATACTCTTTATCAATAATCAGATTTTCATTCACACCTTCAGTCATTTTCATTTTTCAATCCTCCTTGTTATTGATTTGTAAATAAAGGTTTTATTCAAAAAAACAGGAATTAATACAAAGAACCACTTCATTTATATCTATGTCAAATTTTGTCTCATTCAAACAACAATCAAAATAATTGTTGGGAATATCTTTAAAACAAACATAAATATTATTGTTCACAAAACATTTTTCACAACTACCCTAACACGAAACACATACTTCACCTTCTTCCATTTTCTCTGTTCCTTTCTTGGTTTAATCCATAAGATAAGTCCAAGTTTTCAGTTTGCTGTTTCCGAATTTCTTCCAATAAGTTTCAAGACGCTTTTTGAACATTTCTTTCTGATTTTCAGACTCCTTTTTCAGTTCTTCTTTGTCTTTATCAGTAAGTTTGAAAATTTGTTCAGCGCGATAACATCTTTCCATTTCGTTTTTCATGAAACTGACCACATGATTTTCATTTGTATAAGAAATCACGCCAAACAAACTTTCAGAAAAATTATAATCAAATTTTTTGAGATTTTCACGAATAAAATTCTGTTTTTCTTTCATTTCTTTTGTGAAATGAATTGCATCTTCAAAATCTTCTTCTGTACTAATCCCATTCTGTCCATAACCAACAGGAAATCTGGTCTTGATTGTAGGTTTGCAGAAAAGAAAAATTTTACCATTTTCAAACTCAACATAACCACAAGCATTGTTAACATAATAATCATCAACAACACCTTTTTCATAAAGTTTTTCCACGAAATCTTTTTTCATTTCAAATCTCCTTGATTTGTTGATTTTTATTTTACAATATCTATATAACAACAAAAAATTTTAATTACAAAACTTTATCTGCAATTCCATATTCAACAGCTTCTTTTGCATTCATAAAATAATCTCTATCAGTATCTTTCTTGATTACATCTATATCTTTTCCTGTATTCTTTACAAGCATATTCATCAATAATTCATTTAATCTGTCAGTTTCTTTCAATGAAACCTTCATATCGTTGATATGTCCCTCACATCCACTTGCAACAGTATGTATCATCACTCTTGCGTTAGGCAAAACAAATCTTTTGCCTTTTTCTCCACTGGAAAGAATCATTGCTCCCATAGACGAACATTGACCCATTCCATAAGTATATACCGGATTTTTTATCAGATTCATTGTATCTATGATAGATAGACCAGCAATAACAGAACCTCCCGGAGAATTAATATACAAATGAATTGGAGCAGAACTATCTTCACTCTGTAAAAACAAAAGTTCAGCAACCACCACGCTGGCCATATTGTCTTCAACCTGTCCGTGACACACGATAATCCTATCTCTCAAAAGTCTGCTATATATATCAAAAGACCTCTCCTGTCCTCCATCATTACTAACAACCATCGGTATTAACATTTTTCTTCTCCTTTCAAAATCAATCGGCTTTATAAGTCATAAACATTACTCTCAATCCATTCATTGTAGAAAACATGTCAGAAGATAAGTAATAGCCACTATTAAATCTATCCAAATCATATTGTGTATAATTAGAACAAAAACATTTAAAAGCCTCTTCATTTGTTGCATTAAAAGACATTTCTCTCAAATAAAGTTTTGTTTCTTCATCATCAAAAAACCGTTTCAATTCTTCTTCCGTGTAATCACTCATTTGATTTTTAAATTGCTCTTTCACTTCTTTTTCAAATTCTTCATTCGTCATTTTTTTCTTTCCTTTCAATTAAATTGTAAAATTTTTGGTCGGGACAGGGCGACTCGAACGCCCAATTCAAACCCCCAAAATTTGCCGTTTACCTTTAACTTATGTCCCGATTTTTTAAAACATCATCTACAGTCCTTCAACAGTTGCGCTTTTATATCTTGTTACTTCCTATTTATTCATAAAATATCTCCCTCTTTTTGTTCATAAAAAACTGGTACCCGAAGTGGGACTCGAACCCACATGCTTCTACAGCTTCAGATTTTAAGTCTGATGTGTCTGCCATTCCACCATTCGGGCATTTTATTTTTCAAAGAACCTTTACAAACTTAACGATTCTAAAAACATAAAAATTCTGTTTACCTTTTCAACTTTTATTTGTCTATAGGTTTATTCCGTGTTTGCTTTTGAGTAATATATATATAAGACTCAAAAGGTACTGACAAAATCGGTAGGGAACAGAAACTCCTAACTCATCTCCAATTCGATTATAATGATGAGATTCAATGAACATCGGTTTTGAGATTAGGAAAAACCGAAAACCAATATTTCTTGGAAATCACAGGGAGCCAAATTAACCAATCCCCAAAGTTTCGTCCAAGCCCTACTCCTTCTTCATCTCTCAAGTTGGTCTTCTTGAAAGATTAGTGTTGTTTTTCAAAGAACATTTATTAACAATATATATATAACACAATAAAAATTTTATTTACAAAACTGGCTCGCTTGGCAGGACTTGAACCTACAAACCTTACGGTGAGAGATTAACAGTCTCTTGTGTTTACCAATTCCACCACAAGCGAACAAATTATAAATGGTTGGAGAGGTGGGAGTCGAACCCACTTGTAGCTGTTTATAAGACAGATTCATAATTACCGATCTGACACTCTCCAATATTTTTCAAAGAACATTTTTTCAACATCATCTATATAACATCAGAAATTTTTAGTTACAAAAACTGGTGCGCTTGGAGGGGATCGAACCCCCGACCCATTGCTTAGAAGGCAATTGCTCTATCCTCTGAGCTACAAGCGCATTTATTTTTAACTAAACCTTTTACTTGCATCTCCTTTCATTAAAACTGGTGCCGAAGGTGGGGATCGAACCCACACGCCTTTAAAGGGCAACAGATTTTGAGTCTGTCAAGTCTGCCAATTCCATCACTTCGGCTTGTTTTTCAAACATCATCTATATAACATTACAATTTTTTATTTACAAATTTTTTGGCGTTGCTGGCAAGATTCGAACTTGCGGATGCTTTCACATCAACTCTTTAGCAGAGAGTCCTCTTAAACCTCTTGAGTACAGCAACTATTTTGTCAATGATTATTCAAACAATAAATATGAAAGTTTCCTTCTGGTGAACGCATCAAAAAAGGCATAAACATATTTTCCATATATTCAGTATCTCCAATTTCATTCCCATATTCCAATTCATTTATTTTCCATCCTTCATTTATAAGTTTCAAATAAATATCAAAACAATTTAGTTGTTTAATTTTTTCTCTTACAAAATCATAATAGGATTCACCTTTTTCTCTTTGTTCTTTGTTGTTAAAATCCAAATATTTGAAACCTTTCTTTTCCATCCATTTTTCAAGTTTTTTTCCAGCTTCATGAATTTCTTGTATTAATTTAAAAGTATTAGAAAACTTTGCAGCTTCAAAATCTCTTTCAAAATCACTAAAAACAGAACTTAAAACGATCTAAAAATAGTCTTTTTTCTTAAAAGGATACATATCGCCAACTTCCCACATCTCTCTTTCTGCCATGTGTTTTACAAAATTTTCTTCATTTCCTTTTTGTTTTTTCAAGTCTTGAATAAAAGTGTTATATCCTTCAAAAGGCTTGAATTTATCAAAATCACTTATATCTTTATAAAGAACGATAAAACTACTACTTGAACTATTACTTACATATCCATTTCTGATTTTCATTCAAAAATCTCCTTTCTCAAAACTTGCTCACCTTCATTTATCAATCTTTCATTTGATATATCCTAATTATACATAGATGATTTCCATACAGATTTTAACGTATAATCATCTATAATTTCGACCCATTTCTATTCATATTGTTGATATATAACAACATTAAAACCATTAAAAAAAACACTCTATATCTTCTGTTTCATATTCTAAACCACTTGTTTTCTTTCTTGTGATATTCATCCAAATATTTGTTTGGTATAACCAAATAAACTTCATCGGGATTGCATTTAATCCCTTGTGGTAAAAATTCAAAAATATCCGTTACACAATCTTTCAATCTCACATTATCTATTACAAATAAAAAATTGTCATCATAAAAAACAGCATATCTTTTTTCTTTTTCTCCAATAAACTCATAAAATTTTTTCAATAGAAATTTGTTGAAGCCACGAAAAACATATTCTTTATTTTTTTCGTAAAAACTTTCATCAAAACCATAGATTTGTTTGAAAAACAAATTCATATTTTGTCTCTCATGAACTTTATCTATCGGCTAACAATTATCATCCCAAAGACTAACTTCAGAATCTTCCATAACAAAATGTCCGTTTTCCTATTTGATCTAATTTTCAAATTCACAAACTTTTGTTTTTTCTCCCTTTTCAAACTCATTTGGATTTTGAATTGTATTCAAATTCAAAATATAAGAAGAATTTTTCTTCTTTGGGTCATCTCTATAAGAACTCCACCAACACGGAGTACCTTCCTTTATATTTTCACCCGTCAAAGCGCATTTGTTATTTTTTCCTCTGACACCTTTAGCAACCCACATATACAATCTATTATTATAATAAATAGACATACCCTTTTTTTCAGGAATATTTTTATCACTTAAAGCACAACTTAAACACAAATGAATTGTCGGACTGATTTCAGAAACATATTCATATTCATTTTTCTCAATTTCTTTACCACAAATATCACAACAAATTTTTTCTGCCTCTACCTTTTTCTTTTCCACAAATTTAACGCCGTTCTTTTTCATAAATCAATCCCTTTCATTTTTTCTTTTTAAAATTCAAACTTATAATTCTTTCCTCTATTTTTAATTCATCCTATGTATAACCATATTCCTTAAGACTTTCTTTTATTCTTTCAAAAAAAGAATAAATATCATCTGTTCTTTCTATTTCTCTTCCATTCAAAACAAGTGTTATCCGAACAACAGCATCATTTTTCAGAAACTATATAACATGATTTATTTTTATACGAAAATCATTGTCTGCTATATTCAAGCGCAACTTAATCTATTTCTTTTCTTGAATATTAGATTTATTCTTTTTCCTGTTCTTATTTTGTTCATATTTTAATCTTCCAAAATCAACAATCTTAACCAAAGGAACTTCATTTTCTTTAATCAAAATTAAATTCAAACCCTTTTCTTCCGCAAGATTCAAACCCTAAATAAAAGTAAGTCCTTTCATTATTTTTCCGTTATTGTCAATCAAATCAACCAAACTATTACCTTGATAGCTTCCAATAGTCAACAAACTTTTCTAATCAACCAATTTTCTTCTCCCTTTTCTTTTTCAAAGATTTAGATATTGTCAAAATATTTTCAATGCCTTGTTCAATGGCATCCCCTCTTTCCGGATAAAACTCATATATTTTTTTGAAATCTTTACTGTTAACAAAAGAATTAAAAACAATTATTTTATCCATAAATCTCAATCTTTTTCCAAAAAACTATGGAAATTCTCTCTGTATTTCTAATTCACTATATGCCTCATGCACTAATTCATGACTGTAAAATTTACCATTTTTCTCGTTAAAATCATAATCATATTCTCTTCCTACAAAACTTTCCAATCTCTTCAAAGCTTTCGTAACACCTTTTTTCGGTCTAAGAATACAAACCCCATCGCATCTCAAATAATCAACAATATTTGTTTCCGAAACACCTTCCCTTATCGCATGAATAACTTTATTATTTCCAATATATACTCCAGAAAAAGTATAATCCCCAGGAATAAATTTATTGCTCAAATAACTCTTGAAATTTCTTCCAATAATATCTCCTGCTTTCAAAAGCTACATTATTTCCAAAGTCTGTTTGCCCTTTACAAGAAAATCCGCTGGCTTATATTGAATAAACATCGGATACTGACTTAATTGTATATCAAACATAAACTATATAATTTTTCTCTTGTAATAATAAAAATTCTTTATGATATTCCAAAACAATCCAATCAAAAATTTTAAATTCATATCTAATTCCTCCTCCTTTTTATAGGAGGAATTATAAACAATTTATTTCATCATCTTTAATTGATATTCCAAATTGTTTTTAGCAAGTTTATTAAACTTCTCAAATGTTTTCGTACAAAAAATATCTTCTTTCAGAATATTTTGATATTTTTCCCGAATTTTATTTATATCTTCATTTTTAATCAACATATCATGCTCTTTATAAAAATCATCCTTGTTCCGCAAATAAGAAAGTTGAATATCTTTCACAATTTTTTCAATAGGAGAATATGGTTTTCTCACACCATTCAACACATTCAAAGCATCAACCACATTTTTATTGCATCCATTTTTCAGAAGATAATTTTCTATTGCATTTTCCTTAAACTCATTCCAATAACAAATCGCATCTTCTATATCAGATTCATTGACTTCAGGATATTCGACTTCAAACTTGTTTTTATAAAAATTCCAAACCAAAAACATACGATTAAATTTCATTTCCATAAAAAGCTCCTTTCAATTAAAATTAAAAAACAAATTCGTTTCAAAAATAAATAACATCAAAAAATTTTAATCGCATTTCAGTTTAAGAAAAACACCTTTCTTTTTTCCACAAACAGCATTCTTTTGAAAAACCATTTCCAATTCAAAAAATTTTATCCATTTTTCAATGTTGTCTTTTAATTTACTCAAACTCATATTCTCATCAGTATATAATTTCCACTACTCTTCCAAAAAATCATTAGAAATAAAACCATCTCCGGCAAAAAGATTTGATTTGTTGTTCAACCAATTAGAAATAAACCCTAAAAACACTTCTCCAAACACCTATTTCGCTTTAGTGTATTTGTCCTACTTTTCTTGTGAATAAAGATACTTCTTCATCAGCTATTTTTTTGTACACTCATCTTCAACTGTAATAACTTGTTCATAATTTCCATTGTTTGTTTTCAAATAAACATCATTGTCAATAGTAAAAGCTTCCACACCTTTCGGTATTTTTCTGTTACTATATTTTTTATAATTAATAGCAACCCCTCTGTCTATCAATTCCTTTCCAATCAACCATATTTCAGTATATTTTCCCTTCTACACCTATTCTTTTGTCAACACTTTTTCAGCAGTCTTCTGAAATATATATTGATATTTCTCTAAAAACAAACTATATTCTTTCATTTCAGCTTCTTTTGCTTCATAACCACTACTCATACTGTGATACATACAACAAGTAGTATCAGACAAATATCTTTCATCTCCACAAGTCCATAACATGAACCCAGCGCTGTCTATCTATCCCAATCCAATTGTGACAACGTATTCAAACTAATCTAATTGTTGACCAATTAACATTAATGTTGTGCAAGAACCACCTGTACTGTGAATCCACACATGAATCTATTTTGATTTATCAGCATCTTTCAAATCCATCAACAAATCAGCATAAGACGGATTTTCTTGATCTGCCTATTGAAAATCTCCGCTAAAAATCAATTCATATCTATCTTCTTTCTTATAAAACCTTATGGGTTTATCTTTATACTTATCTTCTTTAATCTGTTCCAATCCTTCAAAAAAATTCATACATTTCTCCTTTTTTATTAAATAAAAAGCGAATTATCTTCACCTTTTCCATTAATTAATTCTTCTCTTATTTTCATTAAAATTCTTCCAAGATAATTCTATCCCTAACCGTTACATTTCTAACATTCACATTTTCCAAAAAACTTATCATGCCACTTGTTTTTCAAAACAATCTATTCACCGTCAGTATCTATTAATTTTTGTTTTAACTATTCATTTTCAAATTTCAATCTTATCAAATCCTACATAATTTTCAATCTGACTTCCTACCAATCTTCTCTTAAAGGAAGCAAACCACCAAGTAATTTAGCTTCATTAGGCTATATCTTTCCAAAAATTCTTTTCATCCTATCCATTTTCATATTAGAACCAATATATTTCTGCGCTTGATATGCAGCCTAAACAGAATAATATTTATATCCCTAATACTATATTTCACAATACTAAAAATTACTCAACCAGCGATTTTCACCACAAAGATAGCAAATCATTTTTTCTCCTTTTTATAAAGCTATATTTGAATACCTTTATTTTGCATTTCTAATTTTTTTAATATCTATAAAACAACACTCTAATTACCTTCTCCAGATTCACACCCTATCAAATATGGCATTCCAACTCTCTTAAAATTATTTAATAAACACCAATAAAAAATGTCGTTCAAACCATACTATAAAGCATCATAATCAGTCTATTGTTCATTTGTTCCATATCTATATTGTGAATATAAATTAAATATATACTTCAAATTTTTGCTCGGAAAACAAACCTTAGAATAACTACCAAGTTTATTTCTATCGCCAAATTTTGTTTTTCTGTCCGCTATCTATGCTTCAGGAAACTTTTCTTTTAACTGTTTCGCAAATCCATCTTCCATATTCCAAAAACAATTACATTGATGTATGATTATCGAAACATCTGAATCAAATATATCTTTCTATATTATTTTCATTTCAATATCTCCAAATTAAATTTTCCAAATAAAAATCGCACTTCCTTATCTAATCAGCAATTTTTTCCTGACAATAAACATTACAAAAACACATCAATTTCATCAAACATTTTTTCAGCCTAATCAAAACATCATATTCTCTATTCAAAATACTTTCTCTTATCAACAAACTTATTCCAACCAACAAAATCTAAACACTTTCATTATCAACTATCATTTATTTTCCTTTCTCTTCAAATAATTTTCTATCACAATATTTATTTGCTAAGACAAACTTCTATCTTTATAATTTTTCAAATCATTCTCGACACATTCAACATTATAAACATTCATTTCATGACTATATGGCTCTATCTAAAAAGTAACATTCTCATCTTGAAATGGAAAATCAATAGCTATACAATGAAAATCTTCCTAAAGAAATGTATAATTTGCAGGATTTTTTATTTTTGTTAATTCTTCTTTATATTTTTCACAAAGTTTCATCCATTCTTTAGAATTACACACATATCCTTTTTCAAAAATCTTCTGAACTCTGTTTTTTTGATAATCATTCAAAACCTGTATGAGTTTATCTTCAAGCTCCTAAAAACTTCCATTATTTTCAATAGAATAAGTGATATATTTTTGAGATAAACCATTCTCTGAAACATGAGTATCATTTTCCTTACTATCGCGGGTTATATTAATCACAATACCAAACTTCTGCAAAATCATTTGAGCTTCATTATTAAATCTCACATCAGGTATCACAACACATCCGAACTAATTTTCCAATTTCAATTCCATTAATTTAACCCAAACATTCTAATCAAAATTTTTTCTAAAACAATCAGTACCAATCTTTTGTAATATCTATCTATTTGTCATCCCCCAAAACGAATTGTATCTTTGCTTACCTTCAGTCGTATAAACATCTTCTTCTTTCAATCCAAAATATTTAATACACATATCTTTTAATATGTCTGCAAAATGCAAAATTTTAGTATTTGGAAAATTTTTCTGAATAATTCTAGCCGCAGTATCTTTCCCCACCTATTTCTTTCCACTTATTCCAATTATCATAGCATTTCCTTTCTCTTATTTTGAAACTATAATTAATTCTTCCTCTGCTCTTGTAATAGCTGTGTACATCCATCTTCTATTGGTTTCTTTACTCTACCAAATCCCAAAATTTTCATCAAAAATCATAACATTTTTCCACGAACTTCCCTGTGCCAAATGAGCTGTTATGCAATAACCAAAATTAAAATGAACTATATCCCGTTTATATCTTGAACTCATCAACTCTTCTTTCTATAATCCAACAGTACCTTTTACTTTATGTTCTCCATTACAAACAATTTCATGAAAAACATCATCATGTTCCAACTAATCTATATAACAAAGCTAATAAACATCCTTTTTTACTTTGGCATCTTGTGTTAGATATACAATCTGTCCATGAAACAAGTTGTTTTTCAAATTGTTTGCCATACAAATTAATTTTTCATTTCTTTTCGGAATTTCATCACCAAAACCCTTTATTTCTCTTATAGTCTAATTAACAAGTTTTCTTTTCTTGTTTGTACCACAAATGATTTGCCCAGAACTCAACAACATTTCGTCAGTAACATCACACAAATGTACTTTTACAATGTTTTTTCCAAATTCCTCAAAAGGAATTTTCTATCCTCTTATTGCCATTTGAGATAATCTTATAATAGGATTGTTCTACTGTTGCCTTAAAACTTGCTACATTCTATAATCCGTAACATTCATCAAATTAAATTTTGATTTTACCGGAGGCAGTTGTTGATGATCTCCAACAAAAACAACAGGAATATTAAAACTTAACAAATCATTAAATATCTATTCGTTTATCATTGATGATTCATCAACAACTATTAACTTGTATGTTAAGAAACTTTTCTTCTCAAACTAAAAATAAATTTTTCCATCAACAATATATTTTTTAGTATCATAAATAGCAGAATGTATTGTGTGAGTGTTCGACAAACCTTTTCTCTTTAAAGCTAAAGCCGCTTTACCAGTCAAAGCACAAAACAAAACATCACGTTCTTTTAAATTTAATTCTTCACACAAATAACTCAATAAAGTAGTTTTTCCACTTCCTGCAACACCACCTATAACAATATGTTGTTTTTTTGACGTATCTTTCCACCATGTTTTTATCAAACAAATCACATTTTTTTGGTCTTCTGAAAACTAAGAAAAATCTTTAACTTCTATTGCAAAATTATTTTTATAAAACTAATCTAACATTCACTATTCCCCATTAAAATATAGAGTTATAAAACTATTTTTTTGTTTCAACATAATCTTTAGCTTGTTTAATAAATTCTTCTTGTTTACATTTTACAATTTCTTCTTTATCTTTATCTATGAAAAGATACTAACTAATCGTTAAACCATCATCTAATTCAGACACAATATTTTTTATATAATCCTAATCTATATTAGTCCACCATCCATCTTCATTAACTAAAATCATTTTTTTATAACCATTTTTCTATCCAACAAACAACGTTTGCTATATATCTATTCTCTTCTAAATACTTTTGTTTGAAAAAATCATTGTAAGTAAACAAACTTTTTTCTTTTCAATATTATCTAACAATTTAAACACATTTCTAATACTTTTATCTTCAACTTCATTTTCTTCCAATTCAATCAAACGATCATGATAATAATACAAATTCATTTTTAATTCTCCTTTCATTTATAAATATCCAAATGTGTATTGCTCTCTTCTTTCCCTCCCTGAGAAATAACTATATATTCCACTTCTTTTCTAAATTGTTTCCAATTCTTACAGCCACCATAACTTAAAGCACTTTTTAAGTTCATTTTAAGCTATTTTAACCATGTTTCTGTTTTTCCTTGATATTTTATATATCCGCTTACTCCCTCAACGCTACCTTCGCTTAAAACACCATTTCTTGCATCTTTAGATGCCATACCCATATATCTCTTATATTCCGGATAATAAATACTGTTTTTGTCGTCAAAATTAATTTTATCTTTCGGAATAAAACTCATTTTTTTATTATAAAACAAATCAGAAGACAAATCTGTTGCGGCAAGCATTTTACCCAACATTACAGCTCTTGCCCCACAATACAGGGCTTTTACAATATCTCCAGATGTGTTTATACCTCCGTCTGCAATCACATCAATATCTGTTCCTTGACAAATCTCCTGCAAACAAGTAACCATTGGCACACCGAAACCTTCTTTCCCTCTTGTTGTACAAGCATTGCCTGATCCTATACCAACTCTTACACTATTAACCCCAGCATCACATAATCTTAGGAATCCTTCTTTAGTAGCAATATTGCCAGCCATTATTTTTATATCTTTTCCAAACTTCCTTATATAAGCAATCGTATCAACACAATGCTTACTATCTCCATGTGCCATATCTATACAAAATCTTTTTATCCCTTTATTCAAAAGAAAATCAATCCATTCTTTATATTTAAAAACACTTCCAACTGAAAAATAAATTTTTTCAATTTCTTCTCGAATTGCATTCTTCATCTTTGAAGTAAACCCCACAACTCCTTGTCTCATTTTTTTTCTCTATTCAAAATCATATAAATCAATACCCTTATTATCAAGTCTTATCATTTCAGATAAACCCAAATATACATAATCATATTGATCCTTTACTTCCTTGAAATACCTGTGAACTGTCGCAACCATATCGTTTTTCAAAAAGAAATATATCATCTATGGAGAAGTTACACAATTCATCGGAGACATTATCAAAGGCATCGCAATTTTTTCGGAAGAGAAATTTTCACTAATATCCACTTCATTCCTGCTTTGTAAATCTGAATATCTTGGAATCAACAAAATATCATTATAACCAATCGCCATTTCTTCTTTATATTTTTTCATTCATCATTCCTTTCTGCTTTTTTGAACCAAATATTCTAAATATTTCACATCATCTTGATAAAAAATCTTTTCACCTTTTTCGTTCAAAACAATACGATGTTCTTTCTGCATCTCAATTTCTTTTTTATTTACCATTTCCATTACTTCATCCATATTATATGGACTATAATCATGAGTATCAACACCAATATCAAAAGTAAGATTATAAAAATTCATCCTACCATGACAATGACCAACAAGTTGAATATTACCACGAAAACAATTTTCCCATGTTCTTAAAGGACAATGGGACATTACAAAATATCTGTCTTTATATTTTATTTGTTTTTGATAATCAACTGTAATAAACCTTTTATACACCTCTGAACTCATACTGTCGTGAGAACCAATAATCAAATGTTTTTGACCTTTTAAAGCATTAATAAATTTAACATGATTTTTAAAAGCAAAATCTCCGATTATATAAACATGATCGTGTTTATTGATTTTAGCATTCCATAGATCAATCATATAATCATTCATTTCTTCTGTATTTTTAAACGGTCTTGAGCAATGTTTCAAAATAGCATCATGATCGAAATGAAGATCAGCAGTAACCCAAACATTTTCCATTCTTTATTACCTTTCTTTAAAAATTGTTGGCGGTTACTTTTTAAATAACCGCCTAAAAATTTCAAAACATTTTTTATTATCTCTATTCAAGCAATCTCTTTAAATCAAACTCATGTTTCGTCTCATCTTCCAAAATCTACTTGAACAGTCTCTCTGTAACATAATCTTTCAAGCCCTTAGCATAATTAATGATGTCTTGATAAAAAATTCTGGCATCTCTCTCAGCATCAATCAAAATATTCAATTGCTACTTTGGATCAGACGTAGAAATAATTTGCCATGTATGACCAACAGAACTAATCTCATTTAAGTTAGTAACAACTCTACCACCAAGCTCTTCTATTCGATGTGCTATCTTCTATAAATGCTATGCCTATTCTGTCATATGCTAATTATATTCATCTAAACAATCCACTCTTCCCTATCCTCTTACAACATGAGAAGCAGTGAAGTATTGCCATGTCGCCGTTGTCTCATCACAAAAAGCAACAATCAATTTTTCAACCAAACCCTAAACTGTAAAAGTCTTCTTCTATTCATTCTAATCTATAATTCCTTCTAACGCTTCAATCATCTTACTTAAATCAGCTTTCTATTCTTCATACGATTTAATCATCTTCATTTTTCAACTCTCCTTTTTATTAAATAATTCCTTATGGAAATAAATCTTCTTTATTATATTTCAATATAAAGAAAAAAGTAAGAGAAGTTTCTCTTACTTTTTGTTTGTTATTTTTATTCTTTTTCAAGTTTTATTTGCAGAACATTCAAACTGCTTCTTTTCGTATTCCGTAGGATCATCTTTATAATAAGCAAGTTTTTCAAATGCAGGAAACTTATCTTCAAGATTTTCTTGTGCAATATTCTTTCTTAGCAGAGCAAGATTCCTTTCCTTATCTTTATCAAACAGCTTCTTTTCATATTCCGTAGGATCATCTTTATAATAAGCAAGTTTTTCAAATGGAAGTTTAGGCATCCAAGCATGTTTTCCATGATATTTTCCAACAGGAAACTTATCTTCAAGATTTTCTTTTGCAAGATTCATTCTTAGCAGAGCAAGATACCTTCCCTTTTCTTTAACAAAAGCATCTTTCTTTGAACAAACCGCAATTCCTCGACAAACCTTATCTTCCATCTTTTCAACCGCAACTGCGGCATAAGGCTTTCCTCCATTATCTCGCATGTAATAAAGTTCAATATTCTTATTCACCATCAGATTAACCTTAAATCCATTCATCATTTTTTTCTTTTTCCTTTCATTTTTAAGTTTTTTGTTACTTTTTTGTTTGTTTTTCATTTTATTTTAAATCATAGTGTTACTCCTTTCATTCCCACATTTCATTCAGGTTGATGTTCTTGTTTTTCGCGTATGCTTCGATGATCCGGTATGCTTCATCCTCGTCCACGACTTTCTCGCCATTGATTTCCGATGCTACTTCCAGTTCCGCAAGGGTGATTATATTTCTGACCGCCTTTAAAAGCGCGTCTTCATCGCAGTCGCCCTCGCAGGACTGATAGTGCCAGCAGTGGGCAGCCCTGATGCGTTGGCAATCGTGCAGTTCCGGATGTTCCTCGTACCGGATTGCCGCCATGTAGGATAGATAGGACTGGTACTCTTTCCGGTTGTCCTCACATTCCGAATCCCGGAGCTGATACCGCTGGTTCACGGACTCCACGTTCAGCAGATACAGACGCTGACAGAGCAGGTCCTTGTTCTTGATTTCCTGATACTTCGCTGACAGATCAACGATGCTGGAAAAGGTGATGTTTTTTGTACAAACGAATGCGCTCATTTTTCAAATCTCCTTTGATTATTTTTGTTTCAGAAAAACTCCCTCTTTTTGTCGCAAACATCAGGCTTTCACTTCAAAAATTCTACCATCCATTCTAATCTCCTTGATTTTTTCAATTTTTGCAGTACGATAACAACCAATCGTTTCGTCTTTGTTTTCTGCGTTCATATCAAAATATTTCAGATTACCTTTAGCAAGAGCTTCTTCAAAAGATTCTCCAATAAATTTTCCTTTTCCTGGAGCAGTACAATTCTTCGGATCAGTTACACCAAGTCTGCAAGTGGCATCGCGGAATTTTGAAAGTTTAGTTCCACAAATCGGACACTCATCAAGCTCATTCCATTTCTTGTTAGATTTTCCACAAAACGGACATTTTGCAGCAACTCTTTCATAAGTCATCGCAAAAATCTTGTCTCCTGCAACCTTACGAATCTGTCTGACAATCTCTTCAACCTTGATCTGTTCTTTCATTTCAAATCTCCTCTGATTTGTTTAGATTTTTGGTTACATCCTCTATATAACAACAAAAAATTTTAATTACATTTTTTTTACTACGTTTGAAAAAAGGGATTAACTTCGTTCAGATAAATTTCGAGAATTTTGTACATTTCCTTTCTTTCGTTCGTTTTATCATCGTTGATATATATTGTCAAGTTTCTTCCAACAAAACCAGTAGAAATGGATTCTTGCGTTACTTCTTTGTTTTTTCTTGCTCCAGCAATAAAACAACCTTCAGTTCCAATTTTCTTCAACATTTCAAAAAGTATTTTTCTGTTAGTAAAACAACCAATAAAAAAATCTTTTTCTTTATGTCTTTTTGTTAAAACATAAACTCTTCTTTTATCTTCACTCATTAGATTATTCACTCTCTTGTGCAAACAAATATTGAAATTCATTCAAAAGAAAACAATCATTTTTTTTACCATTTATAACATAAAAATCAGAAACACTATAAACAAAACTTAATTTTATCTCTTCCAAAATCTTGTCATCTGATATAAAAACAAACACATTAGAACGATGATCTGTATAATCAACCACACACAATCTGTTGATGCTCTGAATTTCTTTCAATTTGCGTAAAACTCTTTCTCTATATTCCCTCACAACAAACACACTCAATTCTTGAGATTCACATTCAAACAAATCAAAACTCTCTCTGTCTTTATTGTGTTTGTCAATATAAATCATATTCTAAAAATCATTTTTCAACCCAAAAGGAAGATGATAACCCAAACATTTAAACAAACCTTTTCGAGTATTCATTTCAAAACCTTTTGCCATTTCTTCCTTTCCAATATATCTGGCATAATCTGCATAAGCAAATAGTTTTTCATCTGAAATATTTTTTCCATACTTGGAAAGATAAGACAACACTCCTGAACCATCATCATTATCATAATGACCGATAATTCTATTGTTCCATCTTTCCTCAATATCAGCTCTTGTAACAGGCATCGTTATTCTCCTGATAAATTAATAAAAACTAATAGAATCCTCTTCCTCAAGAAAACCTTTTTCTTTCTTCACACGATGCTTTTCTTTATATCTTTTCTGATCTTTCCTTTCATCAACAGCAATATTCTTTTTTACTTTCTTTTTGGATTTCACAAAACCACCAAATTCTGCTTCCATCTCATCATCAAAACGATCTTTCATTTTCTCTTTCCTATTTTAGTTAAAAGTTTCAAACAATATCTAAATAACATCAAAAAATTTTACTTACATTTTTTGCGAAAAAATCACACAAGCCTGAAATACCATGAATTTCAAACTCGGCAAAGGGTTTGGATCAACAAAATATCCAACATCAAAAATCTTAAAAGCCTATAAATATTGAACAGATTTTTTAGTCAATCCATTCATCTATAATTTCTTGGTTAAATATGTCCTCATCATTCTTCTAAAACCTTCACAATCTATATTCTAATTACTATTTATCTATTGTATAAATCCATTAAAATCTCCTTTCTAAACCATTTGACATAACTTCCAATAATCTATTTTCTTTTCTCCAGATATTTGAGAAAGACTATCTATTCCACCATTTACAAATTGATTGAAATTATTTAATATTTCTCGATAACTCATTCCTTGAACATAATCAAAAAATATTTGCTTCTGCTAACTTGTCAGATTTGCCATCTACTGTGAACATACTCCGCTCAACAATTCGGAAATATCCTTCTTGGAAGGTAATTTGAACTCATATTTTTCACATCTATTCTGCAACGTCTTTATTAACTTATTTGATTCTGTAGTACAAAATATCATATAAGTATTGGCAGGAGGATTTTCCAAAGGTTTTAACAACAAATTTTGAGAAGATGATGTTAACATTTGAGACTCATCCATAATCCAAATATTATTTCTTCCAGTTAAAGATGTCTGATACATCTACTAAACAAGTCTATCTATATCTTCTTTTGTCCCCGTACTACCAATATTAATATCATGTATATTCAAAGCCCTTTCAGCCAATGCTTGTTTACAACTATCACATTCCAAACAAGGTTCAACAGTATCTCCTTTCTAACAATTCAAACCCATAGCCAAAATCTTGCTAATGGTAGTTTTTCCACATCCTGATTGACCAACAAACAATAAATTTGTAGAACGCTACTTTCCCTGCTACATCCATTTTATCAAATTCTTTTTGATAGATTCGTTCCCTATTACCTCACTGAACTTTCTTGGTCTATATCTCTATATAATCTGTTTCTAACCTCTTCTTATTACACCCATATTATTTTCCTTTATTTACAACCTTAAATCCATTTTATCAACAAAGATGTTGTTTTATATGTATCCAGCATTAATTGCTCTTAAAATCGCTTTAAATTACCATTTAAAGTATTTTGCAACATGAGGAATATATGGAGCAATCAATTTCTTAATCGCTTTTGCATATTCCCTTATTTCAAATTGAGCGTGTTCATCATCTCTCAAATCAAGAAAATGCAACAAATTTCTCAAATCAACCGTCCACCAAAAAGTAGTCATCATACATTGCGGCAAAATTCCCCTTGCCTGTTCTTTGCAAACACCAAGTTTCAATAAATTTTCATAAACAGAATAACACTTGTTTACTATATCAAAACACACATCAAATGCCTTTTGATTATCCTATATCATACTTCCCTAAACAGACGCTTGTTTATTATTATCAGATTGTTTGCGATACGTTTCGGGTAAATAAAACTCCAAATCAACTTCTGTATATCTTCGAGATATTTCATTATAACTTCCTGCTCTGTGCCTCATCCACTGACTTCTCACAAACAAAGGACAATGAATGCTGAATTGAAATTTCACATGTTCAAACGGTGTTAAATGCTGATTTTTTATTAAATAATTTAGTAGCTTCTCATCTTTTTCATCGAATACAGTTTTCATTTTCCCAAACGATACTCTGGCCGCATTTGTAATTGTATTCTCATCTCCCATGTGATCCAACAATCCTACCCATCCTTGTCCTCCATCTAAAACCTTAATATGATTTGTTGGAGGCACATTCAAACTATTCATCTCATTCATATTTATTCTCCTTCATTCACTTTAATAATTTCCATTTTTTTATTCTTTATATCAATCAAACTTACAATCTGTTCTTCACTCTTTATAATATAATTGTTTAAACCTCTCGAAAAATATCTATTGTCAAATCTAATAAATATTCTCTTGAATGGATTTGCAATATATACTGCATAACCTTCTCCTACATGTCCCTTCAAAAATTCATCTGCTTGTTCAATATTCATCTCATTCATATTTATTCTCCTTTTTTATTTAATAAACATTCAATACAATAAAAACTAACGGTAAATAACCGTTAGTTTTAACAGAAACAAAAAATAAGAAACATTAATATATTTTAAAATCTTTAAAAAACTCCCTCTTATTTACTTCATAAGGCAAATTCTCTGTTATTTCCCCGTTAATATTTACTTTGTTCACAAACACTGGAATATTATAATGTTTACACTCTTCAATCACATCTTTAATCCAAGAAATTTCACAATTCCTTCTGTTTTCTCCAGTCTCACATCCTACAACAATCCAATTAATCAATCCGGTTTTCAAATATTCTTCAATAGAAATTTTTTCCAGCATAGGCTCAAGAGAAATAAAACGATATTTAATTTTGTCTGTCATCAGCAAATCGTCAATTCTCTTCTTCCTAATATTAGTTTCAACCGTTACCCCAAACATCATTCGTTCAAAATCCAAATATCCAACATTATCAAACAAACAAGGATTTTCAAAATAATCTTTCAGCAAGGATGACCTTTTAGTAAGAATCAAAAAATGTTTTTCTTTTGCTTCATTCATCTTTCTGAAAACTTTATCTAAATATCTTTCAGAAATAGAAGGATGAAACAAATCACTCTGTCCAGAAACAAAAATTGTTTCTTCTCCAGATTCAAAAGAACTCATCAGTTGTTTTTTATTTTCACGAATATCAAAAGTCAAATTCTTTTCACACTTTTTTCGTTTTTCAACAAGCTCTCTTGCAAAACAATTTTCACAACCTTCACTACAAGGACTACAACCAAGTGTCGGATTCCATGTTCTATTATAATATTTCATTTACATTCTCCTATCTTAAACACATTCTTCTTCAACATCAACAATCCAAAAACGATTTCTGTTAAATTTTCTCTTTTTACCTTCATCATCAATAAAACAAACAAAATTTATATCGGAATCGTTTTCAATGATCTTATACATTTTGTTCTCAGTCAAATTACAAAGATTACTGTCATCCTTACAAAAAGCCATTTTGATAGTCTTAACAACTTGTTCAACACTTTCTTTTTTACATTCAGATGTACTGATTTCAGAATTACTTTCTTCACAAGAAAAACTCTTTTTATGAGACATATCCAAAAATCTATGTGTAACTTCTTGAATTTTATCATAAACCTGTTGCTGTTCAATAATACTGAGCGGGAAACCACATTCAGCACACTCTTTTGAAAAACATCTAAAAGACCTTGATATTTGAGTGAAAACAACCGTAAATTCATCAATAGTTTCTTTAGAATAAGAAGAAAAATTTTTGAAAAAAATTTCTTCTGTAACACCTGTCAGATTAACACCTTCAATATCATGACTTGTAAGTTCTTTCTTGGAAAATCTGCAAGGAGAAATTCCAATTCTCTTCATAACCCCGAAACCAAAACAACGGTCATCTTTAACAAGTTTAAAAATCACTCTCACAAAATTAGGCGAACTAACAACGTTCTGATAAAACCGATTAAAAAACACTCCAATTTCCATTTTCAAATCTCCTTTGATTTGTTTAGATTTTTTGGTTACATCCTCTATATAACAACAAAAAATTTTGATTACAATTATCTGTTACCAAACCACATGTTTTTTTCCTTTTTATTATAAAAATTCATAACATCAAAACTAAACACATTTCTAATCGTTTCATTCCATCCTGCTTTTTCCCGGTCTTTCAGTGAAGAAAAAACACTCCTGAAAATAGCAAGCGGAACAAAATCTTTAATTTTCATTTTTTCAAACATCATTGCCAAATCACAAACAGAAACAATAGAACGAGTAGAAAAAAGAGTTTCAATTTTACTTTCAACCCACTGTTTTCTGATTTCATCTCTAAACCGAATCATTTTATTGACAATCTCTTCATCCTTAAATTTTTTTGTCATAATTTCTTTTTCTGCTTCAAGATTAAAACCAAAATGATAAGTAGCTGTAATTCTGTTAAGAGTAGAATCATCCATAATATTGTTCTGAGCAGTATAGCCCATTTCACCTTCATTGTCAGTTCCCCTACCAACAGTATTGCCAGCAAGAAACATTGCAAAACCAGGATGAGATTTCACAATTCTTCCTCCATCTCCAGAAATTTCAATACTTCTGGAACAACCTGCTTCCCTCGGAATTTCCATAGCTCTGTTAAAAACAGCAAGAAAAACAGAAGGATTAATTGCGGCAAATTCATCAAGGAAAAACAAACCAGGCTTTCCAATTACTTTTGGATTTCCCGTACCATCAGTAACCACTTCTCCATATTCATTATAAAGAATCTGATTACCCTTTTCATCAACTTCAGTACCTTCAATAAAAGCCCGATAAAGTGGCCCTTTGTTCCATTCAATTTTATTCTGCCCACTTTCTTTATCAATCACAATGGTCTTGTCTCCCAGAAAATCAGAACTATCCATGTCTTCACGCCCATTCACCTGATAAATCTTACTAAATCCTGCAATATTAGCTATTTCATGAACAAACTCAGATTTTCCCGATCCAGCACTTCCATACAGAACAACGTTTGCGCTCTTACAATGTTCATAATCATTTGCACAATTCATAATAGCCTATACTTCATCAGCAAAAGATGGCATGATATAATTGTGCTTCTCAACATTATTTTTACGCACAACTCGATCATATTTCATGAAAATCACATCATCATTATTGTTAACCATAACAATACCTTTTCTAAGGAAGTCTTCTTTTCTGTTCTCAATTTTTTTCGCTTCTTTCTTGGAAAGAACGACATCTTTTTCTCTTGCTTCCTTAACGATTTCTTCAAACTCTTTCATTTCAAATCTCCTTTGATTTGTTTAGATTTTTTGGTTACATCCTCTATATAACAACAAAAAATTTTAATTACAAAAATTTTCATCTCTTGGAAATAATCTCTTTGAACGAATTGAAAAAATTTTGTCCAAGTTCTTTAATAGATTCAAGATAAACAAAATTATCCTTTCCATAAAATTCTTTAGGCTCAAAAGTACCAATACCAAAAGCATAAACTTCAACACCATTTGATCTAACAAATTTAATTGCTTTTTTAAGGTGTTCTCTCAATTCAAATCTATGCGCTCCACAATCGGGCAGACCATCAGACAAAACAAAGATAATTTTTCTCTTCGTTCTCCGTCTGAAAATTCTATTATAAGCAATCAGCAAGCTTTCTCCATCAGCATTGTGAAATTCTGACTGAATATTGCCAAGTCGATATTTACAAACATTATAATTTTCATTATAAGTCTTGTATTCTTTTATCTTCAAAGGACAACTTCTGGAAAATTCTGAATTGCGAGTAGAAAAATCTACTGTCGTAAAACCAAGAACTTCAAAATCAATATTAAGTTTAGAAAAGACCTCTGAAAAAGCAATAGTCATAGACCTTAATTCATTTATCATGTGATAAGTTGATCCACTTTCATCAACAAGCAGAGTAACAGAAACATCAAGATCAATTCCATCCTTTTTTCGATAAAAAACTTTTTTAGTCAAAGATTTTCCTACAATAGCAAGTTTCTTTTTGTCAATTTTACCATGTTCAAGATTTGACATTTTTTGAATACGAGAAAGCCATCTCAAATATGCTTCAGTATAACTGGAAAGTTTATCAATAGAGGATGAAATTATTTCTCTGGAAGTCTTGTAAACATCTGCTTTATCTTCCGGCTTATAAATCATATCACAATCTTTTAATGCAGTATATCCTCTCCATTCTTCCTTGGATTCTTTACAAATATTTTTAATTTTTTCTTTCAAAATCTCTTCGATCAAATCTTTATCTTCAAAATCTTCGGAAAAATCTTTGCTTTCTTCACCTTCACTTTTTTCTGAAGATTCAGTTTCTTCACTTTTATTATTATCTTCTTCATCTTCACTTTTTTCGTAAGAACTACTGCTTTTTGCAGAATCACTTTTATTCTTTTCATTTTTAGAAGAATTGTTTTCTTCATTTTTAGAAGAATTGTTTTCTTCATTTTTAGAAGAATTGTTTTCTTCATTTTTAGAAGAATTGTTTTCAGAATCACGATCTTTCTTTTCGCTGTTTTTAGATTCATCAGAATTTTTATCTTCAGAACCATATTCATTTTCTTTTTGATTATTTTTCACATCTTCAAAAATTCTAATCAGCTCATCAGCAATTTTAGGAATACCAGCAAAACCCGCCTTATTATCAAAATCAGACAGACTTTTATATTTCTCAAAAACATCTTTTGATTTTTCAAAATATTCTCGGCCCTTTTCAGACATATTCCACAAAATAGAATGTCCTTGACTATTAATCATCAAAGCACAAATAGCTTCATTAACAGGCTTTAAGTTTTCAAGATTATCAGAAAACCTCTTACCAACAAGTTTAGACATTTCTTCGCCAAAACTATAAATATCGTTTCTCAGAACATTATTAATATCAGATACAGCTTTCTCAATCCTGCAATCCTCCAGAGCATTAACCAAATTTGCTTTCAAAGGACTCCACGATTCATCTTTATTTGCAGGAGTCAGTCTTGCGTGAGCTGCTTCATGGATATTTTTTCCTCTTACAATAATGTCATCCTTTTCATCTTTAATAATACCAAACATAGGACTGTAAATAATTTTGTTGTCAATATCACAATGAGGAACATCATCATTGGAAATATAAGAATGTTTCCAATTTTTAGAATCTTCACCAATAACGATAGAATCCAGTGCCATGTTTGCAGAAATTCTTTGACTCATCTTTCAAATCTCCTTTGATTTGTTTAGATTTTTTGGTTACATCCTCTATATAACAACAAAAAATTTTAATTACATTTTTTATTTCATATCATCATCAAACATCATTAGCGTCAAATTTGGACAACTACCATTTACCTCTCCATAAGGATAAAAGCCAATCTTTTTTATCTTTCCACAAATATCAATATCCTTCCTCGATTTTTTCTTACAAAGAATTTTATATCTATCTTCAGACAAATCTATTTTTTCACTAAATTCACAATCTTTACAATTATCAAAAATTGTTTCTATTGTTACAACTCTCTTTATTTTCAACATCTCTTTTTTCTTCAAAATATCAAAATTTACTTTTCTTCTTTCACTTCTTGTCATGTTGTTTCTCCTTTTTCACCATTCCTATCATTTTTCACCATTCCTATATAACTACAAAAAAAGAAGGGAACATTTTTGTTTCCCTTCTTTCAACATAAAATTATTTAATAATTATTACTTAATTCCCTTTAAAGACATCTGAATCTTTTTCAAGTCTTCAAGAGTGATTTCATATAATTTTGTTGTCGGGCCAATAGTTTTTGTAGTTCCTTTTGTATTTAACAACTTCCAATCAACACAATTATTCAATCTCTTATCATTGTAACGACGAGATTTAGAAAAACTCTTCATCATATCACTTTTAGTGACTTCATCCTAATCTTCCTATTCTTCATCTGCCGCCTATATTTCCTATGCCATGGCAATAATTCTCTTACTCAAACTCTCTTTTTGAGAAGCTGTCAACTATTGTTTCTTTCCCTTCAAAACACCAGCCAATTTAACCAATCTCTATGCTATAGCTAATTTCTTTTCCTAATCAGAAGTAACTTCATCAAACTCATTATCAGCCATTTTTCTCTCTCCTATAATTATAAGTTTTCTTGTACAATTAGCAATTTTTTTAGCAACAACCTGTGTTTCATCTTCGATGTCAGAAGCCTAAACATCTCTTAAATCACAACTGATTTTTTGTATATCTTCATTCGATAATTTTTGCAATTTATTTCCAATAACATTTAATTTCTTGGCAACATAATCTTTCTGCTATTCATTCAAATCAGTTTCCTTATTAAACAAACCGTTTGCTATTTTGCTCAAAGATTTCACTGAATTTCCTAAAATTCTTGCACTTCTTGTCTATTCTGGAACATTCGTAATTTCTTTTTCAACATCAACTTTATCCTCTATCTCATTTTGAATAGGCTATTCCATAATAATCTCCCTTTTTTATTTTTTATTTTAATTACAAATAATTATAAACAAATTCTTCTTTTTGATAATCAACTTTTACTTTACCACCATTTTTCAATTTTCCAAACAAAATTTCATCAACAATCTTTTCTGATATATATTTGTTAACAAATCTTTCAACAGGTCTTCCTCCCATATTTTCTTTAACAGAATCATCAACAATTTTTTGGACACAAGTTTTAGTGATTTCTATCTAAACATTTTTGTCCTTCAAATCTTTATTTATTCTACTAATATTTTTATAAACAATATTTTCCATAGATGATTTAGAAAGATTGTTAAAAAAACAAATTTCTGAAATCCTATTTCTAAACTCCGGAGGGAATGTCTTTTTCATTACATTTTCAATAATTTTTCCTTTTTCTTTTTGTTTATCTTCTTCTGTAACAACAAACCCAACAGCCGAACTTGTTTGTTCAGCAACAGATATTCCAACATTACTTGTCATAAGCAAAATAACATTTTTAAAATTCGCTTCTCTACCATTATTATCTGTCAGTTTTCCTTCATCCATTACTTGCAACAAAAGATTATACACATTTTTATGTGCCTTTTCAATCTCATCCAACAACACAACACTATTAGGATTACGAATAACTGGTTCTGTCAATGCTCCACTTTGTTCATAACCAACAAACCCCTGAGCGCATCCAGTCAACTTGTTTACATCCATTTCCAAAGAATATTCGGACATATCAAGCTTCACAAAATTCATACCAAGATTTTTCGCTAACAACTTGGAAAACTCTGTCTTTCCTGTTCCTGTCGCACCAAGCAAAAGAGCAGACAGACATTTATTATTGTTATAAAGTCCAGCTTTCATCATTTTAATTTTTCTAACAATAGAATCAACTGTTTCATCCTGACCAAACAACTCTGTTTTTATTCCAACATCTAACATTTTTATTTTTTCAGTTTCATCCTTACTAACACTTATTTCATTAATATTAGCCATTTTACAAACAACATTCTCGACATCTTTTCTTGTAACATTTTTAGATTTTACAAAACCGGAACGATGTTTAGCACCTATTTCATCCATTACATCTATAGCCTTATCTGGAAAATGCTTATCAAATAAATAACGCGCAGACAAATCAACAATATCTCTCAACACTTCGTCAGAATATTTAACTCCATGAAACACCTCATAATCATTTCTTACACCCTGAATAATTTCAAAAGTCTCTTCTTTTGAAGGTTCAATCAAATCTATCTTCTTAAATCTTCTTGCAAACGCTTTGTCTTTCAATATTTTTTTATATTCATCATAAGTAGTTGCACCAATCACTCGCAACTTTCCATTAGACAAATAAGGCTTCAATATGTTACTCGCATCTAAAGCACCCTCATTTCCTCCAACACCAGCTCCAATAATCGTATGAATCTCATCTATAAACAAAATTGATTTCGGATTTGTAGAAATTTCTTTTATAACATTCTCCAATCTCTCTTCAAATTCTCCTCTAAATTTTGTTCCCGCAATCATAGAACCCATATCCAAAGACCAAACTTCAAATCCCTTCATAGATTTTGGAACACTATTTTCTGCAATCCTCAAAGCAAGACCTTCAACTACACTCGTTTTTCCACAACCTTCAACACCACACAAAATTACATTATTACTCTTCTTCTTGTTTAGAATTTCAATCATCCTTTCTGTTTCACTATTTCTACCAATAATTTTACCAATTTTACCTTCCTTTGCCATATCCACAAGATTAACAGCAAATCTATTCAAAATTCCATTACAAAACTCTTGTCTTTTTCTAATATAATCACTCACATCAGATTCTTTAATTCCAACCTTTTCCAAAAAGAATTTGGCAAAACTATCTTCATCTTCAAACAACGACTGAAAAAGTTGAAGACTATCCGGCTCCATAGCCCTCAAATTAGCCATTACAATAGCTCTCTGTATCACCTGTGTATAAGCATTTGTCGGAACAATTTTACTTATATCTGTTGTTTTATCAAAATCCTTAAAAAAAGCATCAACATCTTTTTCAACCACATTTAAACTAAATTTATTTGTTTTAAAAAAATCCTTCACTTTCTTATCATTAAGCAAAACCTTCAACAAATGCTCCGGAACAACAAAAGCATGTTTGTTTTTCTCAACATAAGTTTGAACTTCACCAACAATCTTCTTCAATTCAGCATAATCTTTTTCATTCATTCTTTCAATCCCTTTCAATCGTTACTTTCAATGGAAAATTATTCTTTTTAGCTGCATCCAAACAAATACTTTGTTTGGTTTCTGCTATTGATTTTATATAAATACCAGCTACACCAGACCCTTTTTGATGTATAGTCAACATCAAATCTACAGCTTCATCAACCGTCTTATCAAAAACTTCTGTCAACATCCCAATAACAAAAGCCATTGTAGTAATCTAATCATTCCAAAAAATGACCTTGTATTTATGTGGCATCTAAACATTTATTTTTTCAACTACACTTGTTTGACTTTTATTTGACATACAATCCTCCATTATCCAATCATATTAATTATTCCTGAAATAAACAAACAAAAACTGTTTATATCAATAGAACCAATAAAAACAAAAACTTTTGATAAAAATACAATCATTATCTTCTCCTTTTAAGCCCAATCAGGTAAATTTTCAAAAACAACGCTAATAATCATATAAAAAATAGTGTTTTTACTTTTACAATTAATTTCTTGAATATTAATAGAGCAAATATTATCAAAAAACTCTCTAACTTTCAAATTATAATTTTTTGAAATATAACCCAAACATTCATATTTATTTTCAACAAAACAACAAACAGCAATAGCATTTTTATCAAAAGCATTTTTGTCGTCTAAAAGCAAAAAACAATTTGGATATTTTTTTGTATTTTTATACTATTCATATAATCTTTTCAGTTTTTCTTGACGATTTTCAAAAGTAACACCAACTACATTAAACAATAATTCCCTTGTTGCGCTTTTTCTTTTTTTAAAACGTTCCAGTACACTTTTGGTGTCCATCTGTCATTTCCTTTCATTTATCATTTTTAGTTTGTTTACAAAAATAAATAACAAAAAATTTTTTTATGACAAAATCTGTTCTCCATATTTTTGTACAAGAGCATAAAGTAATTGCAATGTTGAAAAACTATCTCCCAAACCTCTATGTCCACCATAATTTATATTAAATAATTTTGACAAACTCTACAAAGAATTTGATTCAAAACACTTTAGCTTTTTTACAATCTTATATGTATCAATTGATTTTATATCATACATTTGAACTCCAACCTAACTAAATTTTTGATTCAACATAGGTATATCAAATTTTTCTCCATTATGAGTAACCAACAAACTATTACTCAAATATTCAGCCATTTTTTTTGCTCTTTCCTTAAAAGTCTTTTTATTTAATCTTTCCCTATCTTTGATGTGATGAACATTTCTAACCAAATACATAGAACTATGACCACCACCAAATTGGGTAGTATATTCTCGCACTATTTTTCCTTCATTAACCTATATCAAACCGATCTCTATTATCATGTTTCTAATAATGTCAAGCCCAGTTGTCTCCAAATCTAAAGCAATCATTCTCTTATCTAACAAACAAGCTGGGCATTTATATTCTGTATAACTCATGTTAAATCAAATTTCTCCAGATTCAACAATTTCATTTTCTTCCTGAAATTCATTCACAATCTATTCATCACTCATCGTTTCAACTTCTATCTGTTCTTCTTTCAATTCCACAATATTTCCTTTCAATTTATCTTCAAGTTTCTTTTTCATTTCTTCGTATAATTCAGGTTTCTGTTCAAGTAATTCTTTAAATTTTGTTAAACCTTGAGCAATATTTTCACCTTCATAAGCTATCCAAGCACCTTTCTTTTGAACAATACCTCTCTAAATTATCCCTTCAATTACTGTTGCTTTATTGTCAATACCTTTACCAAAAGAAATGATAAATTCACCTTTTTTATACGGAGGAAATGTTTTATTCTTTGTGGTTTCTGCTTTCACTCTAATGGAAACTTTTTCTTTATTGTCTCCTGTACCTTCCTCAACAGCTCCAATCTTGGAAAATTTAATTCTAATGCTGTCATAATACTTCAGAGAATTTCCACCAGCAACCGTCTATGGATTTCCCATCATCACCCCAATTTTATTACGAATCTGATTTGTAAAAACAATAGTTGTACCATATTTTGCTGCTATTGGAACAAGTTTCCTTAAAGACCTACTCATCATTCTGGCTTGTACTCCCATCAATTGTTTTCCATAGTCTTCTTCCTCTGTTTCTGATCTTGGAACCATAGCCGCAACACTATCAACAACAATCAAACTACAAGAACCCGTTTCAATCAATCCCTGAACAATACCAAAGGCATCTTCTCCTGAATCTGGTTGTGCCAAAACAAGTTCTTCAATATTTACCCCCACACTTTTTGCATACGAATTATCCGAAGAATATTCAGAATCTATAAATGCAGCGAACTTATTTGGATATTTCTTTTGGGCTTCGCTAATAGCATGATAACACGCTGTTGTCTTACCACAACTTTCTTGACCATATAATTCAACTATTCTTCCTACTGGCCATCCTCCACCAGTAATTTCGTCCAAAGCAATACTGCCCGTTGGGATTCTCTCCAAAGGCTATATTTTAGTATTTCCAAGAAAATTCACAGAACCCCTACCAAACTTTTTCTGTAACTCACCACATATCTTATCTAATACCTAAAATTTTTTCGCTTTAATTTTATCTTCACTCATTATTTCAATCCTTTCTATTAAAATTAATAGTGAAGATGATTTTTTATTGTCATCTTCACTATTATATTTTTAATTATTCATTAAAACGGGTCTTCTTCACTGTTTCCTTCAAGCAAACATTTGACATCTTCCTACAAGTTTTCCAAAAGTTTTTCTTGCTCATAAGGCTTTCCACACATCAATTTTAAATCTAACAATTTCATCTACTTTTCTTCTTCAGTTAAAGGAGTAGTCTTAATGGACATCCCATCATAAACGGGCAACACATTGTATTTAACCTTACCTTCACTTCCTCCACCACTCTTAGTAACAATCAAATCAATCCCGTTTTCTTCGCTTGAAATATCAACACCTTTCAATTTTTCTGAAAGAGCAGAAATACCCTGCATCAACTCATACGGAACTTCAATAATCTTATATCCACGAATTTTTTCTTCCTCATTGACATAAGGATGATCTCTATCTATACAATTAAAATAGTATCTTGTCTTCACATCACACTTATATTTCAAATCCTTGAAAAACTTCTTGTCTTTCTATTCCAAACTCTTTCCCTATTCAGAATAAAGAATATCTCCAGCAATCTTACGAATCTTACAAATAACACACTCACCATTTTTGTGGTCTTTTTCTTCTTCAATATCCCAATTAGAACAATTAATTTGATAAGGCATCTTATCATCTCCCACAAAAAGCTTTTCATCATATAACTTCAAAGAGTTAAATGCACTTGGCCCAATCCAATGATTATGAGTAATAATAAAATCACCAACCAATCGAATTGTATGTTCACCCTTTTCCCACTTAAACCAATTATCAGTTTTCGGGAAACTTCCAGTTAATTTAGTTCCTCTTTCTGCTTCTCTGCGTTCTTGTTCTCTTTTCATCCGTTCTTGTAATGTACTCATGATTTTTTCTCCTTTTATTTTTTCTTTTTTTATTTTTCCGTAATTTTTATTTGAAAATTACCGTACACTCTATACATAACTCTGTTTTTTATTATATCACAATTTATTAAATAAATTTCAAAATAAAAAACCTTGAACAAACCTTGATTTTTCTATTCTGTTTTTAGCTATATAAAAATATTGTTTATTCAGCTATATTCCTATAAAATCTCTTTCTGTGTTGCTTAATTTAAACAAATCTTATACAAAAATATATGACTTTATATAAGATTTATCTGAATTTAATCTATAAGAAACTCTAATATTTTTATTTTTATCAGAGAAGAAATTTCTGTAACACATCTTAAACTTCTTTTTAAGAAATTTAGAAACCTCACTCCAAGTTGGAACTTGCTAAAAATTAGAACTTATCTCTTTCTTCCAACGATTCGATAAATCCTCAAGTTTTACCTTGGTATCTCCAAATTTCTTTAAATCTTCATCTTTCCTTTTTCCAATCTAAATTGCGGCAGCTATAGAATCAATTTCTTTCTAATTCTATAATTGTCCTTTAATTGAACTATATCCTGCAAAAACTTTTTGCACTTTAATTCCTATCAAATTACATCTTTTCTTTAAATTATTAACAAAACAATTTCTTAACCAATCATTATTACAATTTTTATTAAAACTTTTTCCTTTCTTTTTATCTGAACTTTTTATATTTAAATCCTACAAAACCAATGTCTATACTTTATATTGTTTTAATATCTACGATATTCTTTTGCTTATTTGTAATGTTTCATATTTTCTTTTATTATACAAATATTTTCTATATTCAGCCTTGTTTTCTTTATCTTTATAAGATTTCTTTTTATCTAAATCATTTAAATCTTTTAACGAAAACACAGTTTTTAATAAATGTTTATTATTATCTGATATAACTAAAGCTATATAATTAGGATTTTGGTCTATTGATGCTATTCTATTGTTTTGGGGATTGTATTCTTTATCTTTTAATATTATCTAATCAAATATTAACCAAACATATTCTTGATTTAACTAAACAGTATAACTAAAAGATTTTTTATTTTTATCATAAATTTCTTGCAATTGATTCAATAATTCTTTTTGATTTTTACTTACAATATATTCCAAACAAAAATGTTTACTTCTATTTTGTTTAAATATTATTTTATCATTTTTCAAATCCAAGTCAACTTTTCTGTTCCCGTTATCCTATTTTCTTCCTATAATTCTCAACGGCAACATTCTTAAATTTATAATTTGTTCTTTTGTTAGAAAACCATTAAGATATTTTTTATAATTTGTTTTCCCGCCAAATATTACTTTCTATCCATTTGTTTTATAAATTTGTTTTGATTTAGCAACTGCAAACTAAATAATTGAATAATCCAACTACTAAATATTATTCATATTTACTTTTACTAATTTTATAACATCAGAATCTTTAATAATTCCATTATTATCAGAATAACGATTATAAGCAAATCTAACAACATTATTAAATTGCTTCAATAATCTCTAATATCCTTTTTGTTCTTCTTTTAATTTTAATTTAATCGTTATCATTAAATATTTCCTTATATTCTTTTATATTTTCATATATAAATTTATATAAAAGAATTATTTTGTTTTTATTCATTTTGAGGTATAATTATATTCTAATTTGTATCTTGTATTTTTAATTGCTACTATATTTTTTTGGCTTTATTTTTTCCACGTCTCAATCCATATAATCTACAACAAAAACTTGTAACAATAGAAACTAAATCTTTTATCAAATCAACTTCATTATTTTCATTTGGAAAAATAACTTCTATATTACAACTCAACTTTTTCAATAATTTCTACAAATAATTAAATCCAAATCTTGTCAATCTATCTTTATTCTAACAAACAATTGTTGTAGGATTACTTTCCATCATTTTCCAAAATTCTTTTCTGTTATCATTCATTCCAGAAGCAATCTATTTATAAATCTAATCTATTTTTATTCCTTTAGATATACAATATTGTTTACATCTTTCAACTTGCAACTATAAATCATGTTTTCTATCTTTACTCGAAACTCTACAATAAATTACATTCCTTATTTTTTTTATCTATTCATCTTTTACTACTATGGTTCCGCTATGCAATTGATAAGCATTAGGTATCAATCCTTTCTTATACCAATTATGCGCAGTTATATATGTTACATTATTTTTCTTTGCATATTCTGATAATTTCATAATTAATATTCTCCTATGTTTTTATATATTTTATTCTACTAATTGTGAAATTCCTTTATGTCGTTTTCACCGTCAAAAGATTTGCTGTAACTAAAGCTGTCATGGAATTTAATACAAAACCCTTTGCTTTCCACGCCTCAAAATAAACACTGGCCATATCTCTTTTACTCTTCAATTCGGTTAAATTATTACTCAATATCTCTAATTCTTTTTCGTATTTTGTTTGAACAAGAGCTTCAATATCTTTTACAGTATTTTTCTTTCCCAATCTGCTTAAGCTATTATTGCAATCCGCATACATTTCATTATATCTGAAATGATATTGCCTCTAAACCTCATCCAACTTATTTTCTATCTGTTTATATAAAGTACCATAATAAGCAATTCCGGCAGCTTGCATTTGCAATGCTTCTAAATAATTCTCTTCTGTTACAACCAAATTATCATAACTTGGATCATCAAACCTATTTCCATTAAATTCCATATTTTGACCATTCTAAAATGCCTTTTCAAAATTAACTTCCATATTATTTCTCCTTTATTTTTTTCAACTATTCCAAAAAATCTTTTTTATCGTGTTTTTCACAATATTTTTTCATTGATTCTACAAACTATTTTATCGTCATATCTCCCCTGGAATAAGATAATATCTTTTCTCCCAAATTCCTTTCTTTTATTTCTTCAAGCAAACGAGTAGCTAACTCAATAATTTTATTTTTTATCGCCAAATCTACAATATCTCTTTTCCTGATTCTCAAACTATCTTTCTTTTCGTATAAAAATTTATCAACAATCCAAGACGAACACACAAAAGCTATATCCGCAGGTAAATATTTCTTGTTTCTCTACAAACTGAAAAAATCATCCCAAACCCAATCTAAATACTCTTGAGAATTGGAACCCTAACTCAACAATCTTTCAATAGTTTTAATTAACAAAGAATTTGTAACTATATTCATCGGCTTGTCATAAGACATGTCTATATTCTATATATATTTCTGTTTGAATATTGCAATAAATTCTTTCTTTTGTCTAACAATTCCTTTCTATTCATTGTTATCTTCACCATCTCCGCACTTTATTAAAGCCTATTTAATCCTCAAAGAATTATTGGAAGCAATTAAAGCATTTTTTAAATCTAAAGACAATTTATCAAATTCTTCATCTGCTATCCACAAAGTTAAGTGCATCTTTATTTCATCACTCAAAGAAATTACTCTTCCCATTCTTTCAATTCCCTTTTTTAAATCCCCAACTCTTCTTTCAATTCTCTACTTGCATAAGATAAAATATAATCCTTTTTACTCTAAAAATCTTTTTCAGAATAAACTTCGAAACTTATCATCTATAATCCAGCTTTTTTTGTCTTTAATCCAAAAATTTTCATCACCCTTGCAACATCAAATTCAACTCTCTTCTTTACAGCTATCTAAATAACATCTAAAAAACCATTCTTTTCTATTTTCTTTAGAAAACAAATTTTTTTCAAAGCATTCAACAACCTGTCAAAATCATTGTACTAATTATTTATGTAATATTTTATCCACTTCGGTCGTTTCCCGGTTAATAAACAATAAAAAACAAAACCGCTCAACAACTATCCATTTGTAAACGCATAACCTTTATTTAATAATTTATTTTTATAATTACTAATCTATATTTCATCAACACAGCCAATAGATAAATTATCAAAACCAAACATCCAACTCAAAACCAATTCATCCTCAAAATCATTATTAAATATCACTTGTTCCAACTTATCGCTCAATATTTTGATTCTTTTCGGATTAAAATAAAATCTACTTGAAATCTAACCAAACTAATTTACAACAACATTGTTTTGAAAAAAACAAATACAATTGTTCTATAACAAATACTGTTTTACATCTTCCCAAGAAACCCATTTTCCTTGAATATAAGCCAAAGTTTTCTTATACCATATATTATAAGACTACTCATCATATACAACCTGTTTTAATATCATTGGAAGCACATTAAAACCAACATTCTAAACTTCATCCATGGTAGAATATATTGGAGGTAATTTCCCGAACAATAACTATTGAACAGTATTAAACTAATCACTTTTGCTGAAAATAATAGCCTAACCATCCAATGTATAAGAACGTCCAGCCCTTCCAATACATTGATTTATTTCATTGGCATCTATATATTTGTTCCCCCTTTTTACACCACAAACAATCACTTTATCAATCATTTTCAATCTCTATTTTTCATATTTGTTTTCAAAAAATTGGTGCTACTTGAATTTAGCCACTTGCACCGAGCGACCCTATTCAGGCTCAAGCTACCAGAAAGCTAAAACTTTTCGTATAAAACTACTTGTTTCGCTTTAAAAAACTGGCACCCCCAGTCGGTTTCGAACCGACATTAGCGGAGTTAGAGTCCGCTGTCCTAACCGTTAGACGATAGGGGCAAAAGGTGACAAGTCCAATAAAACCTTGTCTGTAAAAATCGGCATTTTTTACATGTAGAATTTTCTGGTCTACAAACGCAAACAGGAAAAAAGAACACTGTTAAGAAAAACAACAATCAACAATTTTTTCTCAACATTATTTATATAACACAAAAAATTTTTGGTTACATTTTTTTATCAATCAAAAATCAAAATCTTCATCAAATTTCACATTATTGTAATGCAACCACTTCGCCATATCAAAATTGTCTATCACTGTCCAAACAGTACAAATATTCTCATTTATATATTCCTCAAAAAACCACTCATTGTTAGCAATCCAGCCAAAATCTAACTATTCTGTTTCAACATGAAAAAAACCATCACCATCTTCTATCACCGGAACATTCTTTTCTTTCCACAACTTCAAAACATTTTCACGATAGTTTTTTACAAACTATCTTTTTTCTTCAGAAAGATCAAACCAATCATAAATGATAAAACTACTGCTGGAACTGTTGCTTACATATCCGTTCCTTATCTTCATTATTTTTCTCCTATTTTTATCAATCTAACACTAATTTCATCTTGAATCGGATAAGCAAACATTACAAGTCCCCTTCTCCCAACAACCACTTCTCCAAAAACTTCTTTTGTCTATCCTTCATTTTCAACAATCATAATTTCATAATCTTCTTTTTCCAATTTATCAAACAACATCTGTTTAAATTGCTCAAAATAATTGTTAACATATTTTTCATAATTATATCTCTTAAGAACAGACATCTCCACTTCAATCATCTTAATCAAAAAAATTTGTTCATCTTTTATCTGTTCAATCTAGCTCTTTTCATTTATCATAAAAATACTTTTAGATAAATCAGATGATTTTCTTACAAAAACTGGCAACTAATCATTTTTTATCTTATAAAACTTACTCATTATCTTCAACAACCTTTACTTCAAAACCGTCTTCATTCATACTAACAATAAATCTATGATAAGGATATGTTTCTCGCAAAAACTTCAAAAACTGTTTTTTGTTGTAACTCTTTGCCACATCGTGTTGCTTCAACAGCCAAACACTTCTATCACAATCAACCTTATACTCATTAAACAACTCATAACATCTTGGACTCTTACCTAAATCACCTTCTTCGTAATAATAATTTTCAACAGATTTTATAGCATCATATTTTTGATCTTCACTATCACTGACAAGCTCTGTCAAAAAATATTTTCTATCCAAATCCAATAAAATTTTGTTTTTATCAAATTCTTCAAATCCCCAACTATGATTATTCAATCTTGCCTTGACTTCTTTAGATAATTCCAAACAAGCAACACCCTTATCGCTCAAGTCTTCTCCAACAATAAAACTACTGCTGGAACTGTTACTCACATATCCCTTCCTTATCTTCATAATATTATCCTTTATTTATATAAGCTAAAATTTGTTCTTCATTTATAATCCTATAAATTGTTCCTTCAACCTTCACTTCTGTTCCATCATATTGTTTAATCAATACTTCATCACCAACCTCAACATCTATAACATCTTTACCAACATCTTCCACAAAAAACTTACATTCCTTACTAGAGTCAGGAACAATCAATCCTCCAACAATTTTTTCCTATTGTTCTACTCGAACCAAAACATTGTTTCCAGTCATTTTCAATTTCATTATTTATCTCTCCCTATAAAATCAAAATATATATCATTCAAAATCTCATATTTCCTATCAGAAAAATATTCCTCCGCAACCATCAAAAACTCTTTCACTTTTTCATCTTCAACATTACTTTCTTTTTGCATCAAATAATTTTTGAAATCAGAAAAATTAAATTTCAACGAAACAGAACTATTACTCTTTTTTACTTCCATCTTGTTTCTCCTTATTATTCCAAACCTTTCTTGGGATAAGAAACCGTCCAATTATTACAATCTGAAGGATCAGACTCTACACAATCTTTTCCAGACAACTTAAGTTTGTTGAGTTTAGCATAACTTTTAGCTTCAACAAAATCATCAAAACCCATCACAAACTTACCTCTGCTCATGACATACCAATCAAACTTCCAAGTCGGTGTTAGTTCTTTCATTTTTGCTTCTCCTTCATGTTAAATTTTCAGGTTTACACCTTCTAAATAACAAAAGGATTTTTTATTTTCAAATCTATTTGATGATTTCGCTAACTTTCAACTACATCATACATCTCGGAAATTTTTGATTGCGATATTCAAAAACATGTTTACATGTTCTTTCATCTATCTCTCTCATAAAAAATTTCATACATCCATTATTCTTATTATATCTCTCACACTCGCTAACAAAATGTTTCGTGTTTTTGTATTTTGTCAAAATCTAAGGTTCTCTTGCTCCAGATAAAACAATATTTTTTACATTATCAAAAGCAGAAGCGATATGTGTTATAGCACTTGGAGGCGAAATTATACCTTTAGCATTACTAACAAGACTTATCAATTCTCTTATGGATGTTTTTTGTCTTAAATCTATAACTCCCGTTAATTCTTGTTGTATATCCCTCTATTCCTTTCCACCTATCTGTATAAACTGTATGTTTTTTCTTGCATTTACTATTTCTTGATACCACGGATACGCTTTAGTTTCAGAACAAGTTTGACAATTAGCATTAATTATCCAATAATCTCCATATTTGTTTTCTTTCTCCTCATCTGTCAAATACACATCAAAAACATTTTTTACTATTGGAAATTTTTTATTTAATATTCTCATACAATTTACATTAAAAGCATCAGTCAACAAACCACCATTACCAATTTTTTGTGAAAACGGAACATACTACAATTTTATTTTTTTACAATTTCCATCATCTTCAAAAAAATCAACAAAAGGATTATTTTTAAAAACATCTTTATAATTTGTTTCAAAACCCACTTCCAACTATGGAAACTCTTTTTTTAAATTAAAAATAACACTTGTACAAATAACAACATCACCCAAATGATTATTTGTACTAAACAAAATTCTTTCTTTCATAAATCTCCTTTTTATTCTTAAAAACATATTCAAGCAAAATAGAAACAGCCTTTCTATATCTCTTTAAAAGACCAAATTTTCCGGTTTTATCAACAACACACCTCATGATATTATCATATAAATCAGCTAATTTTACCTTAATTGCCATTTCATTTGTTTTCAATCTTTCAATATAGTCGAAATATTTTTCTTCCGGTTTTCTTGTAATGGCAAATAAAGCTTCTTTCTGTTCTTGAGAAAGAAAAATCAATTCAACTAATTTATCTAAATCAAAATATCTTTCTTCAACAACATCATGAAACAGAGCGACTGGAAAAAGTTTGTCTTTCTCGTCTTTTTCATAAAAAGAATGATTCTGT